>Ga0315912_10002763_pt1 | contig 18234 bp, 9 predicted proteins | sample VfabasoilMG_FD_204469 | JGI IMG/M metagenome (GOLD analysis project Ga0315912, IMG submission 204469) | Garden soil microbial communities collected in Santa Monica, California, United States - V. faba soil | ecosystem: Environmental > Terrestrial > Soil > Garden | place: USA: California...
AAGGCGCGGCTCATCGAGCCGTTTTTGGCTCGGCGGACACACAGGAACGCTACGGCACAGGTCCGCCGTCGGTGATGGTCCAGCTCTGCGCCAGCAACGCGCGTGCGTCTACCGCGGCGGCGCTGTACTGCGAGGTGCCGGCGCCGAAGGAAACGCCTGGCTGCACGTCTTGGGTGCTCCAACCGATCAGGAGCGCGTCGTAGTTCTCGGTGCTGAGGTGCGAGAACGCGTATTGGGCGGCCTGGACACTCGACACGTCCCAGCTGCTCACGTCGCCGTCGAAAGCTGATGCGTACGTCTCGCCGTTGGCAGCGAGGGCGCCGAACATGTAGCTCATGTCGGTGACGTTGGAAGTGTCCCAAGCACTCACGTCGCCGCTGAATGCAGAGGCTTGGAACATCGCCTGCATGTCGACGACGTTGGAGGTGTCCCAGGCGCTGATATCGCCGTTAAAAGCCGAATATCGGAACATCCACTCCATGTCGATGACGCTGGAGGTGTCCCAGGTGCTGATGTCGCCGTTGAAATCGGAGCCCTCGAAAAGGTAGCCCGTGTCGATGACGCTGGAGGTGTCCCAGGTGCTGATGTCGCCGTTGAAATCGGAGCCGGAGAACATTCCGCGCATGGAGGTGACGCTGGACGTGTCCCACCCGCTCACGTCCAGCTCGTTGGCGCTGCCGGCCCAGAACATGGATCCTAGATTCGTGACCTGCGACATGTCCCAGTGGGAGATGTCGCCTCGCACCTCGCATCCCTCGAACATTCCACTCGCGTCCGCCTGAACGACCGGTGCGTCCTCCGCGCTGACGGTGATGTCGCACACATCGTAGAGGGCGTCGGCCGCGAAGGTGTTTCGCCCAACGATGAACGCGCCCCACTGCACGATCTCGCGCAGTTGCTCGAGTGCGGCGCGGACTTCCCAGTAGTCGCCAATACAGTCGGCGAATTCTTCAGCATCACATGGCTCCTGAAAAGCCCAGGTGCCCAGGTCACCGCCCACCTCCACTCGGTAGATGCCTGGCGTTTCATACCTGTGCACGGGCGATCCCGCGCAATGGGCTGCACGCTCCACCGTTCCATCGCCCCAATCCACCTCGAAGTCGTAATCACCGGTCGCGGGCAGCACGAGCAGGTCGTCCGCTTCGAAGCGCGCGATGAAGCGCTCGGAGGCCGGCACGTCCCAGTCGTGGGGCTCGCAGGCACCGGTTTCGCCGCCCATCCCTGCCGTCCCGCCATCCACGCTGGAGCCACCGGTGCTTCCGCCCGTGCCTCCGGTCGTCGGCGCCCCGCCCGTCGTGCTTGAACCCCCCGTCGGGTTCGCCCCGCCCATGGTGCTGGCGCCTCCGGTCGCGCTCTCGCCTCCGCTGCCTTCCCCGGCCGCACCCCCGGTGGCTCCGTCCCCGTCGACCGCGTCGCCCAAACAGGCAGGCGTGACTCCTGCACCCAGGAAGAGAATCGTCGTGAGCAAGCGCCGCATGAGCGCACGTTAGCAGCCGACCGGGTACTGATCGAGGAAAGGCGCGGCTCATCGAGCCGTTTTTGGCTGCGCTTTTCGGATTGGCGGACGCAGAGGCGGCGCTACGGCGCAGGTCCGCCGTCGGTGATGGTCCAGCTCTGCGCGAGCAACGCGCGTGCGTCTACCGCGGCGGCGCTGTACTGCGAGGTGCCGGCGCCGAAGGCGACGCCCGGTTGCACGGTTTGGGCGCTCCAGCCGATGAGGAGCGCGTCGTACCGTTGAACACTGAGGTCCGCGAACATGGACTCTGCGTAAAGGACGCCGGACACGTCCCAGCTGCTGATGTCGCCGTCGAAGGCGGAGTCTCCGAACATGTAGTCCATGTCGGTGACGCTGGATGTATCCCAGGCGCTGATATCGCCGTTGAACGGCGAGCTGTAGAACATGCCCTCCATCGAGGTGACGCTGGATGTATCCCAGGCGCTGATATCGCCGTTGAACGGGGAGTCGTAAAACACGTAGCTCATGTCGGTGACGCTGGACGTGTCCCATTCGCTGATGTCGCCGTTGAACGGGGAGTCGTAAAACACGTAGCTCATGTCGGTGACGCTGGACGTGTCCCATTCGCTGATGTCGCCCGTGAATGCCGAGCTGTGAAACATGCCGCCCATGTAGGTGACGCTGGAGGTATCCCAAGCGGTGATATCGCCGTTGAATGGGGAGTCGTAAAACAGCAAGCTCATATCGATGACGCTGGACGTGTCCCATTCGCTGATGTCGCCCGTGAATGCCGAGCTGTGAAACATGCCGCCCATGTAGGTGACGCTGGAGGTATCCCAAGCGTTGAGGTCACCGTTGAACGGGGAGCCCAGGAACATGCCGCGCATGTTGGTGACGCTGGAGGTATCCCACTCGCTGACGTCCCCGTTGAAGACGCCGTTCTGGAACACGCCGCGCATGTTGGTGACGCTGGAGGTATCCCAGGCACTAATGTCGCCGTTGAACGAGGAGCTCGCGAACAGGTCGTCCATGTTGGTGACGCTGGAGGTATCCCAGGCACTAATGTCGCCGTTGAAGTTCGCGTGGGCGAACATGGCGCTCATAGTCACGACGCTGGAAGTATCCCAATTGCTGAGATCCCCATTGAACGCCGAGTCCCCGAACATCCCATTCATGTTGGTGACATTGGAGGTATCCCATGCGCTGACGTCGCCATTGAAAGGGGTGCCTTGAAACATCCTCCTCATGTTGGTGACATTGGAGGTATCCCATGCGCTGACGTCGCCATTGAAAGGGGAAGCGAGGAACATGCGGTCCATGTTAGTGACGCTGGAGGTATCCCATGCGCTGACGTCGCCGTCGAAAGCCGAGGCGTAGAACATGTAGCTCATGTCCTTGACGCTGGAGGTATCCCAAGCGCTGATGCTGCCGTTGAAGTTGGAGTAGTAGAACATGTGGCCCATGTCGGTCACGCGCGACATGTCCCAGTGCGAGATGTCCCCGTGAACCTCGGCATATGCAAACATCGACGATGCGTCCTCGCTGACGGTCGGCCCATCCGTCGCGGTAATCGTGAAGTTGCAATTGGAGAACGTGTCCCTACCCGCTACGAACGTCCCCCATTGCAGAACTTCGCGCAGCATTTCGCTGGGAAGCACACAACCGTAGTACGTGTAGTCAGGGCATGGACCAGGATGCAGGTTCCAGGTGCCCAGTTTCCCGCGCGCCTCGACTTGGTAGTCGCCTGGCGACTCGTACTCGTGGCTAACGTACGTCCCGCAAGACGTCACGCGCTCTCGTGTTCCGTCACCCCAGTCTATCTCGAAGGAGCAATCCCCCTCGATGGTAAACGCGAGCAGTTGCAGGACCTGCCAGCGCGCGATGAAACTCTGCGACTCGCACGAAGGTGACTCCTCGCCCAGCCCTCCCGCACCGCATGGCTCATTGGAGCCGCCAGTGCTTCCACCCACCCCTCCCGTCGTCGGCGCGCCCCCGCTCAGTGCTCCCGCAGCGCCCCCGCTGTCTCCACCGGCACCGCCTTCACCTGCCGAGCCCTCGCTGCTTTCGCCAGCCGCGCCGCCCATGGCCCCGTCCCCGTCGACTGCATCGCCCAGGCAGGCCGGCAGGCCTCCGGCGACCAGCAGGAGAATCGACATCAGCGCGCGCCGCATGAGCGCACGTTAGCAGCCGACCGGGTACTGATCGAGGAAAGGCGCGGCTCATCGAGCCGTTTTTGGCTCGGCGGACACACAGGAACGCTACGGCACAGGTCCGCCGTCGGTGATGGCCCAGCTTTGTGCGAGCAGCGCGCGCGCGTCCGCCGCGGCGGCGCTGTACTGCGAGGTGCCGGCGCCGAATATCACGTCTGGCTGCACGTTCTGCGCGCTCCAGCCGATGAGAAGCGCATCGTAGTTTTCGGTACTGAGGTGGGAGAACATGTAACCTGCGTCCTGGACGCTGGAGACGTCCCAGGCGCTGAGATCGCCGTCGAATGGGGACGCTTGGAACATGCTGACCATGCTCGTGACGCCGGAGGTGTCCCAGTTGCTGACGTCGCCGTTGAAATCGGAGCCGTAGAACATGGATCCCATGTTGGTGACGCTGGAGGTGTCCCAGTTGCTGACGTCGCCGTTGAAGGGGGAGTAGAAGAACATGTATCCCATATCGGTGACGCTGGAGGTGTCCCAGTTGCTGACGTCACCGTTGAAGGGGGAGTCTTCGAACATCGAATGCATGTTGGTGACGCTAGAGGTGTCCCACGTGCTGACGTCACCGTTGAAACCGGCGTAGAAGAACATGAAGCCCATGTCGGTGACGCCGGAGGTATCCCAGGCGCTGAGGTCGCCACTGAACCCTGCCGTGTAGAACATGCCGTTCATGTTGGTGACGCTGGAGGTATCCCAGGTACTGAGGTCGCCACTGAAGCTGCTGGCCGCAAACATGCTGCTCATGTTGGTGACGCTGGAGGTGTCCCAGGTACTGAGATCACCGTCGAATGTGGAGGTCAGGAACACGCCGTACATGTTGGTGACACTGGAGGTGTCCCAGCCGCTCACGTCGAGCTCAGCAGTAGTGCTGCGCTGGAACATGGAGGACAGATTCGTGACGTTCGACATGTCCCAGTGGGAGATGTTGCCGCGTACCTCGCAGCCGTCGAACATTCCACTTGCGTCCGCCGGAACGGCCGGTGCGTCCTCGGCATTGATGGTGATGTTGCATCCGTCCCCTGGGTCGGAGGCAAAGGTCAGCCTTCCCACCGGAAACGAACCCCATTGCAGGACCTCGCGGAGCTGGTCGAGCGAGTGGGCGTCCCAACAGTCGGGTGGGCTGCAGAACTCGTCTTGCGTCGGAGTTTGGAAGTCCCAAACACCCAAGTCGCCGCCCACTGCCACCTCATAGATGCCAGGAGCTTGGTAGAGGTGCCGGACGGGATTCGTGCTGGGAGTCACGTGCTCTTGTGTGCCATCACCCCAATCCACCAAAAACTCGAACTCGCCCTCCACCGGCAGATCGAGCAGGTAGTCGACCTCCCACCGGGCGATGAAACGCTCTTCGGGCCCAGGCGCTTGGCCGCCCATTCCGGCGGTTCCGCCATCCACGCTGGAGCCACCGGTGCTTCCGCCGGTACCGCCAGTCGCTGGCGCGCCGCCAGTCGTGTTTGCACCCCCGGTCGGGTTCGCGCCGCCCGCAGTGTTCTCGCCCCCGCTGCCTTCGCCAGCCGCACCGCCCGTGGCTCCGTCCCCGTCGGCCACGCTGCCCAGGCAAGCAGGCAGGCCTCCTGCGACGAGCAGAAGAATCGAGATCAGCGCGCGCCGCATGAGCGCACGTTAGCAGCCGACCGGGTACTGATCGAGGAAAGGCTGGGCTCATCGAGCCGTTCTTGGCTGGGCGCGCACAGACGAACGCTACGGCACGGGTCCACCGTCGCTGATGGCGCAGCGCTGCGCGAGGAGCGTGCGCGTCTGCACGGGTATCGGGAATCGCTTGCCCGACGATGGTTGCGCGAGGGAAGAGCGAGGGCTAGGTCCCGCCTCATCCGCTCAGGGACTCTCGGACAATGACCGACCAGACAGTCACCATCATCGGCGCCGGCTTGGCCGGCAGCGAGGCTGCTCTGCAGCTCGCGCGGCGCGGCATTCGGGTGCGGCTGCTGGAGCAGAAGCCTGCTCGGCGCACGCCGGCGCAGTCGAGCGATTCCTTGTGCGAGCTCGTTTGCTCCAATTCGTTTCGGGGCGCGGCGCTGAGCAACGCCGTGGGGCTGCTGAAGGAGGAAATGCGCCTGCTCGGCTCCTTCGTGATGGAGGTGGCCGAAGCGACCAAGGTGCCTGCGGGGGGCGCGTTGGCGGTGGATCGAGAAGCTTTCTCCGCGCGGATGACGGGTCTGCTTCACGACAATCCGCTCATCGAGCTGGTGAGCGGCGAGGTGACGGAGCTGCCGACGGAGCGCCCGCTCTTGGTGGCGACGGGTCCGCTCACGGGCGACGCCCTCGCGACACAGATCGCCGCGCTCGTCGGTGGACACTTGGCCTACTACGACGCCATCGCGCCCATCGTGAGCGCTGACAGCATCGACATGGACAAGGCCTTCTTCGCCTCGCGCTGGGAAAAAGGCGAGACGGAAGAAGAGCAGCACGCGTACCTGAACTGCCCGCTCACGCGCGAGGAATACGCGGCATTCGTGACTGCCGTGCTCGCGGCCGAGAAGGTCGAGCCGAGCGAGTTCGAAGAGGTGCGCTATTTCGAGGGCTGCTTGCCCATCGAGGTGATGGCCGAGCGGGGAGAAAGAACGCTCTCGTTCGGGCCGATGAAGCCAGTCGGCATCACCGATCCGCGCACGGGGCGCTGGCCGGGCGCCGTCGTACAGCTGCGCAAAGAAGACCCGGCGGGCACCGCCTACAACATGGTGGGCTTTCAGACGCGGATGAAGTGGGGCGAGCAGGAGCGCGTGTTCCGCACCATTCCGGGTCTGGAGAAGGCGGAGTTCCAGCGCTTCGGCGCCATTCATCGCAACACTTTCGTCAATGCGCCGCGCGCCCTCGACGAGACGTGGCAGCTCCGCGGCGCTCCCGGCGTCTACTTGGCTGGCCAGATCATCGGCACTGAAGGCTACGTGGAAGCGGCGGCGGGGGGCTACATCGCGGCGCACGTGATCGCCGCGCGGCTGCAGGGAAGGGAACCACTGCCGTTTCCGGACGAGACGGCCCACGCCGGGCTGGTAAGGCAGACGAGTCGCCACGCCGACGACTATCAGCCGTCGAACATCACTTTCTCCCACCTGCCGCCCTGGGAAGGGAAGCGTCTTGGCAAGCGCGACCGCTACCAGGCCGTTGCGGAGCGCGCGATCGCGGCGCTCGACGTTTGGCCGGGTAAGCTCGGCGACGGTCGCGGTTTTCGCCGGGCCTCGGTCACGCTCGCCTCACAAGAGGTCGCGCACGATGCCGTCACAGAAGAGCCAATGCGCCTGCGGAATGGCGAGGCGGGGACCGTCCCTTTGAAGTAGGCCGCGAGCGAGCAGGCGCTCCACCGTAGCGCTGCGCTCCCGCGTCCAGAACTCAGCGCCGGTCCTCACCGCGAGCTCGCTCGTGTCGATGCCGTCCCGCACCCGCAGGCCCAGCATGACGCCTTCGCGCAGCGACGTCTCGCCGTCGAGCTGCTCGCGCTCGGTCAGCTGCTCGGAGAAGGGGTCGAAGGCGCTGGTGCCTTCTGACGCGTAGGCGGCTAGGTAGCGCTCCGCCGAGAGCAGGTTCTTGTAGCGCACGCGTCCGCTCGTCAGGGTGACGGCCCCGACGGCGCCCGTCCCGAGGCCCAGGTAGTCGCGCCCCTGCCAGTAGCCGAGATTGTGCCGCGAGCGCTCGCCGGCGCGAGCGTAGTTGCTCACCTCGTAGTGCTCGAAGCCGGCTCGAGACAGCTCCTCGGCGACGGCCTCGAACGACTGCGCCACGAGCTCCTCGTCGAGCAGCGGCAAATGGCCCGTGCGATTCAGGGCCCCGAAGCGCGTGTTCTCCTCGATGGTGAGGGCGTAGGCGCTGAGGTGATCGACGCCGGTGTCGAGCACGGCGGACACGTCGCGCACGGCGTCTTCGGGCGCTTGCTTGTAGACGCCGAAGATCAGGTCCCCCGACACGCGCGGCACGCCCGCCCGCCGGGCCGTGCGCAAGGCTTCGAGCCCGCCCGCCGGATCGTGCAAACGTCCAAGGAAAGAGAGGCGCTCCTGGTCGACCGCCTGCACGCCGATGCTCACCCGGTTGACGCCAGCGTCGAGCAGGGCCTCGAAATGCGCGTCGTCGACGCTGGTCGGGTTGCATTCGACCGTGACCTCGAGATCGCCCGCGACCTCGAAGGTGCGGCGCACCCCGGCCAGCACGCGCCCAAGCTCAGCCGGCTGCCACAGAGACGGCGTGCCCCCACCAAAAAACACCGTCTCCGCGCGGGGGAGGGGCTTCGGCAAAAGGGAGCTGCGGCGCTCGAGCTCGGTCAGTACCGCGTCAGCGTAAGCCGTATGGGGCAAGCGGGCGCGGGCCTGCTCGGCGTTGCTGGGCACGCCGGGGGCCGCCTCGGGCACGGCGATGCTCAGGAAATCGCAGTAGGGGCATTTCTTGAGGCACCAGGGAAAGTGCACGTAGATCCCCATTCCGATGCGATTGGATGGGGTTTCTTCGGCTTCCATGGGGGCGACTTGGTTTCCGGCTGGCAAGACTTAAATTGATGGGAACGTGACCGCAGTCGACGAGCTCCTGCAGAAGGTGCATGCCTACCACGAGGGGGCGGACCTGGAACTCATCCGCCGCGCCTACAACTACGGCGAGTGGGCCCATCGGGAGCAAATCCGCAAGAGCGGTGAGCCCTATTTCACCCACCCGGTGCGGGTGGCCCAAGCCATCGCCGACCTGCGCCTCGACACCGCCAGTGTGTGCGCGGGGCTGCTGCACGACGTGGTCGAGGACACGGTGGCCACCGCCTCCGACATCGAGGGTGATTTCGGCAAGGAGATCGCGGAGCTGGTCGACGGCGTGACCAAGCTGTCCAAGATCAATTTCACCTCCAAGGAAGACCGCCAGGCCGAGAGCTTCCGCAAGATGGTGATCGCGATGGCCAAGGACATCCGCGTCCTCTTGGTCAAGCTCTGCGACCGCCTCGACAACATGCGCACGCTCGAGCACATGAAGTCCGAGGCGCAAGAGCGTATCGCGCGCGAGACGGAGGAAATCTACGCCCCGCTGGCCAATCGCCTGGGCCTCAACTCACTCAAGAGCGAGCTCGAAGATCAGGCGCTGCGCTACCTCGACCCCGAGCGCTTCCGCGAGATCCAGAGCAAGCTGCAGAAGAGTGACAAGGAGCGGGACCGCTACATCGAGAGCACGAGCCGCAGCATCACGTCGCGCTTGGCCGAACAGGGCTTCAACGTGCAAGTGGATGGTCGGGCGAAGCACATCTACTCGATTCACCGCAAAATGCGGGACAACGATTGCGAGTTCGAGCAGCTGTTCGACCTGATCGCCTTCCGCATCATCGTCGAGTCCGAGGCCGACTGCTACGCCTGCTTGGGCGCCATTCATTCCCGCTGGACGCCGATCCCGGGGCGCTTCAAGGACTACATCGCGCTGCCCAAGCCGAACATGTACCAGTCGCTGCACACTGCCGTGATTGGGCCGGGCCGGCAGCGCATCGAGGTGCAGATCCGCACCCAACAGATGCACCGCGTGGCCGAAAAGGGCGTGGCCGCGCACTGGAAGTACAAGGAGCGCGGCGGTGGCGGCGTCGATCCCGAGGACGCCAAGAAGTTCGGCTGGCTGCGTGAGCTCGCCGACTATCAGCGCAACCTCAAGGACCCGGCCGAGTTCCTGGAGAGCGTGAAGATCGACCTCTTCCCCGACGAGGTCTACGTGTTCACGCCCAAGGGCGACGTCTTGGTGTTCCCGCGCGGAGCCACGCCCATCGATTTTGCCTACGCCATTCACAGCGAGGTCGGCCACAGCTGCTCGGGCGCGCGCTGCAACGGGCAGCTCGTGCCCATCCGTCACAAGCTGAAGAACGGCGACGTGGTCGAGATCCTGACCAGTGCCGGACAGCGGCCGAGCAAGGACTGGCTGGACAGCTGCGCCACGACGCGGGCCAAGAACCGCATTCGCGCCTTTTTGCGCACGGAAAAGCGGGTCAAGAGCATCAATCTGGGGCGCGAGCTCTTGGAAGGCGAGATGCGGAGCGCCGGGCTCAGCATGCAGAAGCTGCTCAAGAACGAGCAGACCGTGGCGCGCCTGGCCGAGAGCCACAAGGCAGGCACGTTCGACGAGCTCCTGCTGTCCATCGGCTACGGCCGAGTCGGCGCCGACGAGGTGGTGGCGGGGTTGAAGGAGACCAAGGCTCCCGATGAACAGGCGGCCGAGCTGCGCGCCGGCACCCTGGAAGCCCTGGTCAACCGCGTGCGCGGCGACTTCAGCGGCGGCATCCGCGTCTCGGGCCTCGATGACGTGCTCGTGCGCTACGCCAAGTGCTGTAACCCGCTGCCGGGGGACACCATCATCGGCTTCATCACCCGCGGCCGTGGCGTGACCGTGCACCGGCGCGAGTGCCAGAAAGCCTTCAATACCGAGCCGGAAAGGCGCATCGACGTGAGCTGGGACACGCGCGCCAAGGTGGCGCGTCCGGTGTCGATCTCCGTCATCACCAACAACAGGCCCGGCATTTTGGCCAACATCAGCCAGGCCTTGTCCAGCCAGAAGGTGAACATCAGCGAAGCCAACTGTCGCTCGGACGACGACGGGCGCGCGCACAACACCTTCACCTTTCAGTGCAGCGACCTGAACCACCTGAAGAGCGTGATGCGCGCCGTCGGCAAGCTGAGCGGCGTGGTCAGCGTCAACCGGGTGTGAGCGGCTCGTCCGGGCTCACTCGGCCCGGCTCACTCGGCGGCGCTACTCGCCAGGTGGGACCGTTAGCGTTGTGCTGGTCGCGAAGGGCTCGCCGAAACTCGGCGTGCCGTCTTGGTTCCACTCGATTTTCTGGATCCGCGTCGTGCGGTCCGTCCAGCAGCTGCCGCTCGAGTTCGTCGTGGCGTGGTAGACGAGCCACTGCTCCGTGCCGTCGGGCGAACGAAAGAAGCCATTGTGCCCGGGGCCGTAGGCGCCGTTCGTAGCCGAAAAGACTGGGGTCGCGCTCTTGGTCCAGTCGGCCTCGTCCAGGGGATCGGTGCCGACGAATTCGAGCAGGCCGAGCTTGTAGCCCGGGTCGGCGCACTGGCTGGCCGAGTAGGTGACGAAGGTGCGCCCGCCCTCGTAGAGGGCAGCCGGGCCTTCGTTGACGGAGTCGCTGCCCTCTTGCTCCCAGGCGTAGGTGGGCGCGGTGAGCAGCGTGCGATTGCCTGACACCGTCCACGGATTGTCCATGGCGATGATCCAGGTGTTCTGGGTCGGACCGTCCCAGGCCGAGAACATCAGGTAGTAGTCCCCGTCCACCTCGAGCAGGCTGCTGTCGATGGCCCAGTAGTCGAGCAGCTGACCCTTGTAGCTGTAGGGCCCCATCGGATCGGTGCCAGCGCTTTCGAGCACGTGCAGCCGCTGCGTGCCGAGGTCGTCGCCGTCGCCCGCCGTATAGTAGTGGTACCAGCGCAGGCCGCTGCCGCCGTCCAGGAGATAGAACTCCGGCGCCCACATGTTGCAGCAGCGGCTCGCGGTCGGGTCCTGCCAGATGATCTCGGTATCCGCGGCTTTCAGCTCGGCGATCGTGGCGCCGTGCTTCATGGTCAAGGTATCGCCCCACGTGGTCGCGGCCAGGTAGTACTGACCTTCGTAGTAGAGCATCCACGGATCGGAGCCGTGCGACTCGTTCAGTGGATTCTGAAAGGTCGCCAAGGTGCCACCGCTGCCGGGGCTGCCTCCGCTGCTCCCCCCGCCGCCGCTGCCCCCACTGGAGCCATCGAGGCCACCGGAGCCTGAACCCTGGCCCCCGCTCGAGCTCGTGCCACCAGCTCCGCCGCCGGAGGTGTTGCCGCCGGAGGAGGAGGTGGGCGCACCGCCTGCTCCGCCGATCGCGGCGCCGCCCGAGTCGCTGCCCCCGCCCGCACCAGTTCCGCCGCCGCTGCCCACCGCGGCTCCGCCGGTCCCAGCTCCGCCCGCAGCCATGCTGCCGTCGCCGGGCGGGGCGGTCGGATCGCAGGCGGCCAAAGCCAGGGCGAGCCCCGCCCAGCGCATTGTCCCGCCGGGGCCGAGTCGCTCACGGCGCATGCGGCACCGGCCAACCGTCTTGGTCGAAGTAGAGCTCGGCGATGCGGAGCTCGGCGGCCCCGTTCGACTGCCGATAGCCGTGATAGAGATGGTAGATTTGCTCGCCGTCCACCAGAATGTCGCTGTGCCCGGCGGCAGCCCAGGTGATGCCGTCGCCCTCCACCACCATGGTGCCACCGCCGTCGGTCATCGCACTGCCGTCTCGGTCGAGGTAGGGCCCCTCGATGCTGTCGGACCGTCCCACCACCACCCGGTAGCTGAGGTCGTCGACGCTCCGATCGCCGCCGGGGCAGCAGATGCCCCAGCTGACGAACAGGTAGTACTCGCCGCAGCGCTTGAAGAGCACCGGTGCCTCGATCTCGGGCGCCCAGGCGATGTTCGTCGGCTCGCCGGGCAGCGGGGTGCCGGCGCTATCGAGCTTGTGCAGCATGATGCCGTCCCAGAAGCTGCCGAAGGCGAGCCATGGGCTGCCGTCGCCGTCGAAGCCGACGTCGGCATCGATGGCGTTGTAGTCCTCGCTGCCCTCCGTGCAGACGACCGGACCGTGATCGGTGAACGCAGTCTGGCCGAGGTTGGGCGTCGACAGATGCGAGATGCAGGACACATTGTCGCCAAAGATGGCCGAGAAGGTGGAGTAGATGTGCACCTCTCCCGAGAAGCTCGAGACGTCGGGCGCCCAAGGGAAGTTGAAGGTCTCGCCGGGCACTCCCGCCAGCCACGGGTCGACCCAGGACGGGTAGCTCCCACCGTAGACGGAGGGGGCATTGTCCCAATCGGAGAGATCGGTGGACGTGGCCATCGGGATGTAGTCCCCCGTCCAGAAGCGGTAGTAGGTGTCGCCCACCCGGATCATGGTCGGATCGTGAGCGAAGGTGTTGCCGCTGAGCTCGAGGTGGCCCGGCGTCTGCCCCTCGTGCACCCCCGCCGCGCAGGTCGGGTCGCCCCCGGCCCCGCCGCTCCCGCTACCCCCACTCGCCTGGGCCCCGCCGCTCGCTGAGCTCCCGCCGCTCCCTGGGTTCCCGCCTGAGCCCCCGCTGCCGAAGGTGCCACCGCCGGAGGGCCCCGGAAATCCGCCCGAGCCTGCCGTCCCGCCAGCCTGCGCCCCGCCACTGCTGGCGCCGCCACTCGGCCCCGCCGCGGCCCCGCCACTTCCGAGCGAGCCAGTGGCGCCGGATCCATCGCTGCTGCCCCCGACTCCGCTCGGCGGCCCGCCGACGACGTCACACCCTAGAAGCAGGACCCCCAAGGCGAGGTGGCGACCCGCAACTCCCATGGATCGTCCATGCGGAGTGCGGCCAGCCAGATCGCGGAAACGAACGGGGTCCATCGCCTTTCCTGTTGCGCCAAGTCGGCCCGGCCTGTGAATTCCGCCCAGAGGCCGGCCCGGAAAAGTTGGGCGGAATCCGGTCTGGTGAAATACTTCACCAGCCCCAAAGGTTTCATGATAAGGGCGAGGCCCACCGGATGGATCGGCTCAATTCCGTCATTGCTGAAATCGAGGCCGCGCGCAACGCCGCAGTGGCCCGCTTTGCCTCGGAGGTGAACATGCCCGTCCGGGACTTCCTCCGGCACTTCCGCGTCGTCACCGAAGGCCCCACCGGGGGCGGCGGGCAGGTCTCGTTTCGGGTCGAGCCCCGGGAATGAGGCCCCGCCTGAGGCGTCGACGGTAATCCCTCAGGCGTCGACGGTAATCCCCAGTCGGCGCCGCATCTCGAAGTAGCGCGAGCTCGACGCGTAGAGCGTGAGCTCCTTCATGCGGTCGGCGTTGGACACGCCGGCAGCGCCTTCCTCCGACGCTTGGATGACCTCGGCCACGGTCTGCAGATCGTGAGCGAGGATGAAGCCCGCGCGGTCCGCGGTCAGGTCGACGGCGGCGACCCAGCGCTTGAGGTCGAGCGAGGTTCCCGCCGAGAGCAGCTTGGAGACGACCGAAGCGAGGTGATCGCGCGCGTCGCTGGGCAGGTACTGCTTGAGCGCCGCCAGGTCTTCGCTGACCGGACCTTCGAGGTCACCGGCCACCGGGAACTGGGGCGAGGTCAGCTTGATGGCCGCGAACAGCCAAGCTTTCATCGCAGTGCCCGTCTGCACGAAGTGCCGCAAATAGAGGCCTGGGCGCAGGGATGCGAGCTGCCGACCTGCGATGAACGCCGCCACCTGGGGCGGCACCTCGGGGCTCAGCCCCACGCGACCGAGGGACAGACTGGGAGCCTCGGCGTAGAGGAAGGAGAGGCCGCCCTGGTCGGCTGGGTTGGCGAAGACGTACGGCAAGGCCACGCCCAAGACGCCAGCCGCGTAGTAGAGCGTCTGGGCCAGCGGCGCCGGATGCTGCGTCGGGTCGATCATCAGCTCCTGCGTCATGCCGAGGTCTGCGTAGCTCTTGGCGCGTGCACGCACGACGGCTGGCTCGATCAGAGCGAAGATCGAGGTGAGCAGCGGATCGAGCGTGGGGTGCAGCACCAGCTGGTACCAGTCTTCTTCCGTGAAGGCCGCTTGCGCAGGGGCCGCGGTCTCGGCGCGCATGCGCAGGTAGAAGCGCTGCTCATCGGGTTCGGCCAGGCGCAGGACGCTCAGCACTTGGCAGAGTGCCCAGCTTGCGTCCGCGTCTCGCGCCACGGTGTAGATCTTGCGGAGCGCCTTGTACGCCTCCTGCCGGTACGGGTTCTGCGCGAGCAGGGACTCCTGCAGCTGGATGCCTTTGTCTTTGAAGTGAGCGACGTCGGCCGAGTAGAGGGCGGCCAGGCGCTCCAGGCGCGTCTTGTTGCCTGGATCGAGCTCGCTGGCTGCCTCGAGTGCCCGGGCGGCCAGCGTCGGTTCGACCAGTTGCTTCTGGTAGAGGTCGGCGAGCTGATCGAGCGCGGCGATGCGTGCCGGCGTGTCGTTCGCGCGCTCGGCGCCCGCAAGAGCGCGCTTGAGGGCATCTTCTACGGCCGAGTGGTTGCCGGCCTGCTTTTGCAGGTCCATCAGCTCGGACAGGGCCTTCTTGTTGCCGGGGTCGAGCGTCAGGACCTGGTCCAAGAAGTCCGTGGCACGGGCCAGGTCACCACTCTGGCGACCCGCCACCAGGGCAGCCGTGAGCAGGTACTTCACCTTCTGCGCCGGTTCGTCGACGAACTCGGCCAGCTTGACCACCACGTCGACGAGCTTGTTCCAGTCCTTGTCCTCGCTGTAGAGCTGCATCAGCTTGGAAAGCAGCTTGCGATCGTCGGGGCGTTCCTCGAGTGCGGTGACGTAGCTCTTGGCTGCCTGAGTGCGATCCTTCAGCTTGGTGGCGAAGAGGTCACCGATCTCGAGCAGCAGGTTGAAGCGCTCTTCCCCGAGCGCGAGGTCCAAGAGGCGCGTCTTCAGGCGCACCGCTTCGGCGGCGTTGTCGATCTGCTCGTAGGCTAGAGCCAGAGCGCGCAGCGGCTCCGGCAGGCCCGGATCCAGCTCCGCCGCCTCTTCCAGGCGCTGGATGGCGGCGCGCGGATTGCCGCCTTTGCGCATGGCCTCGCCCAGTCGGTAGGTGGCGAGCGCGCGGTCCATGTCGCCGATCTCGCCGTCGAAGCGATGCAAGAACGAGCTCAGGAGCTCGACGGCGCGCTTGGGTGTGCCGTGCTCGAACACGATCTGCGTGACGCGCTCCATCGCGTGCCGATCGTCTTGGGCCAGGCGGAGCAGGACGTCCACGGCGGTCACCGCATCTTCGGTCGATCCAGCCTTGCTCAGGGCATCGACGTAGCGGATGAGCGTCGGCACGGCGATCTCCTTGCCCATGCCCTCGACCCGGTCGGCGACACGAGCGTAGTGCGACGTCGCCTCCACGAAGCGACCTTGCTCGAAGCAGACGTCGCCGAGCACCAGGAGCGCGTCCTGGTTGCCCGGGTCGAGCCTGAGCGCACGATTGGCGCTCTTTTCCGCGCGATCGTTGTCCTTGAGGCCTTGACGCTGCAGGCGCGCCATCTCGCCTGCCAAGCGAGCCTGCGCCAGGTCGCCTTCGGTGACCTCGATTTCTCGCTCCAACAGGTCGACCGCTGCGTTGATGTCGCCGCGCTTGACGTAGGCGGCGCGCAGGGCTGCGCTGAGCGAGCGGTCGCTCGGATTGGCGTCGAGGGCATTCTTGTAGTGCTCGATCGCCGCGTCGCGGTCGCCGCGTGACTCGAGCAACTGGGCAGCACGGCGATACTGCTCTGCCTTGGCATCCGGAGTTTCTGCCTTCTCGGCCAGCGCCAGGATGGCTTCGAGGGCACGACTCGCGTCTCCCGTCGACTCACGCAGCCGCGCCAATGCTTCGAGCGCGCCGGCGTGCTGCGCATCCTGCTCGAGCACCAGCTCGTAGGCTTGCATCGCGCGCTCGGGTGAGCCGATGTGCTCGGTGAGCACTCGTCCCCAGGCCATGGCGAGCGCAGTGCGTTCGCCCGCATCTTCCACGAACTCGAGCTGCCGCTGATAGAGCCAGCTGACTTCCTCCCAGCGGTCCATCACGCGCAGGTGGCGCACGAGAGCGGCCATGGCCTGCACCCGTCCGGGATCGGCCTCGATGGCGCGGCGCAATGCCGATGCGGCGGCAGCATGATCGAGGAACTCCTCCTCGTGCACGGCGGCGATGCGCTCGAGCAGCGAGATTTTCTGGCGCGGCGTGGCCGCCAGAGAGACCTGACGCTCCAGGACCTCCACCAGCTCCTTGTACTTGCCGCCTTTGGTGAAGACGCGCTCGAGCCCACGCAGCGCATCCAGGTTCTCCTTTTCGATCCCGAGCACGCGCTGGTAGGCCTCGACGGCCTTGGTTGGGTTGTCCAGGCGGTCTTCGTAGAGCTCGCCCGAGCGACACAGCGTCCGCACGGCGTCAGCGCCAGTCTGCGCGGCAACCTGACGTTCGAGCAGCTTGACCAGAGCGTCGAAGTCGCCCTGTTTCTCGAGCAGACGAGAAAGGCCAGTGCCTGCGTGGGCGTGCGCCGGATCCTCCGCCAGGATTTGCTCGTAGATGGGACGCGCGCCGGCCAGGTCGCCGAGGTTCATCTCCAGCACTTCTGCGGACTGGGCGCGCAAGTCGCGGCCCTGGCCCGGCGTCGGGGCGGCATCGGCGCGATGCGTCAGGATGCGGCCGAGCTCGTGCCACTGCTGGGCCTTCCGGTAGATGTCGGTCAGGCCGGCGAGGGCTCTCTCGTTGGCGGGATCAATGGAAAGGACGCCCTGCAGGCAGGGCAGCGCCAGGTCCGGGCGGGTCAGCTTGGTTCGGTACCAGGTGCCGGCCAGGTACAAGAGGCGCGCCCGCGTCTCCGCGGGCACGCTGGGATTGTGGGCCACTTCGTGGACTGCAGACAGCGCTTCTGCCCATAGCGACTCGACGCCGCCGGCCGCCCGTTCCACGCCTTCGGCGTAGTCGTCGGCGGGGTCGTCACAGAGCGCTTGCGAGTAGGCGACGACCGCCTGCTCTTGATCGCCGAGCTCCTTCAAGTAGATGCGGCCGATCTCGCCCATGGCGCGCGCGCGCGCCTCGGGGCTCGGCGCATTCTCTGCGCGCGCCAGGAGCATCTCGATCAGCTCTTCGTGCTTGCCCTGGCGGCGCCGGACTTCCTCCAGGCCAGCGATGGCGACCTGATCGCGGGGCATCAGCTCGAGCAGCTCGAGGTACGCTGCCTCTGCTCGCTCGAGCGCCTGCGGTTCCTGCTCGAACAGGCGTGCGGCCCTGCGCAAGAGGCCCGCTTTGACGTCGAGCTCGGTGGGGTCGTCGATGAGGGAAGCCACTAGGCGGAACGCTTGGCCGATGCGCTCGGGCTTGGCGCCGTGGCTCACGGCGGATTCGAGCGCCATCGACAGCTCCACGTTGCTCGGGTCGGCGAGCAGCTGCTGCTCCATGCTGTCGACTTGCTCTTTGCTGAGGGCCTCGGGCTTGGGCTTGCCGAGCGCGTCGAGCGCGTCCAGAAGCTCCGTTGCCGAGCCGCGCTGCGCAGGATCTTTGGCCAAGAGCCGGGCGACCAGCTGTTCGATCTCGGGCGTGACCCACCCGCGTGGCGCCACGGCGCTCAGCGCCGGAGCGGGCCTGGACAGGTGACCGAACGCCATGTCCAGGATCTCGCCCTCGAAGGGCGGCTTGCCACTGAGCAGCTCGAACATCAGCGCGCCGAGGGAATAGAGATCGCTGGCCTTTTCGGCGTCGGCGCCGCGGATCTGCTCGGGCGACACGGTGCGTGGATTGGCGCCGGTCGAAGCGAGCCCGGTGCGGCGTCGGCTTTGCCGAAGCCGCAGCCGTCCGCTGCCTGCGTCGAGCACGGCGAGCCCCTGCTCGCCCGAGGGCGTGCGGAACGTGATCACGTTGTCCAAGGACAGAGCGCCGTGCACGATCTGGTGATCGTGCAGCGCGACGATGGCCTCGACGAGCGCCCGCAGGAGCGGCTTGGCCTCGTTGATGTGCATGGCGCCACTGCGCGCGACGCGAGCCCCGATCGTCTGCCCTTCGAGGTAGCGGTGCGCGACCAGGTAGTGCTCGCCGACTTGTCCGGCCAGGAGCAACTCCGGCAGCGCGGGGTGGTCCACGCGGTTGGCAAGACGGGTCTGAGTCAGGAACCGATGCAGGCCGGA
>Ga0315912_10002764_pt1 | contig 18224 bp, 14 predicted proteins | sample VfabasoilMG_FD_204469 | JGI IMG/M metagenome (GOLD analysis project Ga0315912, IMG submission 204469) | Garden soil microbial communities collected in Santa Monica, California, United States - V. faba soil | ecosystem: Environmental > Terrestrial > Soil > Garden | place: USA: California...
ACATGCCGCGCCTGTGCCTCTGCCCCCAACGACGACGCCAACAAGATTGAGATCACCGCCGAGGCAAAGGTGATAAAGGTGACGATATAAAAATGGGCGACAGGGATGCTAAAGACGATGTCCGCCCTAGGCACCACCGTGAAGAACCCTAAAAACAGGCCGGGCAAAAGGAGCGAAAAGAGGATGAGGGCGCGTTTGAGCATGGCAGGCTCCTTTGCTTAAGCCCTAAAAGTCTTTAAGACCTTTAGGGCTGGCGCGTTATTTCTGCGGATAATTCACCACCAAATTCGATTCGCTGATCTGCGCCGGTGGGATATCGGCCACAGATTTGATTGAGTCAGGTTGATAATAGGTATCTACCGTGACCCATTGCACGCGCCAGAAATCGCTATAGCCGGAGGCAGTCCGGCGGGCGCTAAAGATAAAGTGCTGGCCGGCCACCAGTTGCGGTTGATGGTTTGCATCGAACCCGGTGACAAACGCGAACACCTTGCCCGGTGTCGGGCTGGTGACACCGAAGTCGAAGTAAGCCGTCTCCATCTCCTTGACCCAACTCTTCTGCAAGGGCAGGGCATTGTCGCTCAAACTCGAGCCGAGCGGCACGATGGGGCAATTGACCAGCATAATGGTTTTTTCGATAGGATAACCGCTTTGTTCTAGCGCCTGAGTAGATTTCACACTGTTGGCCTGATAGCCTTCCGGTGGGCGCACTAAATAAATCTGCCACAGGTCACTGTAATCTACATCGCCCGGTTGGACATCAAACAATGTGCCTTGCCCCGGCACTTTCTGCGGACTGCCATCGGCGTTCATGCCAGTGATTAAGACCCAGCCGCCTTCGACATGCATGCGCGTTGGGTCATCGAGATCGAGGGCGGTCTGCATTCCCAAGTTGTAATACTGCACCTTTTGCCCATCATGCCAACCGGTCTCTACTGGAAAGACCTTGGCCGTTGTGCCAACCGGCCCGGCTGGTGGAAAGGGCGGATCAATCTGCGCTGGGGCGATTGGCCCACCCGACGTACAGGCGACAAGCCAGAAGCAAAGCAACCAAATTATTTTTTTCATGATGTATTCCTTTCAGTGATCAAGAAATTATCTGACCTAGCAGATGTGGAGGCTGTGTGTGATCGGTGGTTTATAGTCGTTTCCTTTTTCATTTACGCCTGCTTAAGACCCTAAAGGTCGGCTTCGCGCAGACCTTTGGGGTCTGGCATAAGTCAGTAAACCAAGTGGCGTTAAATAAAAACTCCCCTCCCATATTCCGGGACGGGAGTGACGACACTCTTACTCGCCCCGCTGACTTTCCCCAGACAGTCACTGGGTTGGGCGAGGCGCTCTCCATTGTTTTATTTCCATGGTCGTTGGTAACGATCCAACTAGGCGCGATTATGCCATAACGCTAGAGCAAGGTCAACTTTAGGAAGCGGTATCTTGCATTTCGCGTATGTTAGGGCAATAATAACTGCGCTAAATAGGTTAACTCAATTTCATCGAGGTGCCTTATGTCCAACATCGTCCTCAAACCTACCGGCCATCAACGTATTCTTTCACGACGGAGCGCGCTTAAGCTTGGCTTGGGGACAGGGCTGGCGGCCTCCCTCGCCGCCTGCGGCCAAACGACTCCCACGCCCGCCTCCAATCTGGCGTTGCTGACTAGCGGCGAGTCGATCCCGCTCGATCAGCTCATCGCCGGAGCGCAACACGACACCTATCTCTCCACCATGACTCTGCCGCACGATTGGGCGAATTATGGCGAGATCATAGATGCGTTTCGGAAAAAATATAACCTAGCAGTTAATGAGATTAACCCCGAGGGGAGTTCGCAAGATGAGGTAGATGCGATCAAGGCTTATAAAGACAAGCCTGGCCCGTTGTCGCCCGATGTGGTGGATATGGGGCTGGGTTTTGCTGAGCCGGGCAAGGCCGAAGGCTTGTTCGCGCGTTACAAGGTCGCCACTTGGAACACTATCCCCGATGGTCTGAAAGACCCGGAAGGCTATTGGTATTGTAGTTACTATGGCGTCTTGGCGCTCGAGGTCAACCGCGCGTTGGTCAAAGAAATCCCTCAAGATTGGTCGGATTTACTTAAGCCCCAATACGCTGGTATGGTGGCGTTAGGGGGTGACCCCACGCGGTCGAGCATGGCGGCCAATTCGGTGTGGGCGGCGGGCCTGTCGCGCACGCGTTCTTTGGATGAGGCCCCCGAGGCGGGGATGGCGTTTTTCGCCGAGTTGCAACAAGTCGGAAACTTAGTGCCCCTCATCGGTTCCGCCGATACGTTGGTCAAGGGCGAAACGCCCATCGTCATCTTATGGGACTTCCTCGCGCTGATTGACCGCGACAAGCGCGTCGGGCAAACCGACATTGAAGTGGTGGTGCCCAAGAGCGGCGTGTTGGGCGTGCCGTCCATTCAGGCGATCAACGCCTATGCGCCCAAGCCGTTTGCCGCGCGCTTATGGGAAGAGTTTTTGTATTCTGATGAAGGGCAATTGCTGTGGCTCAAAGGCTATGCCCATCCCATTCGCTACAATGACTTGGTGATGCGCGACAAAATCCCCGCCGACCTCGCCGCCCAGTTACCGTCCGCCGACCTTTACGCGCAGGCGGTGTTCCCCACCTCGTCAGCCCAAACCGCTCAGGTGCGCGAGAAGATCACCCAGCAGTGGATGGCCGAGGTTAAGGTTGAAATTAAGTCGCCGTAATCTGGGAGGTCAGCGGTGTGGCGTGTGTCTAATTTCAAGCGAAACGTAGGGCGGGTTGCCAACCCGCCCTATCACTGAAAACGCCCCGTCAGTGAAACACAGGCCAGCCCACTGCGTCGGGTGTGGTTAAGGAGCGCGGTGTTTGCGCGCTGTGCGGGGTGATGGGGATGAAGTGACTCTGTTCGTCCGACCTGACCGAAGGAACTCTCTTGATGAAACTTCAAACCCGCCTTGTCCTCATCATCAGCCTGTTGCTGATTTCAACTACGACAGCGGTGAGCTTTGCCCTCATTCGAAGCGCTATCGCCGACGTGGTGTTGACCAGCCGCCGCGATGTCGAAGCGATTGCCCAATTGCTCGCGGATACGGGGATTTTTGCCAGCGAAGTCGCTGACCAAATGGAAGGGGTGGTGACGGATCACATGCTGGCCGAAGCGTCGCTCACCGCCCAACTGGTGCGGGTGGCCGAACACGATGCCCACCTCTCACCCGCTGACATTAATTTGATCTTGAGCGAAGTGGCCGATACCACGGCGCTGGATGAATTTCGGATCACCGATGAACAAGGTTACGCCTACCTCACCAATCTGCCGACCCCGTTCACCTTTAGCGCCAACCCCTTACAACAACCGCAAATGTCGCTGTTTTGGCCGATCTTACAAGGTCAATTGGCGCGCTATGCCCAAGAAGCGCGACCGCGCGAGAGCGATCACCAACTCTATAAATATGTCGCGGTCGCTGGCGTTGATCAACCACGCATCGTGCAAGTGGGGGCGGCCGCGCCCTTCGCCCAAAGCGTCGCGCGGAGCATGGTCTTGCAACGGCTTGTCGATCGGCTCACCGGGCAGGGCGACATCGCCTTCATTCGGATCATCAACGCCGATAACACGACCCTCGTGGCAAGTGCCAACCCAACGCCCGGTTACGCGCGCGAACCTTCCCAACCTGACTGGGAATTGATCTCGCAAGCGCGGCAAGCGGGACGCCCGCGTTCTGAAATGATCGAGGCCGTGTTAGTCGCGGCGGCCCCGATGCTGACCATAGATGACCAGCCGCGCGGCTCGGTGCTCATCTATCAGACCACCGAACGGCTGGACGCCACGGCGCGCCAAGCCGCTTGGCGTGGCGTGGGCTTGACCGCGTTGGCCTTGCTGATCGGCTTTCTCGTTTCGTGGCAGTTGGCGCGTTCTATTGCGAGCCCGGTGCAACATTTAGAAGAAGCGGCGCACGCGCTGGCGAGCGGCAATTGGCAATACACGCTTCCACCCTCGGCCATCCGCGAAATTGAGGGCTTGGGGCAAACCTTCGCCGCGATGGCCAAACAAGTGCGCGACAGTTACATCCTGCTGGAAAAGAAGGTAGTGGAACGCACCGCCGCCTTGAGCCAAAGCAATGCCCAATTGCAACAAGAGGTTGCTGAGCGCCATCGGGTTGAAGCGGCGTTGCGCCAACAAAATATCTATCTCGAAGCCCTGCACGATACCACCGTAGATTTGCTCCACCGAATGGATTTAAACGAATTGCTCGAAGGGCTGATCGCGCGCGCGGGTGCCTTGCTGGGCACGCCACACGGCACGATCTTGCTGGTCGAACCGGATGGAAGCGCTATGCGGATGCACGTCGGCATCGGCGTCGAGAGCCGCTTTATTGGCACCACTGTTAAACCCGGCGAAGGCTTGAGCGGGCAAGTGTGGCAAAGCGGGCGACCCATTGTGGTAGATGATTATCATGTATGGAGCGGGCGGCGCTCAGCGGCCTCGCACGATATTTTCCGGGCGACGGTGGGGGTGCCGCTCAAGTTAGCCGATCAGGTGATCGGCGTCTTGGCGCTGGATTATTTAGAAGAAGGGCGCGTTTTCGGCCAACCCGAAGTGAAGGCGCTCGAACGCTTTGCCCAGTTGACGGCGGTGGTGTTGGATAACGCCCGCTTACACGCGACACTAGAACTGGAATTGAAAGAGCGGCGAGACATTGAAGAGAAACTCCGCATGGCCGAGGCAAAGTTTCGGTTATTGGTCGAGCAACTGCCAGCGATAACGTATATCGTAGATATTTTTCAGTCGGGGCAAGTGGGGGTCACCAGCTACATCAGCCCGCAAGTCGAATCCATTTTAGGCTTTACCCAAGCCGAATGGTTAGCTGACCCTGATCTGTGGATCAAACTTTTATACCCCGCCGACCGCGAAAGTTTGCTGGCCGAAGTCCGGCGCCAAAACGCTAATGGTGAACCGCTCAACGTCGAATATCGCTCACTGACGCGCAGTGGGAGCGTGGTTTGGTTTCACAACCGCAACGCGGCGTTGATAGACGAGACGGGTCATCCAACCCAAGTCTATGGTGTCATCGTAGACATCACCAAGCGCAAACAAGCCGAGGAGGCGTTGCGCCAAGCGCGGGATGAATTGGAATGGCGCGTAGAACAACTGCGTTTGATCAACCGCGTGGGGCGGCAAGCGGCGCGCCTGCTCGATTTGAACGCGTTGTTGCCAGAGATCGTCAGCCTGATCCAAGTGGCCTTCAACTATTACAGCGTTTTGGTGTTGCTGAATGATAAAGAAAGCAAACAGATTCAGATCAGCGCGGCGGCCATTCCGGCCGACCTCACAACACTCGCTTTCAATGAACCCGTGCCGCCCGACGCGGCCAGCCTGATCGAGCCCGTGCTGACTACCGGGCAACCACTGCTCGCTCGCGACCTCAGCCCGGAACCGCGCTATCGGTATCACCCGCACCTCCCGCACACTGCCCTGGAATTAAATTTGCCGTTACACATCGGCGAGGAAGTGTTGGGTGTGTTGAGCCTCGCCAGCGAGCAACCCGTGGCCTTTGACACCGAAGAAAGCGAGGTCTTGCAAACGTTGGCTGACCAGATCGCGGTCGCCATCCACAACCTCCGCCTCTTCCAAGCCGAAGCCGAGGCGCGGCGCGCGGCTGATACCCTGCGCGAAGTAGGGCAGGTGGTCAGCTCTACTTTGAATCTGGATGAAGTCTTGAAACAAATTTTAGAGTCGTTGCGTGGTGTCTTGGAGTATGACTCGGCTTCCATCATGTTGCTCAAAGACGACCTGCTCCAGATTCGCGCGGTGCGTGGATTTAACGAAGCCAACACTCTGGTGGGTGTCCAACTGCCGCTCACCCGCTATCGGCTTAACCAGGAAGTTATTGAAGCGGGTCAACCCAAAATCTTGGGTGATGTGCACATAGATCCGCGCTGGGGTGGGAGTGAGGTCCCCGAGTCGGAGCCGATCCGGGCGTGGATGGGCATCCCGCTCATCGCGGCGGGGCGGGTGCTGGGCATGGTCACGATAGATAGCCATCGTGCGTGGGCTTATCGTTCCGAAGATGCGCCACTCGCAGTAGCGTTTGCGGCGCAGGCCGCCATTGCTTTACGCAACGCCGAGTTGTTTCAGGAGGCGGAGACGGCGCGCGCCAACGCTGAGACCTCGCGCGCTGAAGCGGAGGAAGCCAACCGGCTTAAGTCGCAGTTCTTGGCCAATATGTCGCATGAGCTCCGCACGCCGCTCAACTCCATCATCAATTTTGCCTATCTGTTGATTCAAGGCACCGAAGGGCCGCTAACGTCTTCGCAAGAAGACCTGCTCAATCGCATTGACCACGCTGGGCGGCATTTGCTGGGGCTGATCAATGACATCCTCGACCTCGCCAAGATCGAAGCGGGCCGCTTGGAGTTGTTCTTAGAAGAAGTAGATATGCAGCAATTGATCGAAGGTGCGGTCTCGACCGCCATTGGGTTGGTGCGTGGCAAGCCCATCGAACTGATCCAAGACCTCCCGGCGACCTTGCCGTTGGTGCGCGCTGATCACACGCGCGTGCGTCAGGTCTTGTTGAATCTCCTCTCCAACGCCGCCAAGTTCACCGAACAAGGTAGCATCACCGTGCACGCCGCCGCCGATGCGGAGTGGGTGACGGTCAGCGTGCGTGATACGGGGATTGGCATCGCGCCACAAGACATCGCCAAGACCTTCGCCGAGTTTGTGCAACTCGATGGCGCCTTGACGCGCAAGACGGGCGGCACGGGACTGGGCTTACCCATCAGTAAACGTTTTGTCGAGATGCACGGTGGGCGCATGTGGGCCGAAAGTGAAATGGGCAGTGGTTCGGTCTTTTCGTTCACTCTGCCGCGCTTGCCTGTCATGCCCGCTGAACCGGAGGCCGCGGCCTTGCCCAGCGTGACCGAGGCGCGCGTGTTGGTGATTGATGATGACCCGGTGATGGGCGATGTGATCGCGCAACACCTCAAGCTGGAATACCAGGTGGTCAAACTCAGCGATAGCCGCTCGGCAGTGGAACAAGCCCGCCAGCAACAGCCGAACGTGGTGATCTTAGATGTGTTGATGCCGCATCAGGATGGCTGGGAGGTGTTGCAGGCGCTTAAGGCCGACCCAGCGACGAAAGATATTCCGGTGGTGATCTGTAGCGCCCTCAACGAGGAGAAGATGGCGTTTTCGCTGGCGGCGGATGAATATCTGGTTAAGCCGATCAAGCCCGATGAGTTGCGCCAGAGCATCGAGCGGTTTGTCCCAACGGGTGGCAAAGTGCTAGCGGTGGACGATGACCCCAATGCGTTGGAGATCGTGTTGCGCGTGTTGGGGGGGACCAGCTATGAGGTGGTGACGGCGGCGGATGGCAGTGGTGGGTTAACGATGGCGCATGAGCAGGCCCCGGATGTGATCGTGCTGGATTTAATGATGCCGGGGATGAGCGGGTTTGAGGTGCTTGCCAATTTGCGCGCCGACCCGCTCACAGCGCAAACGCCGGTGGTGGTGATCACGGCGAAGGATTTAACTTTTGAAGAGCGCAAACGGTTGCAATCGGGCGTGACGGCGCTCTTGCAAAAGGGTCAGTTTACTTCGGAAGAATTTGTGAACACGATGCGGCGGGTGATCGCGCGGCGACCAGCGGCGAGTGAGGGGGAGTAGAGAGGTATGACTCTATGCCCGATTGTAGTGGGACGGATTTGCTTCGCTTTTTGATAGAAGAACATGCGCTAAAACAGACCGACCTCGCTGAGATCGGGTCACAAAGGGTTGTTTCAGAAATCCTCAGCGGCAAACGCGAGTTGAATGTGCGGCAGACGCGGCTTTTGGCGAAACGCTTTCATGTTTCGCCAGTGGTGTTCATTTAAGGCTAGCCCCTACACTCGGTAATCGAGTGCTTTGGCGCTTCTCTATCTAGCTTGGCAAACGGAGTGGGTTCCGAGGGATTTACTCCAACCGCACCTTGGCTCCAAAGTCACGCTTGGTCTGGCTGACGAAATAGGTGGCGCAGGCCGCGTCAATCAGGTCGGGGTTGAACGTCAATTGCTCCATGTTGTATTTGGAGATGCTCAACATCTGATCTAAGATGTCGCGCGGCTGGCACATGCGGAAGGGGCGGTTGAACGGCTCATACCATTTCTGGATCAGATAATCGAGTCCCTTGTCATCATATTCAACTTTGCGCCCTTTGCAGACCAAAGACCAAATTTTGCGCCATTGGATTTCATCGGGGTCGCGGATTTCGATCTTGAATTTGATGCGGCGCAGGAAGGCTTCGTCCGCTAATTGGTTCGGGTCAAGGTTGGTCGAGAAGATGAGCAATTGATCGAACGGCACTTCGATCTTGGTGCCGGTGATGGTGGTGAGGTAATCGTATTTCTTTTCGAGCGGCACGATCCAACGGTTGAGCAAGTCCATCGGGCGCACCTGCTGGCGGCCAAAGTCGTCAATCATGAAGATGCCGCCGTTGGCTTTCATTTGGAACGGCGCTTCATAGAATTTACCGGCTTCGTTATAGGTGAGGTCGAGCATCGCCAACACCAACTCGCCGCCCACCACTACCACCGGGCGTTTGATCTTCACCCAACGGTGGTCATAGTCCGAGCCGCCAAAGCCTTCGCCTTCATCTTTCTCCACCATCTCATGCACGATGCGGTCATAGAGTTTGATGATCTGTCCGTTCGCCTCGATGGCATACGGGATGAAAATATCATCCCCCATCAAGCGCGTGATGCGTTCGGCCACACTGGTCTTGCCGTTGCCGGGATAGCCAAACAAGAACATGGAGGAGGCCGAGTTCACGGCGGGGCCGATCTCATTGAGCACCGCCTCGGACACGACTAGATCGCTAAAGGCCTTTTGAATCGAGCGGCGGGTGACGATGACGCTTTTGATCGTCTGCGCCTTGATGGCGTCAAGATAACTGGCAAACGGCACCGGCGCGCGCCCGGAATATTCGGTTTTCTTGAGGGCGTCTTCCATCGCGCGTTGCCCGCGGGGGGGTTTCAACACAAACTCGTAGGCGGAATCACCGAGTCCTTTTTGACCCGCTACATCCACTAAATCTTTTTGCCGCATGTCTTGTAAGAGTGGCCCGACCAATTGATAGGATAAGCCGAGCTCTTTGCCGATCTCGCTCCCCGAAGGACGGCCCTTGGAATAGATCACGCGCAAAATTAAATCGTAAAGCATGGGGCGGCTCAAGCCGGTTTCTTCGATCTTGGTGGGCACAGCTGGGGTATAGGTGTTCTTGAAGGGCGCGGTGCCTTGTTCGGGAGGGGGCGGGTCGCCGAGCAACCGCACGCCGGCCAAGCCGCCTTTTTGTTGCGCTTGAGTGATCCGCGCGTCTAAATCTTCTTTGTGCATTTGCAGGTGGCGGATCGCGTCTTCATCTTGTTTGGCCTGCGCTTCCTTCAAACTCTCCACCACTGCGCGCGCGATGACGTACTTCACACCCTCGACATACATGTGATGCAAATACTCGCCGGGGCGCACATAGCAATCGGGAGTGTGGTCGCGCTTGGCGCGCATGGCTTCGTATGATTGTTGATCCATTAAATAACGCATAAGTCACCTCTGACTACAAACTGGCTCTGGATGGCGCCATCGTTAATGCCCCAGTATTTTAACCGTTTCGGCGCGCGCCTGCCACACCAACCGATAGCGCTTGAAGGGCCGCAGGCTCGCGCGCGCGGCGTCGCGCAGAGTGGTCATGCGTTCATCACGCGCTTCCCACTCGCCGGTCACTTGCGCGATCACCAGGCGGCTGTCGCCGCGAATGACGATCACCGTCTGCGCGACTTGCTGTTTCAAGCGTTCGCGGAGATCGGCTAAGGCGGCGAGCAAAGTATTATATTCCGCTTCGTTATTTGTGGCTGACGCGCCAAACTCTAAATGGCGCAAGACCCGTTGCGTGCCGCGCGCGTCGAAGATCGCGTAACTGCCATAGCCCAGACCCGGATTGCCCCCTGACGTTCCGCCATCGAACACGATCATATAATCGGCGGAAGTTTCGTGAGCGGGCATGCGTGGGCTGAGGCTTCAGACGCTAAGGGTCTGGATCATTTAGCCGTTAACCGATCATAGAGCGCATGAATGTTGGCGCGGTGGAGTTGGGCCGCGAGGCCGTTGAGCGGGATGCGACTCTTACCGCAACTTTCGATGGTGATCTCTTTCAACGCCTCGCGCGGGCGGCGCTTCTTGACGAGTTGTTCGACCTTCTTGCGGACGTTGTCCAGATAGCGCAAATTCGATTTGATGGCGTCATCTATCTCACCCCGCAACACGACCTCGCCATGGCCTTGGATCACATTTTCTAAGCCTAGCCCGGGCACCATTTGGAGAGAACGGATCAGGTCTTCGATTTCCCCGTCTACGATGTGAGGGATGGGCATCATCATATCGGCGGCGAACAGAATGCGGTCTTCTTTGAGCAACACCGACACTGAGTCGGGCGAGTGGCCGGGGGTATGCATCACTTGCAACGTTTTCTTGCCCAAGTGCAGATAGAGACCGCCGGAGTCGATCAGGATGTCAGGGAGCACGATCTCCAAGTCAGCCAATTCGGGGGATTGCACTTTGGCTTGTGCTAGCCCTTTACGCCCGACTGTGTCGAGCTTCGTGCGGCATAGATAATGGCTGATGACTTTCGCTTCCGGGAAGTAGCACGCGCCGTTGGTGTGGTCAGCATGGTAGTGGGTGTTGATGAGATATTTGACCCGCGTGCCGAGGCGATTTTCGAGGAAGTCCTTGATTTCGCGCGTTTCGCTAGGGAAGGCGAGGGTGTCAATGAGCACCGTCCCTTCCGGGGCAACAACGGCCCCAGCGGTCACTTGGGCGTAGAGTTCGCTGGTGAAGACGTAAATATCATCGGAGACACGTTCTTTGAGCATAAGGGCGAGACCTCTCTATGGATAATCCATCGTCCCATATAGCACAGGATCGCCTTGAGAGTCAAATTTTAGAACTAATGCTCTAGGTTTTATCGTCAACTTGCGGGTGAAGGTGGGGTATGGTAGGATTTTAGCAAGCCGAGACGCGCTCCAGCGCGTCTCAATTTACGTTTATCAGTTTTCAGTTTTAGTAATGAGGAGATCAACATGACTGCCCCCCAACCCGTCGCCATGCAGAATGAAGTCGAGGCCTACTGTGTCAAATGCAAAGGCACGCGCAAGATGCTCGACGCGCAAGTGGTGACGAACAAGAACGGCAAACCGGCGGCTAAAGGCAAGTGCCCGGTATGCGGCACGACGATGATGAAGTTCTTGTCGAGCAAGACCGCTCCGGCCCCGGCCCCAGCGGAGTAGGCGAAGACGAGGGGAACACTTACCCCATCACGTTAGGCTGTAGCGCTAAACCGCCCTGCTGATTTTGCAAAGCCAGTAGGGCGGTTTTGATTCACTTTCAAAGCGTGGATGAAATTTGCCGCCCCTCAGGGCAACGGTTGCCAACGCAAGGCCAAGGCCAGCCCTAACATCATCAAGAGCGCGCCGACCGCCACAAACGCCACGCTGATCTCAGTTGTCTCGTGTTTGGTGATGAGATAGGTGGGTAGATTTTGAAACACACTTTGCAATTCACTCGCGCTCTCGGCTGAGTAATACTCAGCCCCGGTGAGTTCCGCCACACGCCTCAGCGTGGCTTCATCAATCCCACGGCGAAAGCCGCCGCCACCTCCACCTCCGCCACCCCCGCCGCCTCCGCCACCGCCTAACGGATCGCCGGGTTGCCGCCCGCCAAATTGATCAAAGCCGCGACATTGCGGGCCGCCAAAGGGGATCGATTCATTCGCTGTGCCAAAGCCAATCGTGTAAACGCGGATGCCCCGGTCAATGGCTTGTTGCGCGGCCACGACGGGCGAGGGGCCAGCGTTTGTCACGCCATCGGTGAGCAAGACGATGATCTCTGGGGCATATGCGCCCTGTGGCACCGGCTCGGGCGGCGGCTCATCTGAGCCGGGCGCGATGCTCGGCGCGACATTGGGGTCAACCTCTGCGATGACATCTATCGCTTTTAGGATCGCGCTCCCAATCGCCGTGCGCCGGCCGGTGGTGAGGCTCGTCACTACGTCTTGCAAAATCTCTTGATCAGTCGTGGGGAATTGCACCATCTCCGCGAAACCGGCAAACGCGACGACGCCGATCTGTGTGCCAGCAGGTTGCTGTTCGATGAACGACAAGGCCGCCGCCTTGGCCGCTTCAAGGCGGTTGGGCGGGATGTCGGTGGAACACATGCTCCGCGAGACATCTAGCGCGAGGACGATGGTGGTTTGGCTGGTGGGCACGGCCACGATAGACACGGGGCGGCTGAGTGAAAAGAATAGGCTGGTCAGCCCAATGAGGAGGAGCGCCACTGGGATATGCCGCCGCCAGCGCGCTTGGGGTGGCACCGCTTGGCGCACCAGCGACAGGCTCGAATAGCGCACCGCCACCGGCTTGCGGCGACGCAACCACCACACATAGCCCGCCAGCAGGAGCGGGATGAGGGCGAGGAGGAGGAGGGAGAAGGGCCAAAGAAGACTCATAGGTTAAATTATCTTCCCTAACCACCACAACGACAACGCGCTACCCAGCAGGAGCACCGCTACAGCTACGCCCGCAAAGGGCGCGGTCACTTCCAACGTTTCGGGCTTGAGGATCAATTCTGGATCAAGCGCGTCGTAAACAGCGCGTAATTCTTCGGTGCTACTGGCCTGATAATATGTGCCACCTGTCAGGGTGGCAATTTGTTGCAAAGTGGCTTCATCCAACTGCGTGTGCACTGCAAAGCCATCAATGTTCAGAGTCGCGCCTGCCGAACTGCCAATCCCTACGGTATAAATCCGCACGCCACGTTCGGCGGCGCTGTGGGCCGCTTCGAACGGGTTGGGGTTGATGTTGTTTTCGCCATCGCTCAACAAAATGATCACGGCCGGCTGATGAAACCCAGCGGGCACAGGTGTAGGCGAAGGCGTCGGCTCTGGCACACGACTGGTGTAGAGCCGAGGGATGGTGCGCCGCCCCAGCGCGATGATGTTGAGCGAAGACTGAATGCCGTTCGCCAGCGAGGTGCCGCGCGTTGGCGCGAGGCGGCTGATGGTGGCCAGGGTCAGCGCCTGTTCGTTGGTGGGGGATTGCACGATGAAGCCGCTATCACTAAAGGCCACGACGCCGATCAACACACTGGGCGGTTGGTTTTCCACAAACGTCCGCGCGGCGGCTTTGGCAGCTTCCATCCTTGTCGGTTGTAAATCGTCCGCCGCCATGCTCCCCGACACATCGAAGGCCAAAATGACTGTGCCTTCAATGCGCGGCAGGCTGACCTCCATTTGCGGGCGCGCCATGGCGAGCGATAACACCGTGAAGCCGAGCAGGAGCAACGCCGGCGGCAAGTAGCGTCGGCCCCACGTCAGCGTGGTCGCTGTCGGGCGTTGCCCATACACCGCCAGCAAGCGTTGGCGGCGTTGGTTGGCGCTCTTGTAGAGCCCGATCAGGATCGGGAGCGACACGAGCGAGAGCAACATGAGGGGCCAGAGGAAAGTCATATCGAAGGGGGTGGGTTAATTCATCTTCCGCCGTTGCCGACGTTGTATGGCGAAACGTGAGATGGCGCGCACCAAATCGTCTTCGGTCGAGAGCGCCAACGTATCTACCCCAGCGCGTTTGAGGGCGGTCTTCACCGTCGCCTCCCGTTCTTGAGCCAGCGCGCTAAACTGGCGGCGAAAGTGCGGGTCATGCGTGTCCACATACAGTTGCTCACCCGTCTCAGCGTCTTCCATGATCATTGGCCCCACATCCGGTAGATCGATCTCACGCGGATCCCACAGGCGCACGGCCAGCGTTTCGTGTCGTTGGCTGAGCAAATGCAAGGTGCGCTCCCAACCGGGCGCGCATAAAAAATCGGAGAGGATAAAGACCAGTGACCGCCGTTTGAGCGAACGGAGGCCAGCCTCAAAGAGCGGCGTGAGATTGGTGAAGGGCGCGCGGGGCAGGGGCGTATGCCGCAAGAGATCGTTGATCAACCGCAAGACGTGCAGTTTGCCGCCCCGCGCCGGGATCACCCGTTCCACACCGTTCCCATAAAACACAGCGCCCACACGGTTGCCGTGTCGCGTGAGCAAACGCGCCAACGTGGTGACGAAATCAACCAGCATGGTGCGCTTGAGCGTCGCGGTCGGCGCGGTGCCGAAATCCATAGAAGGGCTGAGGTCGAGCAAGAACCATGCAGTGATGTCGCGGTCTTCTAAGTATTGGCGCACATACGGCACACTCATCCGCGCCGTGACGTTCCAATCAATATAGCGGATATCGTCTTCGGGCTGATATTCGCGCAGATCGGCGAAGTCGAGGCCGTAGCCATAAAACAGACTCCGGTAATCGCCCTGTAGCAAACCATCCAAGCGGCGGATGACCTGCCAGTCGAGGCGTTGCAGGAGGCGCTCAGGCGTTGACGCGGAGGGGGGCGTGTTCATGGAGGGGCACGACCGGGATCGGCAAACGGTCTAAAATTTTTTGCAGAATGTCATCACTGTTCACATTGTCGGAGAGCGCCTCATACGACAAGACTAAGCGATGGCGCAGGACATCCAGCGCCATATCCAAGACATCTTGCGGCAAGACATAGCCCCGCCCGCGCAGATAGGCCAACGCGCGCGCGGTGAGGATGAGATTGATCGAAGCACGGGGACTCGCGCCAAACAAAATATACGGCGCGAGTTCCTTTAGGCCGTGGTCTTGCGGTTGGCGCGTCGCCGTCACCAGGCGCACTGCATATTCGATCAGCGCCGGGTCGGCGTAGACGGCATCGGCTTCACGTTGCAGGGCCAGCAGTTGTTCGGGCATCAACACTTTCTGCACGGCCTGCGCCGCGCCGGTCATCCGCTCCACGATCACAAATTCTTCGGTGGGCGTGGGATACCCCACTAGCACTTTGAGCATGAAGCGATCCACTTGCGCTTCGGGGAGCGGGTAAGTGCCTTCGGTTTCGATGGGGTTCTGCGTGGCTAACACTAAAAATGGATTCGGCACTTTATGCGTTTCGCGCCCGATAGTCACTTGCCGCTCTTGCATCACTTCCAACAAGGCGCTTTGCACTTTGGCGGGCGCGCGGTTGATCTCATCGGCGAGCAGGAGATGGGTGAAGACTGGGCCGAGCGAGGTGTTGAACTCGCCCGTCTTCTGGTTGTAGATGCGCGTGCCGACGAGGTCGGCGGGGACGAGGTCGGGCGTGAACTGAATGCGTTTGAATTCGCCGCCAATTGAATCCGCGAGGGTCTTGATGGCGAGGGTCTTCGCCAAGCCCGGCACGCCCTCCACCAGCACATGCCCGCGCGCCAGCAAAGCCACGATCAGCCGCTCCAGCAAATGGTCTTGCCCGACGATCACTTTCTTCACTTCATATAACACGCGCTCTAATGGGGTGCGGTTTTCGGGGTTCATAAAAGGAGAGGACATAGTGACGAAAATGCTCCTGAAAGACAGAAGGTTAGATAACTAGAGAATTTAGAGGATTGGAGAATTGAATGATGAGGAAATTTCTAGTCCTCTAATTCTCCAATTCTCTTTAATGCGACGGCATTCCCGCGGCACCCGCGGCGACATCAATCGGCACGGCAAAGCCAATGCCGATGAACACATCGTGTTCGGTGGGGTTGACCAACCCGGTGACGATGCCCACCACTTGCCCGGCGCGGTTGAGCAATGGCCCGCCCGAATTGCCGGGGTTCACGGCGGCATCTATTTGAATGAGGCCTTCAATGGTGGGTTGGCCGTTGGTAGGGCGGAACGACCGCTCGAAACCGGAGATGACACCCGCGCTCATGGAGCTATAAAGGCCAAAGGGATTGCCGACCACAAAGGCTTCATCGCCGACACGCATCGCATACGGGTTGCCCAAGATGGCAGGCGGCAGGTTGCTGGGGGTTGGGTCGGCGACCAACACCGCGATGTCCTTCTCCGGTTGTTGGGCGACCACTTGCCCGATGGCCTCGGTGCCATCGGCAAACGTGAGCGTAATGTGGGTGGTGGCCGTTACCACATGCAGGCTAGTTAAAATTTCGCCGTTCTGGTTGATGATCACGCCACTCCCTAAACCATTTTTGTCTTTGCCTTTTCTTTCGACTTCGATCAACACGAGCGAGGGGCGGATGACACCATACACTTGCGAGGAATAAGAGGGAGGGGGGGTTGCCGAGGCGAGCGCGCTAGCGATGGCGTCGTTTACTTCGCGCGCGGTGAGGGGTGGGGGGGCCGGGCGGAAAAAATTGTAAAGGCCGAGGACGCTCAACGCCGCCAGCCCGCCCGCGACAAATAAGAACCCACTGCGCCAACGCCACAGCCGTCCACGCCACTCGATCCAAGTCGAAGCTGAGAGTCCACTCATGTTGAGAAAAAGGCTAACTAAACGCACTATAGCATGATTTGCGCGGGCAATGATTAAGATCGAGATGAGTAAATGCTGAGAAGCCCGCCTTACTCCACTCGCGCGCGCAACACGCGCGCCGTGCCCGCCAACTGATAGTCGCCTGCGTCGGCGGCGATGATGACGCTCTCGAAACGCTGGAGCGTCACGCGTTCAGCGTCTTTGATCACCTCGACTTGGCCTTCGATCACGGTGAGGGCGTGACACGAAGCGCTGGTCGTGGATAAAGCTAGGGGCGCAGTGTGAACGATCAGCTCCAGCACAAAATAGGGACAAGTGACGAGGGGCTGAACGACGGGCGCGGTGAGCGCGGGCAGAGGGGCCACTTGCCCCGGCGCGCGGGGATCCGTCACTGCCACTGATTGCTCAATGTGCAACGCCCGCCCCGCTTGCGCTGGGCGATCCCAATCGTAGACGCGATAGGTGATGTCCGAAGTCTGTTGCACTTCATAGAGCAACAACCCCGGCCCGAGCGCGTGCAAGGTCCCGGCAGGCATGTGGATCGTGTCGCCGTTTTGTGCGACATGATATTGAACGTGATCGAGGATCGTTGCGCCGCCGCGAATGGCGTGCGCTAACGTCTCGGCGGTGGTGCCTGGTTTGACGCCCGCGATGAGGCGTGCGCCCGGTTCGGCGCGCAAGATGTGCCAGGCTTCGGTCTTGCCAAACTGTCCGGCGCCTTCCCAGTGCAACGCTTGTTCATCGTTGGGATGCACCTGCACCGAGAGCCAATCTGCGCAGTCGAGCAGTTTGATGAGGAGCGGGAAGCGCCCGCCCGCCACCGCCGCCGCGCGCTGACCTAACCACGCCGCGCCACGTTCCGCCGTCACTTCCGCCAGCGTGCGCCCGGCCCACGGCCCCGTCGCCACGCGGTTGGCTTCATAGATGAGCCACGCCTCGCCGATGGGCGGCTGTCTGGCTTTTAAATTTTGTCCACCCCAGATGCGGGTGTGGTAAGCGGGGGTGAGTTGGAGAAAATTCATAGGCAGGGTCAGGAGTCAGAAGGCAGTTGGCACGTGGCAGAAAGCAGGATAAACGCCCCTTCGACTGTGCGGCGCGCCCTGAGCTTGTCGAAGGGGCGCCGCGCACTCAGGGCTAACGTGGTTGAGGCACTGGAGGCCGCTATAGGTGACAGTCACCTGAAATAAATTTTCTTTCCTTTCATCCTTTATCCCTTCTCCTTCATCCCTTCATACAGGTACAAACTCTCCTCAATTTCCCGCCGTTTCGCTGGGCTGGACACCGCCGCCAACCGCAAGCACTCCGCCAGCAAAAGCGTGCCGCGATCATACTCGTCCAAAGCATCCCTATCTTCTTTCGTCAATTGCCAGTCATGCCCTATATTACGATGCTTAATCATAATGGCGCGAAGGGTTTCGGCGTAGGCCAGCCAGTTTGAGGCAGGCGCATAGTTGGCTGGAACCGTGAGGGCACCTAGGGCTTGTCTTAATTCGTCCAACTTAAGCTCATGAGCGCGGGCACGGGCGCGGGTGCGGGTACGGTTGAGGTCGCGGGCAAGGTTGAGGTCGCGGACGAGGTCGTGGGTGAGGGCGAGGGCGAGGTCGTGGGTGAGGGCGAGGGCGCGGTCGTGATCGAGGTTGAGGTCGCGGTTGAGATCGCCGGCGAGGTCGTAGGTGAGGGCGAGGTCGCGGGCGAGGTTGAGGTCGTGGTCGTGGTCGAGATCATCGGCAAGGGCGCGGGCGTGGTCGAGGGCGCGGTAATGGGCAAGGGCGCGGTAGTGGGCGTGGGCGCGGTAGTGGGCGTGGGCGCGCGCCACCGCTGGATGTGCTATCGTTTTATAATCGTGGCGTTTTACCTCACCCCACTGCAACACCTTAACTAC
>Ga0315912_10002765_pt1 | contig 18221 bp, 18 predicted proteins | sample VfabasoilMG_FD_204469 | JGI IMG/M metagenome (GOLD analysis project Ga0315912, IMG submission 204469) | Garden soil microbial communities collected in Santa Monica, California, United States - V. faba soil | ecosystem: Environmental > Terrestrial > Soil > Garden | place: USA: California...
GATCTTCGCGGCGCTGCACGACCGCGCTGGCGTGAGCTACGGAGGAATCTACGCGTTGACGGCGCTCGTGGCGCTGGGCGGGATCGCGTGCGTGCTCGCCGCGCGGCGCGCGGCCCGCGCCCGCTAGTCCGCGGACTTCTGCGCGCGCTGGATGGACGTCACGACGTACGGACCCACGCCGTTCTTCGGCGGGCCGAACTGCACGATGTAGATGTGGTCGCCTTCGACGTAGCGGGCCGTCGCGGCATAGCCGTACGTCTTGTTGCGGTTCGGATCGAGGATCGCGTCCGGATCGAGCCGCTTCTGGACGGCTTCGGCCCGCTCGCCGACCTTGACCACCTGCCCGCGGATCGTCGCTTCCGTCAGCGTTTCGACCTGTCTCTGGCTCATCGGTGCCTCCGGCGCAAATCGACCTGCCCACTAGCTTGCACGGGGTTGGTGCCTCCCTTCAAGTGCCCCCTCGGGCATTCGCTACGGCGCGTTGCGGTCCGTTACGAAAGCCGAAACGGTTGCGGGCCTCTGGCAGACTCGCCCGCAAAGGAGCCGCCATGAGACTGCGCTGGTTGTTCGCGTTCACCCTCGCCTGCGCCGAAGGCGGGTGCGTCCCCCTCGCCACCGCCGCCACGCCGTATCCGTTCTCGTTCGATACGGTGAAGGTCGCCGAGGGCATCTACGCGTTCATCGAGGCGCCCGGGAAGGCGATCGTGAGCGGCAACACCACTGTCGTGATCGGCGACGACGGCGTGCTCGTGGTCGACACGGGCCACCACCCCGAGCTTTCGCGGCGGATGACGGAGGAGATCCGCAAGCTCACGGCGAAGCCCGTGAAGTACATCCTCAACACCCATTGGCACAACGACCACGTCTCCGGCAACTCGATCTTCGCCGAAGCGTTCCCCGACGCCCGCTTCATCGCGCACGCCTTCACGGCCGAGGTCCTCGACACCCAGGTGCGGCCCTACTACGGCGAGCCCTGCGCGAAATTCCTCGGCTCGCAACTGAAGCCGTTGCGCGAGGCGTACGACAAGGGCGTCGGCGTCGATGGCAAACCGCTCGACGAGCCCCGCCGGGAACGCTATGCGAGCTTCCTGGCGCAGGGCGAAGTCGGGATGGTGGAGTGCAGGGCGTTCCGGTATCGCGGCGCGGACCTCACGTTCAACGACCGCATGACCGTGCGCCTCGGCAAGCGCGACGTCGAAGTGCTGTGGCTCGGCCGCGCGAACACCGCCGGCGACGCGGTGATCCACGTGCCCGACGCGAAGGTCGTGATCACGGGCGACATCCTCGTCCACCCGTTCCCGTTCGCGGTGCAGTCCTATATCACCGAGTGGGCCGCCGTGCTCCGGAAGGTCGAGGCGATGAGCGCCGCGATCATCATCCCGGGCCACGGTCCCGTCATGCACGACAAGAAATACCTCGTCGACATCGCGGAGCTCATGGAGTCGATCATGAAGCAGGCGCGCGCCGCGTGGCAGCCGGGCATGACGGCGGAAGACCTGCGGAAGAAGATCGACCTGGAGCCGTTTCGCCAGCGCATCGCCGCCGGCAACGCCTTCATCGACGCGAACTTCAACGCGATGATCAAGACCTCCGCCGTGAACCGCGCGTGGGAGGAGCTCGCCGGCGCGATGAAGCCGGAGGAAATGCCGAAAGGCTAGATCGTCGGCTTTTTCCGGATGTGCTCCATGCGGTCCATGGAGCGCACCTTCACGTCCTTCACGTCGGATCCGTGGAGAACCTTCAGCGTCACTTCCACGCCCGGCGCGCCCGCGGACCAGAGGCGCTTGTAGAAATCGTCGAGCGTCTTCACGTGGGAGCCGGAGAGGGAGAGGATGATGTCGCCCGCCTCGATGCCGGCCAGTTCCGCCGGGCTTTCCTGGGTCACGCGCAGCACCTTGATCCGGCCGTCCTCCTCCATCGAGTTGATGCCGAGCCACGGGCGGCGCGCGCCCTTTTGCTTGCCGGTCGCGAGAAGCTCGGAAAGCACCGGCTTCAGGTGGTCGATGGGAATGAACATGTTGCCGGGCAGGCGCTCGCCCGGGGTCTCGGCGTCCATCACGAAGAGCGAGCCGATGCCGACGAGCTCGCCGTGGCGGTCGATGAGCGCGGCGCCGCCGAAATCGGGCCGCGGCGGGGACGTGAAGATCGCATCCTCGAGGAAGTATTCCCAGTAGCCGGCGAACTTGCGGCGCGACACGACCGTCGCGACCGACAGGCTTTCCGCGCCTCCCGCGCCCGCGACGAGCATCCGGAACGTCGGCTCCACGCGCCCGGATGTCCCGAGCTTGATCGGCTTCACCTCGATGGGCACCAGCGGGCGCAGGAGGCCGAAGCCGGTGGCGTGGTCGTATGCGGCGACCATCGCCGGCACCGCGCGTCCTTCGCTCGTGACGACATCCACCTGGTCCGCTTCGAGGATGAGGTAGCCGATCGTGAGGACGAGCCCGTCCTTGTCGATCACCACGCCGGAGCCGGCGCGATCGACGCCGAGCGTTGCGGCGCTGCGCGCGTTCGCAAGCGCCTTCACCTGGATGCCGACCACGGCGTTCGCCGCGTCCTTCAGGTATTGGTATTTCGCTTCCTCGTCCTGCTTCGGCGGGGCCGGGGCGGCCGAAGGGACAGCGGCAATCGTGGGAAGGGCCAGCGCGAGGGAGAGGAGGGCGACGGCGACGGAGTTGCGTTTCATGATCACCTCCCGCAAGGTGAGCGGCGAATCCATCGTAGCACCGACGCCGGGAGGACGACGTGAGAAAAATCGCAATCGCTGCAACGGTTGTTTGGGCATCGATCGCCGGGGCCGCGCTCGCGCAGCCCGCATGGCCGTCGAAGCCGGTGAAGATCATCGCCGGCTTTCCGCCGGGCGGATCGGTGGACCAGGTGTCGCGGATCTTCGCGGCGCACCTCACGCAGTCGCTCGGGCAGCAGTTCATCGTGGAGAACCGCACCGGCGCGGCGGGCTCCATCGGCGCCCAGGCCGTCGCGTCTGCGCCGGGCGACGGCTACACCTGGGGCGTCGTCTTCGACACCCACGCGGTCAATCCGTCGCTGATTCCCAACATTCCCTTCGACACGCTGAAGGACCTCGCGCCCGTGATGCTCATCGGCACGTCGCCCATGGCGCTCGTCGCGAACGTCGCGCAGCCTTACAGGGATTTCCGCGACGTGATCGCGCAGGCGAAGAAGCAGCCGGGCAGCGTCGCGTTCGGCTCGATCGGCACGGGAAGCCTCGGCCACCTCGCGATGGCGCAGGTGGGTAACCAGCTCGGCGTCGAATTCACCCACGTGCCCTACAAGGGCGGCGGTCCATTGATGACCGACGCCGTCGGCAACCAGGTGCCGCTCGCGATCGGCACGGTGTTCCTCGCCACGCCGCACGTGAAGGCGGGAAAGCTGAAGGCGCTCGCGGTGACCTCGCTCAAGCCCGCGCCGCAGCTTCCCGGCGCGGCGCCGATGGCCGACCAGGGCGCCGCGGGCTTCTCGGCGCTCGCGTGGTGGGGCGTCATCGCCCCGGCGAGCACGCCGCCTTCGGTCGTGAAGCGCATGCACGAGGAGCTCGCGAAGGCGCTGAAGGCGCCGGCCGTCGCGGAAAAGCTCACGTCGCAGGGCATGGACATCGACGGCGGCGGGCCGGAAGTGCTCGACAAGTTCCTGCGCGGCGAGATCGCGCGCTGGGCCGACGTCGTGAAGAAGAACGGAATTCGCGCGGGCGACTAACGGTATTTCGCGGCGGTGATGAACTGCCCGAACGTCTCGCACCAGACGATGACGGTGTCGTAGCGCGACGGGTCGACGCCGGGCGCGAGCGGCACGATGAAGTTCTCGAAGGTCTTCACTTCGCCCACGCGGAGCATTCGCGGCTTCACGCGGGCGAAGTCCGCTTCCGTTTCCACGAACTCGGGCGAGAGGTAAACCTTGTAGTCGGGCCCGGGCGCCACGCGTCCCTTCAACGTGATGGCGTCGGCTCCGACGAAGACCGTGCCCTCACCCCAGTGGAGCGCGTCGCTGTCCTTGAGCGTGCGGCGGAATTCGCCCTTGAACTGCGCGGCCTTCGAGGCGGCTTCGACCTGCGCCATGGGCGGGGCGGGCGGCGCGATGAGGATGGGGAGGAAATAGACCCCGGCCGCGAATCCGATGGCGATCGCGATGGCGTGCGTGGCGGCGAGGATGAGCGCGCGCTTCAACCGAGCCCCAGGAGCCGCGCGACCGCGGAACGGGTCGACATGCCTTCGCGCAGCTCGAGCCGCGCCGCGGTCTCGTTCACGCGCGAGATGACGCCGGTCTCGTAGGTCGACTTGCCGTCGCCAATGCGCGCCGTCTGGCAGGACACGGCGGCCGCGGCGATGCCGCGCCCGTCGAGCACCGGAAGCCGCGCGTATCCGGCGTTCTCCTTGCCGCCCCCCGCATCGTTGAAGAACGCCGCGAAGACATCCACCTCGAGCACGTGGTCGGGCTTGCCGCCGAGCAAGCCGCCGTGCGAGCCGGTGACGACGATCTGGCGGCGATCCCCGGGCTCCACCAGCGCCACGGAATCGAGCGCCCACACCTGGCGGTGACCGCTGTTCGGGATTCGCGCACGGCTCTCGCCCATCATTTCCGGCACGCGCTCGTCGATCTCGGGCTCCGCTTCGAGCATGCAGCGGAAAGCCTGGGCGGCCGTGTGGCCGGGCAGGCAACCGTTCGAGGCGGCCGTGTCGTTCGCCATCGTGACGATGCCCGAGGCCAGCGTGTCCTTGCCGTCGCCGATGCGCGCGCTGCGATGATCGACGGCGCAGGCCGGGATGCCGAGTGACGAAAGCCAGGCGACTCCCGCGATGCCTGCCGAATGGCGGCCGATGCCGGCGTCGTTGAGGATCACGCCGTGCACGCCCGCCTTCGCCGCGAGCCACGCCGCGTAGAGCCCGCCGTGCGAGCCGCAGGCGACCAGGCGCCCCCGCGCGCCGGCGTCGAGCTGGGTCACGGAATCGAAGACCAGGACGTCCTGCATTCCCAGATTCTAGGGCGCGCTTGACATCGCGTTACGGTTGTATCAAAGTGATATCACTTTCATAGCACCGGCGCCGCCGGCAGCGAGGGACCCCATGTCCAACAACGTCGACAAATACCGCAAGGAAGGCAATTTCGAGAAGCCGTACACCACCATGAACGGCATCGCGATGCTGCTCCTCGTGCTCGTCCTCATCGTCCTCGAGATCGCCTTCGTCGCGGTCTTCCGGAACCCCATCCTCATCGTGTCGAATGCGCTCGCGATGATCTTCATCTGCGCGGGTTTCTTCTCGCTGCAGCCGAACGAGGCGGGCGTGCTCACGCTATTCGGGGATTACCTCGGCACGGAGCGCAAGCCCGGGTTGCGGTGGACCTGGCCCTGGAACATGAGGAAGCGCGTCAGCGTTCGGGCGCGAAACCATGCAGTCGACACCCTCAAGGTGAACGACAAGCGCGGCAACCCGGTCGAGATCGGGGCGGTCGTCGTCTGGCGCGTGAACGACACGGCCCAGGCCACCTTCGACGTGGACGACTTCGAGCAGTTCGTCCACGTGCAGAGCGAATCGGCGGTGCGGCACGTGGCCTCGCGCTACAACTACGACGAGTACGAGGACCACGAAGCCCACGAGCCGACGCTGCGCGGCGGCGCGGACGGCGTGGCGGAAGCCCTGCGAGAACAGCTGCAGGTGAGGGTGCAGCTCGCGGGCGTGGCGGTCGAGGAAGCGAAGATCACGCACCTCGCTTATGCGCCGGAGATCGCCGGCGCGATGCTGCGTCGCCAGCAGGCGGAGGCGGTCATCGCCGCGCGCACGAAGATCGTGCACGGGGCCGTGACGATGGTGGAGATGGCGCTGCGCGACCTCTCGGAGAAGAACGTGGTGGAGCTCGACGACGAGCGGCGCGCCGCGATGGTGTCGAACCTGATGGTGGTGCTGTGCTCGGAGCGCGATACGCAGCCCATCGTGAACACGGGGACCCTTTACACCTAAGTGGCCGATCGCAAGTCCTATCTCCTCCGCGTCGACCCGGAGCTCTGGGCCGAGATCGAGCGCCTCGCGCAGGCCGAGCTTCGCTCGGTGAACGGGCAGGTCGAGTACCTGCTGCGCGAAGCGCTCGAGCGGCGCGGGCGTCAGGCCGGGTCCAGCTCCTCGGGCGGCTTCACGCGCCGGAATTCGCGCCAGAGCAACAAGTCGTAGCTGATCTTGGTGACGCCCGCCGCGATGAGCGGCAGGCCCAATCCTCCCGCCGTCATCATCACCCCCGCGAGCATCGGCGCCATCGCCCATCCGCACGAGCGCACGAGGCTCGTGATGCCGGAGGCGGCGAGGCGCTCCTGCGGCTCCACCACCGCCATCACGTAGGACTGGCGCGTCGGCACGTCCATTTCGTTCATCGCCTCGCGCAGCAGGAAGAAGAAAGCGGCCCAGAAGAAGTCGTCGGTCGCGACGATCGTGAAGAGCAGCAGGCTCGTCGGGATGTGCGTGAACACCATCGTGTTGATGAGCCCGATCCGTTTTGCGAGCCACGCCGCGGCGAGGTGGGAAAAGGCCGAGAGCACGCGGCCCACGGCGAAGAGCACCGCGACCTGCGCCGCCGGGACGCCGAAGCGCTCGGCGAAGAAATACGCGAGCAAGGCGGAGCCGATGAAGCCGCCCCCGAATGCGTCGATGAAGAAGAGGAGCGAGATCTTGGTGACGATCGGCCGGGATTTCGGCGAGAGCTGGCCCAGCCTCACCGGTGCCACGCCGCTCATGCTCCGGGGCAGTCGCGCGTAGAGCAGGGCCGCAACACCGTAGAGGACGCAGAAGATGGCGAGCGACGCGCGCATCGCCTGGAGCGTCTCGAGGCCGAAGGCCTCGAGGAGCGCGGGCAGCGCGGCGAGGAGTCCGCCCGTCGCATAGCCGGCGTCGAGCAGCACGTTGTACCAGGCGAACACCTTGGTGCGCTCGGCATCGCTGACCGTCGCGGGAAAGACCGCCTGCTCGACGATGGGGATCGCGCCGCGGTCGCGGCCGTGGACGTTGAACATCCCGACGAAAGCCGCGGCGGCGAGGACCTTGAAGTCATCCGCGGCGAGAAAGACGGCCGCGCCGAGTACCGGCAGGGTGCACAGTGAAACGAGCAGCGTCCGCTCGTGCACGCGCGAACCGGCGACGAGCGTGAGGAGCGCCGCCAGAGCGGCACCCCACAGGGCGCAAGACAGGATGACGCCGATCTGCCGCGCGGAAAGTCCGAGCCTCGCCGCGTAGAGGCCGATCAGCACCGCCATCAGCCCGATGGCGAGGGCGCGAAGGAAAGCGGCGAGGTAAAGGGTGCGGCGAAGGCCTCGGGCTTCCTGCGGGCTCATGCCCGCATGTTACTTGCCCGTTTTCAGACCGAGGGTTTCCGCCGCATGTACTCCTTGCGGTCGATCGACTGCACGAGCACGTCCTTGACGTTCACGCCGTGCAGGACCGTCAGGCGGAATTCCGCCCCCGGCGTGCCGATCCAGAGCTTGCGGTAGAAATCCTCGAGGTTCGCGACTTCCTGGCCGTTGACCTGCAGGATGATGTCGCCGGCCTGCAGGCCCGCCTTCTCGGCCGGGCTCTCGTCATTCACCTGCATCACCTTCACGCGGCCATCTTCCTCCAGCGAGTTGAGGCCAATCCACGGGCGCACGCTCTCGCGCTGCTGGCCGGTCTTCACCATCTCTTCGAGCACCGGCTTCAGCAGGTCCACGGGCACGAACATGTTGCCCGGCAACCGTTCCCCCGGCGTGAGCGCATCCATCACGAAGAGGGAACCCACGCCGACGAGCTCGCCTTCCTTGTTGATGAGCGCGGCACCACTATGATCAAGCCGCGGCGGGGAGGTGAAGATCGCGCCGTCGATCAGGTACTCCCAGTAGCCCGCGAACTTGCGCTTCGACACGACCGTGGCGATCGAGATGGCCTGGTCCGCGCCACCCGTCACGATCATGAGGCGGTCGAGCTGCGAGACCGGAAGCGCCGTGCCCATCCGAATCGGCTTCGCCTGCAGGGGAGCGACGGAGCGCACGAGGCCGAAACCGGTCGCGTGGTCGTATGCCAGCACGATGCCGGGGATGGTCTGCCCGTGGGAATCCACGACCTCGACTGTGTCGGCCTCGAGGATGAGGTAGCCGATCGTGAGGACGAGACCCTTCTCGTTGATGACGATGCCCGAGCCGATGCGCTCTGCCCCAAGCGTCTCGTTGCTTCGCGCATTCGGGAGCGCCTTCACCTTGATGCCCACCACGGCGTTGGTCGCGTCGATGAGCTGCTGGTAGGCCTTCTCGTCCACCTTCTCGACGGCGACGGCAGCGGTCCGCTTGATGTCCGCGTGCGCGGGAAGTGCGCCGATCGCGAGCGCCGCGAGCGCCGCTTGCGCGAGTAGCACGAGGGAGTTGCGCGCTGCCATGAAAGTCTCCTTGGACCCTGCGGGGGGGTGAGGTGACTTCAGGCTAGCGGCGGCGTCTTCACGCGCCGTGACTGGCGGCTACGGCGGCACTGCTCCGGATGGACTATGCGTGTCGGCGGAAACCTTCAACGAAGCGTCCGAATTGGGAACCCTTGCGGTGGTCCTCTCGGGCTAGCGCCGCCAGGCGAGGGTCTCCTCCGTGCGCCGCGACGGGCGGTACTCGGCCGACACCCATCCGTCGTAGCCCAGGCGGTCGAGGAGCGCGAAAAGGGGTGGCAGGTCGAGGCGGCCGGTGCCTGGCTCGCCGCGCCCGGGCATGTCGGCGAATTGAACGTGGCGGACGATGGGTCGAAGGGTCTCGAGGATCGCCGCCGGATCGTCGCCCATCATCGCGGTGTGGTAGATGTCGCACTGCAAGCCGACGTTTGCCTCGCCCACGCGCTGGATGATTTCGGCCATCTGCGGTGAGCGCGGAACGAGGAAGTTCGGGTTGTCCTTGTCGTTCAGCGGCTCGACGACGAGCTCGATGCCGGCCGCCTTGAATTCGCGTGCGGCAAACCCCAGGTTCGAAACGAGCCGCGACTCGAGGTCGGCGCGGTCCTCGCCTTCGAAGATGCGACCGGAGATGCAATTGACGCGCGGGCAGCGCAGCACCTTCGCGTACGCGATGCCGCGCGCGACGCCTTCCCGGAACTCGGCATCGCGCCCCGGCCGGCACGCGATTCCGAAATCTCCCTTCGACTTGTCGCCCATGGGCAGGTTGAAGAGGATGCAGGCGAGTCCGTGGCGCTCGAGGCGTTCGGCGATCGTCTCGGCAGGATGTTCGTAGGGGGAAGCGAATTCCACCGCGTCGAAACCCGCGGCCTTCGCGGCGCCGAAGCGATCGAGGAACGGGTGCTCGGTGAAGAGCCAACCGAGGTTCGCGGCGAATTGAGGCATCCGGGTAAAATAGCACTGCATTCCGTGAGCACCACTACCCTCCCGCAAGCCAAGTCCCCCGCAGAGGCCGCCCCGAAGCCCACCGGCGACTTCGGCGTCATCCGCAAGCTCCTTCCGTATCTCTGGGAGTACCGCGGGCGTGTTTTCCTCGCGCTCGCGTTCCTCGTGATCGCGAAGCTCGCCAACATCGGCGTGCCGCTCCTGATGAAGGGGATCGTCGATGGGCTGAGCGGCGAGCGGGCGATGATCGCCGTGCCCGTGGCGCTGCTCGCCGCCTACGGGTTGCTGCGGCTTTCCAGCACGCTCTTCAACGAGCTCCGCGACATCGTCTTCGTGAAGGTGGCGCAGCGCGCGATGCGCCGCGTCGCGCTCGAGATCTTCCACCACCTGCATGCGCTGTCGCTGCGCTTCCACCTCGAGCGCCAGACCGGCGGCCTCACGCGCGACATCGAGCGGGGCACGCGCGGCATCTCGACGCTCCTCTCGTTCATGGTGTTCAGCGTCCTGCCGACGCTGCTCGAGATGGCGCTCGTCACCGGCTTCCTCATCATCAAGTTCGACGTCTGGTTCGGCGTGATCACCGTGGCGGCGATCCTCCTGTACATCGGGCTCACGTTCGCCATCTCCGAGTGGCGCACGCAGCACCGCCGCACGATGAACGAGATGGACTCGAAGGCGAACACGCGCGCCATCGATTCCCTCCTCAACTACGAGACGGTGAAGTACTTCGGCAACGAGGGCTACGAAGCGAAGCGCTACGACGAGAGCCTGCAGCGCTACGAGAAGGCGGCGGTCACCAGCGAAACCTCGCTCGGCCTCCTGAACACGGTCCAGGCAATGGTCATCGCGCTCGCCGTGTCGCTCCTCATGTGGCGCGCGGCCGACGGGATCGTCCACGGGAACCTCACGCTCGGCGACCTCGTGATGGTGAACGCGCTCCTCATCCAGCTCTACATCCCGCTCAACTTCCTCGGCGTCATGTACCGCGAGATCAAGCAGGCGCTCGTGGACATGGAGAAGATGTTTCGCCTCCTCGGGGAGAACCGCGAGGTCGCCGACAAGCCCGGCGCGAAGCCGCTCGAGATCCGCGGCGGCGAGATCCGCTTCGAGCACGTCGACTTCAGCTATGACGGCATCCGCCCGATCCTGAAGGACGTCACCTTCACGGTGCCGGCGGGGAAGAAGGTCGCGGTCGTCGGCGCGAGCGGCTCCGGCAAGTCGACGCTCGCGCGATTGCTCTTCCGCTTCTACGACGTCGGCAGCGGCCGCATCCTCATCGACGGCCAGGACATCCGGGACGTGCAGCAGCTGACCGTCCGCACCTCGATCGGCATCGTCCCGCAGGACACGGTGCTTTTCAACGACACGATCTACTACAACGTCTCGTACGGCCGGCCCGAGGCGACGCGCGAGGAAGTCGAGCGCGCCGCGCGCGTGGCGCACATCTCCGAGTTCATCGAGCGCCTGCCCGCGAAGTGGGAGAGCACCGTGGGCGAGCGCGGCCTCAAGCTCTCCGGCGGCGAGAAGCAGCGCGTCTCCATCGCGCGCACGCTCCTCAAGAACCCGCCCATCCTCGTCTTCGACGAGGCTACCTCGGCCCTCGATTCCCGCACCGAGAAGTCGATCCAGGCAGAGCTCGCCGACATCGCGGTGAACCACACCACGCTCGTGATCGCGCACCGGCTTTCGACGATCGTCGACGCGGACGAGATCCTGGTGATGGAGCAGGGCGAGATCGTGGAGCGCGGTTCCTTCCGCGCGCTGCTGGCGAGCGAGGGCAAGTTCGCGGAGATGTGGCGCCTCCAGCTCGAGGAACGCGCGCACGAGCAGTCCCCGGCGTAACGAACGGCAACCTGCGGAAACGCGAGCGGCGCCATACTCGCGCCACCGCCTTCCGGAGTCCGCCATGCGCTTCGCCGCCTGCGCTTTCGCTGCCGCGCTCATCGCGCTTCCCGCCGCCGCCCAGGAGCGCCTCCTCGTCCTCAACAAGGCGGACCACACGATGGTCTCGGTGGACCCCGCGACGATGAAGGTCACCGGTACCGTCGCGGTCGGCCACGGCCCGCACGAGGTGATCGCGTCGGCGGACGGCCGGACGGCGTTCGTCGCGAACTACGGCGACCAGGGCGTGATGGGCAACTCGCTCTCGGTCGTGGACCTCGCCACGATGAAGGAAACGAACCGCATCGACCTGGGCGCCCTTCGTCGCCCGCACGGCATCGCGCAGGCAGGCGGGAAGGTCTACTTCACCTCGGAGGCCTCGCGTGCGATCGCGCGCTACGATCCCGCCGCCGATCGCGTCGACTGGATCGCCGGAACCGGCCAGACCACGACGCACATGATCGTCCTCTCGCCCGACGCGAAGCGCCTCTACACCGCGAACATCGGCTCGGACACGGTGACCGCGCTCTCCATCCCCCAGAACCCCAAGCCGATCGCGCAGGTGAAGGTGGGCAGGCAACCGGAGGCGATCGACATCTCTCCGGACGGAAAGGAAGTGTGGGTCGGGCAAAACGGCGACGGCCACGTCTCCGTGATCGACACCGCCGACGACACGGTGAAAGCGACGTTCAAGGTCGGGCAGCTGCCGATCCGCCTCAAGTTCACGCCCGACGGGAAGCGAGTGCTCGTGAGCGACCCCCCGAAGAACGAGGTCATCGTGCTCGATGCCGCCACGCGCCAGGAAGTGAAGCGCATCGCGATCGACGGCGCGCCGCTCGGGATCCAGATGACGCCGGGCGGGAAGGTCGCCTACATTTCGCGCGTCCAGGCGGGCGTCGTCGATGCGCTCGACCTCGACAAGCTCGAGGTGGTGGGATCGGTTTCTACCGGGCGCGCCCCCGACGGCCTCGCGTACGCCGTCGCGAAATGAGGCCTTAGACCGCGAGCGCGATGCCGAGGACGATCGCGACGAAGGCGAGCGTGCCGATGATGGCGGCGGGAACCAGCGGGTAGGACCGAGGCGGCCGCGCGATGGCGGCCGTGTCCCCGACATCGGAGACGACGGGCGCGGGGATGCTCGCCTTCGCGGGCTGCGGCGGCGGTTCCTCCGGCTCCGGCGGCGCCGGCGGCCGCATGATCCGCGTCGAGTCGATCCGCGTGTCGGTGAGCGCGGCGAGCCGCATCGTGCCCTCGAGCGAGTCGAAGGCGGAAGAGAGCGAGAGGCCGTCGCCGGTCCGGGCCGGGGGCTCGGTGCCTGCGGACGCCGCTTCGGGTGAAGGCTCGCCCGGCGGCGGGAAGGTCGCCGGCCTCGGCGGCGTCGGCGGCGCGAGCGGCAGCGAAGCCTGGGGCGCGGGAAGCGTGCGCGCGATATCCCGCAGCGCGCGCGCGAATTCCTTCATCGTCTGGAAGCGGTCGTCCTGCGATTTCGCCAGCGCTTTCGCGACGATGGCTTCGAGCTCGGGCGGCACGCCGGCGTTGATGTTCTTGAGCGGCTCCTCGCGTACATGCACCGTCTGGTACATGATCGAGCTCACGCTGTCGGCGTCGAAGGGCGCGATCCCCGCGAGCATTTCGTAGAGCACCACGCCGAGCGAGAAGATATCCGAGCGCAGGCCCACGTTCTTGCCGACGACCTGCTCGGGCGACATGTAGCGCGGGCTCCCGAGGATGAGGCCCGTCATCGTCTTCACCTTCGACGAGGGCCCGCGCGCGATGCCGAAGTCGGTGACCTTCGCCACCATCCGGTCCTCGTCGAACACGATCATGACGTTCGAGGGCTTCACGTCGCGGTGGACGATGTCGCGCGCGTGCGCGAAGGCGAGGCCGTCGGCGGTCTGCGCGATGAGGTCCACGCTGGTGGCGACATCGAGGGGCTTGCCGCCCATGAACTGCTTCAGCTCCGGCCCCTCGATGAACTCCATCGCCATGTACGCAAACTCATCCGTCCTCCCCACGTCGTAGATCGTGACGATGTGCGGATGGTTGAGCTTGCCGACGGTCTTGATCTCCTGCGCGAAGCGGGCCTCGTAGAACGCGAGCTCATCTTCGGAGAGCGTGAGGCGGATCGTCTTGATCGCCACGACGCGGTCGATCACCGGGTCGACCGCCTTGTAGACGATCCCCATCGCGCCCTTGCCGAGGACGCCGAGCACTTCGTAGCGGCCGATGGATTTGGGATGCTGGTCGGCCATGGTCAGCGCTTGAAGTCCACTTCGATGTCGTAGGTGCGCTTGTCCGCGCCCGGGTTGAACTTCCAGGCTTCGAGCGCCGTGATCGCGGCGCGGTTGAAGATCTGCGGCGGATCCGCGGCGAGGATCTGGACGTCCGTGACGTTGCCGGCGGCGTTGATCGAGAGGCGCGCGCGCACGGTGCCGGCGGAGTAGCCGCGGTTGATCGCGGCGACGGGGAAGTTGAAAGGCGCGCGCGTCACGGGCGTGGCGACGGTCGTGGGCGGCGCCGGCGCCGGCGCCGGCGGCGGCTCGGTCTTCGGCGCGTCGCGAATCGCCTGGACCGGCTCCGTGGGCTGCACGCTCGGGGAGGGCGACGGCGCGGGCGCGACGGTTGTGGGCGGTGGCGTGCGCGGAGCGGGAATCACACGCGGCGGTTCTTCCACTCTCGGCGCAGCCTTCCTTTCCGGTTCGGCCTTCTTCGGCGGTTCGGGCTTCGGCTCGGGCTTGGCTTCCACCTTCTTGGGCGGTTCGGGCTTCGGCTCCGTCTTCGGCGGTTCGACTTTTTTCGGCGGCTCGGCTCTCCGCGGCTCGACGGCTTTCGGCGGTTCGGCCTTGGGCGGTTCGGCCTTTTTCGGGGCCTCGACCGGTTTCGCCGGCTCGGGCTTCGGCGGATCCACCTTCTTCGGCGCTTCGATCGGCTTCGGAGCCTGGGTCGGCTTCGTGGCCTCGACCGGTTTCGCCGGCTCGGGCTTCGGCGGATCCACCTTCTTCGGCGCTTCGATCGGCTTCGGAGCCTGGGTCGGCTTCGGGGCATCGGCAACCTTGGGCGGTTCCGTCTTCGGCGGCTCGGGTGCCTTGGCGACTTCCGCGGGTATTTCGGTGGGCGTCGTGCTCATCCGCCCCGCGACGACCGAGAGCTCCCACGCGATCACGCCGGCGAGGGCGACGGCGATGACGCCCCATTTCTTCGGATCGCGAAGGAAGGCGACGAGGCCGCCCTCGCCCGCGGGCCCCGACGCTTCGACCTTCGGAGGAGGAACGGGCGGCAGGGTCTTCGCCTTGGCCGCCGCGGCGACATCGGACGCGGCGGGAAGCACCGAGTAGATCTCGTGCTCGCGCACATTCCGGTCGGTGCGCGTCCCCTCGTAATGGAAGATCTCGCGGTGCTTGTCGGAGATGCGCGAGACCATGTCGTGGAAGGGACGCGACACGACGATCTGCCCGGGGTTGGCGAACGCGCAGATCTTCTCCGCGACGTTGAGCCCGTCGCCGATGATCTTCGGATGCCCGTTCATGTCGATCGAAACGCGCAGCGGCCCGAGGTTGATGCCGATGCGCACCGGCCCGCCCTCGGGGCTCGTGCCGCCGAGCTTCGACGCGGCGTTGTTCATCGCGTCGCGGAGCTTGAGTCCGATCGCGAGGGAATCTTCAGGGTCTCCCAGGAAGCTGATCGCCGCGCCGTCGCCCGTGTCGAGGATGATGCGATCCTCCGCGGGGACTTTCCGGATCACCTGCATGAGCAGCTTGTTGAAGGCCTGCTTGATCTCGCCTTGCTGCGCGACCGTGCGCTTCGAGTAGCCGACGAGGTCCACGCACACCACGCTGCCGATGAAGGTGCGGTTTGCCTCCATTTGTCGCGGTTCTTGCCCTCTTGTGCGCTCGACCTAGTGTAACCGTCCCGGCCCGAGAAAGCGCGAAATCGCCGCCTGCGTGGGCCGCGGCGCTTCACTCATCACCGAGTGGCCGGCGTCGAGCAGCACGAATTGCGCGCCGGGAATCTCGCGCGCGAGCGCTTCGCCGGCCTTCGGTCCCGTCATCTGGTCGCGGCTGCCGCCGATCACCAGGGTCGGCACGTCGAGTCCGCGAAGGGCATCTGCGGAAGGGCGGTACGCATTGCACGCGGCGAGGTCCGCGTGCTGGACGCCCGGCAGCGCGCGGCCATTGAGGCGCCGGCTTGCACCGGCGAGGAACATGCCGGGGACGGGACTCTGCGTGAGCGCGGAATTGCGCGCATGGCCCCACGTCGTCTCCATGTCGAAGCCCGCCGGCGAGTCGTCACGCGCGGCGGCGAGAAACGCATCGTTCACCGCCATCGGCATCGCCGTCGCGATGAGCGCAAGCCGCTCGACGCGCGTGCGATGGCGAATCGCCGTGTCGAGCGCCACGAGCGAGCCCATGCTCTGGCCGACGACGTGCGCGCGCTCGAGACCGGCCGCTTCGATGAAGAGCGAAACCCAGTCCGCCATCGATTCGATCGCCGTGCGTGCGATCCCGGGACTGCGCCCGTGCGCAGGCAGGTCGACCGCGAGGACGGTGAAGCCGTGGTGCGCGAAGTAGCGCGACTGCCATTGCCAGACACTGTGGTCGAGCGCGGCGCCGTGGATGAAGACGATGGCGGGAGCCTTCGGCTCGTACGGACGTCCGCCGGTGTAGGCGTAGGCGGGGTAACCCTGGACGATGAATTGCATTATTTTTGCGACGCGTACAGGGCGCGGCCCAGGTCTTCGATCAAATCATCCGGATGCTCGAGGCCGATCGAGAGGCGCACGGTTCCCGCGGTGATGCCGGCCGCGGCGAGCGCGGGGTCGTCCATGCGGAAGTGCGTCGTCGTCGCCGGGTGGATCACGAGCGACTTCGCGTCGCCGATGTTGGCGAGGTGCGAGAAGAGCGAGAGCTTCTCGATGAACCTGCGTCCCGCGTCGCGCCCGCCCTTCAGCTCGAACGAGAGGATCGCGCTGCAGCCGCGGGGATAGAGACGCTCGGCGAGCGCGTGATCGCCGTGCGTCGCAATGGCCGGGTGATGCACGTTCACGACGGCGTCGTGCTTCGCGAGGTATTCGACGACCTTCGCGGTGTTGGCAATGTGGCGGTCCATTCGCACCGGCAGCGTCTCGAGGCCCTGCAGGATCTGGAAGGCGGTCATCGGCGCCATGCACGCGCCGAAATCGCGCAGGCCCTCGCGCCGCGCGCGCAGCAGGAACGCCGCGGCCGTGGACTCCTCCGAGAAAACCATTCCGTGGAAGCCTTCGTACGGCTCGGTGAGCGTCGGGAATTTGCCCGAGGCGATCCAATCGAACCTTCCGCCATCCACGAGGACACCGCCGATCACCACGCCATGGCCGGAAAGGAATTTCGTCGCGGAGTGCATCACGAGGTCGGCGCCCATCTCGAAGGGGCGGCCGAGCGCCGGCGTGGTCACCGTCGCGTCGACGAGGAGGGGCAGCGATTGCTCGTGCGCGATCGCGGCGATCGACGGAATGTCGAGCACGTCCACGGAAGGATTGCCGACCGATTCGCCGAAGAGGAGGCGCGTCTCCGGCCGGATCGCCGCGCGCCACGCATCGAGATCGCGCGACGGGACGAAAGTCGTCGTGATGCCGAAGCGGGGCAGCGTGTACGCGAAGAGGTTGTGCGTCCCGCCGTAGAGGCTTGCCGACGAGACGATGTGTCCGCCCCGTCCCATGAGCGTCGCGATGGCGAGGTGGAGCGCCGCCTGGCCGCTCGCGGTGGCGATCGCGCCGGCGCCATCCTCGAGCGCGGCCATTCGTTCCTCGAAGACCGCGACCGTCGGGTTGGAAAGCCGCGAGTACACGTGGCCCGGCGTTTCCATGTTGAAGAGCGCCGCCGCGGTTTCCGTATCCGGAAAGACGTAGCTGGCCGTTTGGTAGATCGGGACCGCCCGGGAGCCCGTCGCGGGGTCCGGGGACTGGCCGGCATGGACCGCCAGGGTGTCTGGGTGAGGGGTCTTGGGTCCGGAATGGGCCATGGGAATCAGTTAGTTGCGATTGTTTGCGTTGTAATTTTTCAAGGGCCGACAAATCGTTGTCACATTTGGCCGTTGCTGCTATGTTAGCGCCTAGCATTCAAGGAGTTAGCTACCCGTGAAGCGTTTTCTCGCCATCCTGGTGTCCGCCGCGTTTGCCGCAGGCGCCGTCGCGGCCGACAAGGTCGCCAAGCCCCGCGTCGCGAAGGCTGCCGCCGAATTCAACAAGGATGGTGACCCACTCCTTCATTCTTCCAGCGCGCTCGTGCTGGACCCGGCCACGGGACAGACCCTCTACGCCAAGAACGCCGACCACGTCGCGCCCATCGCCTCGATCACCAAGGTGATGACGGCGATGGTCGTCATCGACGCCAAGCTGCCGCTCGAAGAGCCTATCGAGATCACCGGCGAAGACATCGACATGGTGAAGGGTACGGGCTCGCGCCTGCCCATCGGCGCCCATTTTCGACGCGATGACCTGCTGCGCCTTGCGCTCATGGCGAGCGACAACCGCGCCGCTTCGGCGCTCGGCCGCAACTATCCGGGCGGGCTGCCCGCGTTCGTCGATGCGATGAACACGAAGGCGAAGACGCTCGGCCTCACGCAGACGCACTACGTCGACGCGTCGGGACTGTCGCCGGGCAACGTCTCGAGCCCCGCGGACCTCGGCAAGCTCGTCACCGCCGCGTCGCAGTACCCGCTGATCAAGGATTACTCCACGACGCGCGCCGTCAACGTGACGCTGCCGGATTCGAAGAAGACGATGAAGTTCGTGAACACGAACGGCCTCGTCCGCGCTTCCGACTGGCAGATCGGCCTGCAGAAGACGGGCTACATCGCGGAGGCGGGCAAGTGCCTCGTGATGCAGGCCATGATCGCCAACCAGCCCGTGGTCATCGTGCTGCTCGATTCGTGGGGCCGCCTCACGCGGATCGGCGATGCGAATCGCATCCGGAGGTGGCTGGAGAAGAATCCGGGCAAGCTCGTCAGCGGCTGATTTCTTGGCA
>Ga0315912_10002766_pt1 | contig 18214 bp, 13 predicted proteins | sample VfabasoilMG_FD_204469 | JGI IMG/M metagenome (GOLD analysis project Ga0315912, IMG submission 204469) | Garden soil microbial communities collected in Santa Monica, California, United States - V. faba soil | ecosystem: Environmental > Terrestrial > Soil > Garden | place: USA: California...
CCGAAGGCGGCGCCGAGAGCTGACCCAGCAGGTCCTGCGCCGCGCGCCGCAGGGGCTCGGGCAGGCTCGGGTGGTCGACCAGCGGGGCGAGCAGGGCCTGGGCTTCCCGCCGATCGACGATGCCGCTCGACTGGAGTGCGATCTCGGCCAGGGCGAGGCGCGGTTCGGGCAGGCCCGGCAGCAGTTCCATGGCGGCCCGGAAATGGAGCGCCGCGCCCCAGGGGTCGGGTGGGCCGCCGACGTCGGCGCCCAGCGCGTGGGCCGCCAGCACCTGGTGCGCGAAGGCCGCGAACGCGTGGCGCGGCTCCAGCTCCAGCGAGGCCGTCAGCGCTTGCCGGCAGCCGGGTGAGTCGCGGTCGACCGTCTCGTGGCGCCCGGCGTCGTGCAGCCGGCTGCCGAGGTTGTACTGGACGAGCGGCAGCTGCGGCGCGACGCGCGCGGCGTGGCTCCAGAGGCTGAGGTCGTCGTGGAAGACGCTCACGGCGGAGCGGCTGGCGGGGATCGCCAGCACCAGGGCGCCGAGAACCAGCGCGATGCTCACGCCGAGGCCGCGCCCGCCGCGCAGTTCGCGCCGGCCCAGCCAGGCGATGCCGCTCCCGGCAGCCAGGCAGATGCCGACCGACGGCAGGTAGAGGAAGCGTTCCGCGAAGGGCTCTCCGATCGGCACGAGGTGCAGCACGGGGAGAAGTGCCAGGGGCACGAGGAGCAGGCCCAGGGCGAGGCGGCGTTCGCGCGACCAGACGGCCACCGCGAGTGCGAGCAGCGCCGCAGCGAGCGCCGCCTCGGGTTGCAACACCAGGAACTCGTCGCGCGCGTACTCCACGCGCAGCGGATGAGGCCACAGCAGCAGCCGCACGGCCTTGCCGAGCACGTCGAGCGCCACCACGAGACGCCCCCCGAACGGCGTCGCCAGGTACGGGCCGTCGGCGGGCAACGCCTGCGGGAGCACGAGGAGCCGCAGCGCAAAGACGCTTGCAGCCACGCTGCCGAGCAGCAGCAGCCGGCGCACGGGCAGCGGTCGCCTCCCGCAGGCGAGATCGGCGAGCAGGAACAGGGCCGGTGCGACGAGGGCGTTCTCCTTCGAGAGCGCTGCGCACAGGAAGGCGGCGAGGGACAGGCCGATCGCGCCGCGCCCGGGTGCGAGATGCGCCCACCAGGCCGCGAGCACGAACACGGTCGCCAGGACTTCGGCGCGGCCGCTGCTCCAGGCGACCGCCTCGGCATGCACGGGGTGCACGGCGAACAGCAGGGCCGCCACGCCGGCGGCCGGGCCGCCGCCGCCGAGCCGGCGCGCGACCAGCCACACCAGGACGCTCGCCAGGACGTGCAACGCCACGTTGCCGGCGAGCACCGGAGTCGCCCGATCCGGCGCCGCCCACTGCAGCCGCCAGCTGAGCACCGTGAGCGGTCGCCAGAGGGCCTGCCGTGCCTCTCCCAGCGGCGTCGTCCACACCGAGGCGTCACCCGAGACCGCCGGGTTCTGGACGAGGTAGGCGTGGTCGTCGTAGACGAACGCGCCATCGACCGCAGGAAGGGTGGCGAGGAGGGCGGCCAGGGCCACGAGCGCGAGGGTCGGCAGACCGCGTGGCATGGGGGGCCGAGTCTATAGAATCCGGGCCGAGCAGGGCAGGCGACCCGCCGCCGCGAAGACCGGGGATTGCTTCAAGGCCGGGCTGCCCCGGCAGCCGATAGCACCTTCGACATGGACTCCGCGACACCCGAACAGACCCCCTCGTCCGATCTGGCGTCGCCGACGGAGTTCCAGCCGCGCGGGCCCGACCGGCGCAAGCGCGCGACGCCCATGCTGTCGCGCTACACGTTCTTCGGGGGCCGCCGCAAGGACGGGCGGCGGCGCGGCGAGCAGGAGAACGTCTACGTCGACGTCTACAGCCCCCGGTTGGTGGCGTTGCTCATCGTCTTCTTCGCGCTGACCGTGATCGATTCGGTCTCGACCCTGGTCTACCTGGGCAAGGGTGGTCGCGAGCTGAACCCCATCGCCCAGTGGATGATCGACCAGGGCGGTTCGTTCTTCGTCATCATGAAGGGCGTGCTCTCGGGCGTATGCCTGCTCTTCGTGATGCTGCACAAGAACTTCCGCCCGGCGCGGACGGCGCTGGCAGTGGGCTTCACGTTCTACCTGCTGCTCGGCGTCTACCACCTGGTGCTCCAGATCCAGGCGCTCTGAGCGCGGGGCGCGACGCCGCGCCCGCCGTCGGCGACCGGTCCAGAGGCGGCGCCTTGTGTCGCCGAGCGCGGCTGGCGCAGAGGCCCCTCCCCGTGGTGGCGAGCGCGGAAACGGCGCTGGCGGCATGTTCCTGACCTGGGGCACGGCGTCGCCCGACGGCGGCCAGCGGTCCCATCCGACGGGCGCCCCTGGATCCCCCGCCCCGCGCCGGGTCCGGAACGGTCCCGGGTCCCGCCCGCCTGCGGCCGGCGAGGGCCCCGGGACGAAGCGCCAGGACACGCCTCCCAACAAAAGGCATCCAAGCACGTGTCACAGCGACACAGCCATAACCCCCGGGAAACTAACACTTTAGATGGGCACCAAAAGACTCCACTTTTCTCCTGAGTCGAGCCAGATCGATGCCTGTTTCCCGGTCCCATGGCTGCGTCTCGCGACGCACTCCCCCTGCAGCGGGCGGCCCCACCCCACCGCTGCGTCCTCGCTCCCCGTGAGGCTGTCATGAAGACCACCGAACTCCTTCCGTTCAGCCCGGCCCAGAAGCGCGACGTCGTGCGACAGGCGCGCGAACGGGGCTGGCTGGCCTACGACGACCTCGACCGGCTGCTCATCGAAGCGGCCGGCTCGAAGCAGCGCATGACGGCCTTGCTGCGCGCGATGAAGGCGGTGCGCATCGTGGATGCGACCGACCCGCACGACATCCTGAACGAGGCGCTCGAGCTGCCGCTCGAGGTCGAGACCTCTGCCGACGACTATCGACGCTACGCCGACCAGGTGCGCACGCTGCGCCGCCTGACCCGTGCCGAGGAGCACCTGCTCGCTCGCCGCCTGGAGTTCACGCGGGAACGCCTGCGCCAGGTGGTCGAACGGACCAAGCTGCCCAAGGAGATGCGCGAACGCATCCTGGAGCGCGGCGTGAACTGCGAGGCCTTGCGCGACGAGCTCGAACAGCTCTCCGTGGAAGACCTCGAGAGCATCGTGAGCACCTTGCCGTGCGAGAGCCGCGACCCGGTCGTGCTCAACATCTCGGCCGAATTCGATCGCCTGCGTTCGCACTTCGTCGAGCGCAACCTGTACCTGGTCATCGGCATGGCTTCCGCCTACCGCACCTACGGCATACCGCCCATGGACCTCATCCAGGAGGGCAATGCCTCGCTCATCCGCGCCGTCGAGAAGTTCGACTGGCGCAAGGACGTGCGCTTCCAGACCTACGCGGCGTTCTGGGTGCGGCAGGCCATCGAGCGGCTCATCACGGCCAACCGCGGCATCGTGCGCATGCCCAACTACATGCAGCAGAAGCTGCGGCGCCTGCGCCGTGAGGGCAAGCTGCCGCGCAACCACAAGGACATGGACATCCGCGACGTCTCGGCGCTCTTCGACGTCTCGGCCGAGGGTGCGGCGCGCCTGCTCGAGGTGGACCGCAACTGGTACTCACTCGACGTGCCGGTCGGAGATGAGGAGGACTCCTTCGCCTCGATCCTCGAGGCCGACGAGGTCGACGGCGAGCTGGACGAGAGCGAACAGCGCGCGCTCGGCAACCGGCTGGACAAGGTCATGGCCGAGCGGCTCACGCCGCAGGAGCGCGAGGTCCTGCGCAAGCGCTTCGGCCTGCAGGGGACGCAGCGTCTCACTCTCGACGAGATCGGAGAGCAGATGAGCGTCTCGCGGGAGCGCATCAGGCAGATGCAGGTCAAGGCCCTGGACAAGCTGCACACGCGAACGCTGCTGGAGGAACTCGAGGGTTTCCTCTAGTCTGATGCCCCGCGTCCGAGGGCACCGAAGTGATCACCATCGAGCCGCGCCCTCCGGTCTCTGGACGTCCTCCCGAGCTGGCCGGGCCGCGCAGCATCACCTACCTGCGCGTCTCGGTCACCGACCGCTGCAACCTGCGTTGCACCTACTGCATGCCCGAGGAGCAGACGTTCCTCGACAAGGGCCTGCTGCTGTCCTTCGAGGAGATCACCGAGGTGGCGCGCGTGCTCGTCGAGCACGGCGTGCGCAAGATCCGCATCACGGGCGGCGAACCGCTCATGCGGCGGGACCTGCCCGTGCTGGTGGGGATGCTCAAGCGGCTCCCGCACGAGCCGGCCGTCGTCATGACGACCAATGCGACACTGCTGGCGAAGCACGCTGCCGAACTGCGCTCGGCCGGGCTCGACCGCCTCAACATCAGCCTGGACACGCTCGACGAGGGGCGCTTCCGCCGCCTCGCGGGCCGTGCCGGTCTGCAGGCCACGCTCGACGGGATCGAGGCCGCGCTCGCGGCCGGTTTCCAGGGCACCAAGCTGAACATGGTGGTCATGGGCGGCGTCAACGACGACGAGATCCCCGCCATGCTCGCCTACTCGGCGCAGCGCGGCCTCGAGCAGCGCTTCATCGAGTTCATGCCGATGGAGAGCAACTCCTACGGCGCCCGGGGCCAGCGCGTGCCGCTGAGCGAGATCCGGGCACGCATCGAGAGCGTCGGCGAACTCGTCCCGCAGCCCACGGGTTCCGGCCCGGCGAGTCGCTTCGAGCTGCGGCCGGGCGGCCAGCGCATCGGTCTCATCGCGGCGATCTCGCTGCCGTTCTGCGAGACCTGCAATCGTGTGCGGCTCACGGCGGACGGCGTCCTGCGCAGCTGCCTGTTCGAGGGCGGCGAGGTGCCCTTGCGCGACGCGATGCGCGCCGCCGATCCGGCCGGCGTCGTGCGTCAGGCGCTCGAATACGTGCGGCGCGTCAAGCCTTCCGTGCACGACGGCCTGGGGCACGTGCAGATGAATCGCGTCGGCGGCTGACCTCAGCCCCGGTTCAGCCCCGGTTCAGCGCTGGTTCAGCGCGCGCAGCCGCGCGAGTTCCAGCTTCCAGCTGGGCGGCAGGCGATGCTGGCGCGATGCCTGCTTCAGGGCGGCGATGGCGTGGTCGAGCATCCCGCCGGCCTCGTAGCGGCGCGCCTGCTCGAGCGCGGGTCCGGTCGGCAGCAGGGCGCCGTGAGGCGCCAGCGCGCGCAGCAGCAGCGGCAGGGCTGCCATGCTGTCCGGCAGTCCCGCGAGCAATTCGTGCACGCGGCTCTCCGCCAGCGGCAGGCTGGAGACGGCACCGACGCTGGCGCGCGCCTCGTCGAGCAGGGGCTCGATCGGACGGCCCAGCGCCATCTCGATGAAGATCAGCAGCATCCATGGCTCGATGCGCTGCGGTTGGTCGTCCACCAGCTTCTGCGCGAGCACCAGCGCGTCCCAGCGCAGCCCCTGCGACAGGAGGCGCCCCGCGTTCACCAGCTCACGCTCGAGCGCATCGGTGGACTCTCCGACCTGTTCCTCCAGCTCGCACAGCGCGCAGCCTGCCGAAAGACCGATCGCGCCCTGGGCCGAGGGCAGGCGGGCGAGCGCCTGCCAGCGAGCGCAGGTGGCCGGACCGGTGTCGTCGCGCCACATCGCCAGCGCCGCCCGGCCGACGGCCTCGTCCGCTACGGCGGGCTCGTCGCCCGGCGCGCCCAGCGTGCCCTGTGGCCCCGGGCTCGTCGCGTCGCCGGCGTCGGCAGCCTCCATCAGCTGGGGGAAGGCACGCTCAGCGCGGCACCAGGCATCGAGCAGCCGCTGTTCGGCCCGGTGGGCCGCTTCCCGGTCGTCGGTGGGCGGCAGCAGCGCATCATCGCGCAACACGGCGGCGAGCAGTGCGCGCGCCAGTTCGTGCTCGCCGGGCACGTTCAAGACGTCGATGCCGTTGGCGAAGAGCATCGCCCGCTCGCGGCTCGCAAAGTGGCCGCCCAGGTCGAGCAACCCGCTCTCGGTCTCCCGCAGCCAGGCCGCGACCTCGAGCAGCTCCGGCACCTCGATGCGGCCCTGCAGCCCGAGCGGGGCGGTGGCCAGCAGCACGCGCGCGCCGTGCCGGCCCGCCGCCCGTCGCACGCCCTCGATGCTGCGGGCCAGGCCCTCGAGGTCGACGACTCGGCTGCTCAGCTGCCGCTGGTCGGCCGGCATCTCCAGGCTCGGGTCGACGTTGCGCAGGAGCGAGAGGTTGCCCACCACGAGCACGACGACCCGCAGGTCGTCGCGCCCCGCGAGCCTGTCCGGCAGCGCGGGGTCGGTGGCCTCGACTCCTTCCAGCAGCTCGAAGCGACTCGTGCCGAACGCCCCGCAGCTCGCGGCCATCGTGTCCAGAACCGAGGCCAGGGTGCTGCCGTGCTGCAGGCTGCGGCCCGCCACGATCAGGATCGTTCCCGCAGGCTGCCTGGGTGTCGCCGCGAGCGCCGCCTCACAGAGCAGCAGCGCGACCGCGAGGAGCCACGGACGGTGCATCACCTCAACGCGGTGGGCCATCCGGGTCGGCGCCCGCCGCCGCCGGCTCGTCCTGGCCCTCGGTCGGCGCGGCCGTGGTCGCCTGCCCGGTGTCTCCCCCCGGCGGCGCCGCCGGGGTCTCGGGTTCGTCGAGCAACCGGCCGAAGATCTCGGGCGGGATGTCGCGGCTCCAGGAGCGCGTGTCGAGCGTGAAGCCGTCCAGTCGCGCCAGCTCGAGCACGTCGAGCGCACGCCAGACGACGCGTCGCTGCAGGTGCTTGTTCTCTCCGAGCCAGCTTGCGTAGTGGGCCCCCGCCTCCTCCAGCGCCTCCTTGTCGGAGAGCGTCGGTGGCTTGCCGTCGCGCATGTGCGCCCTCACGCGCTGCACGAGCTGGTCGCCCTGCTTGAGCAGGGTCGTGTCGGGCGCGACCCAGGGCTTGGTGACCCAGCTCCGCATCGCGAGCGGCATGGCCCGCAGGTCCTCCTCGTTGCCGCCGAGGTACCCCAGGGCGGCGAGCACGCGCGCATCGGCCATGTCCGGTTCGGGCGTCTCCTCCGGATCGAAGAACTCCTGGTTCAGCTCGTCCGACTGCGTGTGGTGGCTCTGGAACAGGTTGCGCATGCGCCCCAGGATCTCGGGCTGCGTGAGCGCGATGTCGTGGTGCTCCTGCGGGTCCGCCGAGCGATCGAAGAGCTGCTCCACGGCCGGCAGCACGTCGCGCAGCCCGAGCGGATCGCCGGCCTCGTCGTACGTCAGCTCGACCAGGCTCTCGCCCTCGCCCAGGGTGTACGTCTTGTCCGCGATCGGGTTGCGATAGTGTCGCGGCGAGGTGGGGCCTAGGTGCCGCTCGGCGGTGTAGATCGGGTCGTTCGCCACGGGCGTGATGTACTTGTAGCCGTTCTGCACCAGATACCACGCGCGGATGTTCTGCGAGGCCCCGAGCACGTAGTCGATGCTGCGCTTCCTGCCGGTCAGCAGGCCCGTGAGGCTCTCGCCCTGCAGCACGCTGTCGGGTTCGATGCCGACGACGTCGAGCACCGTGCGTGCGACGTCCACCAGGCCGATGAGCTCGGGGCGTCGCGCGCCGCCTCCCACGCCGCGCGGGAAGCGCACGATGAGCGGGACGCGCAGCTCGTCGTCGTACAGGCCGAGGCCGTGTCCGATGTGCAGGCCGTGGTCGAAGAACGACTCGCCGTGGTCGGAGGTGATGATCACGAGCGCCTCGTCGAAGCGGTCCAGCTCCGCCAGCGTGTCGAGCACCCGTCCGACGCCGCGGTCCGCCTCGAAGACGCCGGCGTCGTAGTCGTTGAGCAGCTCCGACATGCGGCGGTACTCACCGAGGCCCATCTTGGTCTGCTGATAGAAGTGGCTGATCTGGTTGAGGCCCCAGTCGCGCGGGCCGTCGGGCACCTCGCGCTCACGGAAGCGCCCGATCACCTCGTCGTCGCCCTCCTGGAAGGGGGCGTGCACGTCGAAGGTGTGCAGGAAGAGGAACACGTCCTCGTCCGACCGGCGCGCCTGCAGCCAGTCGAGGGCCTTCGGCAGCAGGCGCTCGAAGCCGTTGGGGCTGCCGTCGAAGGCGCGCTGGTCGTCGAAGACGTCGAAGCCCCGGTCGAAGCCGTAGATCGAGTCGACGTAGCCGCCGTCGGTGAAGGCGGCCGTCGAGAAGCCGTCGGCCTTGAGGCTGGCGGCGAGCGTCGGGGCCTTGGGCGAGAGCTTGTTGTCGCGGTTCTTGACGCCGTGCGTGATGGGGTCGAGCCCGGTGAGCATGGTCATGTGCGAGGGCAGCGTCCACGGCGAGCCTGCCAGGCACTGCTCGAAGACCACGGCCTGCTGCGCCAGTTCGTCGATGCGTGGCGACACGGGGAACGGCCCGTCGGTGTTGCCATAGACGCCGAGCCGCTCGGGACGCAGCGTGTCGATGCTGATGAGCACCACGGTGCGCGCGCCGTCGCCGGCCAGGGGGGTATCCGGCGCCTCCGGCGGAGGCGGTTCCCCGCAACCGGAGAACAGGACGAGCGGCGCCGCGAGCGCGAGGACGAACTTCCGGTTGGGCATGGGCATCCCTCATTCTGGCCCGCGAGCGGGGGGCGGACAAGCCGCGCCGCCTTCCGCGCTCAGATACCGCGTCGCAGCCAGCGATCGATCGGCCGGAACCATGCCCGGTGCGCGAGGGTTGCGCCCAGGTACTGAGCCCAGTTCTCGTACAGCGCCAGCCGTTCGGCCCAGCGCTGCCAGTTGGCGCGCGTGGTGGCGTCGACGTCCGTCTGCGCCTCGATGATCCCGCGGTAGTGCGCACGCGCCGCGGCGACGTTGCCCGCGATGCAGCGTCGATCGGGCACCGTGACGAGGCCCACCAGCCGGGACAGGTTCCGGTGGTCGCAGTAGATGCGCCGCGCCTCCTCCCAGGGGCTGCGGTTGTGGCTGTGCTCGACCGCGGCCGACGGCACGAAGGCCAGCGCGCCCCCGCCGCGCACGATGCGGCTGGCCCACTCCACGTCCTCGCCGAAGGAGACCGGCGCGAAGGGTTCATCCACCCAGGCCGAGCGGCGCATGCAGGCGATGACGTGGTCGTAGCGGATGAGCCCCAGGCGCTCCATCGGCTCGAGCGTCTCCCAGTCGCGGCCGCCGAGCGACTGGCGCACCGGCTCGTCGCCGCCGGCCCAGGCCCCGATGCGCGCCGCCAGCACCGGGTGGCAGCCGTGCCGCGGCACCTGGCGCCCATAGGTGGCCGCGAGCTGCGGGTCGGCGAGCAGCGGCGCGAGCAGTTCGACCGCCGTGCGCGTCGAGAGTGGCACCGCGTCCTGCACCGTGAGGATGACGAAGTCGGCGCTCGTGCCCTCGACCGCCAGGTTGCGCGTGCCGCCATGGCTGAACTCGCGCTGCAGCACGGGCAGCACGCGCCCGCCGGCCCGCCGCACGACGTCGCGCGTCGCGTCGCTGCTCTCCGAGTCGGGGCAGCACAGCTCGAGCTCTCCCACCCCGATCTGGCTGCGCCACATGTCGAGGGCGCGCTCCAGCAGCGGCCCGCCGTTCCACGTGGGGATGACGAGCGCGACGCGCGGCGGGGCGCCCTCAGGCATCGACCGTGCCCCCGCCGCGGGCGAGGACGGGGCGCAGCCGCGCGTGCAGGTCGAGCGCGCGCCCGAGGCACTGGTCCGAGTTGTGGTACTCGTAGCGCCCGAAGCGCCCGATGGCGTGGAAGCCCGGCAGCCCGTCCAGGTAGGCGAGCACCGTGTCGCGCTTCGACTCGAAGTCGAGGTCGTACAGGATGTAGGCCACCGGGTTGAGGTGCGCGTCGGTCACCGTGAGGCGGTCCACGTCGAGCAGGCCGGCGCGCTGCAGCCCCTCGGCGACGAAGCGGCAGCCGGCGCGCGTGATGTCGGGCGGCTCGCCGGCGTAGGTCACCTCGGCCATGATCGAGGCCTTGCCGGGCGGCGCGTTGCACGGGCTGTAGTTCGCCAGGTAGGTGAGGCGGTTCGTGGGGCCCTGCCAGGCGTGCGGCAGGTAGACCCAGCTCGAGTCGCGGTTCCATTCGGCGTCGATGCCGAGCAGGTAGGCCGCCACGCCGCGGTACTGCAGGGCGCGCGCGGCGGCGGCGGCGCCCTCGTCCATGTCGGCCAGCACGTCGGGCAGCACGTGCAGAGGGATGGTCGACACGACCTGGTCGAAGGGCGTGCCGTCCACCAGCCAGCCGTCACGCGTGCGCTCGATGCGCTCGACTCGGTGGCCGGTCTCGATGCGGTCCCGCACCGGGCGCGCGATGCGCTCGTGCACCGCCGCGAAGCCGCCGTGCAGCGGGTAGCGGAACACCGACTGGTGCGTGTAGCCCTCGGTCGTCGCGCCCAGCGAGGCCTGCAGCACGTCGGCCAGCGGCGCGTCCGGCACGCGACCGGCGATCCACACCGTGCCCATGCTGGAGAGGTCGGCCTTCCAGATCTTGCGGTTGTAGGGCTCCATGAAGTGCCGCGCGACGCCGGGGCCCATCTTCCAGTGGATCCAGCGCTGGAAGTCGCGCGGCTCGGGCTCGCCCCGGTGCCGCGCCAGGTGCGCGCGGATGACGCCCTCGGTGCACTCCAGGTTCTGCTCCAGCGGCAGTTCGCCGAGCGCGTTCTCGAACGGATACGAGACCCAGCAGTCCTTGTCGTGCAGGATGCGCGTCTTGCGCTCGGTGACGACGCAGGGCTCGTCCTCGAAGAGCGTGGTCCAGAAGTCGGCCACGCGCCTGTCCTTCGTGAACATGATGTGCCCGCCGGCCAGGTCGAAGGTGTAGCCCTCGACGTCCCGGCTGCGGCACAGGCCGCCGATGACCGGCGCCGCCTCGTAGACGGCCACGTCGTGCCCGTCGGCCGCCAGCAGGCGGGCCATCATGAGCCCGGTCGGTCCGCCGCCGGCGATGCACACGCGCGCTGACATCCGGGCATTCTTCCGGTCGCGGGAGACGTCTACAATGCCGCGCCCTCTCCCGACCCGGCGAGCCGGAGCGCATGGCGCACGAGCCCGGGTCGACGCCCGGGACGAAGCCCGGCCCGCCGGACGTCTCTTATGCCATCGTGATGAGCGCCTCGATCGAGGGTCCCGGCATGTTCGACCTGTTCGTCTCCGGTGGCTGCAAGCGGGCCCTTGCCGCGCGCCGGGGCCCGGCGGACGCCCGATGAGGACGCGCTCGTCGGAGGGCGGACGCGTCGTGCCCGCGGGCACCGCGTCTGGCGCACCCGGCGCACCCGCCGTGAACAGCGCGCCTGCCGCGGCCGCGGGTGCCGCCGACGCGGCGGACGCGCTCATCGCGCGCATCGACGCGCGCTCGGCGCTGGTCGGCGTGGTGGGCATGGGCTACGTCGGGCTACCCATCGCGGGCGCCATGGTGGCGGCCGGCTTCCCGGTGCTGGGCTTCGACATCGATGCGCGGCGCGTCGAGCAGCTGCAGCGCGGCGAGTCGCCGCTCGAGCACCTCGGCCCGGGCTTCGTCGCGGAGCTGCGCAGCACGGGGCGGTTCGACGTCACCCTCGACCCGGCGCGCGCGGCCGAGGCCGACGCGCTGCTGGTCTGCGTGCCGACACCGCTCGGCCCGGCCGACGCGCCCGACCTGGGCGACGTCGAGCGCACCATGCGCTCCATCGCCCGCGTGCTCCGCCCGGGGCAGCTCGTGGTGCTCGAGTCGACGACCTATCCGCGCACCACGCGGGACGTCGTCGCCCCGCTGCTCGACGCGAGCGGCCTGCGTCGCGGCCACGACTACTTCCTGGCCTACTCGCCCGAGCGCGAGGACCCCGGACGCCGGGCGCCGCGCACGGTGGACATCCCGCGCCTCGTGGGCGCACTCGACGAGCGTTCGCGCGACGTGGCCGTGCGGCTCTACGCGGCGGCGGTGCGGCAAGTGGTGCCGGTGGCCTCGGCGGAGATCGCCGAGGCGGCCAAGCTGCTCGAGAACATCTACCGCGCCGTCAACATCGCCATGGTCAACGAGCTGAAGGTCGTGCTCACCGCCATGGACATCGACGTGCACGCGGTGATCGATGCCGCGTCCACCAAGCCCTTCGGCTTCCAGGCCTTCCGGCCGGGGCCGGGCCTCGGCGGCCACTGCATCCCGATCGACCCCTTCTACCTGGCCTGGGCGGCGCGGCGCGCGGGCAGCCAGAGCCGCTTCATCGAGCTGGCCGGCGAGGTGAACCGCGCCATGCCGGAGTACGTCGTCGAGCGCCTCGGGCGGGCCCTGGCCGAGCGCGGCCGCCCGCTCGCGGGGGCCTCGGTGCTCGTGCTCGGCCTGGCCTACAAGAAGGATGTGGACGACGTGCGCGGCAGCCCGAGCTTCGTGCTGCTCGAGCGGCTGCGCGAGCTCGGGGCCACCGTCGGCTACCACGATCCGCACGTTCCGGTCGCCCCCGCCGTGCGCCACGCCCAGCTGCCCCCGCTGTCCTCGTTGCCGCTCGACGCGGACATGCTGGCCCGCTGGGACGCCGTGCTGCTGGCCACGGACCATGCCTGTTTCGACCTGCCCTGGCTGGTGCGCCACGCGCGCCTGTTCGTGGATGCCCGCGGCGCCACGCGCGGCCTGCAGGGCGGTGACGTGATCATGGCCTGAGGTGGGGTGCCCCCACGCTCGCGCGACCTGCGTTAACCTGCGCCGCGCCGGCCGTGTCGTGTTACCCGACCGGGCGGCCGCGCTCATGACGGGCGGATGCTCACACTCCCCGAGGTGTTGACGTCCACCCGGCGGCCTGCGTCCAGGGAAGGACGTCCCGGCCGCAGCCGTCGCAGGGCAGGGGTCCACGGAGGTGTGCTTGAGTCCAGGACATCCAGGACATGGTCGGCGCGTCGTCGCCTGCGCCATGCTGGTGCTCTCCTGCAGCAGCCCTTCCGAGCGCGTCATCGAGGCCGACCGGGAGATCGGCGCCCTGCTCGCAGGCAGCCAGGAGCGCGTGCTCGGCGGGCGCGAGGCCCAGCTCGTGCAGCCGACACCCGAGGCCGCGGAGCCGCCCGCGGGCGCGAGCGCCGTCCCGGCGGCGCGCACCATAGACCTGCAGGGGGCGCTGCTCGCGGGCTTCAGCAGCAGCCGCGAGTTCCAGAGCCAGCGCGACAACCTGAGCCTGGCGGGGCTCTCGCTCTCCTCGACGCGCTTCGACTTCGGTCCGCAGCTGAATGCCGCGCTCACGTCGCTCTACAGCGATGCAGCCGGAGCCTCGTCGGACACGAGCAGCGCCGGCACCCTCGGCGTCTCGCAGCTCCTGCCCTCGGGCGGGACCATCGCGCTGGACACCCGGATCGCCAACCAGCGCCTCGGCTGGCCGGGCGACTCCGAGCAGTACGAGACCTCGGCCGAATTCTCCATCCGCCAGCCCCTCATGCGCGGTTCGGGCTACCTCGTGTCGCACGAGCCGCTCACGCAGGCCGAGCGCGACCTGGTCTACGCGGTGCGCCAGTTCGAGCTGTTCAGGCAGGACCACGCCATCAGCATCGCGAGCGACTACTTCGACCTCGTGCGGCAACGCAGCCAGCTCGTCAACGAGCAGCGGCGCTACGAGGAGGCGCTCTTCGACCGCGAGAAGGCCGAGGCGCTGCGCCAGCTCGACCGCAACGACGACGAGGACGTCTTCCTCGCGCGCCGCAACGAGATCAGCGCCGAGAACAGCGTGCTCGTGGCGCGCGCCGAGTACGAGGTGGCGGTGGATTCGTTCCGCATCCGGCTGGGGCTGCCGGACGACGAGCCGATCGTCATCGCCGACGAGCAGCCGCCCTTCTCGCCTGTGCGCCTCGACGCCGACTCGGCGGTGCGCGCCGCGCTGGCCAACCGCCTCGACCTCACCACCGCCGCCGAGCAGCTCGACGACAGCCGCCGCAACGTGGTGATCGCCGCCGACGAGCTGCTGCCCGACGTCGGCCTGGACGTGGGCTACGGGCGCAGCGGCATCGACCGGCGACGCACCGGCCCCGGTGCGGGCGACGGCAGCCAGCTGTTCGACGACTGGGCCAGCCACATCGCCCTCGACGTCGAGATCCCCATCCAGCGCACGCTCGAACGCAACAACTACCGCGCGGCGATGCTGGGCTACGACCGCGCCCTGCGCGAGCACGAGGAGCTGCTCGAGAGCATCGACCGCGACGTGCGCGACGCGCTGCGGCAGCTGTTGCGCACCGAGAAGCAGATCGACCTGCAGGTGGCGCAGATCGAGCAGGAGCGCCGCGCGGTGGCCGTCACGCAGATCCGCTACGAGGCGGGCGACGTCGAGAACCGCGACCTGCTCGAGGCGCGCCAGGCGCTCGTCGACGCCGAGAACGCGCTCATCGGCCTGGAGGTCGACCACTTCATCTCGCGCCTGCGGCTGTACCGCGAACTCGGCCTGCTGTCCATCGAACCCTCGGGGATGTGGCGCCTGTGAAACTGCCCGTGATCATCGTCTCGCTCGGGCTGAGCGGCGCGCTGGCGGCCGCCTGGTCCACCGGGGCCTTCGACGAGCGGGCGGCAGCCGCCGCCGTGCCGGACGACGGCCTCTTCGACGTGGCGCGCGGCGACCTGCGCGTGACGCTCACCGAGAACGGCACGCTGGTCGCCAAGGACTCGCGCAAGGTCGACTCCGACATGAAGGGCCAGGCCAAGATCACCTGGCTGGTCGAGGAGGGCAGCGAGGTCGCCGAGGGCGACGTCGTCGCGCGGCTCGACTCCACCGAACAGCAGGAGCAGCTCGAGCAGCGCGAGCTGGAGATCGTGCAGACCGAGGCCGACGTGGACACCGCCCGCACGGACCTCGAGATCCAGCAGGCCGACAACGCCGCCGCGATCGAGAAGGCCGAACTCGACAAGGACAAGGCGCAGAAGGAGCAGGAGCGCTACGTCGACGGCGACGCACCCAAGGAGCGACGCAAGCTCGAGGTGGCCATCAAGGCCGCCGAGACGACCTTCACGCGCGCCAAGAAGCGCTTCGAGGACAGCACGCTGCTGCAGGAGAAGGACTACATCAACAAGTCGCAGGTCGAGGAGGACCAGATCGCCTACGAGCAGGCCACGGTCGAGCTCGAGTCGGCGCGCCGCGACCTCGAGCTGTTCGACGTCTACACGTATCCGATGACCATGACGGAGAAGTCGGTCGCCGTGCGCGACGCCGAGCGCGGGCTCGAGACGGCCTCCAAGCGCGCGCGCTCCACCGAGCGGCAGAAGCAGGTGACCGTCGAGCAGCACGAGAAGCGCCTGACGAAGCTCAAGGACCAGGCCAAGGACCTGACCGAGGAGATCGCCAAGATGACGCTCACGGCCCCGAGCCCGGGCATCGTCATCTACGGTGACCCGCGCCGGCCGTGGAACCGCGACGAGATTCGCGTCGGCGGCGAGGTCTGGGGCCAGATGACGCTCATCACGATCCCCGACCTGCGCGTGATGCAGGTCAAGCTGCGCGTGCACGAGGCGGACATCAGCAAGCTGCACGAGGGCCAGCCGGCCACCGTCTCGATGGACACCTACCCGGGGCTCGTGCTCAGCGGCAAGGTGACCAAGATCGCGGGCATCGCCTCGGGCGACAACGAGTGGGACAACGACCCCGAGGTGAAGAAGTTCGACGTCGAGGTGACGCTCGACCAGGCCGCCGACGAGGCGCTCGAGCTGAAGCCCGGTATCAGCGCCAAGGCGCAGATCTTCATCGAGGAGCGCCGGGGCGTGCTCTTCGTGCCGCTGCAGTGCGTCTTCCTGGACGAGGGCAAGCACCAGGTCTACCGGCTCGACGCCGGCGGCCGACCGGAGGCCGTGGTCATCGAACCGGGCATGAGCAACGACAGCCACATCGAGGTGCTGTCGGGGCTGCAGCCGGGCGATCGCGTGCTGCTCTACAACCCCGATCTCGGGGGCAGCGGGTCGTCGCGCAGCCAGCCCGCGTCCGACGAGGCCGCGGACGCAGCCGACCAGTCCGACGCGTCCGAGGACACCGGCAACGGTCCAGGCAGCGACGACGGCAGCGATGCCGGCACGGCCACGGACGAGGCCACGGGCGGGGCCACGAGCGGGGCCACGAGCGAGGCCACGGGCGGGGCCACGGACGAGGCCACGGGCGGGGCCACGAGCGCCGACAGCGGCGATGCCGCCCCCGCACCCGCCGTCGACGGCGGCCCGGCGGCCTCGGGCTGACGCCATGGACGAGCGCCGCCCCGTCCTGCGCCTCCAGGGCATCGAGAAGATCTACGGCAGCGGTGACGCCGCCGTGGCCGTGCTGCGCGCGCTGGACCTCGATGTGCGCGAGGGCGAGTTCGTGGCCATCGTCGGGCCCTCGGGCTCGGGCAAGTCGACGTTGCTCAACATCCTGGGCTGCCTCGACCGCCCCACGCGCGGCAGCTACGAGTTGGCCGGCGAGGACGTCTCGCGCCTCGACGACCGGCGCCTCTCGCACATCCGCAACACGCGCATCGGCTTCGTCTTCCAGTCGTTCCAGCTCGTGAGCCACCTCTCCGTGCTGGAGAACGTCGAGCTGCCGCTGTTCTACGCGCGCATGCCGCGCAAGGAGCGCCGCGCGCGCTGCCTCGAGCTGCTCGAACGCGTGGGGCTCTCGCATCGCCTGGGCCACCTGCCCAACGCGCTCTCGGGCGGCGAGAAGCAACGCGTGGCCGTGGCCCGCGCGCTGGCCAACGACCCGGCCATGCTGCTGGCCGACGAGCCCACCGGCAACCTCGACTCGCGCACCTCGCGGGAGATCATGGACCTCTTCTACGAGCTGCACCGCGCGGGCCGCACGCTGCTGCTCATCACGCACGACCCCGGCATCGCCGCCGCCGCGCCGCGCCGCGTGTCCATCCGCGACGGCCGCATCGAGCGCGACGAGGCCACGCCGGTGGCGCTGCTGCGTGACGGCACCGCGCGTGACGATGCCGCGCGCGACGGAACCGCGCGTGACGACGCCCGCCGCGCCGGTGCGCCGACGCCATGAGCTACGTCGTCGAGCTCGTCACCGAGGCGCTGCGCAACCTCTCGCGGCACGCCCTGCGGTCCTTCCTCACGGCGCTGGGCATCATCTTCGGCGTGGCCTCGGTCATGTCCATGATGTCCACCGGCGAGGGCGCGCGGCGCGCCATCCTCGACCAGATCAACCAGCTCGGCATCCGCAACATCATCATCAACGCCAAGCGCCCGCCGGTGGAGCAGGATGTCCAGGACAGCCAGGAGGGCTGGACGCTCGAGTACGGCCTCACGCTGCGCGACGCCGAGCAGATCGCCGCCACGGTGCCGGGCATCGAGCGCGTGCTGCCGGTGCACGACGTGCAGAAGTACCTGTGGTTCAAGAGCCGGCGCATCGAGGCCAAGGTGCGTGGCGTGACCTCCGAGTACTTCGAGCGCCTGAACCTGGTGCCGACGCTCGGGCGCAGGCTGACCGACATGGACGGCCAGCACCGCCAGCGCGTGGCCGTCGTGCGCCAGGCCCTGCTGCGCGAGGCGCGCTACGTCGGCGACCCGCTGAAGCTCGACCTCAAGGTGGGCAAGGACTACTACCGGGTGGTCGGCGTGCTGCCGGAGTTCGAGTTCCAGAGCCCGAACAAGGCCAGCCTCGGCATCGACGACCGCGCCATGGAGGTCTACGTGCCCTACGACTCGGTCGTGGACCGCTTCGGCCTGACCGACGTCAAGCAGGAGGCCGGCAGCTACCAGAGCAGCCGCGTCGAGCTGCACCAGATCGTGGCATCTGCGCGCTCCGACGAGGCCGTGCTCACCGCGGCGCGCGCCATCAAGGCCATCCTCGAGAAGTTCCACGACAAGCGCGACTACGAGGTCATCGTGCCGCTCGAGCTGCTCGAGTCGCGGCAGCGCACTCAGCGCGTCTTCAACATCGTGCTGCCGATCATCGCCGGCATCTCGCTGCTCGTGGGCGGCATCGGCATCCTGAACATCATGTTGGCGAGCATCACCGAGCGGACGCAGGAGATCGGCATCCGCCGCGCGCTCGGCGCCACCGGGCTCGACATCACCTGGCAGTTCCTGGTGGAGACGGTCACGCTGGCCACCGTCGGCGGCCTGCTCGGCGTCGCGCTCGGCCTCGGCGGCGTCACGCTCGTCGTGGCCTTCACCGACTGGAAGGCGGTCGTGACGCCCGAGTCGGTGCTGCTCTCGCTGTCGATCTCGTGCCTGACGGGCGTGGTGTTCGGGCTGTATCCGGCGCGGCGCGCGGCGGCCATGGATCCGATCGAGGCGCTCCGGCACGAATGAGTGCGGACGCGGCGCCGGGGGCGAGGTTGCATGCGCCCTGGGGTGGGAAGGGGGGGAGATCCCGTGCTCGGACAGGGCTTCGGCAGGCCTTTGCTGGCAGG
>Ga0315912_10002767_pt1 | contig 18208 bp, 16 predicted proteins | sample VfabasoilMG_FD_204469 | JGI IMG/M metagenome (GOLD analysis project Ga0315912, IMG submission 204469) | Garden soil microbial communities collected in Santa Monica, California, United States - V. faba soil | ecosystem: Environmental > Terrestrial > Soil > Garden | place: USA: California...
ACTATACTGTTATCGGAGTCCAATCTCTTACCTAAGGTAGCTGGTGCACGCTCGGAGGTCCTATCCAATCCGAATATCGCGACGGCTGCGGCCATTCCATCAACTCCTCTGGTTCTCTGCTTCCAGAATGAGTAACGAGGAATTATCATGATAAGTTCAGTCAGAGTTGCAGAGCAAGCGAAAAAGGAGAAAAGGTTCTGACAGAGCGCCGACATCACGTTCGTTGGATGGCATTGCTAGGTGTGGTGACGCTGGCTGCCATATTTGGGGCGGTTTGGTATTGGCGTAAGGAAGGCTTTCATTGGGATGTATTCGCCACGTCGCTGGAAAAGCTTGATCCTAAATGGGTTGCTGGTGGGTGTTTGCTTGCGTTTGCAGCTTATTTGGTTCGAGCGCTGCGCTGGCGCGTGCTGATTCGAGCACAGCGGCCTCATGCCGGGGTCTGGAGCCTATTCTCGGCCACCGCCATTGGCTTTACGGCGATTGTGCTGTTTGGGCGTCCGGGCGAGATGGTGCGTCCCTATCTCATTGCAAAAAAAGAGAATCTGCCCTTCAGTTCGCAGCTTGCCGCGTGGTTTCTGGAGCGGATTTACGATACCTTGGTTGCGTTGTTAATCTTTGGTTATGCCTTGTCTCATGTGGATGCGTCGGGCGCGCAGGTCAGTGAAGGACTTCGATCCTTCATGGCGATCGGTGGGCACATCTTCGGAATTTTGGCATCAGGATGCTTGATCGTGTTGCTGCTGCTTCGGAAGCTTTCCAGTGTCCATCGGCACCGGTTGCTGAGCGTTTTGAACGTTTTGCCGCAGCGGTTTCATCAGAAAATCGAAGGGATGCTGACGGCATTTGTCGATGGGATGCGGTCGACGAGCAGCAACTGGGCCGTTGCCGAGGTTACGGTGTATTCTCTCCTGGAATGGGCACTGATTGTCGGCTGCTATCATTGTGTTTTCAGTGCTTCGCCTGAGACGAGCGGTTTGCCGATGATGGATGTCCTTATCTTTGTTGGCTTTGTGACATTCGGGAATCTGGTTCAGTTGCCGGGGGTTGGGGGCGGGATGCAGGTCACCGCAGTCCTGGTGCTGACGCAGTTGTTCGGAATGACAATGGAACTGGCTACCAGCTTGGCCTTGGTGATCTGGGCCATTACGTTTCTGGTGATCACCCCAGTTGGGTTGCTGTTGGCGCTCTATGAGGGTATCTCGTTGACAGGGCTTAGAAATGTCGAAGAAGAGGCCTTGGAATTGGCCGAATCTGCCAAGAGGGAGAATACATAGATGCTGTGCCCGTTTTGCGGCTTCAAAGAAGACAAAGTCATCGATTCGCGCGAGAGTAAGGAAGCCGATGTGGTCCGTCGGCGTCGGGAATGTTTGAACTGCCAACGCCGGTTCACAACCTACGAGCGGACTGACGAAATCCCGTTCATGGTGGTTAAGAAGGGCGGTCAGCGGGAGAAGTTTGATCGGCAAAAGATCCTGTCCGGACTCCTCAAGGCTTGTGAAAAACGGGCGATCAGTATGGGGAACCTGGCAAACATCGTCGATGACATTGAACGGAAGCTATCAGACAGCTCGGAGCGCGAGATTACAACTACAGAAATAGGAGAGATCGCGATGGAGCGGCTGAAGTTGTTGGACAAAGTCGCCTACGTTCGTTTTGCTTCTGTTTACAGAGACTTCCAGGATTTGGATGCATTCATTGGGGAACTCCAGACGCTGGTTAAAAATAAGCGCAGCTAATATATCAAATAAGTACGTAGGTGGTTGAAACTATTACTTAACATAATCGGCGGTTGGTGCTATACTTGAGTGAAACCTGCCCCTGACCTATCTGGTGGTCTCGTTTCAACCTTTATTGACTATGCAGAGTACTTTTGTGTCCCGTCTGCGGGAGGTGACGTTTAGTGGATCAATTTGAAGATCAGTTTCCTGGTGAAGCTCGTGAACCGATTCTTCCTTTTGATGAAGAAGCAGCATTTTTTCATCCTGAGGAATCACACGACGGAGACGAGTTCCACGCCGCCCAACCGCAAGAAGAGTCGATCTATACCGACGATCCTGTTCGCGTTTACCTGCGCGAGATGGGTGCGGTGCCCCTGCTTACCCGCGATGGTGAAGTAGACCTAGCACGCAAAATGGAGCGCGGCAAGCTCCGGATGCAAAAGGCCATTACCCGGTCGGCGCTGGTTCAACTGATGATGGTTGAGTTCTCTGAGCGTGCGAAAAAGTCCGGCCTGGAAGACATGGACAACTTCGCCGACCTGGGCGATGTGGAAGAAGGCACGGCTGCTGATGCTCGTCGTCGCAAGGAAGTGGCCGCTCAATTTGCGGACTACCTTGCTACTCACAAGAAGCAAGAGCAGATGCTCAGCAAGTATGAAGCGGTTCCGGCCAGCAATAAGAAACTGCGCCGTCGTTGGAAGTTTAAGTGGCAGAAGGCGTTGGTGGCAAGCTCTGTCGCCATTCGAAAGATTCCGCTCAACAACAGCAAGTGGCGTGAGTTTTCGCGAGAACTGGAACGTTCAGCGGAAGAAATGGCTGGTTTCGATGCTGAGCTGAAGAAGCTGGACGGACGAACCTCGGCTGTCGCACAGTCTCGCGTGCGTGAGCTGAAGCGCGAACTCAAGAAGCGCGAACAAACCGTTGGCGCAACGATCGCCGAGCTGCGTAATACGATGTCCGTGATTCGCGTCGGCGAGGTAGAAGCCGAACGCGCGAAGAAGGATCTTGTCGAAGCTAACCTGCGTCTTGTGGTTTCGGTTGCGAAGAAGTACGTCAACCGCGGTTTGCATCTTCTGGATCTGATCCAGGAAGGCAATATCGGACTGATGCGCGCCGCGGATAAGTTCGAATATCGCCGCGGCTACAAGTTCTCGACCTACGCGACTTGGTGGATTCGTCAGGCGATCACACGCGCCATTGCGGATCAATCACGCACGATTCGTATTCCCGTTCACATGAACGAGAGCATGAACAAGTTCCTGCGCGCCACACGTGAACTGGAAAAGGAAATGGGCCGTGCGCCTACCAACGACGAAATCAGCCGTCGTATGGATATCCCTGTCGAGAAGGTGCAAAAGCTCAAGACCATCTCGCGCGATCCTGTTTCGCTGGAAACTCCAGTGGGTCGCGATGGTGAATCCGCGCTGGGGGATCTGATTGAAGATCGCTGGGTTGGTTCGCCTGTCGATACCGTTATTGATACCAACGTTCGCGATGAAACGGCGAACATTCTCAAGACGCTTTCGCCGAAAGAAGAGAAGGTGATTCGCCTGCGCTTCGGAATCGGCTGTGATCGCGAGCATACGCTGGAGGAGATTGGCCAGCAGTTTGACGTTACGCGTGAGCGTATTCGTCAGATAGAGGCCAAAGCCCTGCGGCAACTGCGTTCTCCGGAACGCGCACGGCATCTGCGTGCGTTGTTAGCCGCTCGGTAACTCCGGGGCCGTGACCAGACGAGCCAGTTTTGTTTTCTGGTTTGTCGCTTATACCTATTTCATCTGGCTAGCTGGCGAAGGGCTGTTACAGCACTTCGCCGCTGATGACATGATGAATCTGGCCCGGTATCAGAGCCGGGGGTTCGGCGGGGTGATCGCCGACAATTTACTGTTCTTTCGGTCGGACGCTTATCGGCCTTTGGGCGGACTGCTTTACCTTTCCCTCTACAAACTGTTCCACTTGAATCCGCTGCCTTATCGGATTGCGTGCTTCGTGCTGTTGTTGGTTAACCTGCCGCTGGCGTATCGGTTCACTAAGCAGATCACGGGGTCGGTTGAGGCGGCGATGGTGGCTGTGTTGCTTGGGTGTTTTCACGCGAGCCTGATTACGGTTTATTATTTCACCTCGTTGCTCTATGACCTTCTGGCGTCGGTGTTTTTTCTGTTGGCGTTCACGACCTATGTGAGCAATCGTGAGCAAGAGAAACGCCCGACGGCTTGGATCGTCGTCTTGGGCGTCTGCGCGATGAATGCCAAGGAGATTGCGGCGACGCTTCCGATCTTTCTGATTGCCTATGAACTGTTGTTCAAGCGGACGCGAGAATGGAAGGTCATTGTGGGCCTCTCTGCGGTCACGATGCTGTTTGCGGTGGGAAGATTCGTGGGAGACGGTTCGTTGGGTTCGACGCCGGGCTATCGACCAGTGATCGGGGTGGTGGAAATTCTGCGGGCACATGCCAGCTATCTGGAATCGATCTTCTATCAGGGAGAAGGTGCAATCAGCGCGACGATGGTAGTTGGACTGTGGGTAGTTCTGGCGGCAGCAGCTTGGCTAACGAAAAGCCGGCCACTCACATTTTGGCTGCTATGGATCATACTGGCTCCGATGCCAACTGCAATTATCGGAAGAGGCGGAGGGCCAGGGCTTTATCTGCCGTTAACGGGTTGGGCCGCATTCGCTGGTTGGTTGTTGACAAGAATCCCGCGCACAGATATCCGGAAGGTGGTGGTGGCGGTTGCACTACTGACAACAGTGAGGCAAACCGCGATTGCCAGGAGGGCGTCGATGCCTGCGGTGTATGAAGGGCAACGAAAAACCTGGGCAGTGATTGAGCGGCTGCGTTCGACGAAGGCAAGCTTCCGATCAGGAGACACAGTCCTTGTTGTGAATGACCTCTTCGACAGCTACGACAGTATTTTTATTCTACGATTGTGGTCGGGTATCCCGAATCTTGATGTGACGTTGGAACATAAGATCCTGTCTGGTCCAGTGAGGTTCACACAGACAATCAACCTGCGGTGATAGGTGATAATTACCGGGTCGAGTTATTTCCCAGCCCGAGCAGCGTCGCGCTGCTTCTTCTCTTCTGCCCGCATTTCCGCTGTTACATCCGGGGACAAGATACCAGGCAACGCGATTGCCTTGTTGTCGCCTTCCGCCACGGTTACGGCAACTCCCTTTGATTCGTGTTTTGCCAGGAAGTCCGGGTCGAACCAAGCGCCCTGCTCTGCTTCTTCCCATGCAAACAGTTTGTAGCTCCCCGGGTACACATTGTTGATGGCGAACGCTCCGTCCTCACCGGACGACGCGTTTCCGTAACGGAACTGCGAACTCGCTCGCAACGCGGGATCGGTGGGGATCAGGACAACCGTCGCGCCTGGAAGCGGATTGATTGAGTCCAATGTGACAAATCCAGTAATCTTCGCCGCGCGACCGCTCACAAGTATTTCGATCAGAACCGGGGCACCGCTGGAGAGATCAATCTTGTGGTCGGCGGAATCCTGCTCGCCGACTTTCATTCGCTTGATGTAACCACCGTCGGGAATCGACGCCACAAACAGCGTGAATTTTCCGGGCTGGAGTTTTTCCATGGTAAACGCGCCGTCCTCGTCAGGTCTGGCTTGTACAGGCAATGAGGACAAGGAAATCTCTTCTGGAATCAGTGCCAGTTGCAAAGTAGAAATGCCTCCTTTAGACGCCGGGTTCGGGTTTTCGATCGACACCTTACCCGTTACAGTTAGCGGCGTTGCCTTGACCAGAACCACGTTTTCAACGTCTTTATCGACGACACTCACCAGTGCCGGACCCCACAGTTCTCCACCGACGATCTGCGCCGATGCACCGATGATACGGTAATTCCCTGGTGCCAACGGAATCTCAAAAGTTCTGTCGGAACCCACCTGAGTGGTCCCCCGAGGCAGAAGCGTGTTCGCCATTCCTCCTCCCACCGAGTAGGCGAGAACTGCTTGCGGGGCGTTGGGGTCATTGATCTTCCCGCGCAGACGAAACACGCGCTGCTGGCGCATGTTGATGTTCATGCTGGTCATTTCCATGCCTGGCCCGATTTCAATAGGAGTGGCCGATGCCTGATCCATTGCATTCGGATAGTAGGTCTGTCCGTATTGCATCTCTGGCTTTCCGGCAGCCGGGGCTTTCGTCGTCGGTGCCGCCACACCTTGCAGCGCTGTAATCGAGGTGGCCGAAACGAAATACTTACCCGGCATCAGATCACCGACGGAATACTCGCCCTTCTCTGTGCCAAGCGCCTGCCCCAGCGGTACCAACTGTTTCCGGCCGTTTTGATAGACCTCGCGGTGGGCGTACACCAACATCTTGGGCATCGGCTCGCCATCCTCGTCGAGGATTTTGCCGGAGATGGAACCAGCCGGGGTTAGCTTGATTTCCACCCCGGACAGCGTTTGTCCTGCAACTAAGCGAACCGCAGACCCAGGCTGGCCGGGTCGTCTGGCACCGTAGAACTGCTCAAGAAACGAGTTCTTCTTCCCGGAGATCCGATACGTGCCTGGCTCGACATCGGTGAACTCAAAAGTTCCATCCGCCTCTGAAGCCGAAGCCGGAATTGCGGCCGTCGCAGGCTTGCCAAGCGGAAGCAACTTCACATCGGGACGCCGCACCGGCGCACCGTTGGTGGAGATCACCTTGCCCGTCACACGAGCTTTTTGGGGAACCTCTTGTATGATCTGGCCAAATAGGGATACAGCAAGAAACAATGCGGGAATCAACTTCTTCATAAAACCCCCTGCTATTTTGAGTATGGCATCGGTAAGTCCACTGGAGTACGGGGGCGCTTCCAATTGCCATTCTTGAAACTCGGGCAACGCCTGCTGGATCGCCGACACGATTGCTCCTGCGGGGCTGCTCGGATCCAGAGCAGGACTCCGTCCGCAGTGTTCCCGAACCAAGCGTGTTATTTCCTCCCGTTGCGGAAGCAGGTCGAAGAACATGCTCTTCAACTCATTTGGCGGCGGGCGAAGTGCAAGCGATTCTCTTGTGGCCTGAAAAATATTGCCATCCGCCAGCATCTGCTTCACAATTTCTAATTGTTGTTCACGGGTGTTGTCCATGGTCTTGTTTCCTTTCAAAATTTCTTCCACTACCGAGCGAAGTTGTGTGCGTCCCTGGTGCAGACGCCTGCGGAGAGTGCCGGACGGAACGTCGAGGAATCGGGCTGCTGAGGCCGAGTCGTAGCCCTCGAAGTAGAACAGCGCAATCGCTTCCCGCAAGGGTCCTGGTAATTGCCGGACAGCCTGCTGCATTACGGCTGCCAGTTGGAGACGTTCCAAGGTCTGGTCCGGCCGCTCGCCTGGATCGGAGAGGTGCTCAGCCCAGCCATCGATAACTGAAGTTCGGCGATCCAAGGCCAGTTGGGCGACTCGTACCACGATGGTTCGCAACCAAGCCGGAAATCTACCTGGGTCTTGGAGTGATCCAATATTGGCCAGAGCTTGTCGCAGCCCTTCGGAAGCGGCATCCTCGGCGGAGGCCCATTCTCCGGTCACTCCAAATGCAGCCGCACGGGCGGCACGCCAGAACCGGGAAAACAACTCCCCGGTTGCGGCACGATCTCCGCACTGTACTTGCTGCACCAGTTCCCGTTCGTTCATATAGTCTCAATACATAGAGTGATCATTACAGGTTTTTGTTCACAAAGCCTCACCCTCACGGGGGAGTAAGGCGTAGAGACAATTCTGATCCGTCAGGGAAGAAGATGTGCGTCGATGAGTAGGGTGGATGAAAATACACACAGCCCTAGCGATAGCGCTCGTTCTGCGTACAGAAGTATACGGACAGGCTGGCGCACGCCAAGCAATGGATGAATCAACTGCTAAACAGAAGGAAGCCGTAAGAAAACAAGCTGATTACACGGGTTCGCAGAAAAGTTGGTTCACTCTGCCATGGATCAAACCGGAGCCCATCAAACCGATCACCGATACCCCGCTTGCTGCGCCAACAGTGGACAACGCACTTCTTGATGCCTGCAAGCCCATTGATTCGGGAACTGTTGAATCTATGGTTGCGAAGACGGCCACCAAGGAAGGTGTTCCTGCCGACCTGCTCAAAGCTGTGGTGAAACAGGAATCGATGGGGAATCCCTGTGCAGTTTCGACCAAGGGGGCGATGGGTTTGATGCAGTTGATGCCTGCGACTGCAACTGAATTGGGGGTTTCCAACCCGTTTGATCCGGCTGAGAACCTGACCGCCGGTGCCAGGATGCTGGCCCAGTTGCTGCAGAAGTATTCTGGCGACGTGAGCCTTGCACTGGGCGCTTACAATGCTGGGCCTAAGACGGTGGATACTTTTGGAGGGCTTCCACCTTACCCGGAGACCCAGACTTATGTCGAGAAGATTATGGATAAACTGCCGCCGCCTGCTTTCTGATTACTGTCGGGTGAACCGGAAGGACTGTTTGACGTGCTTGCCGCCTTCGTCTCCTTCGATGGTGGCGACCAGTGTCTTGGCGTCCGTCAATTCATACGTGATGATCTTCGGATGGTCGTGCGTCGGATTCTCAAACACGGCTAGGTTCGCGGATGACTTGGTCAGCTTGAACGCCGTCGGCGGACGACCTCCGGGCTGCGCCACATAGTAAATACCGTCGGCGCGTTTTTCGATACGCAGGAACTCGAACGCCACCATGCGATCTCGCGCAATGGTCCGGCTCACGCCCAGCATGGAACTGGCTGCGGGGGCAATCCAGTGTTCTTCTGAACTGGCCCCGCCTACGGGTCCGGCCCAGTGTCCTGCTATCCAGCCAAGGTCGGCAACATCAGTTGTAGCCTGAGCGCATACGGACGCAACGCTCAGAACGGCTAGCATTAGTAGCTTTCTCATAACCCGATCTTATCGTCTCTTGTAGTCGCTTGCTCAGCCGGGGCAACCCGCAAGTTCAATTCTCAGTGGGAACGCGCGAGGCGCTATCGATGACAATCACCTCGCCTGGCCCCCTGGCCGACTCCAATCGTAAACCAAGTTGTTCTTTCAGCGCAGTGAATAACGTAGACTCGACTCCCGAAGGGGCCATGGCCATGTCGATATTCATCAACCGCCGCATTTGGGCGTCGTCGGGAAGCCATTCCAGCGTGAAGTCATAGACGCCCGTAAGTCCCGTCTGATCTATAACTGGTCTCCCCAGCGACCCGCTTAGACTGCGGACCAATTGCGCGACTTTCACGCGTCTTGCTGTAATGCTACTGCGGCCGGAGCCTGTCCTACCGTTCCACTGCGGCTCTCCGGAATCGGGCGAAACCTTCATCTTAGGCCCCTTCAGCTCCACTTTGAGAGCCAACACCGGAACCTGTCGTGTCTCCTTGTGGAAGACTAATTGGAAGCGTTCGGCCAGCACGGGCTGCAAAAGCGCGAGCAGACTTCCCCAATCGGGCGCGCCATACGCTTTCGCCGTAATATCGTATCGCTCGGAGCGCAACCAACCCGGCCCTCCCACAATTTGATAATCCTTGAGACGGTATGCCCAGCAAATAAGTTGTTCGAGGGTCGCATTGGTAACAGTCAGCTTCCCAGGTCCCGGCAGGTATCTGCCACTCAGAAGGCCGGACTTATTCACCTTCACTGAGACCACCTCGAAATGGTTGGGTGCTCCCTCTGACGGCGTGGCAGCCCAGCTTGGCGGGGCGATTGGCGCAGGAGGCGGGGGCAATCTCATTGGTTGCAAGTCGGGAATCGAAGAGGTGGACTGTGCAACCAGGGGTAACGCCGGAATCATTCCAACAAACACAGGCACCGCAAACGCCGCAATACAGGCCGCAGCCAACACAACCTTCTTAACCCAACCCATCGGAGCCGCCCTACGGTCCGCCATAATCGCCTCCATCCTTTTCTGAAGATTTGACCCCGTCACCCCAGCCGCGCAAGCCAATGGGGACTCCACATAGTATCGGCACACACCAAGAATCCCCTCCGCATAAACACGGGGATCAATTCCCTGGCCTAATACGCTCTCATCACATGCCAGTTCGCGCTCTTCCACCAAACGTGCGCCGATCCACCACACCAACGGGTGAAACCAAAACACCGCCTCAATCAACATGTGGATCGCCGAGGTCAGATTATCCCGACAGCTCACGTGACACAATTCATGCGCGATCACCGCGTCCAGTTGAGCTGCGTTCAGCCGTTTCTCGATGCCAGCAGGCAACAGCAACATGGGCTGGAAGAACCCAACTACACCGGGCTCCAGCAAGCCCGCCGAAGAGCGGACAGCTACGGCAACACCAAGATTGACAGGAACACTGCAACGAACCGCATCGCGAATTCGGAGCCATCCCCGCAATCGAACCACCACAATCCCGCCAAATCCACAAAACCACAGAGCGAAGAGAAATGCTGGTACCCAATCCACCGCGCCAGAGGTCATCGGCACAACATCCACTTCGGCAAACGGCTGAACGATCTGCTCCATCGCGATGGCAACTTCCGACACAGGAGCCGGTGTCAGACGTCCTCCCAAATCCATCAACACCGAAAACGGAACAAAGAACTTTAGTGATGCAGCAAGCCAGACCCAATAACGGACCCGCGCCCGATTCCCGCGCAGCAATAAAATCAATAGTCCGGCACAGGCCGCAAATAGAGTGGACTGCCAAAGATGATTGATCATTTTTCCTTCCCACCCTTCTGGTCCAGTTGCCGTACGGTCTTTTCCAACTCTCGGACATCGGCCATCGTCAGCTTGCCAGCCTCGGCAAGCTGCGCCATCATCGGTTGTGCGCGACCGCCAAAGAAACTGAGAATCTCATCCAACAACCGATGCCGCGTCACATCCCGAGCCACCATCGGTTCAAAGATGTGAGCATTCCCGATCTTTCGAATCCGCCGCACGGCATTCTTTCCTTCCAAGCGGTACACCGTAGTCTGAATCGTCGTATACGCAGGCCTTGGTTCTGGAAAGGCCTCCTGAATCTCCCGCACAGAAGCCTTTTCGTGAACCCAAAGGGCCTCAAGTATCTGGAGTTCGAGTTTTGTAAGTTTCAGATGCTTCCTCCTCTCAACTATTCCGCATCATATACTACTATATTGTAGTAGGCAAGTCCTGACGAGTCTACTTCACGTAGGAATTTGGGAACCATCTTTCAAATTCTTGTCGCTCCATTTCGACGTAGACCTTTTCGGATTCCCTGGATGTTTCGTGCTCTGAAATGGGACTGTCGGGTTCGTTTTGTATTTTTGTTTCTTGGCTTGTAACTGGTGTTGGATCAATGGGTTGCGTTGGTGGTTCTGGTGGCGGATCGGGCTGGATTATGGGCTTGTCGGGTTCGTTTTGTATTTTTGGTTCTGTAGCTGGATGTTGGGAATTGTTGCGTCTGTCCTGCTGCATTTGGCGGAGGCGTTTGTAGGCTCGGTTGTATTGTTGTTGGATTTGATTTTCGTAGCGGCGGAGGCGCTCGGTGGACTTTTCCGAGCAGAGGTGGTCGTCGGCGATGGTGATGCGGGTGGTTTCGTCGCAGTTGCGGATGTGGGTTTCGATCCAGGGCATGTCTTTTTCCATTTGCATTTCGAGGTTGGCGGTTTGCATGCACCAGATGCGGCGGAGTTTCCAGGTGAAGGTGACCATCTCTTCGACGGTGAGCCATTCGGGGTCGTTTGCGGGCTGGAAGGTTTCGGTGAAGGACTGCAGCATCCTATCGAATTCTGGTTTTTCTTCGGTGGTGAGGAGCAGGGATTTGGCGGAGAGTCCATGTTTGAAGGCATTGTGAGTGACGCGGAGTTTGCCTTCGGGCGAGACTGGGCCATTGGAATGAGCGCCGTTAGTGCGAGAAGCACGGCGTTGTTTGCGTGAGCGTGACATGTTGGTAAGAAATCCTTTCTATAAATAAAAAACGCCGCGGGTGAGGCGGCGCTTGGAAAATGTTGCGAGGCCGTGGTATCGGACTCGGTTTGAATATAGCAGGTGATTTTGGTGGTTTGAGTTTGTGTTTTTCGTAAAGTATTGAAAGGGTTGGAAAAATAAATGTTGATGGGTTGTGACTAAAAATCATGCTCGGAAAATTTGATGGGATGAGGTTGGTTGCTGACTTGGAAGTGATTATTTATCAGTACTTTATGTGGTTTGGGTTTGTTTGGATTTTGGAGTGGTGGGTTGGGTTTTGCAACAGGGTCGGTTGTCGCTATTTTTGTAGTAGTTGGTGACCCTTGCGGTGATACTCGTTTTTGCGGAAGACTGAAATGATGACGATCCAGATGGAATTGGCGGAGCTGTTTCGGCGGGATATCACGAAGGTACTTCTGGAACTGCGAGCGTTTCCTGATGAAGCGGAGCTGTGGCGGACTTTGCCTGGCGTCAGCAATTCGGCGGGCAATCTTGTTTTGTGCCTTGAAGGTAATTTGCGTGAGTATGTTGGGCGGCTTTTGGGCGGTGTGGCTTATGAGCGGCGGCGAGAGCTGAGGGTGTCCTAAAGTTTGTGTAAACGTCGTTCCTCATACACTTGAGGGGAACGAATGGAACATAAACAAGAAGATCGACTGATCAAAGAGCTGCTGGCAAACTACACGGGGCCGGAGGACCTGATCGGGGAGAATGGATTGCTGAAGCGGTTCACCAAGAAGTTGGTGGAAGGGGCCTTGGGAGCCGAGATGACCCACCACCTGGGCTACGGCAAGCACGAGCCGCAGCGGGCCAGCCTGAACTACGTCGGCTGGAAAGAGCGCAAGGCGGTGGCTGCGGATCTCAAGACCATCTACCGCGCCGCCACCGTGGAGCAGGCCGAGCTGGCGCTCCAGTCCTTCGCCGCCAAGTGGGACGTTCGCTACCCTACGATTTCCGCGCTGTGGTCCCGTCACTGGGAGGGGGTGATTCCCTTCTTTGAGTTGAGCGAGGACATCCGCCGCATTGTCTACACCACCAATGCCGTCGAATCGCTGAACATGAGCCTCCGCAAGATCATCAAGACCAGAGGCTCCTTTCCCAGCGAAGAGGCCGCCATTAAGTTGCTCTTCCTCGCCCTTCGCAACGTCATCGCAAAGTGGGACACCGTCCAGAACTGGAAGGCCGCTCTCACCCAATTCACTGTTCTGTGGGAGGATAGGATTCGCGCTGCCACCCAGCGTTAGTTGTTAGACCCGGAACGACGTTTACACAAAAACGCGGACACCCCCATGACCCTCGGCATCGTAATCGTCACACACAACTCCAGCACCTGCATAGCAAGCTGCCTGAACGCCGCCGGTCCGCACGGCTCCGTCATAGTCGTCGATAATGCTTCCGCAGACAATACCGTCTCAATCGTAAAAAGCTTCCCTAGCGTTAGCCTAATTCCAAACACGATAAACAAGGGCTTTGCCGCCGCCACCAACCAGGCCATCGCACAGCTCAACACAGACTGCATACTCCTGCTCAACCCCGACGCCATCCTGCAAACCTCCGTTGCCCCGCTCATCCAAGCCTGCACAGCCCCCGGCTACGCAGCCGCCGGAGGTCTCCTCCTCGACCCAACCGGGCAACCTCAAAAAGGATTCATGATCCGCCGCTTCCCCACCGCTGCCACACTCGCCTTCGAAGCCTTGGGCCTGAATTCCATCTGGCCGTCAAATCCAATCAACAAACGCTACCGTTACGCCGACCACGATCCAAACCAACCCTGTGACACCGAACAGCCAGCCGGGGCTTTTCTCATGTTCCGACGCGACACATGGGTCGCTTTCAAGGGATTCGATGAAAGATTCCACCCGCTTTGGTTCGAGGATGTCGATTTCCTCCAGCGCATCCAATCGGCAGGTCACAAAATCCGCTACCAACCGGCAGCAATCGCCATCCACCAAGGGGCGCACTCCATAACACAACTGGAAGATTCTAAACGTGTTTTCTACTGGTATGATAATCTGTTAATGTACGCCGCAAAACACTTCAGCATCGTGGCCTTTCGCGCCGTCGCACTCGCGGTGTTCTGCGGAGCGGCAGTCCGTCTTTGCCGCAGGTCCTCGTCCGCCAAGGGATATGCTAAAGTAATGCGACTCGCCGCCAAAGCGGTGATTTATGGTAGTTAACGGTCTCGTCTCAGTCACAGTCGTCACGTACAACAGCGGTCGTTTCATACGCCGCTGCCTCGAGTCGGTGCTTGAACAAAAGTACCCGAATATCGAGATCATTGTCATTGATAACAACTCCACGGACGGCACCACTGACATTCTGGAACATTTCGAGGGCCGCTGTAACATTGTTTACAACCAGGAAAACATTGGCTTTGCCGCCGCGCAGAATCAGGCCATTGAACTATCCAAAGGCGAGTGGGTTCTCACCCTCAACCCCGATGTGCTCCTCCTGGCTGATTTCATACAGTCCCTCATGAACGCCGCGCCGCTGGACCCCAAGGTCGGCACCATTTGCGGCAAACTGCTAACACTCAAATCGTCATTTGAAATTCCCGACAGGCCGTGCGTCGATTCCACCGGCATCTTCTTCACCCCAACCCTACGCCATCTCGACCGAGGCAGCCAGGAAGTGGACAACGGTGTCTACATGAAGCACGAATACGTCTTCGGAGCCACCGCTGCCGCCGCACTCTACCGCCGCACCATGATCGACGACATCGCAATCCACGGCGAATTTTTCGACGCCGATTTTTTCGTCTATCGCGAAGACGCCGATGTTGCATGGCGCGCGCAACTCATGGACTGGCGCTGCCTCTACACGCCTTTCGCACGCGGCTATCACGTTCGTAGCGTGCTTCCCGGAAATCGTCGTGCGCTACCGCCTGCGATCAACATGCACTCAGTGAAAAACCGCTTCCTGATGCGCATCAAGAACATCACTCCCAGCGTCTACCGTGCCAACTTTATTTCGATCACCTTACGCGACTTGGTAGTGTTTTCCGCCTGTCTGATCCGCGAGAGAACTTCCCTTCCCGCGTTCTCTTTCCTATTTAAAAACTGGAAGCGCGTATGGGAAAAACGCCGCATCATCATGAGCCGCAAACGCGTGACCGACCAATACATCGCCTCCTGGTTCGCCTTCACGCCAGTCAGCAAACCAGGACCAAAGCCTGCCAAACCAGCTCGACAAACCGCTGCAGAGCGCATGCGCGCTGTCTAATCCACTCCGATGAAAATTGCCATTCTGGGCACGCGAGGCATCCCGGCCCGGTACGGTGGTTTTGAAACTTTCGCCGAAGAACTCTCCACACGGCTTGTTGCGCGCGGGCATGAGGTGATTGTTTACGGCCGCTCACGTTATGACAGCGACACCTATCGCGGTGTGAAACTGGTGTATCTCCCCACCATCCGTCACAAGTACCTGGACACGGTTGTCCACACATTTCTATCGACGCTCTATTTACTTTTTCACCGCCCCGACGTCGCGCTATATTGCAACGCCGCCAACGCAATCTTCACTTGGATGCCGCGCTTGGTAGGCGTGCCAGTGGCGCTCAATGTCGACGGTCTGGAGCGCAATCGCAAGAAGTGGAATGCATTTGGCAAGCTCTGGTATCTGATCGGTGAGCGACTCTCCACCTTCTGTCCAACGTCGGTGATCAGCGACGCCGAGCGCATCAAGACCTATTACGCCGAGCGCTACGGTAAGCAGACAACGTTTATCCCATATGGCGCAGATACCGCCAAGGCAACCACATATGCCGCGCTGGATCCACTGAATCTGGAACGCGAGCGCTACTTCCTCTATGTCAGTCGCATGGAACCGGAGAACAACGGGCTGCTTGTCAGACAAGCCTTCGAGGCAGTCTCAACCGATCTGAAGCTCGCCCTGATCGGCGATGCGCCCTACGCAAGCGAATACATCAAAAGCGTGCGCGATACCAAAGACCCGCGCATTGTCATGCCTGGTGGAATCTATGGCGAAGGCTATCGCGAGCTGACCTCGCACTGTTTTGCGTATATCCACGCCACCGAAGTCGGCGGGACACATCCGGCGCTGATCGAAGCCATGGGACGTGGTGCGTTTACTCTCTATCTGGACACGCCCGAAAACAGCGAGGTAGCCGGCGGCGCAGGCATTGCGTTCACTGCGCAAAACCTCCCCGAAAAACTCCAGCAGGTCCTAGCCATGACCGAAGAAGAACGAAATGTGTGGCGAGCACGTGCCACAGAAAGAGTCCGTGAGCGCTATAGTTGGGATTCAGTGACCTCCTCCTACGAGTCGCTTCTCCAAAAACTTCTTGCATGAATCGCGCACCTTATCGCTCCTGGATTGAAGTATCCCGCTCTCGCATTGCGAACAACTTTCAAGCCGTCAAAGCCCTGACAGCAGGCGCGGCGGAAGTGGTTCCTGTAGTGAAAGCCGACGCGTACCGACATGGTGCTGTGGAGGTCTCGCGCATCCTCGAACAAGGCGGCGCATCGTGGCTCGCCGTCAGCAACGTTGAAGAAGGAGTCGCACTGCGAAGAGCAGGCATCGGCGCAAGAATTCTCGTCATGGCGGATTTTCTCCCCTTCGAAATTCAGGCCCTGCGAGAGCATCACCTCACACCCGTCATCCACTCTCTGGAACACATTGCCGACCTGGACCGCCTCGGCTCACCCATTGCCTACCATCTCAAAATCGATTCCGGCATGGGTCGCCTGGGAACGCTGGCCGACCCGAGCCAAATCGCCGCCGCAGTGAGCAACGCCCACAACGCCATGCTGGAAGGCCTGATGACGCACTTTGCTTCTGCAGGTGATTACACAAAACCCCAAACCGAATCGCAAGTCGAGAATTTCAACACCGTAGCAAACCGGCTCGCAGAAAGCGGAATCCACCCCAGGTATCAACACATGGGAAGCACCATCGCTGTCGCCTACGGACGCCGCGATTCCTGGAAAAACATGGTCCGGGTTGGACACGCCATCTACGGCTACGTCTCACCAGCAAGAGGCGACCAAGCACCAGCCCAATTACTCAAAGTGGAACCGGCCCTTTCGTGGAAAGCAGCCATTCTCGCCGTGAAAGAAGTCCCAACAGGAACCAAAATCGGCTACGGCGGCATCTACACCACAGAGCAGCCCATGCGAATCGGCATCATAGCGGCTGGCTATGCCGACGGAATCCCGCACCGCCTCTCCAATAAAGGACGTCTCATAGCTGGAGGGCACTTCGCACCCATCCTCGGAGCAGTATCGATGGACCTGACAACCATCGATCTAGCAAAAGCCCCAAATCTAAAACCAGGCGACGCGGTGACAATCATCGGCACCGAAGGCAATGCAACACAAAACGCCCAGCAACTGGCAAAAGACGCAGGCTCCATTTCCTACAGCGTGCTCTGCGGAATCAGCGCAAGGGTCCATCGCTTGTACGTGGATTAACGCTGTTATATACTCTTTTAACAAGTGGGTGGAGGGAGTGTGATTGTGTCGCGGCGTCGTTATCGCCACGACACTCTTTCCATTCCCGCCTTCTCCACATGGTTAGATTGCTTAGGAGAAATATCCAAATGTCCCAATTCCTCACGGGCCGGACACGAGTAGCTGTCATTACGCTCTTAATGACACTGCTGGCGACATTCGCCTTCGGTCAGCTTGATACCGGAACTATCTCAGGTGTTGTAACCGATCCGGCGGGCGCAGTTGTGCCCGGCGCACAGGTGCTGATAACCCAGACCGCCATGAATTTCGATAGCGGCATCCAAACCACTGACGAAGGTTTATTCCGCGCCAACGCCTTGCGGCCTGGACCATACCGTGTAACCATCACTGTTCCCGGCTTTAAAAAATTCGTACGCGAGAATATCATTCTCCGCATCGGAGAAAATATCTCGGTGGATGCCAAACTGGAAGTCGGCACGGTAACGGAATCTCTCAACGTTACCGCTGAAATCCCCCTACTGGAAACTCAGACCTCGTCAACCGGTCAGGTGATGGACGGCCAGTATTTCTACAAACTGCCAAACTATCAGCACTGGGAAAAGGGCGTTCTCTATGTAACACCCAACGTCCAGACCACCAACACTCCGTGGGCCGGTTCTCTAAGCAACTTCCACATCAACGGTGGTCAGAGTTCACAGATTGGTTACTTCGAAGATGGCCAACTGGCAACGGCCATGGACGGCGGAAACACAATCAATTCGATTTCTGCGTCAGTGGAAGAAGTAAAAGTTCTTAGCACTGTACTTCCCGCCGAATACGGACATTCCACCACCGGTGCTATTTCCGTGGTCAAGAAGACTGGAACAAATTCGCTCCACGGCAGCGCGACTTGGCTGGTCCAAACCCGCTCCATGGTCCATCGCAGGTTCTTCGAACTGGAATCGCTCTCCGACAAGAAAATCAGCAGCCTCTTCCAACAGCCGGATGCTTACATCTCCGGCCCTGTCTACATTCCAGGACTTTACAACGGAAAGAACAGAACCTTCTTTATGTACGGCGGTTCCTTCCACTTTGACAGCCAAGCCCTTCCCGGCTTCTGGACGGTGCCCACGCCGGAAATGCTAAACGGAGTCTTCAACTTCCCAGGTGTCACAACAAACGTTCTCTACGATCCTGCAAGCACCGCCGGTACGCTCAACGGAAACAATGGGTCCCGT
>Ga0315912_10002768_pt1 | contig 18203 bp, 14 predicted proteins | sample VfabasoilMG_FD_204469 | JGI IMG/M metagenome (GOLD analysis project Ga0315912, IMG submission 204469) | Garden soil microbial communities collected in Santa Monica, California, United States - V. faba soil | ecosystem: Environmental > Terrestrial > Soil > Garden | place: USA: California...
GGGGCTAGAAGTTTTGATCAAATGCTTGACTCGGAAAGGTGAACCTGCTACACTCAGCGCGTTGTTTCCAAAACCCTAGTTAATTATCTACCAGAAAGGAGTCGCCTCATGCAAGCCTATATCTTCAATACTGTTTGTTCTGTCTGCTCGGCATTGCCTTGCCTGAGCGCGCCTCGCCGCTAGTTTTCCCCCCCGAAATTTAGCCTGCCTCTAACGGCCACGAGCGCGCTCTGCGTGAAGTGGTCGTTTTTTATTTCGGTCACGGAAGGTTGATGCCTACTCCGTGGCCGTTTTGTTTTAATTTACCCCGCCCCCGCCAGAAGCGCCGGTCGAGCGGGGAGAGGACTTCCAATGATTGATTTTGACGCTTATGAGGCTTTGACGGAAACGCGCCCGTATAAAAAATTGCGCGCCAAACCAACCAAGCCCCGCCGCCGGGACGCGATAGCGGCTTTAGTCGAACCGGTCTCTACGACGAGCAATGGCGCGCGGCTCGGGTTTGGCCCCAAACTGAACGTGACCAGCGAAGAACAAGCCTGGTTGCAAGATAACCTCAGCCCGTTTTTCAATAGCGGCCTGCTCATCAGCGCCTTGCGCCGGGTGAAGGGCGGCAAAGAGGCCAATGTGTATTGCTGTAGTACCACGCTCGACACGGGGTCTGGCCTGATCGCGGCGAAGGTCTATCGCCCCCGCCAGTTTCGCAACCTGAAAAACGATGGCGTGTATCGGCAAGGGCGCGCCGTGCTGGATGGCACGGGTAAAAAGGTGAGTGATTGGCGGTTACTGAAAGCCATCGCCCAAAAGTCGCGTGTGGGTCTGGAAGCGCAACAAATCTCGTGGGTGGAATACGAATTCCAAGTCATGCTCCGCTTGCGCCAAGCCGGGGCCGATGTGCCGGTGCCTTATCGCAACAGTGATCATGTGATCCTGATGGAATATCTAGGCGAGGAACACATGCCGGCGCCGATCTTGAACCAAGTGACGCTACCGTCCCACGCGGCGCGCCCACTCTTTGACCGCCTCTTGCACAACGTAGAGATCATGCTGGCGCAAGGGTGTGTGCATGGCGATCTATCCGCGTACAATGTGTTGTATTGGGGAGACCGCGCCGCGATCATTGATTTCCCTCAGATCGTAGACCCACGCGCCAACCCTGACGCCCGCACAATCTTTGGGCGCGATGTGGAACGGCTCTGTCAATACTTCGCGCGCTATGGGGTGAAGGCGAACGCCGCAGAGTTGGCCCAAACGATGTGGCAGAAATGTACTTAGATACCCGCTCACAGACATTGAACCGCAAAGAGCGCAAAGTTTTCTTTGTGTTCTTTGCGGTTCAAGCTTTACTTTTCGCTTTTGAATAATCCAGTTATGTCTTCTTTAAAATTTCTTTCGACTTATCTCTCTCCCCAACGCGGCGCGGTGGTTTTGCTCGCCGCGCTCATCTTCGGCGGGATTGGCCTGCAACTCGTCAACCCGCAACTCATCCGGTATTTTTTGGATACCGTGCAAAGTGGTGGAAGTGAAACGGCGCTTGGGTGGGTGGCGGGGCTGTATCTGGCCTTTGCCCTCCTCCAACATGGCGCGGGGCTGGCGGCGAGCATCGTCAGCCAAAATGTGACTTGGCGCGCTACGAACGCCATGCGCCATGATTTGTTGTTGCACACCCTCCGCCTCGATCTGCCCTTTCATCAGGAACACGCGCCGGGCGAATTGATCGAACGCGTGGAAGGGGATGTCAACGAACTCTCGGTCTACTTCTCGGAGTTTGTCGTGCGCGTGGTGGGAAATGGAATGCTCGTGGTGGGCATCCTCTTGGCGCTTTATCGTGAAGACTGGCGCGTAGGGGTGGGTCTAACCATTTATGTGGCGCTGACCTTGCTCGTACTCAGCCTAACGCAAAATGTCGCCGTGAAGCGGTGGACCGAGGCGCGCCAAGCCAGCGCGGCGCAATATAGTTTTATCGAAGAGCGGTTAGTGGGCGCAGAGGACTTGCGCGCGAATGGCGCGGTGCCCTATGTCCTCTATCGCTTGCAACAGCTCATGCGCCGCTTCCTCGAACGGTATCGCGCCGCCTATACCCTCCGCACGGTGTTGAGCAACTTCACCAACGTCTTAGCCGTGACGGGTTACGCCCTCGGCCTTGCTCTTGGCGTATATCTTTTCCGGCAAGGTGTAGCGTCGCTGGGCACGGCGTATCTCATCGTCAACTATAGCGGGATGCTCGCCGTGCCGCTGCAAAACATCCGCGCGCAACTCCAAGGCTGGCAACAGGCGCTCGCGAGTTTGGCGCGCATTGCAGAACTGTTTGCATTTCAGCCAGTCGTCACCAGCCGCTCCACTCAGACTTTACCCGCCACTGCGTTGTCCGTCGAGTTTGATCAAGTGGAGTTTGGTTATGCTGAGAACGATAACGTGTTACACCAAGTTTCGTTCACGGTGCGACCGGGGCGAGTGCTGGGGGTGTTAGGGCGCACGGGGAGCGGCAAGTCCACGCTCGTGCGGCTGTTGTTTCGCCTCTATGACCCAGCGGCGGGCGTCATCCGCCTGAACGGGGTGGACGCGCGCGACCTTGCCTTGGACACCGTGCGGGCGCAAGTGGGCATGGTGACGCAAGAAGTGCAACTCTTTCAGGCAAGCCTGCGCGACAACCTGACCTTTTTCAATCCGCACATTTCCGACGAGCAAATCACGCACACCTTGCGCGAGTTACGCTTGTGGGACTGGTTGAGCCGCCAACCGCAGGGCCTCGACACGGAACTGGAAACCGGCGGGCGCGGCCTCTCGGCAGGTGAAGCGCAACTGTTGGCCTTTACGCGCGTGTTTCTTAAAAAGCCCGGCCTGGTCATCTTGGATGAGGCCTCCTCGCGCCTCGACCCAGCGACCGAAACGTTGCTAGAACGCGCGGTGGATCAACTCTTCCAGCAACGCACAGGCATTGTCATCGCGCATCGCTTGCAAACGGTGGAGCGCGCCGATGACATCTTGATCCTCGACCAGGGGCGCATCGCCGAATATGGCGAGCGCGCTCAACTGGTCGCCGACCCTAATTCACGGTTCAGTCAACTGCTAAAGACTGGGCTACAAGAAGCTTTAGCATGACCACTTCCTCTCAAACGCAACCCACGTTAGGCACGTGGTTTTTCAACTATCGTTTAATGGCTTATCGCCCGGCATTGTTCGCAGCGCACTGCGTCTTTGCCATCTTGTACTTTTTGTTTCAGATTTTGCCGGGGCTGATCGAAAAGAATCTCTTCGATGTCCTGAGCGGCGTCGCGCCGGAGACGATCAATCTGTGGTGGCTGATCGGGTTCTATGTGGGGGTCGAAGTCCTCCGTTTGCTCACTTCCATCGGCACGGACTGGCTAGGCTGGACGTATCGGTTTACGGTGGGTGCGTGGTTGCGGCACAACGTCGTGGCCGCGTTGTTGCGGAAAGCGGGCGAAGCCCTTCCCGCCGCACCGGGCGAGATCATCAATCGCCTGACGCACGATATCGGCGAGGTCGGCGACTTCCCCACCTGGTTCCCCGATGCGGTGGGGCAGATCGGCGCGGCGTTGGTGTGTTTCGTCATCATGGCGCAGATCAATTTGACGATCACGCTCGTCATCTTCTTGCCACTGTTGGCCACGTTGCTCATGGCGCGCATGGCGTGGAATCGCACCTTGGTCTACCAGACCGCCGAAGACCAAGCCGCGGACAAAGTGGCGGGCTTCCTCGGCGAGGCGTTTGGCGCGACGCAAGCGATTAAGATCGCCAACGCCGAACAGGGGATGGCCGATCACCTACATCGCTTGAATGAAATCCGTCGCCAAAAATCGTTGTGGGCGCAGTTTTATTATGGATTGATCTTCACGATCAACGCCGCCGCGTCGAGTTTTGGGATCGGAGTGGTGTTGCTCATGGCGGGCCGCGCGATGCAGGCCGGAACGTTCACCGTCGGCGACCTAGCGTTGTTCATTTACTATCTCTCGTTCACCGCCGCCCTGCCTTCCTATCTCGGCACGTTCATCGGTGATTTTCAGAAACAGGGCATCTCCATCCGTCGGTTATCCGATCTGGTGCGCCCCGAAGCGCCGCAAGTGTTGCTCGAACCACACCCGGTCTATGTGACGGCTGATCCCCCTGCCCCCGCGCCTATCTTCAAAGATCGTTCGCATAAATTGGACAGTCTAACCGTCCGTGATCTCACGTACCATTATCCGGCTTCGAGACATGGCGTTATGCGGATCAACTTAGACATGCGGCGCGGCGAGTTTGTGGTGATCACTGGGCGCGTTGGGTCGGGCAAGACGACCTTGCTCAAGACCTTGCTTGGCCTGCTCCCAAAAACAGCGGGCGAGGTGCGCTGGAACGACCAGCCCGTCGCTGACACGCGCGCCTTCTTCATCCCGCCGCGTTGTGCCTACACGCCGCAGGTGCCGCGCTTGTTTAGCGAGACGTTGCGCGAAAATCTTTTACTGGGCTTGTCCGAGGCTCGGGCGAACTTACCCGAAGCGTTGCGCGTGGCAGTGTTGGAGCCGGATGTGGCGCAGATGGAACAGGGGTTGGAAACGGTGGTTGGCCCGCGCGGCGTGCGCCTCTCCGGTGGGCAGATTCAACGCGCCGCTGTCGCACGCATGATGGCGCGTGATGCAGAGTTGCTCATCTTCGATGACGTGTCCAGCGCGCTGGACGTGGAGACGGAGCAGTTGTTGTGGGAGCGCCTGGCACACCGCGCGGCCGGCGTCACGTGCTTGGTGGTGTCGCATCGCCCAGCCGCCCTCCGCCGCGCGGATCGGATCATTGTGTTGAAGGACGGGCAGATCGAAGCGAGCGGTAAGTTGGAGACGCTTTTAGAAGAGAGTGAGGAGATGCGCCAGTTGGCGGCGGAGGTTGATCCCTAAATGGGCGCTCGTTACTACGAGCATATCCGCTCTGATAAACAAGAGGCTGGGTTGCCCTTCTCCTCAACCGAGATCGGGTAAACTATCAGCCTCTTCGTATTCTGACCTTACGGTTTACAGTCAATGTCCCTCCCTCTCCGCCAATACTGGCGCCTCCTCGTGAAATACCTCCGCCCGCAAACGAGGCGGGTGGCAGTGTTGGCCGGATTGCTACTGACCAATATCGCGTTGCAACTGGTGAACCCGCAGATTGTGCGCTTCTTTATTGACACCGTGCAGACGGGCGGCGCTTCGGAGTTGCTCTGGTGGGCGGCGGGCGTGTTCATGGGTTTCGCGCTGTTGCAACAGGGGCTGGCGGTCGCCGCGACTTATGTCAGCGAAAACGTGAGCTGGACGGCGACCAATCATCTGCGCGCGGATTTGGCGTTGCATTGCTTGAAGTTAGACCTGTCGTTTCACAAGGCGCGCACGTCGGGCGAGTTGATCGAACGGATTGACGGCGATGTGAACGCGCTCGCCAACTTCTTCTCTCAATTTGTAATCCAGGTACTGGGCAACCTACTGTTGTTGACCGGGGTACTGCTCTTGCTTTGGCGCGAAGATTGGCGGGTGGGCTTGGGACTCAGCGTGTTTGCGCTCATCACGTTTTTGGTGTTACTGCGCCTGCGCGCACGCGCCGTGCCGCGCTGGAAGGCTTTGCGTGCGCACAATGCACTGTTTTATGGCGCGCTCGGCGAGCACTTGTCCGGCACGGAAGATATCCGCGCGAACGGCGCTGTGCCGCACGTGATGAATCGCTTTTATCAACTCTGGCGCGAGTGGTTGCCATTGATGTATCGCGCATGGATGAACGCGCCCATCATGTGGGGCACCTCGCTGGCGCTGTTCGCGCTCGGCAACGCTATCGCTTTTGCGGTGAGCGCGTATCTCTGGCAAGCGGGGCTGATCACGCTCGGCACGGTGTACTTGATTTTTAATTACACTGAAAACCTGCGCCAACCGCTTGAACAAATTCGCAATCAACTCCAAGAACTACAACAAGCCAGTGCCGGCATCGCGCGCATTGAGGAACTGCTCCAAGTGCAATCGCAGATCGTAGACGCCGGGCAACATCCCTTGCCGGATGGAGCGTTGCAAATTGAATTTCAAGAGGCCGTGTTCGGCTATGAGCCCAACGACCCGGTGTTAGCCGGTTTGTCGTTCAGCGTACCGCGGGGGCGGGTCTTGGGTTTGTTGGGCCGCACCGGGAGCGGCAAGACGACCCTCGCGCGGCTGTTGTTGCGGCTCTACGATCTCACAGCGGGCGAGATCCGGCTGAATGGCGTGCGCGTGGCCGACACCCCGCTGGCCGCGCTCCGGCGACGGGTGTCACTGGTGACACAAGATGTGCAACTCTTTCAAGCGAGCATCCGTGACAACCTCACTTTCTTTGACGCCACGATCTCGGATGAAAAAATTTTGAATGTCCTAAATGAACTCGGCTTGGGCGAGTGGCAAGCGGCCTTACCGGCTGGCTTGGACACCGAGCTCGCCGCAGAGGGGAGTGGGTTATCGGCGGGTGAGGCGCAATTGCTGGCGTTGGCGCGCGTGTTCCTCCGTGACCCCGGCTTGGTGATCTTGGATGAAGCCTCCTCCCGCCTCGACCCGGCCACCGAGCAATTAATCGAACGCGCGCTCAATAAGTTGATCGCCGGACGCACAACGATCATCATCGCCCATCGGCTCGGCACGGTGCAACGCGCCGATGATATTTTGATCCTCGACCGGGGACGTATCGTGGAACATGGCGCGCGCGCGACGCTGGCCCAAGACCCGGCGTCGCGTTTTGCGCGCTTGTTGCAAACCGGCTTAGAGGAAGTGTTGGCATGAAGACGTATCAATACATGGCGCGGCTCATCGTCTATCGCCCCTGGCTCTACCTAGGCGATATGGTGCTATGGGCGCTCATCCATCTCTCGCCGCTCGTGCCGGGTTTGCTCGTCCATGAATTTTTCAATGCGCTCACCGGTGACGCGCCCGCGCGGTTTGATGTATGGACGGTGATCATCCTGATCCTCGTGACCGCCTTAGCACGCGTGGTCTTGCTCTTAGTGGGTTTTTGGGCTGACATCCCACACCGCTTTAGCATGAGCGGCTTGCTCCGCCGCAATATGCTCGAACACATTTTGCATCGGCCGGGCGCGCGCGCCTTGCCCACTTCGCCCGGCGATGCGCTCAACCACTTCCGCGATGACGCCACCCAAGCCGAAGACGCGATCAGTTGGACGCTGGACATCATCGGCATGGCGCTGTTTGGCGTGAGTTCGATGGTGGTGTTGCTGACGATCAACGCGCGTATCACTTTTTGGGTGTTTGCCCCATTGGCCGCGGTGTTGGCGATCACCTACTTGGCGCATGAGCGGCTAGAAAATTATCGAAAAGACAGCCGAAAGGCGACGGGCAATGTCACGGGCGCGTTGGGAGAGATGTTCAACGCTGTGCAAGCCGTGCAGGTGGCGGGTGCCGAAGAGCGCGTGATCGATCACTTCCGCCACTTGAGCGACCAGCGCCGCCGTTTCATGTTGCGCGACCGGTTACTGACACAAGGCTTGGAGTCGATCTTTGCCAACACCGTCAACCTCGGCACCGGCCTCATCTTGCTCCTCGCGGCGCAAGCCATGCGCACCGGAGAGTTCACGGTGGGCGACTTTGCGCTCTTTGTCTATTACTTAAATTTTGTCACACAGTTCACACAATTTATTGGACGGTTCTCGGCCCATTACGCGCAAACGGGCGTGTCATTTCAACGGATGTTGGCGCTCTTGCAAGATGCCACACCCCAAACGCTCGTCGCGCATCACTCACTCCAAATGAGTGGCGCTCTGCCCGCCGTGCCGTTTACCCCGCGCGCTACTGAACATCGCCTGAACACGCTGCGCGTGGCGCGACTCACTTATCGTTATCCTGACACTGGGCGCGGGATTGCAGACGTAGATTTTGCCTTTCAACGCGGGCAGTTTGTGGTGATCACGGGGCGCATTGGGTCGGGCAAAACCACGCTCTTGCGGGCGTTGTTGGGTTTGCTCCCGCCTGACACGGGCGAGGTGTATTGGAATGGCGAACGAGTGCCTGACCCGGCTACTTTCTTTGTGCCACCACGCGTGGCCTACACGCCGCAAGTGCCGCGTTTGTTCAGCACCACCCTCCGCGAAAACTTGCTCCTCGGCCTGCCAGAAGACCGCGTGAGTTTGCCCACTGCACTGCAAGCGGCAGTGCTAGAGCCAGATTTGCTGACGATGAGCGATGGGCTAGAGACGATGGTCGGGCCGCGTGGGGTGCGGCTCTCAGGGGGGCAAGTCCAACGCGTGGCTACGGCGCGGATGCTGGTGCGCGACCCGGAGTTGCTGGTCTTCGATGATGTGTCCAGCGCGCTGGATGTAGAAACGGAGCAACAGTTGTGGGATAGGCTCGAACAACGCCAGGCAGGCAACCAGAATGGCGCGGCGGTCGCTACCTGTTTAGTCGTCTCGCATCGCCAGATCGCACTCCGCCGCGCCGACCACATCATCGTGCTTAAGGATGGGCGCGTGGAGGCCAGTGGCGCGCTGGAGGCGTTGCTGGAGACCAGTGAAGAAATGCGGAAGTTGATGGAAAATGAGCAATGATTGAATCATGCTCCACCTACGCTATTTTCTCGTCTTGTTGTTAGCCAGCTATACCACCTTTGCTCAACCCGGGTTATGCCCATGTTGGCTCATCGCGGATGTAGCCGATGTTCATCCTCATCCTGACGGTCATCCAGAACGCTCGCACTCACATGATTACTTATTGGACTTGTTCCAAACCAGTGATGTGCCCCTTGCCCCGTCCTTCATCTTATCCATCACCGTTTTTTTAGCACAGTTAGTGTCAGCTAGCACTAGCGTCTGCCATAAATTGTCCTCCGCTTGGCTGACGAGGGCAGATTGGCAACACATCCCGCCCCGGCCGCCTCCCCGCAGTTGCTTCAGCGCTTATTTGTGATCCATAACATGCGAATGCTAATCTAAATTTTGCTCATGGAGTTAATTCTCTAAACTCCATGTTTTAAGGAGTTAGTATGTTTCGTTTCTTTTTGTTTGTCGTTTTGTTGGTGGTCTGTCTAACGCCATCAGCCGTTTTCGCGCATGGCGATGAGCCCTGTGGCTCATTCACCTGTAAGGTGGGGTGGATCAATGAGCCCGTAGTAGTGGGTCAATTTAATGGGCTTGACCTGAGCATCACCGAAAAAGACGACTCGTCCAAAGGCGTTCCGGGGGCAGAGGCCACGCTCAAATTTGAGATCATCTACGGCGGCGTGAAGAAGATCTTCCCCCTCCGCCCCTTGCGCGATCAACCTGGACACTACACGACCGACATTTTGCCGACGCGCGCTGGTCAATATACGTTTCGGTTCTTTGGCACACTCAACGGCGAGGCGATAGAGGTGAGCTTAGAGCCAGAAGAAGTAGCCGCGGCTTCGGCTGTTGAATTTCCAGAGGCCAGCAATGTGGCAAACGTAACCGCGGCGTTGCAAAGCCAAGCGCAAATGGCGCAGACACTTGCAGTCGTTGGCATTGGATTAGGTTTGATTGGGATCGGAGTTGGCGGGTGGGCCGTGCGGCGTAGATAGCTCAATTCATTGAACAAAAAAGCCCGCTCGATTGAGCGGGCTTTTTTTATTGCACTATAGAGTGACTATTGCAAGGTCACATCATCCACAAAGAAGGCGCTTAGCACCGAAGTGTCGGTGGTGGCGGCGAAGCGGAGTTTCACCGTTTGACCCGCATAAGCCGAAAGGCTTAGGGTATCCATCGCCCAGACGTTGCGCGTGTTCTTGTTGCTCCAAGTGCGCACCGTGCCAAGCAACGTGCCACTGGTCGAGTACACCCGGACATACAGGTAGTCGTACGCGGTCGTTGTGCCTTCGCTGGAGGTCATGTACCACCAGTAGGTAAGCGTGCCATTGCTGGGGACAGTGACCGTTTGCTCAATGTATTCGTTGCAGGAGTTGTAACCGCAAGTGTACACACTGTAAGCGCCGGCATGAGGGCGGGTACCGTCAATCAGTTGGTAACCACCACTGGAGTATTGCGTCCAGCCCGTCGTGCCGTTCTCAAAGCCAGGGTTCACGATGATGTTGCCGCCGGGAGTAGCGGTGGGCGGAACGTTGGTCGCAGTTGGCGGCACATTGGTCGCGGTCGGCGGAACACCAGTCACGGTGGGCGGAACATTGGTCGCGGTCGGCGGCACATTGGTCGCGGTCGGCGGCACGTTGGTTGCAGTCGGCGGCACATTGGTCGCGGTCGGCGGAACGCTGGTGTTGGTAGGCGTGGCAGTCGGTGAACCCGCAGTGCAGGAAGGGAACTTGAAAGAACCAATGCGGGTTTGCCATGGGGCCGAGCCGGTGCTGGGCATGTATTCGGTCGTGAACCAGAAGGTGCAGTCGTCGTTCGGGTCAACGCTCATATGAGCATAGTCACCCCAGCGGGAAGCCGTATGCGTTTGCGAACCACTGCCCGCGATGAGCGTGCCTTCGCCTTGGGCTAACGTGCCAAGCGCGTCGGTGGAGAGGCGACCAGCGTAGCGGATGCTCGGATAAACACTGGTGCCCGAGGTGCTATAACCGAGCATAATATTGCCGTTCTTATCCATCGCGATGCTACCGAGCCAGCGATTGTTGGTGTCGGGAGAATAGGTGCCTTGTTGATAGATACTGGGGGTGCCGTTGGGGTTGCGCACTTCGTACCAGCGCACACCTGCTTTAGTACCGGAGGTCGCGGCGTTCACATTGTGGGTGGCGAGCAAAACTTCCGTACCATTCAAGTTGCGGTAAGCCAAGCGGAACATCAGGCGGTCACCCAAACCGTCGAGTTTGACGGTGGTGCCGGGTTGAGCAACACAGTTCCGAGTAGTGGAGCACAGTTTGTTATACGAAGCCACCGTCAAGCTGGTGGGGCCAGTGAAGGTTGAGGCGCTAGGCGTCGTCCAATTCACCTTGAATTTCCACAGGCGGAGGGCGGTGGAACTGATTTCAGCAAAGTAGTTAGGAGCGCCAGCGGGCGGAGCGGTTGGGCCATCCATATCAGCCGGGAGGAGCGTGCCGTAGCTGGAGCTGAGGGTGAATTGTTGGAAGGTCGCGGCTTGCCCGGTGAGCATCTTCGCGCGGTCAAACACAGTCACCGCCGGGCCAGTATAGGTGTTGCCGGTGAAGCGATTGGTTTCCATGTAGTAACCATCCGGCCACATGCCCAAGTGCGGGTAGTCGTGGAAAACCGTGGTGCTGAGTTGGAAGAAGTAGCGATAGTAGGTGCCGGTCGGGTCGGGGGTGGTGGAGATGGCGATACATTCACCATAAGGTGCAGACGCGACGAATTGGCTGATCAACCAGCGGTCAGCGAGTTGATCGTACAACACCACTGGGTCGCCATCGTTTTGGGTATCACATTGCCCGCCAAAACCAGCGAAGATCGCATTGATTTGCACTGGGCCGTAGAGAGATTGACCGCTCTTATTGAAGATTTGTAAGTGCGAGTTAACCATCTGCACGAAGTGGTTCGGGCCAACTTCACCGTCCGTGTCGGGTGGGAGGACACCAGCCAAGTTGCCCATACCATTGAAGTTTTGGATTGGCGCAGGGGCCGCCATCACGTCTAGGCCGGGCAGACCAAAAGCTTCTTGCGCTACTGGGTCAGCAATTTGGGGGCGCTCATCGCCATTGAAGAATGAGTTGGTTTGATGAGGTTCACCCTTCACAATCGCTTCGGTAAAGGGTTTGGCCTCCACGAGAGGCAGAGAGTTGAGCGCCGGGGAGACGTCAGCAACGACGGGGTCGCTCACAAAAAATTCGCCAGCCGGGGAATTATGTTCAGCAGGCGAAGCGTAGGTGGGTTGCGGGCCGGGGCCAGCAAACGCCACATTGGCCAACGGGCCATTCATGTTCGGGGTGAGCGCCGAAGAACTATTCCGGCGCGGCACCATGGTGACGACGAGGAGGGCGAATAACGCCAGTGCAATCCAAGTCTTTTTCTGGTTCATGGTCTATCTCCTTGAGAGTAATAAGGGCTTTAAGCCATCATTGCTAAAATATAGTATTACTATACTCCGCCCGCGTGATCCAAGCGTGAGGTCGAGCGTGATTTTTAAACCAATAGCGTGATTTTCGATAACCGGTCTATAATCAGACCAGTTTCTTAAGGAGATACGTTATGTCCGAAAAGCTAGTGTCAGTATACGAAGCGGCAGGACAAGTCGAAGCGAACTTTATCAAAAGCCTGTTAGAAGCCGAGGGTATTCCGGCGGAAATTTATCAAGAAAGTGCTGGCAAAGTGATGGGCCTATGGTGGGGCGATTTAGGTCGCGCCGATATAGTAGTACCAGAGGAATATGAAGTCGAAGCATTAGAACTATTGGCGAAAATGGGACAAAGTGGTTTGTTACCTGAAGAAGATGATACACCAGATAATCAAAATACTACTAATCCTGATGAAGGGGGTACGTAAAGACGAACAACGCTCCCTCACCCCGACAGCTCCCGCAAAATCTCCTCCGCCCGGTCAATCCGTACCATCTTCTCTGCCACCATCTTCCCCGCTACCCGTTCCACTTGCTCCCCCGTTGCACCAGCGGCGATGGCGACTTGCCGCGCATGGAGCGTCATGTGCCCCCGTTGAATGCCTTCGGTAGCCAGCGCGCGCAGAGCCGCTAAATTTTGGGCTAGACCAACACTCACAATAATCTCTGCTAATTCACGCGCATTAGTGACCCGCATCAGTTTGAGCGCCGCCTGTGCTGTTGGATGCACTTTGGTCGCGCCACCCACAATCCCCACCGCCATTGGCATCTCAAGCGAACCCACTAAATTACCTTCTTTATCCTTGCCCCACATACTGAGCGACGTATACCGACCGCCCCGCGCGGCATACGCATGGGCCCCGGCTTCAATCGCCCGCCAATCATTACCAGTGGCTAACACCACTGCGTCCACCCCATTCATAATACCCTTGTTGTGCGTCGCCGCCCGATAGGGGTCAGCGGCGGCGAAGGCGTAGGCTTCGATAATACCCTGACGCACCCGTTCACCGGAGAAATCACCAAAGGCCAATGAAGCGACGGGCACGGTGCACCGCGCGCGCGCCAAACGCCGATCGGCCAAATTGGATAAGATGCGGAGATGAACTCGCCCACCCGTAATCTGCTCCACCATCGGTGCCAGAGTCTCACACGCGGTGTTGACCGCGTTCGCGCCCATCGCATCGCGGGTATCGTAGATTAAGTGCGCGACCAAAAACGGGCCGACCGGCGAAGCTTCGATGACGCGCACTTCCAGCTCACGCGCGCCACCCCCGAACTTGATCAATACCGGATCGATCTGATTGGCGATCTCCAAAATCCGCGCACGATTTTCGAGGAGCGCCAAACGCGCCGCGTGCAAATCGGCGACATCTAAAATTTGCATCTGCCCGATCATGAGCGGCTCAGTCGTGTGCGCGGCAAACCCCCCACCCGCCCGCGCCAACTTTGCCATAAACGACGCTCCCGCCACCACTGACGGTTCTTCCACCGCCATCGGCACCAATACCTCACGCCCGTTCACCAAAAAATTCGCCGCGACGCCCAACGGCAAAGCGTGTAAGCCGATCACGTTTTCGATCATGTGATCGGCCTGCTCCGGCTTCAGCCCGCCCGAACCATCCAGTGCGGCCAGTTGCTCTGACGTCAGTTGCGCCCAATCCGAAATAGTCTGCCCACGTTCAGCAAGCGACTTATCGTAGAAACCGGGCAGGCGAGAGGTGGTGTCGCTCATAAGAATCTCCTAAGTTTCAAGCGGTAGGATATGCTTCGTCTTCTATTGCTTATCCCCATCTACGGCGGTGATGAACTCCAGCAACGTGCCGCGCCCATTGACCCGCACCCGTTTGAGTGTATATAAATCCGCCACTGTGTGCGCGCGCCCGAAGTCAACCGTCACGGCCCCCCATAGACCGGTCTCTTGGCTCAACTGGATGCTCAGCTCGTCATACTTGCCCGCCGGATAAGCTAAGAAACGCGGCGAGGTGCCAATATGGGCCGCAATGGTTTGGGCTGAGCCCAAAATTTGATACAGCTGAAAATCACGGTCGCGTCCGGCCAAATTGTCGTGCGTCTTCGTGTGCGGCTCGATCTTCCAGCCCTGTGCATACAACGCCTCGGCCTGCGCCCAGGTGAGATATTGTTCTAGGTTTTTGTCCATCAATTCGGTGATTACAAACACTGTCCCTCGATACCCATACTGTTCCATCGCTGGCACTGCATACTCTATGAGTTTGCGATACCCATCATCGAAGGTCAACACCAGCGCTTGAGGGGGCAAAGGTTGGCCGAGCGCGAGCGCATAAACCAAATCGTACAGGCTCACCGTCACATACCCTTGCTCATGGAGATAGCGCATTTGGGCGGCGAAATCTTCGGGCGTCACCGTCAGCCCTTTGCGAAGCTCATCCGCCTCAGTAGGCCACGGCTCGACATAGTGATACATCAAGATCGGCAAACGCACACGGCGTTGAAGCGCCTCAGCATCAGGAGTCGGCTGAGGCACAGTGGTGAGCGTTGGGCTAGGCAAGGCTGTGGGAGTTTCAGTTGACGTTGGGAGGGAGGTGGCCGAAGGGGACGGCTGTGGCGTAGGCGATACGATCACCACCTGCGCCGTTGGCAAAGGGTGCGGTGTTGCCGTTGGTTCCGGTGCCGACGCACACGCAACTAACAAAATCACTATTCCTAAACGCCACTTCATACGCGGATGATAACAACAAGCCGCTGAAAAGTCGAACGGCGAGCGAACCCACGCCGGGTTATAAAGAATTTAAACCCAGCGCGAATCCAAAGAGGATACAATTTAGCCTATGCCTCCCCGCTGGTTATGGAACTTAGCCCGTTGGCTCTTAGTCGGGAGCGTCTTGAGTGTCGCGCTCCTCACGCTGGCTTTAGCCAATGGCTTAGCCGACCCGCCCCACGCCGGGCCTCTCCTCTGGGAAGATGACTTCAAGCGCGATCTAGCGCGGTGGGATTTTTCATCACCACATTGGTCAGCGCAAGCCGGTGCGCTCGCCGCGGATTTAGCAAATGCCCCGTCCCACATGAGTGCGTTGACCAACAACCCCGCCAACAATTTCACGTTTGAAGTCGCGGGGGCTCAAGTGACGGGCGAAGCCGGGGCGGCGTATGGCCTCGTGTTTGATTGGCACGACGCGTCCCATTACAGCGCAGTGTTGCTCAATAACAATGGGTATGCCGAGGCGTATCAGTTATCTGGCCCACAGCGTGTGACTTGGTTTCAGTGGGGACAATGGCCGCATATCCTCGTTGGCGCAGATAGCAATCGTGTGCGCGTAGATGTACAGGGGGAACGGCTCACGTTTAGGATTAATGATGAAATTTTGGCGGAGGCTAGTACCGCGAGAACGCCGGGCCAGATCGGCTTGCTGGCGCATGGCACTGGCCGGGTGGTGTTTAGTTGGGCGCGCTTGTGGGGGGAGCGCCCGTAAACAAAATGCGCCCCGTCGAAGACGAGGCGCATTTAGGGTAAAACTAATTTCAATGCTTCAAAAACTGTGTGTCCAAAAAGTAATCCAACCAGATGCCGACCACGCAGGCAAATGAAATGTAGAGCATACCGGAGAAGTCATAACCAAAAACTTCTAAGTCAACACCAAATCCGATGAAGATGACCAGATAGGTAATTACAGCGCCAAGCAAGAGCGAGCCAGCAATCACAATTGCGCGTTTGGTTTGCATAAGGGGTCTCCGTGACAGTAGAGTGAATGTAAGAGATTTTATTGTAAGCCCAAAGAAGCGTCAAGCAAAATCCGCGCCCATCGCCCTATCTAAATTTGCGAGTATAATTTTGCCTCGTGAAAGTCTCACGGCGACAATTTTTGGCAGTCGGGGCGGGGTTCGTGGGGGCGCTGGTGTCACCCCTCACCCCCACCCCACCCCCCACTGCGACAACGCTTGAACGCCCAACCTATTTTGTGCCGCTCGAAAATTATCACGAGTTGCCCGCCGATTGTTATCAACCCAATTTGATCACGCCGCTGGAGATCATCCTGCACTACGATGCGAACAAGCAAGATAAATCGTTATGGGTGACGCGCGTCACTTACGAGACCTTGGCCTATCTCAAACTCTCATCACACTTTGCAGTAGACAAGAAGCGGGTGTGGCAGATGTTGCCGATGTATCGCACAGTGGTGCAAGAATCGCATGGGGCGCTGGGCTTCAACAAAGAGGCGATCAATATCGAGATGTGCGGCAACCACTTTGATGACCCAGACAACACGCCGCCCACCGCACAAGTGCGCCTCACTGTGCGGCTGGTCTCGCAGTTGATGGACTTTTATCGCGTTGATTTTACGCATGTCGTCGGGCATTTTGAACGCGACACGCGCGGCCTAAAGGAAGACCCCGGCGTTAAGTTCATGGCAAGTTTTCGAGAGCAGTTGCAGGCCTATCGCGCGCGGTTGACGCCGGCGAAGGGGCGGTTAATAACCGAGTAAACAATCTATTTTGTACACTCATGGCACGAAAAAAAACGAATGTCACAAATGGTTAAAAAAGCCATGAAACTCTAAGCCAGATTTTTAAATCACGCATTTTCCGCGCGATCCGTTCAATCCGCGTCATCCGCGTACTTGTTTGCGCTTAGCATACATAACACTCACTTTCTCCAAAGGAGCCCACTGCATGACTACCCCCACCCTAAAATCTCTCCTCAACTCCCTCGACGGTGCGTTGCACGTCACCAACGGGGGCAAACTCAAAGTTAAAGACGAAGCCAAACTGCGCGCCACGATAGATGCGCTGGCTGAAAAATCCGCGTTTGGGCAAGGCGATGAGCAAGGCACGGCGCGCTGGCTGATCTGGGAAGCGGCGCTGGCGCTGGGCATCGTGCCATCGTCAATCCACGAGTTATATATCGCGCGTGGACGCGGCGACGCCCCGACGAACTTTACCGTGCCAGCCATGAACCTCCGCGCGATGACCTTTGAGTGCGCGCGCGCTGTGTTCCGCGCCGCCGCCGCCGCCAACGTGGGCGCAATGATCTTTGAGATCGCCCGCTCCGAAATGTCCTACACCAGCCAACGCCCAGCGGAATACACCGCCTCGGTCTTGGCCGCCGCCATCAAAGAAGGCTATCGCGGCCCAGTGTTCATTCAGGGCGATCACTGCCAAGTCAACCACAAGAAATATGTGCAGAACCCCGATGCCGAAGTGCAGGCCGTTAAAGACCTGATCGCTGAATGTCTCGCGGCCGGGTTCTACAACATTGATATTGACACCAGCACGTTGGTGGACATTGATAAACCCACCATCTCCGAACAACAAGTGGACAACACCAAGCGCTGCGCCGAGATCACTGCCCACATCCGCGACTTAGAGCCCAAGGGCGTCACGGTTTCAGTGGGTGGCGAGATCGGCGAGGTGGGCGGCAGAAACTCCACCGAGGCGGAATTGCGCGCCTTCATTGACGGCTACAACGCCGATCTGCTCACCCACACTGTCAAAGGCAAGAAGAAACGCGGCGGCCCGACTGGCATCAGCAAAATTTCGATCCAGACCGGCACCTCGCACGGTGGCACAGTCTTGCCGGATGGCACCATCGCGCAGGTGGCGGTGGATTTCGACACCCTTAAGCGGCTATCGTTCGTAGCGCGCAAAGAATATGGCCTCGCGGGGGCTGTGCAACATGGCGCGTCCACCTTGCCAGAAACGGCCTTTGGCAAATTCTCAGAATGCGAGGCGTGCGAAGTGCACCTCGCCACCAACTTCCAGAACATGCTCTACGACCGCCTGCCCGACGACCTGCGCGGCGAGATTTACGACTGGCTCAAGGTCAACGCCGCCGATGAACGCAAGCCGAGCGACACCGAAGATCAGTTTTTCTACAAGAGCCGCAAGAAAGCCATCGGACCGTTCAAGGCCAAAGTGTGGGGCCTGCCCGCCGACAAGAAGGCCGAGATCGTGGGCGCGTGGGAGACACAATTCAAGTTTCTCTTTGAACGCCTGAACATCGGCAACACCAAAGAGATCGCCGATAAGAACACCACGCTGGTGATGGTTCACAAGAAGCTGGCCGACTTTGGCGTGCAAGACAAAGCGGCGGAGGATGTGGAAGGGTTGGCGGATTAGAGCTTAAAGAATCCCAGCAATAGAGGGCGCATTGAGCGCCCTCTATTTATTATGGGCTACGATCCCTCTCGGCATCATCGCCCTTCCATCCGCTTGCAGGGCTATGATTATTCCCGCGCTGGCGCGTATTTCGTTACAACTGTGATGAAGAATCGG
>Ga0315912_10002769_pt1 | contig 18192 bp, 13 predicted proteins | sample VfabasoilMG_FD_204469 | JGI IMG/M metagenome (GOLD analysis project Ga0315912, IMG submission 204469) | Garden soil microbial communities collected in Santa Monica, California, United States - V. faba soil | ecosystem: Environmental > Terrestrial > Soil > Garden | place: USA: California...
GCCGTTCAGAGGTGGCTCTTCTGGAAAATAATGATATCGTTACCTTCCCGCTAAGCGATTTAAAAAAGTTGTTTGCTGAAGGAAGACTAAACGAGAGCTCCATCACGTTTAATACATTGGTTTCCACTTTAGGCGAATGGCGGGAAAAAGCAACCATGAAAGTGGGAGATAGTTGGCTGAAGCGGTATATCCCCAAAGTTCCAGTATCTTAGTGCATATATCTGGAAGGCTACCCCGGTATATTTTTACTAACTTTAGCCCTCATTTTATACTGTGGGCGCAATTAAAGCGGAATGAAAAAATATTGGTTATTATCGGTTTCACTGTTGTTGTTCATGTGCAGCCCGGACAAGAAAATGCAAAAAGCATTTGACCAGGGGCAGTATCAGCGGGTAGCAGACTACTATCTCAACCAAATTGAGAAAGACCCTAACGATGGCAGGGCAAATTATATGGTGGCAGAATCCTATCGCCTGTCCAATCGAATTAAAGAATCGGAACCGTTTTATGCCAGGGCACAAGGTAAGGGAATTGATGATGATACCGTTTTGTTTTACCATGCCCAGGCATTGAAAGCCACAGGAAATTATGAAGGTGCCCGCGCCAAGTTGGAAGAGTTGCAGACTTCGGCACAGGATGACAAATTGAAAAAACTAGCCAGGAAAACATTAGATGGATTAAGCAACCTGAGTAAAATTGAAGAGAAGCCGAGCTACTATAAAGTAAAAAACCTGGAAGCTATAAACACCGGGTTTGCGGAATTCTCACCCGTTCATCTTAGTGGTGAATTGTATTTTGCTTCATCACGCTCCAATGGAAGTGTCTACGAAGCTTCGGGCACACCCTACACAGATATTTACAAAGTTGCAACCAAGGGAGCCAACATTGATGTGGCCACTATTTCCCCACTGCCTTCTGTTATTAATGAAGACATCCGGAACGAAGCATGCGCCACTTTTACCCCCGATGGTAAGACAATGGTTTTCGCCAAGGGTAATACCAAACAGAAAAAGAAAGGAGGCTTTGATGTTGATTTGTATATATCCCGTTTCCGCAACGGAGTATGGTCTGCTGCTGAAATCATCAATATCAACACCCAGTTTAAAGAGGAAGACCTCGCTACCGCGAAAAATTACAGCTGGGATTCAACACCCTCTTTTAGTTCCGATGGACGAACAATTTATTTTTCATCGAACAGAAAAGGCGGTTATGGAGGAACAGATATTTATTCCGCGCAAGTAGATTCACGCGGCCGCTTTGGAAAAGTAAAAAACATGGGGCCAGATATTAATACTGCTGGCGATGAAATGTTTCCTTACATGGCTGATAATGGTAAATTCTATTTTGCTTCCGATGGCCACCCAGGCTATGGCATGTTGGATTTATTTGTAGTGAACCGCCTGAACGGAAAAACCTCTATTGATAATTTGGGTAAACCGGTGAACAGTACAGCCGATGATTTCGGAATATTTCTATTTAGACCCGATAGAGGATTTTTCACCTCCAACCGGGAAGGCGGGAAGGGCGATGATGATATTTACACATTCATCAATGAAGACCCTAACTTAAAAGTGGTGAACTACTTTTTGCAAGGGATAACATACACATATAAAAGAGACAGCACACTTGAAATTGTTCCCGATACTCACGTAACGTTGCTGGATAACAGTGGAGAAGTTATGCAGGATTTTACCACAGGAACAGATGGAAAATTTTTGTTCCGTACTTATGAGAATGAAAATTATAATCTCTTAGCGGAAGCCGATGGCTTTTTAATAAAACGTCAACCCTTTACTATGAAAGGCAAATCGGTTGACCTTACAACTTTGAAAGAATTGGTTACTAATATTACTGTGGATACCGTCATTATTTTAGATAAGCTTTCCACAACAATCGCATTCGAACTTAAAAATGTTTACTTCGGATTTGACAGTGCCAATATCAATAGAGCGGCAGCCAAAGAACTTGATAAGTTGGTTGAAATCCTGAACGACAACCCTGAAATAAAAATCGAATTATCTTCTCATACCGATAGTGTTGGAACGGATGCGAAAAATATGGATCTCTCCCAGCGCAGGGCCTCATCGAGTGTTAACTACCTGATTAAGAATGGAATAGCACCTGAACGACTTGTGGCCAAGGGGTATGGAGAAACCAAGCCTGTCGCCCGAAATACAAACCCTAATGGCACAGATAACCCCGCAGGAAGGGCACGAAACAGGCGCACCGAATTCAGGATTTTGGAGATTGGAGCCGCCCCTGTTCGCAAAGGGGAAGGTGAAATAGATGACGAAGATAAGTTCTTTAAGAAAGATAATTGAGCGATCAATATCGCTTACGCTTGAAACCACCAGGCTTTTTAAAATCTTTATAATCGCGCTTGCCTTTGCTGAAATCTTTTTTGAATCCTCCTTTTCTTTCCGGCTTCTCTTCACGACCGGAATCTTTTCCGGTAATCTCAACCCGCACCTGCCTTCCATCAAATTCTACATCTGAAAATCCTTTGAGGATATCATCGGCTTTTTCTTTCTCAATTTCAAAGAACGAGTAGGCTCCCTTCAAATCAATTTTGCCAACATATTTTTTTCCTACTCCGGAGTATTCGTCAAGTAATTCAAGTAAGGCGGGTACATCTAAGCCATCCATCTTGCCGAGGTTAATAAAGAAGCGCGTGCCTGTAGCATAGCGTTCACCGGAAGCGGTCGATCCTTTTTCAGAATTTAAATCGGGGGCGTTGCGATAGTAGTCAAGGAACCTGTTGAACTCTATCGATGCAAATCGCTTAATTAAATCGTCTTTGGTTAAATCTTTTAATGCGGCATAAACAGCAGGCAGGAACTCGGCTATTTCTTCTTCTTTAACATTCACCTCGTGCACCTTATGCATGAGGGCCAGCAATTGTTTTTGGCAAACCTCCGGGCCGGTTGGAATTTTCATGCGCGTGAAAGGCGCTTTCAATGTTCTTTCTATTTGCTTTACCCTTCCCATTTCTTTCGAGGATACCATCGCAATGGAAACTCCTTTCTTTCCGGCCCGCGCGGTGCGCCCGCTTCGGTGCGTGTAGAATTCCATTTCATCGGGCATATTAAGATGGATCACATGCGATATATTTTCTACATCCAGCCCGCGGGCAGCAACATCGGTAGCTACTAATATTTGTATTCCCCTTGCCCGGAATTTCATCATTACCCTGTCGCGCTGTTGTTGCGTCAAATCCCCGTGAAGGGAATCTGCATTGTAGCCGTCCTTCATCAGCATCTCTGCGATTCGCTGAGTGTCGATTCTGGTGCGGCAAAAAATCAATGAAAATATTTCGGGGTTGAAATCAAGGATTCTTTTTAATGCCAGGTATTTGTCGCGCTCATGGATAACAACATAAAAGTGTTCAATGTTGGCATTGCCGGAATTTTTCTCTCCCATTGTTAGCTCTTCCGGGTTTTCCATGTAGTTCTTCATGATGGATCTTACCGCAGATGGCATGGTGGCTGAGAACAGCCACGTGTTTTTTGTATCGGGAGTGAATGACAAAATTTTATCGAGGTCTTCCTTAAAACCCATATTTAGCATTTCATCCGCCTCATCCAGCACCACATATTTTACTTCGCTCAGGTTAACCGCTTTCCGGTCAATCATATCAAGCAAGCGGCCTGGTGTGGCTACGACAATTTGCGCTCCCCGTTTCACTTTCCTTATTTGTTCGCTTATGCTGGCACCGCCATACACAGCAACGATGTTGAAATTTTTGAAATGCTCTGAGAAATTTTCGAGGTCGCTCACAATTTGCAAGCTCAATTCGCGGGTAGGCGCCAGCACAAGAGCCTGGGTAACTTTGAGGTCATCGTCAATCAATTCCAGCAAAGGCAAACCGAAAGCAGCCGTTTTTCCTGTACCCGTTTGGGCAAGCCCCACAAAGTCGCGATTGCCCTTTAAGAGCATGGGAATGGCCTTTTCCTGTATGGGAGTGGGCGTTTCGAAGCCTAATTGCTCAACTGATTTTACTAATCCGGCTGATAGGCCAAGTTCATTAAATGCTTTCATTTTTTGTATTAAGGGGTGCAAAGGTAGTTTAGTGTGGTAGTTATTCGTTAATAGTTAATGGTTAATAGTTTTGCCGTGGGAAAGCCCTCAATTGACACCATTAAACTATTTTCTATTAACGATTATCTTTCAAGATGAAGAAACTTAAACTTGAAGAACTTGGGCGCCTCTCCGTGGATGAATTTAAGATATCTGAAAAAATCCCGGTGTGCATTCTGCTCGATAATATCAGGAGTTTGCATAATGTGGGTTCTGCCTTTAGAACAGCCGATGCATTTCGGATTGAAAAAATATTCATAACCGGAATAACGGGCACACCTCCTCATCGGGAAATAGAAAAAACTGCGCTGGGAGCATCCACTTCGGTGGAATGGGAGTATTTTGAAAAACCGGAAATGGCAGCGAGTCAGTTAAAAAAAAACGGATATACCATTGTGGCTGTTGAGCAAACAACGGAAAGTATTCCTTTACAAGATTTTACCTCAAAGAAAGGTGAAAAATTATGTCTTGTTTTTGGGAATGAAATTAACGGAGTAAGTGAAGAAGTGATTGCCCTGGCCGATATCGCATTAGAAATTCCGCAATCCGGAACCAAGCATTCCTTGAATATTTCAGTTTGTTTGGGGATTGTCGTGTGGACAATCAGCCGGATTTTGAATGACTTACACCAATAAACTTCGTCTCCAGAATCGTAACTTGCACAAAATTATTCCTTTGTCCACCGACCGATATACACAGCGCGGAGTTTCCGCATCTAAAGAAGACGTACACAACGCCATCCGAAACCTTGATAAAGGCCTTTTCCCACAAGCTTTTTGCAAAATCGTTCCCGATTTGCTGACGGGCGACCAAAATTATTGCACTGTGATGCATGCCGATGGAGCCGGAACGAAAACTTCCCTGGCCTATATCTATTGGATGGAAACCGGGGATATATCGGTTTGGAGAGGTGTGGCCCAAGATGCTATTATTATGAACGTGGACGACTTGCTTTGCGTGGGTGCCACCGGGCCTATTATACTTTCCTCCACCATCGGCAGGAACAAGCATTTAATTCCCGGCAACGTGATTGCGGAAATTATTAATGGCACCGAAGAAGTATTGGACATGCTCCGGCAAAACGGAATGGAAATATATAGCACCGGTGGTGAAACTGCCGATGTGGGCGACCTGGTGCGGACGGTGATTGTTGACAGCACCGTTACTGCCCGAATGAAGCGAAGTGATGTGATTGATAATAGTAACATACAAGCAGGTGATGTAATAATTGGTTTAGCATCATTTGGCCAGGCCTCCTATGAAAATAAATACAACAGTGGCATGGGCAGCAACGGGCTTACATCCGCCCGCCATGATATTTTCTCAGGCGAGTATGCATTGAAATACCCCGAATCCTATGATCACATCATTCCAGCCCCGCTGGCTTATACAGGAAAGTATGGGGTAACCGATATTATGTCGGCCACTTCAATGGAAGTCGGGAAAATGGTTCTTTCACCAACCCGAACTTATGCCCCGGTAATCATTCAGGTTTTGAAAGAGCTGAGGGAGCACATTCACGGCATGGTACATTGCAGTGGGGGAGGGCAAACCAAGGTTTTGCATTTTGTTGACAAGCTCCATATCATAAAAGATAATTTGTTCGACATTCCTCCATTGTTCAAACTGATACACGATTCAACAGGGACAGACCTAAAAGAAATGTTTAAAGTATTCAACATGGGGCATCGCATGGAGCTTTATGTGAAAGAAGAATTTGCCGACCGAATTATCAGCATTTCAAAAAGTTTTGGTGTGGAGGCAAAAGTTGTGGGAAGAGTAGAAACGGCTGAAAGAAAAAAACTTACCATTTCTAATGAGAGCGGAATTTACACTTACGAATAAACGGGGAGGGAGAAATCTATTCGTTGCAATGTGTAGCGGCTAAAGTTTTTTCATTAATTCCCTGTAGAGAGAAAACATGGCTAAAACGTCCTGTTTATGAACTTTTTCGTGAGGAGTATGTGCATCTTGCTCAGGGGCACCAACAAAGCACCAATCGAACGGAAGGCCTGATCGCTGCAGCTCGCCACCATCGCTGGAGCCAACTCCTTCAACTTCCAATTGAAATGGGATTTCGCTTTTTTGTGCAATGGAAATTATTTTATCAATAAAATTTTTTCTGGGCACGTTCCGGTCACGCATGGAAATGGCGACTCCTTTGCCAGGCTCAACTCCATCCGAAATCCAGGTAATGTCTGAAATCAGGGCTTGACGCACATTCCATTTTTTAAAAATATAATTGGCCAGATAACCCACGGAGCCACCGCCATGCTCTTCCCAGCAACTGAAAACAACAACGCCATCTTTCAGTGTTTTACAAACTTCAAGCACATTTAAAATACCAAGCCGATTGTCTAAGTAAGGCGATTGAATGGAATCGCTCGTCTCTTGAAAATCGATTTTATATGTGAGCGATGTGCCTCTTGCAATTGCTCTTCCAAAAGTATAGTGAGCATGGCCTTCCTTATCCATCTTCAGTTCGCATTCAATTTCGCCCAGGTTGTCACGCCCGGTTAATTTCGTTCCGGCTTCTGCATCGGGACTGCCAATGGGTACTAATTGGTTGGTATAACGAACCGTAAAACCTACAGAATCCATATGTGCAAAAATGGCCGCTCTGGGCTTTCCGAATTTTAGTATCAGGCAATCCTGAAACTCCTCTCCATAAATTAATTCAGGTTTATGCTTCCAGTTTTTCTTCTCTTTCTTGATAAAGTTGATAAGGAAATCGCGAAGCACGCCTTCCTCCCCGGATGGGGCATGTACCTGGCACAGTTGTTTCAATAGCTTGGTGTTGATGGGAAGGCTATCAGTTTTTTTCATTCGTTGAGATTTTGTTTCATTACCAACTATCGAAACTTTGTCCTAAATTTTCATCAAATATCCTGAAAAATTCAGTCCATGGCGGAGGAAATATTGAAGGCAATACCGATTTACCTGCTCACGACACTTAAGGTTATTTTTGGGCCAACTATGGGCTATGCCGCTGGGCTTCACATCATCACCTCCATGGTTATAACATTTGCAGGAATGATGACCAGCGTACTGGCTATTACCTATTTTGGTGATTTACTTCGCAAGGGATTTTTGAGTGCATGGTTTGCCCGCCAGGAGCAAAAAGCCAAAACTTCGAAATGGAAAAAATATGGCCTCACCGGCCTGGCCATTCTCACCCCCTTGCTGCTTACCCCGATAGGCGGCACTATTTTATCCGTGGCGGGCGGATATCCCCGCCATCGAATTATTATTTACATGCTGATTAGCGCAATTGTGTTTGCCGTGGTGTCAACTATCGTTATTTACCGGTTTGGTCCATCGGTGTTACCCGATTTTGTTCCAAGATAAATTGCATCACAGAACCGAAGCGGCCAGGTTGGTAAGGCTTTTCGACATAGACAACTTGCGCTTAGTCAATTCAGTCAGGTTTAAATCGAAATTTAATTTACCCTGATCGTTAATGAAAAAACTAATACCAGCCCCTTTCTTGTGAAGGCCTTCGCGCTCGGTAATTACCATGATGGGTTTGCCATCGGTGGTCTTTAAAATATCGGTTAAGATACTGCTCTTACTATCGGCCACAACAATAATATTACTATTGCCAATTTGGGTGAGATCGCTTGCCTCCTGCACTTTTATTTTTACCCCGCCCACCATGTGATGCTCAGCACCGGCCACCAGCTCATCATAAATTTTAGATTTCCCGAAAACGGTAATCACAAATTCTTTTTGATCGTGCGCGGGCCATTGGGAGTATTTGGCAATGTTATAAACAAAAACTGCGTGCACTTTGTAGTTGGTTGTTTGGGCATGCCCGTTGGTTACAACCAGGAAACAAACAGACAATAAAATTATTCGAAGAGTTGCGGTTGCTTTCATGATCATTCTCCTTTAAAGTTGAATTGATAAGAAAGCTTTATTACAAATTCCCGACTGCGACCGGGTATTGGCGCGGTGTAGCCGTTATACGCCTGAGGTATCGGTGGTTGTTTATCTAATGCATCATAAACGCCAACCCCCGCATTAAGACCCTGAACAATATTGGCATATTGAACGAAGAAATTCAAAAGGGTGTATGCGGAAAGTTTATTAGCAGCAGGTTCAGCGTTTGAACCTATAGTAGTATAAGCGTAGCGCTTTCCGCTTGCAATGGCTGTCGTATTGATGGAGAGCTTTTTTGTGACATCGAAATTTCCTGCCAGTGTAAATTTTTGAACCGGGAAACCTACAAAACTCTTGTCAAATCCCGTGATTTCGTAAACAGGAACTGTATTTGGACCGGCAACGGCAATAGAGTAGGTGGCCTTGGCATTCCACTTTTTTTGATGGATGGAGTAAATCGCCTCAACGCCTTTGCTTCCGGATTTATCATAGTTGTTGTATTGTCCATCGTTATCAACCTCATAAATTATTACATTTTTAGTGCTAAAGGCAAAGGCATTTACCGCCAGCAACATATCCGGGGTTATTTGATAGCCAAGTTCAATTTCACCCACGCGGCTTTTCTCCGGTATAGTTTTCCCGGTTGCGGCAAGATTTTGATTTTCTATTGATGGAGTTCGAAAGGCCTCGCTGTAAAGTAATTTGAAATGGAAGTTTTCAATTTTCTTGGTGATGGCCAGGCGAGGAACAAACGCATCTCCGGCTTTGCTGTTTTGTTCATACCGGGCTCCCGCTGTAAGATTAAATAACCGGTGCTTGTATAAACCTTGGGCAAACACGGCAAAGTTGCTCATCTTAAATATTTCTCCATTGTTAAAGTCCGAACCTTCATAAACCTGTTCAGCCTTATCAGCAAAAAACAAAGCGCCATAAGTCAGGTTTACTTTTCGTCCGATGCCCTGGTTCAAGGTAACACCGCCCTGGGTTCGTATCGCCCTTACTTCATATTGCACCTGGCTTTCAATCTCATCTCCGTAAGACCAGGGAATTTGATTGTAGTAGCTTAACTGGGGCGTAACGGTTAGTTTGTCGCTTACTTTCCAATCGTATTTTATATCGGCAGAATAGCTTGAATAGGTCGCGAAAAGTGAATCGCTGTTCGTTTCATAATCATTATACATAGCCCGAAAGGAAAGGCCACCCGACTTGACACCGAGATTAATATGTGTTGAATTAGCTCTTGTAATCTCAGCTAAATCAGCTGGCGGGTCGATATCTCCATAAATATTTTGATATGGCCGATCGCTCACAATTCCCTTACTTCGAAATGCCCCTAAATCCCAAGAGAATTTTTTTCCTTTTTGTGCTGCCATCAAGCCTCCGTTGGTTCTGCCGGTTGCTGATTTATGAAATCCACCCAATCCATAAACAGAAAGGCCATTCAACGAGGCCGCTTGTTTAGTGATGATGTTAATCACGGCATACTCAGCCGAACCGCCATACACGGCAGAGCCAGGCCCGCGGATGATTTCAATTTTTTCAATAGCATCAACAGGAAAATTATTTATCAATGGCACGGTTTGATAAAGCAGCTCGTTTATCTGGTGGCCGTCAATCAGAAAAAGTACTTTGCCTTCGTTGGCCCAGCTTCCACGAAAGCCAACACCGGTAACAAACTGAATGTCTTGCATAATTTCGAAGCCTGGCACCAAACGCAAAATATCGGTTATGTCCCTGGCTCCCGATTTTGAAATATCTTCTGAAGAAACTACACTTAAAATTCCAGGTGTTTCTCGCGTGGTCAGCGCTTTGCCTGATGCTACGCTGGTGGCCTGGTTTAAATTTTTTTGGAGTTCGGTCTCTTCTGTGAAGGCGCTCATGTTCAAGAGCGAGTCGAGGTTGCCAGGTTCCTGCGCGAAAGTTTTAATGGAAGTTGTTAAAATTATTGTGGATGCAATAAAAATTAGTCTCATAGTTTAGTTATGGATTAAAGCACAATGCCAGCCAATAAAAAAGTTTGAAAAATAATGGTTTAAGGTGAAGGAATAAAACCAGGTAGAAAAATATTTATCTATCGAATTAAATATCAGGGGGTTGATTCATCGGGCAGAATTTCAATATCCCTGATTAATACTTTTTTCGCGATTGCTTTTCCGGTTTTTGTTGCAGCCAGTCCCCCGAGAGCTGTTTCTTTATAGCGGGTTTCCATGCTGGCGCCAATTTCGCCCATGGCTTCGATCACTTCATCAACTGGTATTACGCTGCTTACATCGGCCAGCGCAATTTGTGCGGAACTGTTGGCAATGGCTGCCGCGCTTGCGTTGCGCACGATGCAGGGCACTTCAACCAAGCCGGCCACGGGGTCGCACACAAGGCCCAGCATACATTGTACGGTAATTGCCACGGCATTAAAAATCTGATCGGTAGTTCCTTCCAGGCAATAGACAATGGCCCCAGCACCCATGGCTGCGGCTGCTCCTGTTTCCGCCTGGCACCCGCCAACAGCACCGGCAATCGAGGCTTCTTGCTCCATAATTAAACCGATGCCTGCAGCCAGCAACATGGCTTCCAATATTTTTTTGTCTGGGATATTATGGATTTCCTGGAGGGTGAAAAGGACACCCGGCATAATGCCACTCGCCCCGGCTGTTGGGGCTGCCACAATTCTACCCATGCACGAGTTCACTTCCTTTGCGGCTAAAGCCCTCGAAATTAAATTTTGGAATTCCTTTGAAAGTACCGCCTTTGGATAATGGTAAACTTTTTTTGCCCCGTTGTTCACCATGCCAGATCGTGACTTCATATCCTGTTCAAGCCCGGTGCGAACGGCATCTTTCATCACACCGAGGGCAGTAGTGAGTTTGTTCCAGATTTCTGTTTCGCTTCTTCCTTTTTGCTCCATCTCAAATTCCAGCACTACATCTACCAAACTTTTTTTTCCAGCTTCGGAATATTCTTTCCAGCCTTGGAAGGACTCAAAGAGATAAGCCATAAATTTTTGATTTAGGTTTCGAGAATTGCCGTATGATTAAAGTTAGCGAATTCGTTATTAAAACGGGTATATAATTCCATCACAAAAAATTGCTGTGTCTATTCATCGCCCGTTCCTATATTGAATCCGAAATTTCCATATGAAAAATACCTTTTTGCTGCTTTGCCTGTTTATTGTTGCCCACACCATAGCCCAGACCAACGATGAGGCCACCATTCGCAAGATTTATGATGAGTCCCTCGAAAGAGGGAAATCGTACTCCATGCTCGAATACCTCACCACAAGAATTGGAGAGCGGCTTAGTGGCTCACCGGGTGCTGCAAAAGCCGTGCTGTGGGCAAAGCAAACTATGGAAGATTCAGGATTTGATTCCGTATGGTTACAACCGGTAATGGTGCCGCACTGGGTTAGAGGACAAAAAGAAACAGGAACGATTCGTCCATCGAAAGGCAAACCCATGAATGTGAATGTTTGCGCGTTAGGTGGCTCGGTGGGCACAGGGCCAACAGGACTTGAGGCGCAGGTAATTGAAGTGAAAAAATTAACCGACTTGGTCGAACTCGGTGAGAAACATATTAAAGGAAAGATTGTTTTTTTTAACCGCCCGATGGATCCGAAATTCATCAGCACATTCGATGCTTATAGCGGAGCCAACGACCAGCGCCACGATGGGCCTACAGAAGCTGCAAAATACGGAGCGGTTGGAGCAATTGTTCGTTCGATGGGATCGAATATAGAAACCTATCCGCACACCGGAAGCACCGAGTATAAATCCGGATTTCCAAAAATTCCGGCCGTTGCTATTAGCACGCTTCATGCCGATTGGTTAAGCAAGGCTTTGGGCGATGACAAGCAGCTTAAGTTTTACATGGAGTCGCATTGCGAAATTTTGGAGGACGCACCATCCTTCAATGTGGTGGGTGAAATCAAAGGCAGCGAATTTCCGGAAGAAATTATTTTGGTTGGCGGTCACCTTGATTCGTGGGACCTGGCACAAGGCGCCCATGATGATGGCACCGGCTGTGTTCAATCCATCGAAGTGCTCAGGATTTTTAACGCGATGGGCTACAAACCCAAACGCACCATTCGTTGTGTTTTGTTTATGAATGAAGAAAACGGACTGGCTGGCGGAAATAAATATGCTGAACTGGCCAAAACCAATAAAGAAAAAAATATTGCGGCCATCGAATCCGATGCCGGTGGGTTTACACCACGTGGTTTCACAATCGGGGCGAAAACTCCGGCAATCGTCAAAGCTTATATTAACAGTTGGAAACATTTGTTGGAACCCTATGGCCTGACTGATTTCAGCCAAAGCGGAGCTGGTGCTGATATTGAACCGCTGGAGGCTCAAGGCACAACCGTAATCAGCTTCCTGCCCGACTCACAGCGGTACTTTAAATATCACCACACGGCTGAAGATACGTTCGATAAAGTAGACAAACGCGAACTGGAACTTGGCGCGGCATCTATTGCTGCACTGGTTTATTTAATAGACAGAAATGGGTTGAAGTGATAAGCAAGGTTAATAAAACGGGGTATTTATTTTTGACGCCTGTCCCTTTTTGCCCCCGCGCTGCAACCTAGAGAGATTATCGCACTTGCCTACTCACAAACCAAACAATGGCAAGAGCCAAACCCACGCTCGATACCGATATTAATAGACAAAAATGTTATTTTGCCAGTTAGTATGAGGTTTCTTGTGTACCATATTTTTGTCTTGATTCCGTGCATTCTGTGTGCCCAAACCAAAACACCTGAAACACCTACGTTCAAAAAATTCACTCCGGCTGACAATGGAGTTTATTATATAAACTCATCTCAAGAGGATACTCAACAATCGGGTAATCAGCAGTCATCAATTCCAGTTGGTGCTCATGCAAATGACATCATAGCGCAACAAAATGCAATGGCAATGCAGCAAATGGGTTACCGGCCACCGGTAGTTCCGCCAAGTGACCCAACACTATTGGCTGAATTTATGAGAAACCAGTACAATGAGTATCTACAGCAAACTCAGGAGGCAAATGAATTATTGAATGAATTGAACGAGTTGAGAAGTGACGAATTATCAAGAGGGAACTCAAACTATTACGCATCAGACAAATTCAAAAATGAAAGCGCTTCTTACTGGAAAGCAAAGGAGTTACTTGGCAATATGCTTTCTGGTAAGGCGCCAATATCCTTGAAAGATGCCTTTTACATTCTTGAAAACGCTTACGGTAACACTCATTTAAGTTATGCTGAATACAATTCAATTCTAAAAAAATCGGCTCAGTTTATTCAGCAATGGCTGAAAGAACGGGGACACAACACAACTGATAATACTGCTTTACATTTTGGGATTCAATCTTTTATGGGGGACACACTTACAATTTCAAAATTAATTCAGGAGCCTTCAGGAGTTTCCAAAACTATACACCTGCCTTTTACTTACGACTACATCGACTTTCGGGCAGAAGAAGATTTTAGAAATTACTTTGTCACAAAAACACTTGCTACCGGAACAGGACAATGCAACTCCTTGCCAACAATGTATCTCCTCTTGGCCGAACAACTTGGAGCCCAAGTATATCTTTCATATGCACCGCTACATTCCTTTGTAAAGTTTCTGGATAATGAAGGAAACATTCATAACTATGAGCCCACTAGTCACTTTGAGCTTTCCGACCAATGGTATGCCCAACATCTGAAAATCAGACAAGAGGCTTACAAGAGCAGAGTTTATCTCGACACGCTTGATAAAAAACAAATAGTTGCCGCAGCCATGATGGATTTGGCTTATGGGTATTTAAGAAAGCACGGTGTGGCCGATGGTGCTTTCATTGCGGAATGCGTGGAGGGTGCAATTCAATATTTTCCTGGCAAAGTAGCTAATGTTCAAGGATGGCTATTGAGGAGTACTTTACTGACGGCCAAACTTGATAGAATTTTACAAAGAGACGGCATACGCGATTTAAAAGACATTGACAAATCACCGGAAGCAAAGGAGGTTTACAACCAGTTGAGATCAATTGACCAATTACTTGATGAATTGGGCTATGATGAATTGCCGACAGACATGTACGAGCAACTTATGCAAGAACAAAATTCTAAAGGTCGCTTGCAAAATGAAAACATGGACACAAAAACCAAACGTGATTTATTTACCAGTTACAAATGATATTCTCAAAAGTTATGAAAGCCAAAATCATTATTCCACTTCTTCTCATTCTATCGGTTTGCTCTCTAAAGGCTCAGGTCGCTTCTACTCAACACTTCCAACAAGCCTTCGAAGAAATCTCGGCCATGCTCGAAGGTAAGCAACCACTTGATTTCGAGAGGGCCGTTTTTATAACCGAGAATGCCTATCGCGACAATTCACTCAATTATGAAGCTTTTAAAGCTGCACTGGATGTTCATAGCGTTATCATTGAGCAATTCATCAAAGCTAATGATGGGTACGACTGGAAACAGTTTGTGAGAGGGAATATGGGTATTGCTCCCGATATGGAGGTAGAAGCCAAAGAGCGGTACAGGAAAGCATTGGCCAACTATGCCATTTTTACCTATCTGACCGATACGCTGACGGTTAAACTTGGTGGACAGGAGTTTTTGCACTTGCCATACACGTATTCAAATGATGACCCTTTTGGAACAGCCGATTGGAAGAATTCACAAACCATGAATTTATTGGAAACGCAAAAGGGAAATTGTTATTCATTGGTTACGCTGTTTAAAATATTTTCCGAAAGGTTTAAGTCCGAGGCCAATATCGGTACCGCACCACAGCACATTTATATAGAGCACCGAGATCCGAAAGGAAGTCGGTTTAATGTAGAAGTGGCAACCCGTTCATTTCCAGACATGGGCTCCATTCAAACCCTGACTTACACCACCCGTGAAGCTTTGCTCAACGACATTTCCATGCGCAAGCTTGATTTGAAACAATCGGTTGGGTTGTGTTTGGTTTACCTGGCAAAAGGCTATGAATACAAGAATAACATAAAAGAAGCTGAATTCATTTTAACCTGCGCCAACACAGCATTGCAACACGACCCGAAAAACCTGAATGCACTTTTGCTGAAAGCACAGGTGTATGAACAGCGGGTGATGAAAAAAGAAATGCCTGCTGCCCCTTATGAAAAAATGCTGGCAGAATTCTACAAACTCGGCTATCGCCAGATGCCGGACGATATGAAAGAAATCATTCTTTCGAAAATTCAAGACAGACCTTCAACAGTTACACCTACAGACAAAACACCAAATACGTTTGAAGGAATTGGTGAGCAGGCTAGAGTTGTTACACTCTCTAATGGCTTATTTGAAGAACAGCACCCCCCAGAGAAAATTATTCGCTATGGTCAAACCATTTTTGACACAGAGAAAAGTAAGATTGTTAAATTCCTGGATGAAGATATTTCTTCCTATCGGGTTGACCCGGTGGTTTTTGCTTTGAGCGTTGACCCGTTGACAAAGTCGTATCCAATGCTAACGCCTTATCAGTTTGCATCAAATAGTCCTGTCTTAATGATTGATCTTGATGGGTTGGAAGGAGTTATTAGTTCTCCCATAGGTTGGGAAAATAAGGCTCAATTATACACCGCTGAGATGGTTAAAAATGGTGTGGCAAGCAATGCCTTTCAACTTGGTTTTAACCATTACCTTCCAAAACAACTGATCGATCATTATACTTATGGGAAGGGTAAAGATTATAATCTTAGTAGGCAACAAATGAAGGATGTAAATGCGATGCCCACAGGATTATTTGGTTCGAATACTCCAGCGTCTGTCAATAATGGGGACAGGAATAAGTTGAACAATATCTTGGGTAATATGAACACTTGTGATAGTAAGGAGATATGCTACTCTGTGATGTCGGGTGGTTTAACATCAGGCGGGCTGGGCAATTTTACGGTGGAATTTCAAGGGACACTTACCAAGACTGACAAGGGTTGGGATTTTGAAGGTAAAATGAGATACTACGATGAATGGGACTTTGGTGGTGCAACTGCAGACCGACCGGCAACAGCTAACGATCAAGTAGAATTTGCCGAAAAATTCCTACCAGGTGAAGGCTTTAAAGTATATAGTGAGTGGATTGATGTTAAGCAAAACAACACTTCTGATTTTGTGGATTATTTTACAACAGGCGAAGGGAGCAACCCAAAAGCTATACCAAATCGAGTCTCACAGAGCAAAGATCTTCAAAAGGGAGTTTCAGACTTAAAATAAGTGAATGAAAAAATTAATTGGCCTTTTGATACTAATCAGTAGTTGTACAAATAATAGCAGGGATATTGATGGTCAATTTATTACGAAAAGAACTGGCCTTTCACTTAAATCCTGTACAAAGCAGGTATTTCGAAAGGAGAATGATTTCTTTTTAGAGGTTAGATATTTTGTTCCAACTCCAAACGAATTTATCATTCAAAATCAGATGATGAAACGCGATATGTGTGACGAAAATAGTGAGATATTAGGAGAACATAGTCCAACGACACAGAAGATAATTTGTTTTAAAGACGAGCGAGGTGATTGGCTAGCATCCTTGAATATGGACAGCAGTTATTGCACAATTAAGGTGTGGTACAAAGATTTTTCTGGTGACTAATAGCGGATACATAGGCTATTGTTACTTAACATCTGTTTATTAATTCGACAACAACATTACTCGTCTCTATTAGCAATATTACCAGATTAAATGTAGCACACATGCCTTAGCCACACAAACCAACCCACATCCAAAGCTAAGGCAAGAGTGCTGGCCAATGCACGTAAATTTACAGAATGGGGATTACCGTCCTCGCAGTGTCTCTCGGGGCGCGTTACTGTCCTCGCAGTGTCTCTCGGGGCGCGTTGGATTTAGTGGAGAAGAGGACGCTGCGAATTTGAAGACATGAATGGGCTGAAGTGATTGGTTCTCAGTTTAACAAAACTTAGGTCACCCCAACTTTCCCTTCAAAAACCCACTGGTAAACCCTTTTCCACTTTTAGCTAATTCTTCTGGCGTGCCGGCAAAAACAAGCTGGCCTCCCCTTTTCTCTCCTCCATCGGGGCCGAGATCAATAATCCAATCGGCACATTTAATAACCTCCATATTGTGCTCGATCACCACCACGCTATGGCCTTGATCTACCAATGCGTTCATGGCTTTTAAAAGTTTGGATATATCGTGGAAGTGGAGACCTGTAGTGGGCTCGTCAAAAATAAACATGGTATGGTCATTCGGGTTAGTGGAATTCTTTCCAAGGAAAGATGCCAGTTTTACACGTTGTGCCTCCCCACCGCTAAGGGTGTTGGACGATTGACCCAACTGCACGTACCCCAGCCCAACTTCAAACAAAGGCAATATTTTTTCGTGTATGGTTTTCTTTTCTTTAAAAAACTCCAGGCTCTCTTCTACTGTCAGAGAAAGTACATCGGCAATATTTTTTCCGTTGTACTCTGCCTCTAAAACTTCCTGCTTAAAGCGTTTGCCGTGGCAACTTTCACATCTCAAATGAATGTCGGCCATGAATTGCATCTCCACCGTAATTTCGCCTTCGCCCTGGCAAGTTTCGCAGCGACCACCATCTACATTAAAAGAAAAGTGAGAGGGTGAGTATCCTCGTTGTTTGCTCAAGGGTAATTCGGAATACAAAGTGCGGATGGCATCATAAGCCTTCACATAGCTTATGGGGTTGGAGCGCGATGATTTGCCTATTGGGTTTTGATCTACAAATTCCACCTGTGTGATTTTGTTAATGTCTCCCTTTAATTGGTCATACATCCCAGGAGCTTCAGCCACCGTGCCGCTAATCCTTCCTAATGCCGGGTATAAAACTTTTTTAACTAAAGTTGATTTACCTGAACCGCTCACTCCGGTAATAACCGTGAGCACACCTAAGGGGAACTTGACCGTTAAATTTTTTAAATTATTTTCTCTTGCGCCTGTTATGGTAATGTAGTCTTTGATTTTCCTTCGCTTCGATGGGATAGAAATTTTGTCGGTGCCCAATAAATAATTAACCGTATGAGAGCCATTCGTTTTCTTTAAATCCTTAATTCCTCCCTGAAAAACCAATTCCCCTCCGTGCCTTCCGGCATCAGGCCCGATGTCAATAATTTGGTCGGAGGCTCGCATAATTTCTTCCTCATGTTCCACTACAATCACGGTATTGCCCAAATCGCGCAATGTTTTCAAAACTTCCACCATTCTGGCAGTGTCGCGTGGGTGAAGGCCAATGCTGGGCTCATCTAAAATATACATAGAGCCAACT
>Ga0315912_10002770_pt1 | contig 18192 bp, 17 predicted proteins | sample VfabasoilMG_FD_204469 | JGI IMG/M metagenome (GOLD analysis project Ga0315912, IMG submission 204469) | Garden soil microbial communities collected in Santa Monica, California, United States - V. faba soil | ecosystem: Environmental > Terrestrial > Soil > Garden | place: USA: California...
CCCGTCGAACCCGCTGACGGAGATTACCGACCTCGCGCAGCTCGCCAAGGTTGCAAAGCAGGCCGGCGCGCTGCTCGTCGTGGACAACGTCTTCTGTACGCCGGTGCAGCAACGGCCGCTGGAGCTGGGTGCCGACATCGTGGTGCATTCGGCGACTAAGTACATCGACGGGCAGGGGCGCACCATGGGCGGCGCGATCGTCGGCTCGAAGGCCCTGGTCGGCGACCCGATGACCATTTTCCTGCGCACGGCCGGCCCGACACTCTCGCCGTTCAACGCCTGGGTGCTGCTGAAGGGCCTCGAGACGCTTGATCTGCGCATCCGCGCCCAGTCCGCGGCGGCGTTTGAAATCGCACGCTGGCTCGAAGCGCATCCGGCGGTGGCGCGCGTCTACTATCCAGGCCTCGCGTCCCACCCTCAGCACGAGCTGGCGAAGCGCCAGCAGAAGGGCAGCGGCGCGATCGTCTCCTTCGACGTGAAGGGCGGTCGGGCGGCTGCCTGGAAAGTCATCGACTCGACGAAGCTTGTCTCGATCACCGGCAACCTCGGCGACGTGAAGACCACGATCACGCATCCCGCCAGCACGACGCATGGGCGCATTTCGCCCGAGGCGCGCGCCGCGGCCGGGATCGGCGAGGGGCTGGTCCGGCTATCGGTCGGGCTTGAGGCGGTCGAGGACCTGAAGGCAGACCTGGGGCAGGGCCTGCGCTAGCCGGGTGAGTTCCAGTCCCGTCCTCATCGCCGGTGGCGGCATCGGTGGCCTTGCTTTGGCGTTGACGCTGCACCAGGTCGGCGTGCCCTGCATCGTTTTCGAGTCGGTGCGCGAGATGCGCCCGCTTGGCGTCGGCATCAACCTGCAGCCCAACGCCGTTCGCGAGCTCGGTGATCTTGGCGTCGGCGAGTCCGTGCTCGATGGCGTCGGCCTGCCGGCGAAGGAATGGGCGCTGGTCGGGCTGAACGGCAACGACATCTACTCCGAGCCGCGTGGGCGCCTCGCGGGGTACCGCTGGGAGCAATACGCCGTGCATCGCGGCGAGTTTCACCTGCTTCTCCACCGGATCCTCCTGGAGCGCCTGGGCGCCGATGCGGTCCGGCTTGGGCACCGCGTGACGGGATATCGCAAGAACGCCGGCGGAGGCGTCACCGCGCTGATCGAACGCGCCGACGGCGCGCAAATCGAAGCCGCGGGAGCGCTGCTCATCGGTGCCGACGGCATCCATTCCCCCATCCGCGCGCAAATGCATCCGGGACAACCGCCGATCCACTGGGGCGGCGCCTTGATGTGGCGCGGCACGACTTGGGCGAAGCCGATCCGCACCGGCGCGTCCTTCGTCGGCCTCGGCACCCATCGCCACCGGATGGTCTTCTATCCAATCTCGCACCCCGATCCGCGGACCGGCCTGTCGATGATCAACTGGATCGCGGAAGTCACGATGGACCACGCCGAGGGCTGGAAGCAGAGCGGGTGGTTCCGGCAGGTGAGCATCGATGAATTCGTCCACCATTTCGACGGCTGGGTCTGGGATTGGCTCGATGTTCCCGTGCTGATCCGAGGGGCGGAATTTGCCTTCGAGAATCCGATGATCGACCGCGACCCGGTACCCACGTGGCGCGACGGCCCCGTCGCGCTGCTCGGCGACGCGGCGCATGCGATGTACCCGACCGGGTCCAACGGCGGCAGCCAGGCGATCATGGACGCCCGCGTGCTGGGCGCCGCGATGATCGAGCACGGCGCGACCCCGGAGGCGCTCGCCGCCTACGACGCGATGCTGTGCGGGCCGGTTTCGCAGCTCGTGCTGCGCAACCGCGGCGCCGGCCCGTTCGGATTGCTCAACCTGGTAGACGAACGATGTGGTGGCACCTTCAGCGACATCAACGACGTGATTCCAGCTCGGGAGCGCGACGCGTTCATGGCCGGCTACAAGGCGGCCGCGGGATTCGCGATCGAGAGCCTGAACCGGGCGCCGCAGACCATTCCGGCTGGCGCCCGAGCGCCGAAGTTGCCTTGACGCGCCAAAGGGCGCAGCATTTACCGCAAGGCTGCTTGCATATCGGCCTTCCAGGTGCAAATTTGAACGATCGTACCCAGCAGCGCTGCTTGGCGACCCGGATCAAGCGCGCGTGGCTAGCAGCAATGCTCGCCTTCGCGTGCGTTCCCGCCGTGCAGGCAGAAAGTGTGGTCGAGATCCGCAGCGCCCGGGATCTCGAAGAGCTGTTCGTGCGTATGAAGTACACCCCAAAGGACTGGCATGCGGGGGTGCGCACGGTACCGCGCATCTACCTTGACGACATTCCCCATTCCTGGCGCGAGAAAAGCTCGAAGGAGATCACTGTCGCCGAGAAGAAACTGCTGTTCTTCCGCCTGCTCGCGCCGGTCGTGCTCTATGTCAACGAGCGCATCCTCCAGAACCGCAGTCGCGCGCAGGCGCTCGCCAGGAAGATCGATCAGGGCGAGCCGCTATCGGCCGCCGAGCTCGCCTGGCTACGCGAGCTCGCCGGGCGCTACCAGGTCCAGGTGCCCGCCAACGCGTCGTTTGATGCGGCGCGAATGGCCGAGCTGCTGATCCGGGTAGACGCGATTCCCCCGTCCCTCGCCCTTGCACAAGGCGCGAGCGAGAGCGGCTGGGGTACGTCGCGCTTCGCCGACGAGGGGAACTCGCTTTTCGGCCAGTGGTCGTGGTCTGGCGGCATCAAGCCGGCGCAGCAGCGCACCGAGGCTCACGGCGATCACCGCGTAGCGGCGTTCGAGAGCACGGGACTGTCGGTCGCGTCCTACGCGCTCAATCTCAACACGAGCGGGGCTTACCGGGAATTCCGCGCCAAGCGCGAGGATTTGCGCCGCCGCGGCCGACCCCTGCGCGGCATGGACCTGGCGGATACGATGATCCGCTACTCGGAGCGCGGACAGGTCTACGTCAACGAATTGAAGACGCTGATGCGACAGAACCGGCTCGAGGTGGCGGACGAGGCGTCGCTGCGAGAGATGGAAATCATCCGCGTCGTGCCCAAGTCGAGCGTGCCGAACCGCTAGTATCGGCGCATGGCCGACGGCGTCTTCCTCGACGTCAAGCGACGTCCGCCCTACCGGTAGGTCCAGGTCAGCTCGTAGGTGTAGCCGGCGTCCAGCCCCAGCAGCTTGAAGGCAAGAATCGTCTTGTCCTCGGGAAGGTACTTGGTCGTGAGATTCACGTTCTCGGGACGGTCTGGATTGCCGGTCGGGTAGCGGATCAGCAGAAAGCTCTTGTACTGCCTGCCCTGCGGCATGAGGATCCAGCGCGTGAGCTCGACTGTCTCGGCCTGGACGGAGAAGCTGAGCGTGTTCGAGCTGAAGCCCTCGACGACGAAAAGGCCCGGCGACTGGTGCTCGTAGATGATTTCGGCCGTATCCCCCGGGGGTAGTTTCTGCAGGTCGACGCCGACTTCCCAGTGCACCAGCTTATGGCCCGCCGGATTGGTGCCGACATCCCTCGCATACACCCTGGGGGTCAAATCCTGCGGGGGAAAGCGCACCTGGGTGTTCTCGTCGATGGCCAGTACGCGAATACGAAACGCGTGATTGCCGGTATTGCCGGCATCGCGGCGGACCTTCAACCGCCGATAGCCGTACATGTAGGATTCGTCCTGGCCGGTGCTGGCGCCGAACCAGGGCCGCAGGTCGATCATGCGCAGGTCCTGCAGGATGGTGAAGCCCCGCGGATCGGGGACGTCGTCGGCCGCCAGCGGCTGCGGCTTCTCGCCGACGAAGTGCGGCACCACTGCCTCCATCAACCGGCTCATCTGCTCGACGTCACGGCTGCCCTGGGCGAGCGACTGGATGATCTGGTTCATCCGGTAGGAGTACTCGTAATACTTCACGGAGAGATACGGCACGAGCACCAGCATGGGCACGAGGATCGGCACGTAGATGTATGTGGTCCAGTCGCGGAAGTCGAGCAGGGCGCTCCAGATGCGACGGACGGTTGAGGCCTGCAGCGCGCGGGCAAGCCGGGTGGCTTCCGCGTTGTCGCGCGAAGGCTGAAGCGCCTCCTCAGCCGACTCCGCCTTCGAGCCGGAAGCTGGCTCGAGCGCCGGGACCCAGGGCGCGGATGCGGGCAGTTGCGTGCCGAACACGTTGGGCAGGGTCCGGCACACCTTGCGCCCGATGCAATATCCATGGCGAACCAGCGTGCTGATCTCGAGCGCTGAGAAGCGGTCCAGGTCGGTACGAATGCCTGGCAGCTGGCGCTGGACCTCCGGATGCAGGGCCGTCGGATCCTCCAGCGGATCGACGACGTCGATCATGCGGGCGAATACGAAGCCGGTCGTGTCCCTGAACGTCTCGGTCTCCAACTGCCAGACACGGTCCATGAGAATGTCGCTCGCGCGCATTGCCGTGCGGATCAGGCCGACCGCCTGCGCGTCGTTCTGCACCTGGAACGGCTTGCCGACGTCGCTCACGATGACGCCGTCCCACGGCTGCCCGCCCACGCCGGCGGACTTGGCGAGGAAGTGGAACATGCGAACGCCGAGGTTGTCGAACACGCCGCCGTCGGTGTACGACTGACGGCCGAACTCGCCGCTGCGCGCGCCGACGTCTTCGCCGGTCAGGACCATGGGCGGGAAGAAGCCGGGGAACGCCGACGAGGCGGCGACGGCCATTGGCACGGTGGCCAGACCGGTGCGGATCCGGTCGATGCGGAAGCCGTGATCAGAATCGCGGCGAATGAACCAGAGCCCGTCGCGATTGAACGAGGACAGACGCCCCTCGCTCAGGTTCGTGGCAAGGATGTGCAGCTGAGGCGTCTCCGGCAGCTCGAACAGGCTCCGGTCGCCGTAGAGGTAGCGCTCATAGTGGTACTCGAGCAGTCCGGTACGCGTGAGCTTGCGGTTCGACAGGCCGAGCAGGCGGCGTGGCGCCCGCAGCGCCAATCCCAGGGGGAAGCGGCGAAGGATCCGGTTGCGGATGTCGAGGCGGATGAACGCGAGCAGCTCGGCGGCGGCAGCGTCGAATTCGCTGTCCGAGCCGTTGTAGCGATTCCAGTTCAGGACAAGGTGCGCCCCGAAAATGCTGCCGCCCGAAACCGAGGTGATGTGGCTGACGTCCTGCAGGATGCCGGCATCGCGCAGGAAGCGGGTCAGGCCGAGGTGATAGATCGTCGCCCGGAATCCGCCGCCGGAAAGCGCAAGACCGATCTTCCTCCTGGCTTTGGGCTCCGTGGTTGCTTGCATGCCGGCCTTTCAGGCGCAATTTTGAACGATTTTACCCAGCAGCGCTGCTCAGCGACCCGATCGTGACGGTGGTATGTTTCCTACCTGCCTAACCATAGGAGCCGCACATGGCAAGCTCGGCCTCTACGATGAAGATCATCGGCATCATCCTGGTGGTGCTCGGCGCCGGCCTGGCGTTCTGGGGCTATCGGTTGTCTGGTGGCTTCGGAGCGCAGGTGACCCAGGCCTTTTCCGGCTCGCCGGCCGACAAGGTCATGGCTTTCTACATCGGCGGCGCGGCCAGCCTCGTCGTCGGGCTGTTCCTGCTCTTCAAGAAGTAGGCGGGGCGCGAAACCGCGACTCCATCTACCAGCGCACGAGGCGCGACTTGCCGCCGACGACCTCGAGGTAGCCGCCGCGACCGTACCAGTCGGGGAGGACCCAGCGCTCGCATTGCACGCCATCGACCTGCAGCACGTGGTGGCCGGTGCGATGGGTATGGCCGTGGATCAGGCGCTTCACCCCATGGTGTGAGAACGCTTCGCGCACCGCGCCCTCGTTGACGTCCATGATTTCGGCGGGCTTCGCCTGGACCACTTCCTTGCTCTTCGCGCGCATCACGAGGATCGCTTCGCGGCGCTGGGCGATCGATTTGGAGAGGAATTCCTTCTGCCAGACGGGGGAGCGCGCCTTGAGGCGCCAAGCCTGGTAGTCGTGGTCGTCGGTGCACAGCGTGTCGCCGTGCATCAACAGTATTTTTTCAGAATCAAATTCAACGACGGAGGGGTCGGCCAGCAGTTTCGCCCCGGTCGCTTCGCAGAACCGCTCGCCAATAAGCAGGTCGCGGTTGCCGTGCATCAGGTAGAGCGCAGTACCGCCGTCGCTCAACTTTTTCAGCAGGCCGGCGATGACCGCATTGAACGGATCGGCGAGGTCGTCGTCGCCGATCCAGTACTCGAAGAAGTCGCCGAGGATGTAGAGCGCGTCGGCCTCGCGCGCCTCGCCTTCCAGGAATTCGAAAAACCGCTCGTTGGCTTGTGGACGGTCCTGGATCAGGTGAAGGTCTGAGATGAACAGCGCGCGCACTACTTTGCCTGGACAATGCTCGCGGATTCGACGATCACCGGCGTGCGCGGCACGTCGCTGCCGAACGGGCCGGCCGGGCCGGTCGGCACCTTGGCGATCTTGGTCACGACGTCGAGACCCGAGACCACCTTGCCAAATACCGCATAGCCCCAGCCGTCCTGGCCGGGGAAATTGAGGAAGTCGTTGTTCTTCACGTTGATGAAGAACTGCGCCGAGGCGGAGTGCGGCGCGCTGGTGCGCGCCATGGCGATGGTGCCGAGGTCGTTCTTCAGCCCGTTCTTCGCCTCGTTGGGGATCGGGTCGCGCGTCGCCTTCTGCTTGTAGGCCTTGTCGAAGCCGCCGCCCTGGATCATGAAATTGTCGATGACGCGGTGGAACACGGTGCCGTTGAAATGGCCGTCGCGCACATACTGCAGGAAATTCTCGACCGACTTGGGCGCCTTGGCCGGGTAGAGCTCGAGCCGGATGGTGCCGAGGTTGGTCTTCAGGTCCACCTGGGGATCGGCGGCGAGCGCGCCGGCCGGGACCATCGCGGCGGCGGACAGCAAGAACAGGTGCTTGAGTTTCATTTCATGCAGCTCCTTCGTAGAGAATCTTCCAGCGGGCGCCTTCCTTGATCCAGTACTGGCGCTTGCGCATCGCATTGTTCAGGCCGTTCGAGCGGTAGTCCTGGTCGAAGGTCACCACCACGATGTCGCTTTCGTTCGGGTAGCGCAGCATCGCCTGGCGCGAAAGGCGGACCTCGATCCAGGTCTTCGCGGCATTGACCGTGTGCTTGTGCGCCGACCACGCGGCAAGGTCCTGCTTGCCGGAGGCGAAACGCTGCGAGTAGTGGTCCAGGTAACGTTCGGTATTGCGGCTCTGCCAGTCGGCGCGCCACTGCTCGACCGCGGCGGCGAGCGTGGCGCGTTCGGCGTCAAGCGCCTCGGCACTTGCCCATTCCACCTTGTCGGCGATGATCACCGGCGTCGTGCCGACCTGCACGTGGCGGCCGACGGATTCAAGATCGGGATTCGCCAGCACCAGGCAGCCGTCGCTCGCGCGAGGCGGGCGGCTGTAGACGTCGGAAGGCACACCGTGCAGCCAGATGCCGAACCCATTGCGCCCCTGGCGGCGGTCCCATTCGTTCGGGTAGTTGATCGGGAAGGCGCCCGCGCCGTAGAAGTCGGTGAGCTTGCTGCGCGGCAGGTTGGCGGTGACGTGATAGACCCCGACCGGCGTCTTCTGGTCGCCCTCGCGTGCCTTTTCGATGCCGTTCTTGCCGAGCGTGACGTAGTAGTCGGCGATCAGGCGCGGGCGCCCGCCGTTGTTTGCATAGACGTATAGGCGGGAGCTGCGGGAGTCGACCACCAGGACGTGCTTCTGCTCGGCGTGCAGCTGCAGCACGTAGCGGGGCAGGCGGTCCTCGCCCGGGCGTTCGCGCTGCGCGCGCAGGCGCATCAGCGCCTCGTCGCGCAGTCCTTCGATCTTCTCCTGCGGCACGGTCTTCACCACGTTGCCGAACCCCAGCAGGGGACGCGAGCGTGCGAGCAGCAGGTCGCCGCGCACCAGGTGCGCAAGCCGGAAGTTCGGGTGTTCCGCGATGAGCGCCTCGACGCGCGTCATCGCCAGGTCGAGTCGGTTGGATTCGATGGCCTCGAACACGCCGGACAGCTTGTCCTCGGGGGTCGCTGCGCCGGCGCCCGTTACCGCCGTCAGCAAAAGAATGAGGAAGGCGCGACGCATCAGTTGCCCGACTTTTCCTCGCGGATCTGCCAGCGGTTGTCGGCCTTCACCAGCACGAGCGTCTTGACGCTGGAGGTCTTGAGTACGTCGGAACGATAGTTCTGGCGGAAATTCACGCTGGCCTGGTCAGCGCCCTGCACGGTAACCTTGGGCGAGACGATCGCGACCTCGATCGACTTGGGCGCGGCAATCCTCGCGCGGCGCGATTTTTCCCAATTGGCGCGCGCTTCCCCGCCTGGCGTCTTGAAATCCCTCGCGTAGCTGGCGAGGTAGGCGTCGGCGTCCTTCTTCGACCAGGCCTCCGCCCAGGCCGTGACGGCCTTGAGGATGTCCGCGTTCATGTCGGCAGCCGGCGCGGCCGGTTTCTCCGTTTTCGGCTTCTCCGCAGCGGGCTTGGCGACCGCAACCACCGCAGGCTTGGCGGCTTCCGCTGGCACGGCGGTCGGCCCGCCGACCAGTTCCCGCACCAGGGAGAGCTTGTTCTGCGCGCCGGTGTTCGAGGCGTCGAGCTGCAGGGCCTTGCCGTACGCCTGGCTGGCGAGCTTGGCGTAGACGTCGCCCAGGTTCTCGTAGGCCGTCGCGTAGCTCGGATGCGTGCGGATCGATTTCTCGAGCGAGGCGCGCGCCTTGTCGTATTGACCCTGGCTGGCGTAGATCACCGCGAGGTTGTTGTAAGGCTCGGGCAGGTCGGGGTAGTCCTGCGTCAATCGCGTGAAGATGTCGATCGCGTCCTTGGTGTTGCCCTGCTCGGTGAGGATCAGGCCCTTGAGGAAGCGCGCCTGCGGATCGCGCGGCTTCGCGGCGAGCACCTGGTTGACACGCTCCAGCGCCTGCTGGGGCTGTCCGTCCTTGAGCAGCTTGGAGGCATCCTGGAGGTCGTCCGCGAACGCCGGCGCGGCGGCGAAGAGCACCGCCGCGAGAAAGGTGGTGAAATTCTGCATTTTGTTATATTTTCAAGGCCCTACGAAAGGTCGCATTCTATCCTAAAGATCTATAACAGCCTAGGCAGGGCGAAGCAGGAGTTTGTGCCTCTGCGCCCTGGCGAAGCGCGCATGTACGTCTGCGGCATGACCGTATACGACTACTGTCACCTGGGCCATGCGCGCGTGCTGGTGGTATTCGACGTGGTGCGGCGCTGGCTGCGCGCGAGCGGCTTGCGCGTGACCTACGTGCGCAACATCACCGACATCGACGACAAGATCATCCGGCGTGCGCGCGAAAACAGCGAGCCGGTCGAGGCGCTGACCGAACGCTTCATCCGTGCGATGGACGATGACGCGGCCAGGTTGGGCGTGGAGAAGCCCGACCACGAACCGCGCGCCACCGCCTACGTCGACGACATGACGGCGATGATCCGCCGCCTCGAGGATAAGCAGCTTGCCTACCGGGCAAGCTCGGGTGATGTCAATTTCGCCGTCCGCAAATTTCCCGGTTACGGCCGGCTTTCCGGAAAGTCGCTCGACGAGCTGCGCGCGGGCGAGCGCGTAGAGGTGGACGCCGCCAAGGGCGACCCGCTCGACTTCGTGCTGTGGAAGCGTTCGAAGCCCGAGGAGCCCTCCTGGCCCTCGCCCTGGGGCGCGGGCCGGCCGGGCTGGCATATCGAATGTTCGGCGATGAGCTGCAAGCTGCTCGGCAACCACTTCGACATCCACGGCGGCGGGCAGGACCTGCAGTTCCCCCACCATGAAAACGAGATCGCGCAGTCCGAGGGCGCCACCGGCGAGAGATTCGTCAATACCTGGATGCACAACGGCTTCGTCCGGGTCGACGAGGAGAAGATGTCGAAGTCTCTCGGGAATTTCTTCACCGTGCGGGAGATCCTCAAGACATTCGACGCCGAAGTGGTGCGGTTCTTCATCCTGCGCGCGCATTACCGCAGCCCGCTCAACTATTCCGACGTCCATCTCGAGGACGCAAAGAGTGCGTTGTCGCGGCTTTACACTGCCTTGCTGGATTTTTCAGGAAAAAGTTCCTCAATAGATTGGGACGAGCAGCACGCCAAGCGGTTCAAGACTGCCATGGACGACGATTTCGCCACCCCCGAGGCGGTCGCGGTCTTGTTCGACCTGGCGACCAGGGTCAATAGCGGCGAGCGCAGCCTCGCGCCCCAGCTCAAGGCGCTGGGCGGCATTCTCGGGCTGCTGCAGCGCGACCCGGAGGCCTTCCTCCAGGGCGGCGAGGATGACGGCTGGATCGCTGGGCGCATGTCGGCGCGCGAGGCGGCGCGCCGCCGTAAGGATTTCAGGGCTGCCGACGACATACGCAAGGAGCTGCTGGACGGGGGTATCGTGCTGGAGGACAAGGACGGGAAGACGACATGGCGCAGGAAATAGTCAAGGTCCATCCCCTGGTCGTGCGCATCACCCATTGGATCAATGTCGCTGCGGTCCTGATGATGCTGTTCAGCGGCTGGAAGATCTACAACGCCTCGCCGCTCTTCGGATTCACCTTTCCCAACGAGGTGACGTTGGGCGGCTGGCTGGCGGGGGCGCTGCAGTGGCATTTCGCCGCGATGTGGCTGTTCGCACTGAACGGCCTGGTGTACCTCGCCTATGGCATCCTCTCCGGGCATTTCCGCCGCAAGCTGTTGCCGATCTCCCCGGGCGCCGTGTTGCGGGATATCGGGCAGGCGCTGCGCGGGCGCCTCGCGCACGAGGACCTGTCGGTGTACAACGCCGCGCAACGCGCGGCCTACCTGGCGTTGATCGCGGCTTTGGTGCTGCTGGTGGCGTCGGGGCTCGCCATCTGGAAGCCCGTCCAGCTTTATTGGCTTGCCTCCCTGATGGGCGACTACGAAGGCGCGCGCTACCTGCATTTCTTCGCCATGACTGCGGTCGTGGCGATCGTCCTCGTGCATATCGCCATGGTGATCCTCGTACCGCGCACTTTCCCGAGCATGTTCACCGGGCGCATAAGGAAAATCCCATGAAAGCGCTGAAAGACGTTGCCAACCTTCAACGGCGGCTGTTCCTGAAGCAGAGTCTGTCGGTCGGCGCTTTGTCGCTCCTCGCCGGCTGCGAGATCACGGATGACGAGGGCGTGCAGCGGGTGCTCAACGCGATGTCGCGCTGGAACGACGGCGTGCAGGACTGGCTGTTCGATCCCAGGCGTCTCGCCCCCGAATTTCCCGAGAGCGCGATCACGGTGCCGTTTCCGTTCAATGCGTATTACGCCGAGAACGAGGTCCGCATCATCGATGGCAGCCGGTACAAGCTGGAAATCTCCGGGCTGGTCCGGGAGAAAAAGGCCTGGACGCTGCCCGAGTTGCACGCGCTGCCGCAGGTGTCGCAGGTGACGCGGCACATCTGCGTCGAGGGCTGGAGCGCGATCGGGAAATGGAGCGGGGTGCGATTTTCCGAGTTCCTGGACCGGATCGGTGCCGACAAGACGGCAAGATACGTGGGCTTCCGGTGTGCCGACGACTACTACGGCAGCATCGACATGGCCACGGCGCTGCACGCGCAGACGCAGCTGTCGTTTCGCTACGCGAACGAGCTCCTGCCCCCGAAATACGGTTATCCGATGAAGCTGCGCATCCCCACCAAGCTCGGCTTCAAGAACCCCAAGCACATCGCCGCGATCTTCGTCACCAATACCTATCCCGGCGGCTACTGGGAAGACCAGGGCTACAACTGGTATAGCGGTTCCTAGCGGCTATCATTGGGGGGTGACCCCCTTCGAGCTACTCCAGCCGCGGACCTTGCGCGAGGCAATCGCGCTGCTTGGCGAAGCGTCGGCGCGCCCGTTCTCCGGCGGCACCGCCGTGATGCTGATGATGAAGGCGGGCGTGCTGCGGCCCAGCCGCCTGGTTTCCCTGAGAAATCTTTCGCTTGAAAAAATCGAGGTTGGGTCTGATGGCGCGCTGCGCGTCGGCGCCATGGCGACGCTGCGTGCGCTGGAAAAGTCCGCCGCAGTGCGCGCCGGCTGGCCGGCGATCACCCGCACGCTGCGCACGCTTTCCAATGTCCGGGTGCGCAACGTCGCCACGATCGGCGGGCATCTCGCCCATGGCGACCCGCACACCGACCTGCCGCCGCTGCTATGCGTGCTGGGTGCAACGGTGACGGTCGCCGGAAAGGACGGCGAGCGCCGCGTGCCGGTGGAGAAGCTCTACGCCGGGTACCTCGAGACCACGCTGCGGCCCGGCGACCTGATCACGCAGGTACAGATCCCCCCCATGGGAACAAGGCGCGCCGTCTACCTCAAGTGCACGACGCGCTCGGCGGACGATTGGCCTGCCGTCGGAGTTGCGGTTGTCTTTGAACCTGAAAAAGAGGAATTTTCCCTGGTGGTCAGCGCCGCGACCGACAAGCCGACACGCGTCGCATCCGTGGAGGCTGTCGACGCGCTCCCCATCGAGAGCGACCTGCACGGCTCGGCGGCCTACAAGAAGCAACTGGTGCGGGTGTACCTGAAGCGGGCGATGGATGAAGCGCGCAAGCCAGCCCACTGAAACGCCGCAGGTCGGCCGCTCGATCCCCCGGCTCGAGTCCTGGCTGAAGGTGACCGGGCGGGCGGAATACGTCCATAACCTGCGCCTGCCGGGCATGCTCTACGGGAAGATTTTCCGCAGCAGCGTGTCGCACGGCCGCATCAAGAGCATCGACACGGCGGCGGCGCGCGCGCTGGCCGGCGTGCACAGCGTGGTCACGGCCGAGGAGGTCAGGGCGATCGTTCCCGATCCCTACTATGGCCCGGCTTTCCACGACCAGCCGGTGCTTGCCGTGGACAAGGTGCGTTACGTCGGCGAGCCAGTCGCCGTGGTGCTGGCCTCCGATCCCCATGTGGCCGAGGAGGCCGTCCACCTCATCAGCGCCGAGTACGAGGAACTGCCCGCGGTCTACGACGAAGTGGAGGCGATGACCTCCAAGGCCATCGTGCACGACGTGCTCAAGCCGGCGGGGACATTCCCGGACCTCAAGCACCTGCAGGGGAAGAAGAACACCAACCTCGCGCTGGATTTTCGTTTGCGGAGGGGAAGCCCCGAAGCGGCGCTCAGGAGCGCGCACCGCGTTTTCGAGCACCGCTTCCGCACGCAGCAGGTGATGCACACGCCGCTCGAACCGCTGGTGTCCGTAGCGGAGTCCACCGAGGACAGCCTTACGATCCATACCGCTTCGCAGAGCCCGTCCTTCGTGCGCATCGAGATCGCTCGGCTGCTCGGCTGGGCCGAGAACCGCGTTCGCGTGCGGGTGCCGTTCCTCGGCGGCGGCTTCGGCGCCAAGTTGTATATCAAGCTCGAAGCCCTCGTTTCTGTTTTAAGTCTTTTGAGTAAACGACCAGTCAAGATTTCCCTGACGATGGAAGAGCAGTTCTTCACCATCACCAAGCACGCCAGCACGTTCAGGATCAAGAGCGGCGTGGATGCTACCGGCCGCATCGTGGCTCGCGAGTGCGAGGTGTGGTGGAACGGCGGCGCCTACGCCGACATCGGGCCGCGCGTCACGCAGAAATCCGGCTTCACCGCGCCGGGTCCGTATGACATCGAGCACGTGGCGATCGATTCCTACGCGCTCTATACCAACCTGCCGCCCGCCGGCGCGCTGCGCGGCTTCGGCATCCCGCAGCTGGTGTGGGCCTACGAAAGCCACACCGACCTGATCGCGCGCGAGCTCGGCATGGACCCGGTGAAATTCCGGCGCCAGAACCTGCTGCGCGAAGGCCGCCCGCAAGCCACCGGGACCGTGTTGCGCGACGCTGAGACCGGCAAGGTTCTCGATCGCCTTGCAACGCTTCTGGAATGGGACAAGCCGTTTGAAAAAGGCACCGGACCCCTGAGAAGGGGGCGCGGCATTGCCGTCGGATTCAAGGCTTGCGTCTCGAATACCTCCTCGCTGGCGTCGGTCAGCATCAATGCCGACGGCAGCTGCACCGTCTACTGCAGCACCGTCGACATGGGGCAGGGTTCCGACACCGCGATGGCGCAGATCGCCGCCGAGGTGCTGCGCGTGCCCGCCGAGTCGGTTCGCGTCGTGCATTCCGACACCGACGTCACGCCGTTTGACATGGCGACGCTGGGTTCCCGGTCGCTGTTTCTCATGGGAAATGCCGTCAGGCTTGCGGCCGAAGATGCTGTGCAAAAAATCAACCAGTTGAGAAAAGAACTGGGTCTTGCACCTGACGTTCCTGTGCCGGATATCTTCAAGAAGAAATTCGGCATGCGGGCCGGCAACGTGATGGGCACGGCGAGCTTCAACCCGCCCTACACGCCGCCCGATGCCAACGGCCTCACCGAGAACGCGACGCCGTTCTGGATGGTCGGTGGCACGGGTGTCGAGATCGAAGTGGACACCGAGACCGGCCGCGTGCGCATCACGAGGCTGATCAACGTCGCCGACGTCGGCACGCCGATCAACCCGAAGATCGTCGAGACGCAGCTCTCGGGCGCCTCGATCATGCAGCTGGGGTTCACGCTGTTCGAAAAAATGCAGTTCGATGCCGCCGGCCAGCTGCGCAATGCGTCCCTGGCGGAGTACAAGATTCCCGGCTTCCTCGACCTGCCCGACGAGATCGTCAACGAGGCGGTCAGCGCCGAGCAGAAAACCGGCCCGTTTGGCGCCAAGGGCGTCGGCGAAAGCGCCACCTTTGGCCTGTCGCCGGCCGTGGCCAACGCCATTCAGGACGCCGTGGGCGTCAGGCTGACGGAGTTGCCGATGAATCCGGAGGCTGTTTTCGTGAAAATGCAGGACCAATGAGATCCGAAGTGCGTTTCCGGCTGAATGGGCAGCCCGTGTCGGCCCAGGTGGCGCCGCACGAGAGCCTGGTCGAGGTGCTGCAGGAGGCCTTCGGTCTGTACGGCACGCGCGAGAGCTGCGGGCAGGGCCTGTGCGGCTGCTGCACCGTGCTGGTCGATGGCGTGGCGGTCTCCGGATGCCTGCAGCTTGCGACGCTGGTCCATGACAAGGAGGTCCTCACGGTGGAAAACGGCGCGGCGCTCGACCCCGTGCAGCAGGCGTTCATCGAAGCGGGGGCGTTCCAGTGCGGCTTTTGCACGCCCGGCTTCATCCTGATGACGCGCCAGTTGCTCGACGAGCATCCGGACCCCAACGACGACCAGATCAGGCACTATCTTTCGGGAAATCTCTGCCGCTGCGCGGCCTACCCGGAAATCATCGAGGCGGTAAAGCTGGCGGGCAGGAAACGGAGGAAGTCATGAGAATTTTCGTCGGTATTTTTCTCGTTCTGGGATTTTCCATAGGCAACGCCCAGGACTATCCCAGCAAGCCCGTACGGGTACTGGTGCCGTTCGCACCCGGTGGCGCGGTCGACACGGCGGGACGCGTGCTGGCGCAGCAGCTCGACGAGCGCCTCGGCTGGAAGTTCGTCATCGAGAATCGCCCCGGCGGCAACGGCTTCATCGCCACCACCGCGGTCGCCAAGGCGCCGGCCGATGGCTACACGCTGTTGCTCGCGCATACCGGAGAGTTCGCCGTCAACCCGGCGTTGTTCGACAATGTGCCCTACGAGCTCGAGCGCGACTTCGTTGCCATCACGATGGTGAACGACGCGCCAATGCTGTATCTCGCCAACATCCAGGCGCCATTCAGCAATTTCCGCGAGCTGGTGGCGCAGGCCAAGGCAAAGCCGGGTTTCATCACGTTCAGTTCGGCGGGCAACGGCAGCATCAACCACCTCGCCGGCGAGTGGCTGGCGCAGGCCGCCGGCATCAAGCTGCAGCACATTCCCTACAAGGGCGGGGCGCCGGCCGCTGCCGCGGTGGCCGCGGGAGACGTGCACTTCGGCGTGATGGCGGTGCCAGGGGCGACGCCGCACATGAAGTCCGGACGCGCCAAGGTCATCGGCATCACCACGGCGAAGAAATCGCCCCTCGACCCGAGCTGGGCCACGCCGCGCGACGGCGGCATTCCCGACCTCGACGCCTCGATCTGGGTCGGCCTGTTCGCGCCGAAAGGCACATCCCAGGCGATCGTCGACCGGATCAACGCCGAAGTGCGCAAGACCCTCGACCAGCCCGACGTCAAGAAGCGCTACGTCGACATCGGCAGCGACACCGCCGGCATGTCGCAGGCGGACTTCCTCGCCCGCATCAAGAGCGACGCCGAGCGCTACAAGGCAGTAGTCAAAGCCGCGGGCGTCAAGGCGGACTAGGCATGCTGCTGCAGATCCCCGGCGTCCTGAAACCGGACGAGGTGGCCTCGTTGCGCAGCCAGCTCGCGGGCGCGACGTTCGAAGACGGCGGCGCCACCGCCGGATTCGCCGCGCGCGAGGTCAAGCGCAATCTCCAGGTGCCGCAGAATTCCGACCTCGGGCGCAAGTGCGCGGCGGTCGTGATGGAGGCGCTGAAGCGCAACACGGTGTTCTTCTCGGCAGCGCTGCCGCACCGCATCCACGGGCCGATCTTCAACCGCTATGACGTCGGCATGACCTACGGCGAGCACGTCGACAACGCGCTGATGGGCTCGCCGGCCACGGTGCGCAGCGACGTGGCGGCGACGCTGTTCCTCACTGCGCCAGAGGAGTACGACGGCGGCGAGCTCACGGTGCATGACAGTTACGGCGCGCATCGCATCAAGTTGAAGGCCGGCAGCCTCATCGTCTATCCGGCGACCAGCCGGCACCGCGTCGAGCCGATCACGCGCGGCAGCCGGGTCTCCGCGGTGATGTGGATCCAGAGCCTGGTGCGCGGCGAAATGCACCGGCGCATGCTGTTCGAGATGGATGTCGCGATCGGCTCCCTGCGCAAGCAGGCGGGCACGGAAAAGGAAGTGGCGACGCTGACTTCCGTCTATCACAACCTCGTGCGCGACTGGAGCGAGACCTGAGCAAGCTGATCCTGCACCTGATCCAGAGCCTCGCGCCCGAGGCGCTGCACCGTGAAGTCTGGAAGGCCTCGCAGGCCAAGAACTGGTATTTCGGCAACGTGTCGAACGAAAAGCACGCGATCCCGTTCTGGAAAATGGACCTCGAGGATTGCGTGCCCGTAACCCAGCTGTGGGAGCACGCCAAACCGCATTGCGAGAAGCAGGCAGGCCGAGCGCTGCGCGTAGTGCGTCAATATGCCAACGGCCACACCTACGGGCAGGGCGGCCAGCCGCATCGCGACGACGTGCGCGAGGGCACCTACACGCTGCTCTATTACCCGATGCCGGAATGGCGCCCGGAGTGGGAGGGCGAGACCATGTTCGTGGACAAGAACGGCGAAGTACTCAGCGCCGTCAAGCCGCGCCCCAACCGCGCGGTGTTCTTCGATTCCCGTATCCTGCACTACGGCAAGGCGCCGGGCCGCAGCTATCCCGGACTGCGCGTGACCATCGCCTTCAAGCTGGAATCGGCCTAGCCCCGCTTCCTACCCTTCAAAGAAGGCTTTGACCTTGTCGAACCAGCCCTTGGCGCGCGGGTTGTGGCGCGCGCTGTCCTGCTGGCTGATCGTTTCGAATTCCTTCAGCAGTTCGCGCTGGCGCGCCGTGAGGTTGACCGGCGTTTCCACCGCGACGTGGCAGAAGAGGTCGCCCGGGCCGGGGCTGCGCACGCCCTTGATGCCCTTGCCGCGCAGGCGGAAGGTCTTGCCGCTTTGCGTTTCGGTGGGGATTTTCAGTTTTGCCGAGCCATCGAGCGTCGGGATATCGATTTCCCCGCCCAGGGCTGCGGTGGCGAAGGACACCGGCATCTCGCAATGCAGATCGTCGTGGTCGCGCTGGAACACGGCGTGCGGCTTGATGTGCACCTGGACGTAGAGGTCCCCCGAGGGTCCGCCGTTCACGCCCGGCTCGCCTTCGCCGGTCAGGCGCACGCGGTCGCCTTCGTCCACGCCGGAGGGGATCTTCACCGATAGCGTTTTTTGCAGCTTGACGCGCCCGGTGCCGGAGCAGGTCACGCAGGGATTGGGAATCACCTTTCCGCGGCCGTGGCAGCGCGGGCAGGTCTGGGCGATGGAGAAGGGGCCTTGCGAAACGCGCACCTGGCCCGCGCCCTGGCAGGAAGGGCAGGTGCTCGGCTGCGTGCCGGGTTTCGCGCCGCTGCCCTTGCAGGTTTCGCAGGTCGCGGCCGCCGGAATGCGCAGCTTGGTCTCGAAGCCGTGCGCCGCCTGCTCCAGCGTGATCTCGAGGTTGTAGCGCAGGTCCGCGCCGCGGAACACGGTGGAGCGGCCGCCGCGGCCGCCGCCGAAGATTTCACCGAAGATGTCGGTGAAGATGTCGCCGAAGCCGGCCGCGCCCGCGCCGCCCGGCCCGCCGC
>Ga0315912_10002772_pt1 | contig 18188 bp, 17 predicted proteins | sample VfabasoilMG_FD_204469 | JGI IMG/M metagenome (GOLD analysis project Ga0315912, IMG submission 204469) | Garden soil microbial communities collected in Santa Monica, California, United States - V. faba soil | ecosystem: Environmental > Terrestrial > Soil > Garden | place: USA: California...
TCGGGTCTACGCGCAGCGGCCGGTACAGCTCGACACGGTCCTGATCACGTAGCAGCGTCTGCGGTGGCTGCACGCGGCCCCAGATGCCCACCTTCAGCGTGGCCGCATCCAGCGCATGGCGCTGGCCCAGGCCGCTGGCGTCGACGGCATCCTGCAGGCACGAACCGGGGGCCAGCTGCAGCACGACACGATCGGCCACGCCGGGCGCCGGGCAGTACAGCACCTCCACACGCAGCGTGGCGACTTCAGCGGGGGCCATACACCGCCTCGGCGCGCGCGACGAAGGACTCGACGAAGGTGTTGGCCACCCGGTCGAACACCGGGCTGAGCATGGTCTCCAGCGCCTTGCTGGCAAAGGCGTAGCGCAGGTCGAACTCGATCTTGCAGGCCTGCGCCTCGCCGCCGCTGCGGCCCAACGGCCGGAAGGCCCAGGTGCCGTCGAGCAGCGAGAACGGGCCGTCGACCAGCTTGACGATGACCGTCTCGCCGGGCACGTGCTCGTTGCGCGTGGTGAAGGCATGGCGCACGCCGGCATAGGCCAGCCCGATGCGTGCGGTGACGCCGTCGTCGTGGCGCTCGATGATCTCGGTGCGGTCGCACCAGGGCAGGAAGCGCGGATAGTCCTCGATGGCCGTCACCAGCTGGTACATCTCTGCCGGCGAGTACCACAGCAGGACCGACTTGTTCACGTGCTTCATACAATGAGGCGAATTCTAAAGAGCCCATGTCACAGATCGCCGAAAACCGCCGCGCGCGCTTTGAATACCACATCGAGGAGCGATACGAAGCCGGCATCGTGCTGCAGGGCTGGGAGATCAAGGCCATCCGTGCCGGCCAGGTGCAGCTGACCGACGGCTACGTGGTCATCCGCGATGGCGAGCTCTACCTGATCGGCTGCCGCATCAATGCGCTGCGCAGCGCCTCGACCCACGTGCAGCCCGAGGCCGACCGCACGAAGAAGCTGCTGATGCACAAGGAAGAGATCAAGCGCCTGGTCGGCAAGGTCGAGCAGAAGGGCTTCACGCTGGTGCCGCTGAACCTGCATTTCAAGGGCGGACGCGTCAAGGTGGAGATCGCGCTGGCCAAGGGCAAGGCCGAACACGACAAGCGCGATAACGAGAAGAAGCGCGACTGGGAGCGTGAGAAAGGCCGTCTGATGCGCCACAAGGTGTCGTCCAAGGCCTGAAACGTAGCAGGGTTTGCCTGGGCTGGAACGGCGCGCGTTGTTCCACTTCAATGCGCTGCGATGCATCGCACTCCTTGCCCCCTGCCCCGCCGCCGCCAGATTGCGGCGGCCTGTCTGCTGGCCGCAACCCCCGCTGCCTGGCCCCAGCCGGTGCCCACGCAGACCGACAGCGTGGTCATCAGCGGCGGCGGCGTGCAGCGCCGTGCTTTCGAGACGCCCTATGCCATCAGCGTGGTCGACGAAAAGGAACTGCGTTCGGCCGGCCCGATGGTCAACCTGTCGGAGTCGCTGAGCCGCGTGCCCGGCATCGTGGCCAACCTGCGCAACAACTACGCGCAGGACCTGCAGCTCAGCTCGCGCGGCTTCGGCGCGCGCTCCACGTTCGGCATCCGCGGCCTGCGCCTGTACACCGACGGCATTCCCGCCACCATGCCCGACGGACAGGGTCAGGTGTCGCATTTCGACATTGCCGGCGCACAGCGCATCGAGGTGCTGCGCGGTCCGTTTTCGGCGCTGTACGGCGCCAATTCCGGCGGCGTGATCTCGCTGGTCAGCGCCGCGCCCACCGGCAATGCCTACGCCGTCGACGGCGACGTCGGCAGCAACGGCCTGTGGCAAGCCCGGCTGGGCGTCGAGGCGGTGTTGGACGGTGGCTGGAACATCCGTGCGATGGCCAGCCAGTTCAACACCGACGGCGTGCGCCCGCACAGTGCCGCCGAGCGCACGCTGGGTAATGTGCGCCTGGGCTGGGTCGGCAGCCAGGACACGGTGACGCTGCTGCTGAACAGCGTCAACCAGCCGGCGCAGGATCCGCTGGGCCTGACGCGCGAACAGTTTGACACCGATCCCTTTCAGACGACGCCGCAGGCCATCGAGTTCGACACGCGCAAGACCAGCGGCCAGACCCAGGGCGGCGGCAGCTGGCGCCACCGCTTCACCGATGCCGGCGCCTTGAGCGAAAGCGTGCTCACCCTCTATGCCGGCCAGCGCGACGTGACGCAATGGCAGGCCATCCCCGTGGCCCCACAGGCCAGCCCGCGGCACCCCGGTGGCGTCATCGATCTCGGCCGCGACTACTCCGGGCTGGACGCACGCCTGATCTGGCGCTGGGACCAGGCCTCGCTGATCGCCGGCGTGGCCACCGAGCAGCAGCGCGAGGCCCGCCGTGGCTTCGAGAACTTCACCGGCAGCGGCGCCGACCAGACGCTGGGCGTGACCGGTGCGCTGCGCCGCGACGAGTCGAACAGCGTGCGCAGCAGCGACCTGTACCTGCAGGGTGAGATCGCGCTGGCGCCCACCTGGATGGTGACGGCGGGCCTGCGCAGCGGGCGGCTGCGCGTCGAGACCCGTGATCACTACCTGGCCAACGGCGACGACTCCGGCACGCTGAGCTACGGGTACACGACGCCGGTGGTGGCCCTGCAGTGGCTGCCCTCGCCGGCCTGGAACCTGTATGTCAGCGCCGGACAGGGTTTCGAATCACCGACGCTGAACGAGTTGGCCTACCGCCCCGACGGTGGCGCCGGTTTCAACACCACGCTGCAGCCGCAGACCAGCCTGCAGGTCGAAGCCGGCGCCAAATGGCGCGACGACGCACTCGGCCTGGGGCTCGACGCCGCACTGTTCCGCGCCCACACCGACGACGAGATCGGCGTGCTTACCAATGCCGGCGGCCGATCGACCTTCCAGAACGTCGGCAGCACGCGGCGCAGCGGCGCCGAACTGGGCGCGCGCTGGCAGCCGCACCCGGACTGGCGCGCGCTGCTGGCCCTGACCTACCTGGACGCCGTCTACGAAGACAGTTTCCAGACCTGCGCCGCCGCGCCCTGCCTGCAGCCGTCCGACCGGGTCACGGTGCCAGCCGGCAACCGCATCGCCGGCACGATGGAAAAAAGCGCCTTCGCCAGCCTGGCCTGGCGCCTGCTGCCGCAGACCGAAGTGGCGCTCGAACTGCGCTACCAGGGCCAGATGCCGGTGAACGATCGCAACACCGACTTCTCGCCATCGGCCACGATCAGCGCACTGCGGTTAACTCACAGCATGCCGCTCGGTCCGGGCACGCTGTCGCTGCTGGCGCGGCTGGACAACCTGACGGACAAGGTCTATGCCGGCGCGGTCATCGTCAACGAGGGCAATGGCCGGTACTTCGAGACGGCGGCGGGTCGAACGGCGCTGCTGGCATTGCGCTGGCAGGCGCCGTTTTAGAACCGTGCCGTCTGCTACTTCGGGCGAATCGCGTCGGCGGTACCCTGGATGAAGGCCTTGATCTTCTCCACATCGGCCGGGGTAAGCTTGCCGCTGAAGTCCGGCATGCCCTTCGGACCGAGCGCCGGCGAGAGCACGAACTTGTCCAGACTGGCAATCGTCGCCTGCGCCGAGTAGCCCAGGTTCGGAATGTTGCCGCCACGGTCCACACCCGGCACGCCGTGGCAGAAGGCGCAGTTGCTGAGATACAGCGCCGTGCCAACCTCGTAGTGCGACTTGTCATAGGGCACGCCCTGCAGCAGTGCATTCAGCTTGTATTCGACGAAGGCCGGCGGCTTGGCGTTGCCGCCGAGCGCGAAGGTGTAGACCGTGCCAGGGCCGGCGCGGTCGCTGTGGCGCGCCGCCAGTCCATACACGCCGCCCCAGCCGACGGCGATCGACACATACTGCTTGCCGTCGACCTCGTAGGTGGACGGAGCCGCCACGACGCCGGTGCCAGTCGGCACCTCCCACAGCTTCTTGCCATTGCGTGCGTCGTAGGCGACGAAGCGCCCGTCGGCCGTGCCCTGGAACACGAGGTTGCCGGCGGTGGCCAGCGTGCCGCCATTCCACGGGCCGACATGTTCGACGGTCCAGGCCGGTTTCTGTGCTACGGGGTCCCAGGCCACCAGCTGGCCGAAAAGCTTGCTCGTCGGCGGCTCGACGTTGGCGAACATTGCGATGTTCCAGCCCAGGTTGCTGTGCGGCTCACCCGGACGGTGCGTGTTGAAGGTCCAGTCCTTGTTGTCCATCAGGTTGAACGGCACGCCCTGCACGGGCATGTAGGCGTAGCCGGTGACCGGGCTGAAGGACATCGGGTGCCAGTTGCGCGCGCCGAAGGCACTGGGAATGATCTCGCGCGGCCGGTCCACCACTCGCGCGATCGGCGTCTCGATCGGCCGGCCGCCGGCGTCGTAACCGCTGGCCCAGTTGACCTCGACGAAGTTCTTCGCCGAGATGAACTTGCCGTCGGTGCGGTCGATGACGAAGAAGAAGCCGTTCTTCGGCGCGTGCAGGATCACCTTGCGCGCTTTGCCGTCGATCTTCAGGTCGGCCAGGATCATCGGCTGCGTGCTTGTGAAGTCCCAGTTGTCGCCGGGCGTCTCCTGGTAGTGCCAGACGTACTGGCCGGTGTCGGGGTTCAGCGCGACGATCGACGCCAGGTACAGGTTGTCGCCGCCGGCCGGGCTGCGCTTGTTGCGTGCCCACGGGCTGCCGTTGCCGGTGCCCACGTACATCAGGTTCAGTTCCGGGTCGAAGGCCATCGTGTCCCAGGCGGTGCCGCCGCCGCCGGCCTCCCACCACTTGCCCGCCTTGTCCCAGGTCTGCGCGGCCCGCGCCATCGAGGCGTCTTCGAAGGGCTTGTTCGGGTCGCCGGGTACGGTGAACCAGCGCCACTTCTGCTCGCCGGTCGCCGCGTCGTAGGCGGTGATGTAGCCGCGCACGCCGTATTCGGCACCGCCGTTGCCGATGATCACCTTGCCTTTGTAGACGCGCGGCGCACCAGTGATGGTGTAGGAGAACTTGCGATCGATGATCGTGTCCTTCTCCCACAGCTTGTTGCCGGTGGCCGCATCGAGCGCGATCAGGCGGCCGTCGTAGGAGGCCACGAAGACCTTGCCCTTCCACACCGCGACGCCGCGGTTGACGACGTCGCAGCAACCCTTGTAGCCGCCGGAGCGGTCGACCTTCGGGTCGAAGACCCACAGCCGCTTGCCGCTGCGCACGTCGACCGCGTGCACCACGCTCCACGAGGCGGTGACGTACATGACCCCTTCAATGACCACCGGCGTGGCCTCGACGCCGCGGTTCGATTCAAGGTTGTAGCTCCACACCAAGCCTAGCTTGCCGACGTTGTCGGCGTTGACCTGCTTCAACTTCGAGAAGCGCGTCTCGGCGTAGTCCAGCCCGTAGCTGGGCCAGTCGCGGGTGCTACGTTCGTTGGACTCGATCATCGCACCGTCCACCTTCGCGATGGCGGCGCGGATGAAATCGGGTGTGGTCTTGCTGGCCGTCTGCGCTGGCGCCAGCGCGGGCGTCATGACCAGCGCCAGACCCAGAGCTGTCAGACCGACGCGCCACGCGTCGGGTTTGATCGTCGTAGGCATGTTGTCTCCTTGCTCGTGGAAGCACCACGGTCTGCCGCAGGAGCAGCCGGGTTGGGCACACCTTAACCCTGCTGCGCGCCCGGGCCCAATCTGGTAGTTTCCCTAGAGCGGATGTGTCGCGCTTCAGCACAATCCACTGCGCTTTCGCGGACACTGAAGACATGCCCTCGCATCCACCACGATATCCCTCGTCGACGATGGCTGCCAGCTCCATGGCGCCGAACGTGTTCTTCAGCACCACGCCGCAGCGCGTCGGCCTGGCACGGCAGCGCTTCTTCGAAGAGGGCATACGCCCCACCGGCCTGGTGTCGGACGCGGTGATCCAGTCCTGGACCCGCTGCAGCCAGGCGCATCGTTCCGTGGCGGAATCGGTCAGCTTCTCGCCGGTCACGCGCAGCCGCATGGACAGCGCCGTGGCACGCAACCGCATCTTGCTGGATGCCGCGCGCGATGACCTGCAGCACTTGCAGACTCTTCTGGCGGGCACAGGCTGCAAGGCCATCCTGACCGACGCGCAGTGCATCGTGGTGTACGCCACGCACAGCCACCAGGAGGACGGCGCCTTGATGTGGCTGGCCGGGCGCGTCGGCGTCGATCTTTCGGAGGCTTGCGTGGGCACCAACGCGCCGGGCATGGTGGCGCTGTCCGGCCGCGGCTGCACGGTGCACGGTGCCGAGCACTACTTCAACCTGAACCACAGCCTGCAGTGCGCGGCAGCACCGATCCGTGACGTGCACGGCGAGCTGATGGCCGTGCTCGACCTGTCCTGCGAGTCGCGGGACTTCCAGTTCGACGCTGCGGCGCTGACGCACCTGTTTGCCACGTCGATCGAGAACCGTCTGCTCAGCCGGCAATGCCAGGCTCACGTGCTGCTGCGCTTCCAGACCGGTGCGCAACTGCTGCATACACCGCTGGAAGGCCTGGCGGCGGTGGATGAGGCCGGACAGCTGCTGTGGATGAACGCCGCGGCCAGGAGCCTGCTGCAGGCGCCGCAATCGGACCGCAGCGCCACTTCCGTGGAACAGTCGTTCGGCCTCAAGCTGCCGGAGCTGGTGAGCACGGCGCGCACCGGTGCCCTGCTGCTGCACCGCCTGCCCAACGGCTTGAAGTTGTGCCTGCAGGCGCAGACAGACCAGCGCCCACTGCACGCCGCGTTGTCGCTGCCGAAGTCGGTGGCGGCCACCGCCGACGATGTCGCAGGAATGGCAGAGCCTGCGCCGCCATCCGCCGCCCAGTCCGGCGATGCGGCGAGGCTGCGCCAGGCCAGCCTGCAGCTGATCGAAAAGACCGTGGCCGAGTGCGGCGGCAACGTGTCGCGTGCGGCCCGCCAGCTGGGAGTTTCGCGAGGCCTGATCTACCGCCACCTGAAGCAGGCGCCGAAGACGCACTGACGAAGCGGCCGGCGCCGCTCGGCAGCGCGCGAATCACCCGGACCAGTTCACGGCTTGCAGCGCAGCCGCCAGGTCGGCCTGCAGATCCTGCACGTCCTCGAGCCCCAGCGAGAAACGCACCAACGTGCCGCGCCAGGCCGAACCGGGACGGATGACGGCCAGGTCGTAGGGCACCGCCAGACTCACCGGCCCGGCCCACGAATAACCCAGCTTGAACAGCTTCAACGCGTCGACGAAGGCATGCACCCGCCGGCGGTCGTAGCGCGCGTGGAACAGCACCGAGAACAGGCCGGCGGCCTGCGTGCACAGCGCGTGCCAGTGCTCGTGGCCGGGCGACCCGGGCAGCGCCGGGTGCAGCACCTGGCTGACCTGCGGCTGCTGCAACCACCATTGCGCCAAAGCGCGCGCAGCCGCATCCTGCGCCGCATAGCGCAAGGGCAGCGAGGGCAAGGCGCGCAGCACCGCCTCGACGTCGTTGACGCCGACGCCCCAGCCCATGTGCATGTGGGCGGCCTTCAGGCGCAGATGCAGATCGTGGTCACGCGTGGTCACCGAACCCATCAGCACGTCGCCGCCGCCGGACGGGAACTTGGTCAGCGCATGCGCACTGAGGTCCACACCCAGCCCATCGCCCAGCTCGAAGGCATTGAAGGCCAGGCCCGCGCCCCAGGTGTTGTCCAGCGCGCTGAGCACGCCCTTGTCGCGCGCCACGCGCACCAGCGCACGCAGGTCGGGGAACTCCATCGTGATCGAGCCCGCCGCCTCCAGCCACAGCAGCTTCGTCGCCGGCGTGATCAGCGCCGCCAGCGCCGCGGCATCGGCCGGATCGTAGAAGCGGTGCGTGATGCCCCAGCGCGACAACTCCTGGCGCGCCAGTTCCTTGCCGGGGCCGTAGGCGTTGTCGGGGATCAGCACCTCGTCGCCGCTCTTCAGCAGCGCCATGTCGACCAGCGTGATTGCCGCCAGCCCGCTGGGCACGAGCAGCGTGTGCGTGCCGCCCTCGAGCGTGGCAATGCGCTCCTCGAGCAGGAAGGTCGTCGGTGTGCCGTGCAACCCGTAGGTGTAGCCGGTCTTGTCCTTCCAGTTGCGCGCCTGCAGTGCCGCGACGTCGGAGAAGATCACCGTCGAGGCCTTGTACACGCCGGGCTGCGGCGCCATGAAACCTGCCGGCGGCCGGTACGGATGATGAATCAGCCGGGTGCTGGTGGCCTTGTCTTCGGACATCGCTTGCTCTTTCAAAGTGGCAGGCCGACCAGGTCATGCCCCTGGGTGCCGACGATGCGCGCACGCGTGAATTCTCCGACCTTCAGCGTCTTCGATGCCTTCTCCGGCGGCAGCAGCCGCACCTGGCCGTCGATCTCTGGCGCATCGGCATAGCTGCGCCCCACCCCGCCCTTGCGGCCCAGCGCCGGCGCATGGTCCACCAGCACCTGCATGGTCGCGCCGACGCGTTCTTCGAGCTTGCGCGTGGACACGTCCTCGGCCAGCGCCATGAAACGCGCGCGGCGTTCCTCGCGCAGCTCGGCCGGCAGCTGGCCGGCCAGCGCATTGGCCGCGGCGCCGTCCACCGGCGAATAGGCAAAGCAGCCGGCGCGGTCGATGCGCGCCTCGCGCACGAAATCGAGCAGCGACTCGAACTCGGCCTCGGTCTCGCCGGGGAAGCCGGCAATGAAGGTCGAGCGCACCACGATCTGCGGGCAGATCTCGCGCCAGCGCTGCAGCCGCTCCAGGTTGCGCTCGCCGCTGGCCGGGCGCTTCATGCGCTTGAGCACATCGGGGTGTGCATGCTGGAAAGGCACGTCCAGGTAGGGCAACACACGGCCTTCGGCCATCAGCGGAATGATTTCGTCCACGTGCGGGTACGGGTAGACGTAGTGCAGCCGTACCCAGGCGCCGAAGCGCTCGGCCAGCCTGCCGAGTTGATCGCACAGATCGAACAGCCGCGCCTTCACCGGCTTGCCGTCCCAGAAACCGGTGCGGTACCTAACATCGACGCCATAGGCACTGGTGTCCTGGCTGACGACCAGCAGTTCCTTGACGCCGGCCTCGAACAGACGCTGCGCCTCGCCGAGCACATCGCCAATCGGGCGCGACACCAGGTCGCCACGCATGCCGGGGATGATGCAGAAGCTGCAGCGGTGGTTGCAGCCTTCGCTGATCTTCAGGTAGGCATAGTGGCGCGGCGTGAGCTTGATGCCCTGCGGTGGCACCAGGTCGATGAAGGGATCGTGCGGCTTCGGCGTGTGCTTGTGCACCGCGTCCATCACCTCCTGCGTGGCGTGCGGGCCGGTGACGGCCAGCACCTTCGGATGCAGCTGTCGCACCAGGTTGCCGCCGCCCTCGCCGGTGCGCGCGCCCAGGCAGCCGGTGACGATGACCTTGCCATTGCTGGCGAGCGCCTCACCGATGGCGTCCAGGCTCTCCTGCACCGCATCGTCGATGAAGCCGCAGGTGTTGACGATCACCAGGTCGGCGCCGTCGTAGGTCTTGCTGGTGGCATAACCTTCGGCCTGCAGTTGCGTCAGGATCAGCTCGGAATCGGTCAGCGCCTTGGGGCAGCCGAGCGACACGAAACCGATGGTCGGGGCCTCAGTGATAGCGGTCATGCGCGGGATTATGGCTACGGCACGGCGGCTGCCGCCGCCTTCACGTCGCTGCGCGACATGAGCCTCGCCGCAACGCACTGCGCGCGTTGTCCCGCATCCGTCTCAACCTGGGCGCTTGGCGCCTGGCAGGCCGGGGATGCCCTGGAACAGCGTGCCGGCCTGCTTGGCCATCTGCTCCTGCATCTGCGTGAACAGGTTCTTCGACTGCTCCATGTACGCATTCATCATGCCCTGCATCGCATTGCCCTGGCCGGTCATGAACTGCGCCCACATCTCGGGCGTGAAGGCCGTGCCTTCGTTCAGCCCGATGCCCGGCGCGGCGAAGCGCTTCTGCAGCTCGACGAAGGTCTGCAGGTTCTTCTCCAGGTACGCGCCCATCATGCCCTGCATCGAATGGCCGTAGAAGCGGATCATCTGCGCCAGCATCTGCGACGAGAACATCGGCACGCCGCCGGATTCTTCCTCGAGAATGATCTGCAGCAGGATGCTGCGCGTCAGGTCCTCGCCGCTCTTCGCATCGCGCACCTCGAAGTCCTCGAGTTTCAGCACCATGTCCTTGACGTCGGCCAGCGTGATGTACGAACTGCTGCGCGTGTCGTACAGACGGCGGTTCGGGTACTTCTTGAGCACGCGCGGGCCGGCGGCCTGGGCTTCGGCGGGTTCTGCGGCCGCAGCGCGGCGTTGGGCTGGCATGTTGTTGAAGCTCCAGTGGGCAAGCGTATCGATTCTAGGTTCGAGGGCACAGGCCCTGCGGCGGGGGTTTCCCTGTCCGGTGATTCGGGGCTCTCTAGAATCGTGCTTGTATCGAGGAGTTCGAGCCATGTCTTCACGTCTCTTGATGTTGGTCTGCATGCTGTTCGTCGCTGCGATCGGCAATCCGGCTTTCGCCCAGCAGGCTCCGGCCGCCGCGCCGTCCAACCTGCCCGCCGACCCCTGGCCGCGCGACGTCAGCGTGCCCAATGCGGCCGTGCTGGTGTACCAGCCGCAGGTGAACAGCTGGGTCGGCAACCAGATCGACTTCCGCGCCGCTCTGGCCATCAAGCCCACCGGCGCCCAGGCTGAGACCTTCGGCGTGGTCTTCGCCACCGCGCGCACCCAGGTCGACAAGGTCTCGCGCACGGTGGTGTTCCAGAACCTGCAGGTCACGAAGACGGACTTCCCGACGCTGCCGAACCGCGGTGCCGGCTATGGCGCCGCGCTGCAGACCAGCCTGGCCGCGAACCTGCGCTCGATCTCGCTCGACCGGCTCGAAGCCTCGCTGGCGGCCACCGGTGTCAAGCCGGTGCCGGTGCAGGTGCAGAACAACCCGCCGCAGGTGGTGGTCAGCGAATCGCCAGCCATCCTCGTACCGGTCAATGGTGCGCCGGTATGGCGCGAGGTGCCCGATGACCGCCGCTTCCAGCGTGTCATCAACTCCAGCGCGCTGATCCTCAAAGGCGGCTTCGGCGATCAGCTGTACATGCATGTCTACGACGGCTGGCTCACGGCCGCGACGATCAACGGGCCGTGGACGCTGTCCGACCGGCAGCCACTGGGCATGGACGACCTGGCGAAGAAGCTGGCGAAGTCCGGCCAGGTGGACATGCTCGATGGCGGGCCGAAGGCCGACCCGAAGCCGATGCTGGCCAACGGCGTGCCGAACATCGTCGTCAGCCAGGCGCCGACCGAGCTGATCGTCTTCCGCGGCCAGCCGGACTTCGTGCCCATCAGCGGCACGCAGCTGCTGTGGGCGTCCAACACCACGGCCGACGTGTTCATCGAGACCAGCAACAACGACTACTACGTGTTGATGTCCGGGCGCTGGTTCCGTGCGCCGTCACTGAACGGGCCATGGAGCTTCGTCGCCGCCAACGCGCTGCCGGCCGACTTCGCACGCATTCCGCCGGCGTCGATGGCCGGCGCTGTGCTGCCCACCGTGGCCGGCACGCCGCAGGCGCAGGAAGCGCTGATCTCCAATTCGATCCCGCAGACGGCCACCGTGCCGTTGAAGGGTGGTCCGAGCTTCACGCCCAGCTTCGACGGGCCGCCGCAATACTCCGAAGTGCCCGGCACCTCGCTGAGCTTTGTGGTCAATGCCTCGGTGCCGCTGATCCGCGCCGGCAACGCCTATTACGCGGTGACCGCCGGCGTGTGGTTCACCGCGCCCGAAGTCACCGGCCCCTGGCGTGTCGCCACCTCGGTGCCGGAGCTGATCTACACCATCCCGGCGAGTTCGCCGCTGCACTACGTGACCTACGTGCGCATCTACGAGGCGACGCCCACCGTGGTCTACGTCGGCTACACGCCCGGCTACATGGGCACCGTGGTCTCGCCCTATGGCACCGTGGTCTACGGCACCGGCTACGTCTACACGCCGTGGATCGGCACGGTCTGGTACGCCCCGCCCTACACCTACGGCGTGGCCGCGGCACCGGTCTACAACCCCTACGTGGGCTTCACCTACGGTTTTGCCGTCGGGCTGGCCACCGCCGCCTGGATGGAGCCCTACTGGGGCGGCGCCTACTACCACCCGGCCTACTGGGGCGGCTACGGCTGCTGCGTCTCGGCCAGCGCCAACGTCTATGGCCACTGGGGCTCGACCACCTACTCGGGCACGCGCAGCTGGTATGCCGGCGGCGGCGTGGCCGGCAGCACGGCATACGGCAGCTACGACAACACGCGCACCGGCACCAGCGGCAGCTACTCGGCGGGACGCCAGTACAACGCCTGGACCGGCAACGCCACGCGCGGCTACGACCGCACGGCCAACACCGCCGCGGGCGGCTCGGCCAACGTGGCGCGCGCCAGCAACTACAACACCTACTCCGGCCAGCGCTCCACCGGCTCGGCGGTGTCGGGCACCACCGCCGGCGGCAGCAGCTACGACCGCGCCGGCGCCAGCACCGCCGGGCCGATGGGCAATGCCCATGTCGGCGGCGGCACCAGCACCAATGCCGCCACCGGCAAGACCAACACCTGGGGCACGGCCAGCGTCGGCAACCAGAAATACGCCGACGTCAACGGCAACGTCTATCACAACGACGGCAGTGGCTGGCAGCAGCATTCGTCCGGCGGCTGGGGCGCGGCCTCCGGCGACACCTCGTGGGCCAACCGCGAATCGCAGGCGCGCAGTTTTGGCGACAGTCGCTTCGGCGGCTATGGCGGTGGCGATCGTTTCGGCGGCGGCGGCTTCGGCGGCGGCGATCGTTTCGGTGGTGGCGGCTTCGGCGGCCGCTTCGGCGGCGGCTTCAGGCGCTGAGCCGGCCCTAGAACGGCACCTCGAAGAGCTGGCCCTGTATCGAGAACACGGCCGCCTTCTGGCGGATCTGCTCCAGTTTCAGTTCGGGCGCCAGGCGGCTGCCTTCCTGGAACACCTGGCCGTTGACGATGACCATGCGCGCGCTGGCCTGCGGTGAGTAGACCGAACCGCCGATGACCAGCGGCGGCACTTGCTGCCGCAGTTCCCCGGGCAGTTCGCCCAACGCCGGCACGCGTGGCGGTGCAGCCTCGGACTTGGGTGCGGGTGCGGCAGCCTTTGCCGTCGCGGCCTTGGGTGCCGGGTTCGCGCGTGCCACGCTGCTAGGCGTCGCGGGCGGCGGACGCCGCGCTGGGGCTGCCTTCGCTGCCGGCCTCGGCGGCGGGGCCGCGGCGGGTACGGGTGCAGTGGCCGCGGCGCTGGCCACTGCCGCGGCGGCCGAAGCTGTCGCGCTGGCCACCGCCGGCGGCGCCGACGGCACTACCGCCACGGCCACGGGCTCGTCGCGGCCGAGCACGAACCAGGCGCCGCCGGCCACGATGGCCAGCAAGACCCCCACGGCGAGCCAGGGCAGCAGCGATGTTCGCGGCGCCTCGGCTTGCAGCTGTGCAGCGCCGGGCGGCAGCAGTTGTGCGTGCAGGTCCGGCACCGAGCCGCGTTCGCGTTCCGCGTCGGCCTTGCGCAGGGCTTCGAGGATGTAGGACATCGCGCCTTACCTCCCCGTCTGCTGCGAAGCGCCCGCTGCGGGCGCGGCACGCAGCGCGTCGAAAGCCAGCAAACCGGCGCCGAAGAGCGCGGCGCCGGCGACCGCGCCCAGACCCAGTGCCGCAGCCACACGCGCCCGCGGGGACCACGCGGCCGAGCGGCGCGCGCGCGGCAGTTCGCCCCGCACCTCGGCCGCGGCCTTGTCGACGATGGCCAGGTCGACCAGCGGCTTGCCGCGCGCATAGGCACCGAGCAGCGCGCGGTCGCATAGCAGGTTGATGCGCCGTGGCACGCCCTGCGACAACGCATGAATGCGCTGCATCGAGGCCTCGTCGAAAGGCAGTGCCCCGGCCATGCCGGAGACGGCCAGGCGGTGGCGGATGTACTGCTCGGTCTCGCGCGCCGTCAGCGCGCCCAGGTGATAGCGCGCGATGACGCGCTGCGCCAGTTGCTCCAGCTCCGGGCGCGCCAGCATGTCGCGCAGCTCGGGCTGACCGATGAGGATGATCTGCAGCAGCTTGCGCTCGTTGGTCTCCAGGTTGGTCAGCAGGCGCAGCTGCTCCAGCACTTCGGCCGACAGACTCTGCGCCTCGTCGATGATGAGCACGTTGTTCTGGCCCACCGCATGGGTGCGCAGCAGAAAATCATTCAGTGCAGCGACAAGGTCGCGGCTGGTGGAAACGCGGCCCGATTCGAGCTCGCGCGCGATGCGGAATTCAGTGCAGATCGACTCGAGCAGTTCCTCGGCCGTCTGCCGCGGGTTGAAGATGTAGGCCACGTTGGTGCGCCGCGGCACCTGCTCCAGGAAGCAGCGGCATACCGTCGTCTTGCCGGCGCCGATCTCGCCGGTGAGCAGCACGAAGCCACCCCCGCTGCGCACGCCGTACAGCAGGTGCGCCAGCGCCTCGCGGTGGCGCTCGCTCATGAACAGGTAGTGCGGGTCCGGAGCGATCGAGAACGGCTCCTGCTTCAACCCGAAGAACGTCTTGTACATCGCGCGAAGGATAGTCCCTGCGCTTTCGCGCACCGCCACGGGCCGCTCTATGGCGCCCGCGGCCTGGCATTTCGCACGCACCGGCCCGTTGCGGGCCGCCGCGCTCTCAGTTCTTCTGTGCCTGCTGCTTGCCGGCGGCCACGCCGGCGTCGAAGGCCTTCTGCTGCGCAGCCGCCTGGCGCTGACGCTCCATGTCGGTCAGGTAGCCGGCGCCGGCGCCGATGGCCGCGCCCGCGGCGGCCCAGGCCCATTCGCCGGTGATCGCGCCCACCGCCACGCCGGCGGCGGTGCCGATGCCGGCACCGGACAGCGTGGACTGCTGCGACGAAGTCATGTTCGAGCAGCTGGCTGTTGCCAGTGCGGCGGCCAGCGCGGCGCCGAGGATCAGATGTCGGTTCATGTCGTGCTTCCTTGATGCGGGCGCTTCAGCGCTTGCAGGGATAGGCTTCAGCGGCGTAGCGGAACAGCGCGTCGATGGCGCCGTCGTTGTTGTACTGCGGGCGCGCTTTCAGCCAGGCGACGAAGCCACTGGCCACCTGCGCACGCGTCACCGACGGCGTCGGCGGGCAGACAAAGCGATCGGCGGCGGGTACGGCCGTCTGGAAGTAGCCGTAGGCCCCGGCGAGCACGCCGTGGCAGAAGGCCAGGCTGGTGGCCACGTCCTTGTCCGAGGATGCCGGCGAGCAGACGCGGGCCAGCTCGCCTGCGGTGTGTAGCCGGAAGTGCTCCTGTGCCATGGCCTGCGTGGACAGCGCCAGGGCCAGTCCTGCAGCGGCGAGCGCGAGTTTCATGAGGTTCCTCGATGGAGTTGAAAGCGCCGCAGATCGTAGCAAGAGAAGCTGACACGGCGCACCGCCCGTGGCCGCTTGTGTAGCATGCCTCTCGTCGGAACAGCTGCCGCGGGAAAGCCCATGTCCTACATGCTCCTAATCATCGAGCCGCCCGATCAGCGACGCTCGCGCATCGAGGCCGAGGGCCGCGAGGCCTATGCGCGCATGAAGCAGTTCGGCGAGGCACTGCGCGCCGAAGGCAAGCTGCGGGCCGTCGAATCGCTGGCCGGCCAATCCGGCGCGGTGCGCGTGCAGACGCGCCAGGGCAAGGTGCAACTGATCGACGGCCCCTTCGCCGAAGCCAAGGAAATGGTCGGCGGCTTCTTCCTGCTCGATTGCGCCAGCCTCGACGAGGCGGTGGCCATCGCCGGGCGCTGCCCGGCCGCCGAATGGGCGACCGTCGAGGTGCGCGCGCTCGGCCCCTGCTACGACGAAAGCCGCGCGTAGATTTTCGATAGCGCCTGTCGAAACCGGCGCTGCCCGGCCGTCGTGGAGGTGGAGGCCGCAACTGCGCAGGAGCCCGACCATGATGAATCCCGTCGTGCATTTCGAGATGCCCTATCGCGACGCCGCACGCGCCGCGCGCTTCTACGCCACCGCCTTCGGCTGGCAGACGCAGGCGTTGGGCGAGGCCATGGACCACTACGTGCTCGTGACCACCGCACTGGCCGACGTCAAGCCCGGTGCGCCGGCCGGCGCCATCAACGGCGGGCTGTACCCGTACAAGGCGGACTGGCCGGCGCAGCATCCGTCGGTGGTCATCGGCGTCGAGGACATGGCGGCCGCGATGGCGCGCGTCGGCGCCGCCGGCGGCCAGGTGCTGGGCGAGCCGATGGACATCCCCGGCATCGGCACCTATGTGGCCTTCACCGACACCGAAGGCAACCGCCACGCCATGCTCGAACCGCGGGTGGCCTGAGGGAGGCAGCGATGCGCTTCATGATCATCGTCAAGTCCACACCCGAGTTCGAGGCCGAAACGCGGCCCGCGCCCGACGCGGCGGTGTTCTCGGCCATGGCCGCATTCCACGAGGAGCTGGCGCGCGCCGGCGTGCTGCTCGACGCCTCGGGCCTGCAGCCCAGCCGCAGCGGCTGGCGCATCCACTACGGCGCCACGGGCCGGCGTGTGATCGACGGGCCCTTCGCCGAAGCCAAGGAGCTGATCGCTGGCTACACGCTGATTTCGGCGCGCTCGCGCGACGAGGCGCTGCAATGGTCGCGCCGCTTCCCCAACCCGGTCGGCGAAGGCCGCGAGGCCGTCATCGAGGTGCGCCAGCTGTACGAGCTGGACGACTTCGAGCCCGGCCCCTCGGTCGAACGCTTCCGCCACATGAACCTGCCCAGCCAGAACCCCGAGGACACAGCATGATCCGACAGATCTTCGTCAACCTGCCCATCAAGGACATGCAGCGCTCGCAAGCCTTCTTCAAGGCGCTGGGGCTGAGCTTCAATGCGCGCTTCACCAACGAACAGGGCGCGTGCCTGCAGATCGCCGAGAACATCTACGCGATGCTGCTGATCGAGCCCTTCTTCCAGGGCTTCACCAAGCTGCCGGTGGCCGACGCGCGCAACAGCACCGAGGTGCTGATCGCACTGTCCTGCGACAGCCGCGCCGAGGTCGATGCACTCGTGGCCCAGGCCGTCGCCGCCGGCGGCAGCACGCCCAACACGCCCGTGGACCACGGCTTCATGTACCAGCATGGCTTTGCCGACCCGGACGGCCATCAGTGGGAGGTGTTCTGGATGGACGAGAGCGCCGCGCCGCAGCAGATGTAGAACGCGCGGATGCATTCTGCCGTCCACCAGGCCATCGCCGCCGTATGGCGCATCGAATCGGCACGCATCGTCGCGGTGGTGGCACGCATGGTGCGCGACGTCGGCGTGGCCGAGGAACTGGCGCAGGACGCGCTGGTGTCGGCGCTGGAGCACTGGCCACGCCAAGGTGTGCCCGACAACCCTGGCGCCTGGCTCACCACCGCGGCCAAGCGCCGCGCGCTCGACCATCTGCGCCACCACAAGATGGCCGACGCACAGCATGAGAGCCTGGCCCTGGATCTGGTGGCGCTGCAGGCCCACACCGTGCCCGACTTCGTCGACGCCCTCGATGCCGCCCGGCAGGACGAGATCGGCGACGACCTGCTGCGCCTGATCTTTACCGCCTGCCACCCGCTGCTCTCGGCCGACGCGCGTGTTGCGCTCACGCTCAAGCTGCTGGGCGGCCTGAGCACACACGAGATCGCGCGCGCCTTCCTGGTGGCCGAGCCGACCATTGCGCAGCGCATCGTGCGTGCCAAGCGCACGCTCAGCGAGGCGCGCGTGCCCTTCGAGGTGCCGCGCGCAGACGCGCTGGCCGAGCGGCTGGCCTCGGTGCTGGAGGTCGTGTACCTGGTCTTCAACGAAGGCTACAGCGCCACCAGCGGCGACGACTGGATGCGCCCGGCGCTGTGCGACGAAGCGCTGCGCCTGGGGCGCATGCTGGCCGAACTGGCGCCGCAGCAACCCGAGGCACAGGGCCTGCTGGCGCTGATGGAGATCCAGGCCTCGCGCAGCGCGGCACGCACCGATGCCACCGGCCGTCCGGTGCTGCTGGCCGCGCAGGACCGCGGCCGCTGGGACCGGCTGCTCATCCGCCGCGGCCTGGGTGCGCTGGCACGTGCCGAAGCGCTGGCACAACCGGGGGGTCCCTACCAGTTGCAGGCCGCCATCGCCGCCTGCCACGCCCGCGCCACGGCAGTCGAGAACACCGACTGGGCGCGCATCAGCGCGCTCTATGCCACGCTGATGCAAGTGGCGCCGTCGCCGGTGGTCGAACTCAACCGCGCGGTGGCGGTGTCCATGCACCAGGGTCCGGCGGCCGGGCTGGCCATCGTCGATGCGCTGCGCGACGACA
>Ga0315912_10002773_pt1 | contig 18187 bp, 37 predicted proteins | sample VfabasoilMG_FD_204469 | JGI IMG/M metagenome (GOLD analysis project Ga0315912, IMG submission 204469) | Garden soil microbial communities collected in Santa Monica, California, United States - V. faba soil | ecosystem: Environmental > Terrestrial > Soil > Garden | place: USA: California...
ATCATGATACTCCAGCATCAAATAAATTTAATAACAAATATGATTGGGGCGGATACATTCATAAATTTTTAAGAATTGGAAATGGAAAAGCTTAAACATAAATTACCAATTTTTAATATTGTAGATCATTTATGTATTGATGATAATATTTTGTATGATTTACAATCTATATTTTTAAATTTGGAATCCGAATTTCAATCAGTTTTGGAAGTTAATAAAAAACTTTGTGGATTACACCACAAGTTAACTACATCGGTATATGATAATTTCTTTCAGATAGCATTAACAGATTCTAAATATAATAATGAAGATGTTGATTTAGAATTTTGTGAAACAATTCATGATGAATTACATAATTCTATAAGAAGTAAATATGAACTTGCAACTACTGATAATTCTCCATTTAATGAAAATACGTATACTCATCCAACATCGACATATGTAAGGTATAAAAAATCATTTGATAACGTATTATCTAAATTTAAAGGTAAACCTACTCGTATAAGACTTGTAAAACTAAATGCCGGAACTGATATAGCACCTCATATAGATTATGATCCATCATATGCAGTTAGGATTATTATTCCTATTTTTTCAACTCCGGAATGTGTAAATATTTTCTGGGAAAAGAATCAAGTTCATTCAATGTTTTTTGAGCCAGGAAAAGCATATTTTCTAAATACAGGATATAAACACGCTGTGATGAATTTTAGTAAGCACGATAGATATACATTTATGATTTCGGTAAATGGAATAGAAGACATAAAACATTTGATTTCTTGACAACTATAAATAAATAAGCTAAAGTAGTATTTGATTACTTGGACAACCGCAGGAGCAATTTTGAGGAAGTTCGGGGCTGCATAGAGTAGGAGCTACCGCTCTATGGGAGAATATATGTAAGATCGCTGCCACAAAGAAAAGGATGTTCAACGAAAGTTGATGGCCCCTGAGTTGAAACTCCTCCTATCGATTCTTCAGTCTATTCGTTATCACCACAACGGTATCCGCAGCAAGCCAAACAGTTCCTATTGACTCTACTCGACGAAGGAACGGGTTGGTGCACCTTAGATCCGGCTTGAAATCCGGGGAGGACAGAGAAATCTGTAGATGAATGGTTGTCGCCCGCAAGGGAACAGAACCCCGGCTATAGAGTAATCAATTTTTTATGAAATATAAGATAATAATTAAAGGGCGTCAGAATGCTATAGAAGCATCCGATTGGTGTGATGAAAACATCGGTGATTGGAGAGAAGGCCAATGGAGATGTTGGAGTGATGAAGGTAGATATGCCTATAGCTTTATGAATGAAACTGATTATCTTTGTTTCTTGTTGAAGTATAAACATCTGGAGGAAATATGAAATATTATCAGCATTCAGATGGTGTTAGACGACTGTATCCGGAAATTATTCCTAAAGGTTGGGAATTTGTTATTTCTCCGGATTTTAAACAATTTTGGAGAAAAAGAAAATGAATGAAGTAAAAGATTCACACAATTCGTTTTTGTGGGTTCCCGGAGATCAAAGGGGACATTTGAAGCCGTTTCTTACGGCTGTTTGGTATAGTATAGTGTCGATGGTTGCGGCCTATATTTTTCTTAGTATGATTCAATAATTTGGAGGTAATATGAAGAGGGTAATTGAGATACGTTCCGCTGAGGGTGGAGAAGATAGCAAGCTATTCGCAATGGATCTTGCACAGGCATATCAGAGACATTTCGATCGAGTTGGATGACTCAATCGTTTAGTTAAAGATTTACCTGGCGAAATTTATATTGAAGTAGTAGGCAAGGATTTAACTAAACTAGAAAATGAATCTGGTGGTCATCGTATTCAGCGAGTACCTCCAACAGAGCGTAAAGGTAGGGTTCACACCAGCACTGTAACAGTTGCTATTACCGATCCTGAATTGCGTGTAGAAGAATATAAGGATTCTGATTTTAGAATCGAATGGTATAGTGGTACAGGTGCTGGAGGACAGCATCGTAATAAACATCAAAATTCGTGTCGTATTACATATGTGCCCACAGGCCAAACTGCTACAGCACAACATCGATCGAGACAAAATAGCCTAGAACAGGCGAAAATAGCATTATTAAATACGCTTAATTCGCAAGCACGCAAAGAGTTCAAAATAAGCCTAGATAACAACAGAAAAGAACAAGTTGGCTCAGGAATGCGTGGAGATAAGATAAGAACTTACCGTTTTCAAGACGATGTTGTAAAAGATCACATAACTGGTAAGTCAGGAAGTGTTAGACAGGTCTTACGTGGTTATTTTGACTTGATGTGGTAAATATTGTATAGTATAAGAATCTAGCTATTAAGTTAGCAAATTTGTGATAGAAAGGTGTCTCGGACGCGGTTTCGAAACCGCCACCTCCACCCTTTAGTTCCGTATCAGATACGGGGGTGAAATGGATTCGACGGGGTAATAAGTATATCACTGAATGGATCGTCAGGCGATCGACGAAAATGAAGCAAAACGTTTAATTGCAAACGAAGAAACTTTCGCTCTAGCTGCCTAAGAAACACTAAGCGTGGGGTAGGAAATACCTTATTAACCAAACAACCTGGGGACTTCGGTCCCCATTCTTTTGATCACAATTTCTTGATAAATATAGGTTTAGCAAGGAATACCATGAGCGAAAATCAATCACAGAAAATATACAATGTTGTGAATAACTGGTTAGAAACTGTTAAGCGAAAAGATCCTAAAGAAATATCAGATCTATATTCGGAACAAGCAGTATTACTAGGAACTGTTGCGGAAAATGTAAAACAAGGTAGATCTGTGATTAAGACATATTTTGATATGTTTGTTAAAAAAGAGCCAGTGGGTGTTCTCAACAGTATTATTTTCAAATCATTAGGTGAGAAATACGGTGTTGCTGATGGTAACTATACATTCACTCTAAATGATCCCGACAGCGAAACTGGTAGAATAAATATTCCTGCCAGATTCACGTTTGTTATAGATTTAGAACGTAGGTTGATCGAAACACATCATTCCTCTTCTAATCCCGGAAATTTATTAACTGATATTTAAACTTCTGTTTGTACATTTCTTCGTTGCAGCGCACGATAAATATTAGTCTACCCAACGGAGAAACAATGAAACGAATATTTACGATATTAGCCGCCGCTTTGGCGATTACAGTTCATGCACAAGATGTCACTGGTGCAGGAGCTACCTTCCCGGCTCCTATTTACGCAAAATGGGCAGCAGCTTATTACAAAGAAACAAACAACAAAATCAATTATCAATCGATTGGTTCTGGTGCCGGTATAAAACAGATTGAAGCATACACTGTGACTTTTGGTGGAACAGATATGCCATTAACAGATGAAAAACTTGCTGCAGAAAATTTATTTCAATTTCCTACAGTTATTGGTGGTGTTGTTCCAGTTGTTAATATTGATGGAATAAAACCCGGAGAATTAAAACTTACCGGGGCTTTAATTGCTGATATTTATTTGGGCAAAATTTCTAATTGGAAAGATCCTGCAATTGCAACTTTAAATCCAAAACTGAAATTACCAGATTCATTAATCATGCCAATTCGTCGAGCAGATGGTTCGGGCACATCTTTTCTATTTACAAATTATCTTTCAAAAGTAAGTCCAGAATGGAAAACTAAGGTAGGAGAAGGTACAGCAGTAAATTGGCCAGCTGGTGCCGGCGGCAAAGGAAACGAAGGTGTTTCAGCTTATGTAGGGCGTTTGAAAAATTCTATTGGATACGTTGAATATGCATATGTAAAGCAAAATAAGATGATATATGTATTAATGCAGAACAGTGCAGGAAATTGGGTTGCACCAGATGATGAAACATTTAAGGCAGCAGCTGGTGGCGCAAATTGGGATAAAACATATTATCAGGTTTTGACCAATCAATCTGATAAAAATGCATGGCCAATTACAGGTGCTACATTTATTCTAATTCATACCAAAGTAAAAAACGCAGGTGAAACTAGATCTGCATTAGCATTCTTTGATTGGGTATTTACTAAAGGTGATCAAGCAGCAATTGAATTAGACTATGTGCCTTTACCATTAGTGGTTAAGAATAAGATTAGAGAAGATTGGAAAAAATTGGGATTGTTTTAACCGAAATTTGACAAGTTCTATAATATATTATATACTTGATGAGTCTATGCTAAATAGATATCCCGTTGGGATTTAATAACTATAGGAAAATTAAATAATGAAGAAATTAGCAATTATTGCACTTTTGGCGTCAGCCGCTACTATGGCTTCGGCCGCAACCGAAGTCGAACTTCATGGTGGACGCAACTTTGGCGTAGATCAGAGTTTTACAGGACTTTCTGTCGGACACAGAGTCGACAGTCGTGCTCTTACACTAGGATTTGATCACGCATCAAAGTGGGATCGTTGGAGCTTAGTTGGCTCTCGTGATATCACTACATTGGGTCCTGTAATCGTCGATGCTAAACTTGGTTTGGCACACGTTAATCCGGATCATAAGAAGAGTGGTTGGGCCGCAACTCTCGGTCTTGGTGCATCATTACCGATTGCCCCACATACTAGTCTGGTAGCAGATATTGCATATCAGAAGGGTCAGCATAAAATCCATCAATTTGATGGTGCTGTGGCTTCAGCTGGTGTGAAGTTTACATTCTAAAATATACTGAATGAGTTAAGGGACTTCGGTCCCTTTTCTGCTGAGTACAGTCTCGACTTGAGATAAATACTTTTGCCCACAGTGGGCACCGACGGCATTATAAATATAAGCACCTATGCCGTGTGCTGTAGAAAGGAAAACATGATCATGTACCACAACCAGCTCGCCGTAGCTATCAAACACAACGGCAAAATCCTCCGCGAAAATAAAGACCTAGTTCAACTTCCGTTTGGATCAGAATTTTCAGTGCTAGTCAAAAACCTCAACTCACGTAGAGTAAAATTCACTCTACATATTGATGGTCAAGATGTTCTCGACGGAACTGAAATCATTGTTAACGCAAATAGTGAATCTGAAATAAAGCGTTTTATCCGCAATGGAAATATGAATGAAGGTAATGCCTTCAAGTTCATAGAACGCACTCAAGCAATCGAAGATGGTCCACGCGGTGTCAAAGTAGATGATGGTGTTGTAAGAGTAGAATATTGGTTCGAACAAGAAGCACCAACCATAACAACAACCTATCATCGAGATGTATGGTGGAATGAATATCACTATCCATATTATAGAAGGTCTATCTGGGAATCACCATTCAATGGACCATTTCTTGGATCTTCTTCAGATCAAAAGATGAAGTCAGCAGTAGGCAATTTACAGAATAGCGTTCAATCTGCAAATGCTCAAGCAAGTTATTCATCTAATGCGGCTTCTGAAACTCTTTCAGATAAGAGTTATTCAAATGCCGAAGTATCAATAAATGATGTAGGTATTACCGTTCCAGGTTCTCAAGTTCAACAACAGTTTCATACCGTTTATGGATTTAAATCTGAAACACAATCTCATGTTATTGTTATTAGATTGACCGGACGAACCGGATCGATAAATATTGCTGCTCCAGTTACAGTAAAGACCAAAAACATTTGTTCTACCTGTTCTCATACAAATAAGCATAATGCGAAATATTGTAGCCAGTGTGGGACATCACTTGAATTAGTCTAACCACTTGACATGTGTGGCCACTACACATACAATAGTGGCATAAAGAGTATATATCTTGAGCGTAGTTCAAGATGAGCTATAACGTAAACACAGTATTCTATAGTTTTAAAGTAAAACGTCCATTAGATTCTAGTGGAAGACCTGGCAAGTGCGATACCTGGAAAGATACTACTGTGTTTATGAATTGAGTATAACGGGCCATAGTGGTCGCCCAGTTTGAATTGGGAAGGATCTACTCAATTCATAAATACAGTTACAATTTAACCTAAGGAAAACTACCATGATGTAGATTTATTTTAATTCTTCTTAAGAACGTTTGACAGTTCGCGCATTGCAATTTTGTTAGACATCAAACCAATTTTTAAGGAAGATATTATGGAAACCGAAATCGAAAAGAAAATCAAGGACATTCGTCCTCAATGGAAGGCACTTGCTGCCAAACGTGAAATTACCAAAGAAGATATTGCTGCACTCTGCATCTACCGTGCTGTTTTTAAGGAACAGATCCCGGAAGGCGCAAAGACTCGTTTGCATAAATCCTTCAAGCCTATTACCAATCCTGTGAAGCTTAACAACGGTGCTGATCCGAACGGTGCATTGATCACTGCTCTTCATTCCATCAAGTATTCGCATTTTGCTGACTGGCTTGATAAGGAAGAACTGCAACAACTTATCGATGCCGCTAAGGAGACTCTGAAAGCGGGCATCAAATGAGCTATATCTATACTTTTATTCGACGAGATTTATCTCCCGAACAAAAGATCGTTCAACTTGGTCACGCTTGTCATGAAGCGGGTAAACTTCTGTCACATGCAGAACACCGTGAAACTTCGAGCTTGATTTTGTTGTCCGCTGCAGATGAAAAGGACTTAAAATCTATCGCTCGAAAGATTGATTGTGCTGGTATTGATTTTTACATGTTCTATGAACCTGATAATGATATGGGTTATAGTGCAATCTGTACCAGACCAATCACATCTGAACGAGAACGTAGATTTTTCAGTAGATGGGATTTATATTGCGACATCACTTGACAGTAAGTAGTAGCGTATATAAAATAGAAGCATGACGTGATTAGTGTAGAGCGCACATTCACTGCTCGTTGGAGCATCTGATGATTGTCATACGGCTTATAACCGTCAATGTCATTCACGGCTAAGGCCCGGGTTCGCGTCCGGGATCACGTATATTGCCTTGTTAGCTCAATGGTGGAGCAGCGGATTCTAAATCTGAGGGGCCGGGGTTCGATCCCCCGACAGGGCGCCAAGAATATTACCGTACTGGTGTTTTACCGTCCTCTAAATTATGGCGGTATATGAAGAGAGTTCGAGTCTCTCCGCGGTGTTCAGATAAGGTTGATTGACCAGGTGGCCCAACCCACTGTTTACATGGTATGGTGGAAATAGTGCAGGATCGTTCCCTGCCGCAATCGTAAAATGGACTGGTGTTAATGGAAACACAGTTACTTTTAAATACTGTTCGAGGTTCAAATCCTCGGTCCGCCTTAAATTTTTCCTGTTGACAATTTATATACCTCAAGTTATACTATAAATAATTAGGAGGTTATATGAAGCGTGGTGAAGCACTCAACAAAATGCTTGTTCTGGTAACTACAGAATTCGATGGCATTTTTGATAAGGGTGGTGTCCCTTATGTTTTGCATTGCTTAAAGGTAATGCACTATCTGAAATCAGAAGATGAAGAACTGATGTGCATTGCACTTGGTCATGATTTGGTTGAAGACCGCAAAAACATCACGTATAAATACCTTCGTGACATGGGTTTTAGCGAACGTGTGATTGCAGGCATTGCTGCGGTCACTAAAGTACCCGGTGAATCACCCGAGGAATATTTGGCTAAAATCATGGCAAATCCTGACGCGATTCGTGTTAAACTTGCTGACTTGCGTCATAACAGTGACATTCGCCGTTTGAAGAGTGTAACTGCCAAGGATGTGGCTCGTATTGAAAAATACCATAAGATGTATTTGTCCTTAAAGGAGTTGGTGTGAAATATGGTGTTATGGTATCTTATGACACTTACCATGATTCAAGGATAATGCTGTGGTTATTGGAGTACAAACCTGATTACAAAGTTACAGCGATAATGGATACATCACCAATAGGAATGAGTTTTTATTATTCATTTTCTTCAGCAGAAGATGCTAATGCTTTTAAGTTGATATTTGGATGATCGAAGAAATCAAGTATGTGACTTGTCCGGATTGCAGGGGACGAGGTTCCAATTTGGAACCACACCAACGTCCTTGGGGTTACAGCGAAGTCGAAGTGGATTGTGAATTTTGTGAGGGTGAAGGACAATTTGAAGAAGAAGATTATCTAATTCTAAAATTAGAAGGTAAAGTTTGAAAGTCGGATTTACCGGTACACAAAAAGGAATGTCTCAACATCAGAAAGAACAATTTGTTCTAAAGTTGATGGAAATGAACATGACTCAATTCCACCACGGTGATTGTATTGGTGCTGATTCTGAAGCTCATGATATTGTTAGAGAATTCTTTCCTGATGTATGGATTGTAGGTCATATTCCCGATAAGGATAATAAACGTGCCTTCAAGAAATGTGATGAATATAGAGATCCCTTGCCCTATTTGGTCCGTGATCGTAAAATAGTAGATGAGACAGATTTTTTGATTGGTAGTCCAAAATCCGATGAAGAAGTTCTTCGTAGTGGAACATGGACTACAATTAGGTATTCAAGAAAAATAGATAAGCCGCGAAGGATACTTGAGCGATGAAATATAGAGTAATAGTTAGTGATAGTGAATTATGGCCGTTTAAGGTTCAGAAAAAGAACGATAAATCATTCTTTCCTTTCTGGAAAAATGTGACAGAATTTAAACAAGCATACGATGCTGAAAATTTTATTCGTAGAACTGTTGAAAGACAAGTATTATTTGTAAAAGGTCAGATTATTTTCGAATACACCGAAGCCGATCTTGTTGTTGATAGACTAAAGAATTCATCGAGAAAAGAATCTGAAATTGGAGCAGCAATGTCCGAAGCTCAACATGTCCATGGCATGGTGCAAAACAATTCTCAGAGATTAATGAAATGAGCGAAACAATCATAACAAAAGGTTGGCCAGGGCCTAAAGGCAAATGTGATATTTGCAACACCAAACCTGCCATGCATTGGTTCGGTGATACCAGCGTTGCTTTGTGTGGTGATCGAGAATGTGCTCAAATTAATCAAGCTGCCTGGGATAAAATGTGCCGAGAAATGGAAGAAGAAGAGGCGTATAGAAAAGAACATTGGGAATGGGGATAAATAAGAATATGAATAATAATACAACCGCAAGATTGCCATTAAGGTCAAGTGAATCCGTTGATGTTTTATATCAACAAATTTTAGGAAATATTAAGCGTGATGGACAAGGACAGTTTCGTACTGTCGAACCTGAAATTGAAATAATTCCTGGTCCACATGCAGATATTTTTGTAAAGATTTTGAAATAAATTAGCCCCGGTGGTGGAATGGTAGACACAGCAGGCTTAGAACCTGCCACCGAGAGGTGTAGGGGTTCGACTCCCCTCTGGGGCACCAAGAAGTGGATATGTTTTGGTATGGGCATCTGGGCTCATTTTAACACAAAAGTCGTGCCAAAGCCTCTATAATCCATTAGAAGGATATTATGGAAATTTATAGATCTACTTTTCGTCAAATGCTTTATGAAGCCATTAAACAGCAAGAGCGGATTGAAAAATTTCAATTAAGATATACATCCGATTCAGCGTATCTTGCAGCAATGAAAGAATTGCTTGCTAAAACCGAACATGAAGAATCGGTAATTTATTTGAAAGATTAAAATGTTTGAATGTCATATTACTGTATCAACGGATCACGCAGAAGTAGCAACTCAGGTTGCAAAAAGTGAACATTGGAAAACATCCGAGATTGCCCGTGATCCAATTTTAGGTGATAAGAATTATTTTTATCTTACTACTCATTCTGCTAGTTATGATAGTATGTGGAAAAGATTACGGAAAGCAGTTGATAGTTTGGAAGAAGCAAAGATTCCTATTATTCGTGAAAAGATTGAACTTATTGTTCATGACACGAAAGTAAAGGTATAAATAGTTAAGTTGTAGTTTTATCTATCGGGAGCAATGGTCACTACTGGAAACAGTATATCGGATAGAGTGAAAGTCTCTATGCGTAATCGAAGCGCCCAAACGTCCCGCGGAGTTCGATAACTATAATACCTAAAATATATGGCCTGGCCTAATAATATTAATCATGTAGATTGTATTGGTTTTCCTAAAACCTTTTTACCTGCCATTCGTAAAGCAATTGAGAATGATATGGTGAAATGGGGTAGGGTAAGTATGTTCGCCGAATCCGCTGCAGGAGATTTTGAGTGGGTAGGTTGTAGATGGATATTGTATGAACAATCTGAAACGGTTTATTGTATTCGTCTCGATTATGGTTCGGTGACTGCGGAGGACTTGACGGCAGCAATGATTAAAGGTAAAATAGAGTCATAGTAAGTAATTTGCCTCGGTAGTTTAATGGTAGAACGCCATCCTTACACGGTGGATACGGGAGTTCAATTCTCCAACGAGGTACCAGAGTTGGCTCGTTCTCAAGTCTGTAAAGACATAAAGAGAACGGTTAAAAGAGAAGGAGTATAAACCTTCGGCCAGTCCATTTCGCATCGTGCCCCTTTGATGTAAAACTCGGGTGGTCTGTGGTACCGTTCGACCTAAAATGCTGTATCAGGGTGAGAATCCTTAACAATCGGGACGGTCTTATCATTCCGTTACGGATTTAGGTCCCAATTTGATACGTGAGTTGAAACGTTAGCATAGGGAATTCGAAAATCCCTAAGCGAAACACTAATTTCCCGCTTTGGCATTCAGCGTTATTGATATGTCCGATTGACTTCGAACCGTTATGTCGAAGTGGAGCTTATCTGTTCATCCAATTGCAACAGAAATTTTGTGGGATTGATTTTCAATAACCCAAGTGAGTAGTAACACTTACCTTCCATGGAGGGTATAAACATATCGGGGGCCGAACCGTTAGTGTTGGATAGTGGAAAAATTCAACACAAGCTAGAATTCAAAGTACAGATAAATATCCGTGGTAGTTTTTATCTATATAGGAAATAAATTTATGAAAAAAGTAATTTTTGCTGCTATGATAGTATCTTTAGCTGGTTGTGCAGTAGCATATCCAGTTCCACAATATCAAGGATATGTTGTTTCTGATCCTTTCATTTTAGCTCAACATCCAAGAGATGTTGTGTATGTTTGGGATCCTATAAGATTCCTATATTATTTTGTTGATCATAGACATCATAAGCATTATATGCCGCCTCATTGGAGACATCATCGTCATGGACATCAGGGTGACCCTCGCTGGGAATATGAGCGCCATCAACATCATAATCATAAACATCATGGACATGATAATCATAAACATCATGGACATGATAATCACCCTGGACACGGACACGATCGTAGATAATATTTTATGAAAAGTTTGATTCTTGCTGCTATTGTTGTATCTTTAGCAGGATGTGCTGTATCTTTGCCTTCTCCAGGTAATAATGTCATTGTTTATCCTCCGGTTCGTGTGGATTCGGTTGAAATTGTATATATGTGGGACCCGGTAAGATATCAATATTATTATGTTGATAAGAGGGATAGCAGGCATTATATGCAGGTTGATTGGAAACATCCACACGGTCATAAACCACCGGGTCATGATTATTGGGATAAGAGGTAGTATTCTATATTAAGATTACTTTTAGCTTGAATAGAGTAAATAAGTTTACATCATTAGATGTAAACTGGAGGTAATTTTATGAAGAGCTTAATTTTAGCAACATTAGCCGCAGTATTCTTAGCAGGATGTGCCTTTCATGCCGGTGTTGGTAGTCATGGAGCATCAGTAGGTGCTAGAGTATATCTATTCGATCGTGATAGAGGACAGCATTATTACCATGACCATAATGGTAATAGATATTATATGGATAAAGGCTGGAAAGCACCATAATATAGACACATTCGGAGTGTAGCTCAGTCAGGTAGAGTGCTTGCTTTGGGAGCAAGTGGTCCAAGGTTCGAATCCTTGTACTCCGACCATTTTTTACGCATCATATCGGAAACAGAGCCCTGCGGGGAATGGATACAGAGCTATGATGCTTTTTCTTGGGGGCGATACCCGTAAAAGGTGCCCCAATACTCTACCAGAGTATAATGGTGGTGGTTGCCGGCCTAGTCGGGGCGAAATGTTTAGCATCATCTTGTATGCCAAGTCTCGCTTAAGGCTTGTAAAATAATCTGTCCTGTGTTCTCGAGTTTAACTACGGTCGTGGTTTTTAGGACCACGTAAAACATTATTGAAAAAGGGTTTATCGCCCATAGCAACTTTTTCAGGTAAAAGGGCCGCCAAGAAAGTAATACGCCGGTGGAACATCTTATTCATTCTGGAAAAAGAAGTGTTTAGGCACTGTTCCTATCTTACCGTATTACCTCCCGGATGTTGGGAAAATGGGCATAATTGTAGAGACGAGGTCTGGCAAAGTAGAATAGGTTATAAATTACCTAACGAAAACCGTTTGAGTCTCGATAGAAGCTAAACGTTTGTAGTAGCAAAACATCCACCTAATTTATTATTATGATTATCGAAATTACTAAAAAATATCCTCATACACCATTCGCCGTTCATGTTGAGAAGATTAAAAATGGCCCAGGCATTTGGGATTCGAATAAAATTTCAATCTATAGAGATGGAATTTTAATCGGGGAATACCTACGTAATTATTCTAATTATGGTCCGAATACATTTTATCCTTTTGAGATAAATCACGAATGGTATGCGTTGTATAGTGATAATTATACAGCCACTCGTGTAATGAAATTACATTTTGACCATATTGAGGATTGGTGTGGAGAACAGGAATCTCCACACGGATTTTGTCCAGTCGAATTTTATGTACCGAAGTATATTCATTCGAAACATAAATTTAAGGATTCAGAGTATGATTCCTATACTGTTGATTGTGATTCTACTCCGGAAGATTTTGAATTTGAATTACACAAGTCTGGATTTGTTAGTGTAAATTCCTGTAATTTTGGATTTATGTGTGGTTGTGTATGGGGAGATGATACCTCGTGGAAATTGCGTTATATTGATTTAGCTCAAGTTCCAGATAAGATTTTGACTATTACAGATAAGTTTGGTTATTGGGAATTACCTGATAGTCTCACATTAAAAGAATCTATAAATATGAGTGGTTGGGAACCTAACCATGATTGGGTTAGATTATATAAAATGGAGAGTATCAATCTAAAAACGGATGAACGTTGCTGAAGCTGTATTACATGAAATTTTATTTTCTTGGGCGGTAATCATTAGTGGTTATCCGGAAGCAGAACGGCCGATTGTTGAATATAAACCAAAGTCTTTTTTTGTAAAAGAGGCTTGTGGTGGTAATGAAAATTGTAAAGTTGTTGGTTGGTTTAAGGGTGGTAATGTTATCTATATTTGGGAAAAATTAGACATAGAAGGTAGTCAAATTGCTGCTTCTATTATAGTTCATGAAAATGTTCATTATCTTCAAGAACTAAATGGTAAACCTAAGAAAACTTGTAGAGATATTGTCGAACTTGAAAGGGAAGCATACGGAGTTCAAAAAGAATATCTTCTAAGAAATGGAGTTCTTGCGAATGGTGTTGGAATAACAATTACCACAATGCATTGTGAGGTAAAATGAAAGAGGCCAAATATTACATATATCGAAATCTACGTACGAAAGGATTTTCTGTTCGTTATCGTGGGAAGGTTATTGATAGACTCTTTACATTTTCAGCAGAGGGTGTTATATTTAAGGTTAACGAGTTAGGACGACAAAGAGTAATAAAAGAAAAACAAAAGAATGTTCACGCTTTTGTTGTTGCTGATAAATACAAAGATGAATTTTATCCAGCATTGACATTTGGTGAGATTGACAAGTTAGATAAAATAACATACAATCCTTATACCGACGCACACTTTGTCTGCAACGGTAAAAAGATAGAAGAAGCAAATAAGATAGTCTTCCAAAATGGAAGATGTTTATTGGTAGAATAATTGGGCTGTTCGTATACGGGATATTACCTTGGTTTTGCAAGCCAATGAAAGCGGTTCGACTCCGCTACGGTCCACCAAATTTAGGTAAGATATGTGGCAATATTGCGAAAAAAGAGCACACGATAGTTTTTAAGAATGTTCCCCGGTAGCTCAGCGGCAGAGCCGGCGGCTGTTAACCGCCTGGTCGGAAGTTCGATCCTTCCCTGGGGAGCCAATTTAACCTCTAAGAGATAAATAACATACAAGTTATAGAGGTTATATGTCTAAGAATAGTGAAGCTGTAAAAAGATGGAGAACTAATACCAAAGATAGAATGGTAAAAGCTATGGGCGGTAAATGTCAATGTTGTGGATACGATACCTGTAATAATTCGTTAGCATTTCATCACATTGATCCTTCAGAAAAAGAATTAGGATTTGGAGATTTAAGATCAGATCCTAAAAAATGGACAAATATAGTTTCAGAATTAAAAAAGTGTATTTTAGTATGTAATAATTGTCATGGAGAAATACATGCCGGAATAAGATTTATTCCGGAATCATTTTCTTTGTTCGATGACACTTATATTAAACATGATGCCAAAGTTCGAGAAGAAGATAATTGTGTATGTGGAAAATTAAAGTTTATCTCTTCTAAATTTTGTAGTAAAGAATGTGCTTCAAAGAATCATAGGAAGGTTGACTGGGACAATATAGATTTGTTAGAATTATTAAAATCTTATACGGTAAGTGAGATATCAGATATGTTTAATATTTCTGATACCGCAGTATATAAACGAAAATATAAGATTCTTAATAAATAAGTATTATGATAGATTGGAAAAATAAAACAACAGATCAACTACTTGAAGAAGTAAGTAAAATATCTGATGAAGAAAAAGCATTATTGATTGAAGAGATGAGACAATCGATACAGGCGTCAGAGACACCCGAACGAATACAATATTGGAAAGATAAAGTTTCAACAGCACAAAAGTATCTATCTGAATTAAAAAGATTAAACGGGTTAGAATGAGATTAGATGAAATAACTTTAAAATCAATCGATGAAGTAGATATATATCTTAATATTATATATGAGAGTTTAAAAATATCTTCGAGTTTAATTAAATCTCCAAATCATAATCAAATGATTAAAGATTATAAAGAGACATTATTAGATCCTAATAATCAAGAAACATTCTCTGTATGGGTATTACAATCCCCGGAGAATCGTAAGATTTTTCTAGAATTAAAAAGAAGATTAGGTATTCGTTAATGAAAGTGATATATAGTGATGAATATGGTGAGGAAATTCTTAGCGTAGAAAGCGAGAATATACCTTACAATGGTGATGTAATATCTATTGACGATGAAGACTGGAAAGTAAAGTCGAGGATGTTTATTCCAAAAGATGATTCTGTGATTGTTGAGATTACACAGAATATGGTAAGATCTAAACCATCCGAAGACAACGGTGCTAGACTTGCAGAGATGCAACGTGCTATAGTAGAGGTTAATAAAAGGCAAGACACGCAGGAAAAGAAATCAAGAATCTTGCGTGAACAGTTAGTTTCAGTAAGAACACATTTAAGGAATAAAGATAAATGATCCCAGATAAACACTTCCGTATGAAAAAGCCTACCAAGACTTGGTTGGCCCTAATGAAAGGAAGTAAGGAACAAAAAGATGGTTGGAAGCGTATGTTTATTGACGCTCAACTTCATGAGGAAGCCGCTCGTCGTGCTACCCTGAAGACCAATGATAAAGAAGGTCGTCTTGGGAACAGAACACGTGGTGCCGTAGCACCGGACTAAATTAATTTGTGGTATGGTGCGGTACGTTTACTATTAGAGCCGCGCCCCTGTATAATATTATTATTTAATTATATTCTACCACTAATTGATAAATAAAATTTGAATACGCCCTTTTAGTGATATTGGCGAACACGCATCTTTGGTATAGATGAAAGGTCAGTTCAATTCTGACATGGGGCTCCAGTTAGTATAGAGAAATTCCTAAAGATTTTCTTCCATAACCTTTATTCCTGCCTTTCCATGTAGGAGTAATACTATGGCAGTTTGGACATAGAAATCTGAGATTTGAAGGATGGTTATTGCTGGCATTGCCGTCAATATGATCTAATTCGAGAGAAAGTAGTGTGCCTAACCAATGAGTTAAAGAACATTTGGAACATACATATCCTTTATGTTGTTTTAGATATTTTCTAAGAACTCCTCTTTCAGATACAAGACCTTGTTCTACCTTAAAATTTCTTTCTTGAATTATTTGTGATAAGGATTTTCTATTTTTTGGTTTTATTTTTCTTTTTGGTGATATAGAATTATTGTGTGTTGCGGCACAACTTCGAGAACAAAATTTAACAATTTTATGTTTATTGAATGGGATAGCACAATTACATATAGGACATAATTTCGGATTTTGGTTGTAAATATTTTCTTTTTCTTGTTTGCGAATTTTACAATTTTCAGAAAAGATTTTACCACCTATAGATCCTGCTTCTTTGTTTGATAATTTTGACATTTTGCTCCTTACATGTTATGCTTATTTATCAAGCACAGATGTTTGGAGCACCATAAAATGAAAGTGTATTTCGTATTGATTGATCCTGAAGAGGATTGCGATTTTTTGAATGCATGTACAATCAAACACGAAATAACACCGAAGAGCGAATTTGGTCATTGGTTCGATTATCCTACCAATGCTATTATTTTATCTAAAGGTGATATGTTTACTTTTACGATTGAAAATCCTGAAGACGAATTGATATTAAAATTGAAGTTTGGAAACAGAATTTCGGAAGAACATATAAATAATGTATGTCCGGCGAAAAACCATTCTTCATTGAAGGCATAGTAGTTGATGTTCCTCCAGGTTATGAACTTGCTTATGTAAAAGTAGTAAATGGTAATGTTTATAATTTGAGACCTTCAACTCCGGGAATTGATTTCTACAAATTGAAAAAAGGTCAAATTGTAGAGATTGAGATAACTAATAAATTAGTGCGAGTGCTTAGTGCTCGTATAATAGATAAAGCGGGCGAGTGTGATGGTAGCACGTAGGGCTCATAACCCTGAGGGCCGGTTCGATTCCGAGGCTTCGCAACCAACCTAGAAGTAGATTTGATTATCTGCTTCTTAAGACTCAGACGGGGTCGCTGTCTCGACCAGAAATGTTCGTAAAACTTATCACAGAATAACGCGGGTAGTGCTCGGAAACAGCAGGGTCTCATAAGCCCTAGCCAACGGTGGTTCAAATCCATCACCCGCAACCATTATTGCGGATATGGTGGAATTGGTAGTCACGCAGCGTTGAGGTCGCTGTGCCGAAAGGCGTGGAGGTTCGAGTCCTCTTATCCGCACCATAATTATGAAAATTCAGACTAGCACTGATTGGGCAATGGTTGAATCGAATCTAAATTCGAAATGCCGTAAATTTGCTCACTCCGATGAAGTCAAGAAAATGATCAGAAACATTAATTCAGAAATAACTGAATTATCAAAAGCGGAAGTTCAAGCACGACAAGGTAGAAAAGATCGTGCCACAGAACTTCTAATAAAAATCAATCAAGATATCGAAATGGTAGAAGACTATATTCTAGTCGCAGCGATTATTGGTTGATATTCAAAATCGGGTGCGGTATCTTGTCAGGGATACAAGCCTTACTTGGAAGGTAAGTGGAGTAACGAAAGTTGCCGGGGGTTCGATTCCCCACCCACCCGCCAATCACAAAGAGATTATAAATGAGAAACATACAAAGGAATGTTATGAACGCAATCAAAATGAGACGCCTTGAATTGCTTAGTATTGTATTGAGCAACAAAGAAAAACATATCGCTGAATTTAAGGAAGCAATTAAGGATTATAAGGCACTTGTAATTCAGACTGCCGAATCAAATCTAGCACTTGCTAAGACGAATAATCTTGAAGATTTTAAGAAAATTAAGACTTTGCCACATGCACCAGTTTCGTATGAAGACAGCTATAAGCGTGCTATTCGTATGCTTGAGCTCTCAATCGAAGATGTAATTGAGGTTGAAGAAGACGTGTTCAATCAGCTTGTACTTGATGAATGGTCTTGGAAACATGCTTTTGTAGCATCTAATTCAACATATAAAGCAGGCGCATACTAATCAGTTGACCTAAAATAATATGTAACATATAATGAGCGAGCGCAATAGGTGCGCTCACTTAACACAAACAAAGGACATACATGTTTAAAGGCGTTTTCACAATGATTGCTGCGATGTTGGGCACATCTGCTGTATTTGCTCAAGCTGCACCTGCGGTAGCTGCTGCCACGACTGCCGCTGAGGTTGGTTTTTGGGCCAGTGTTGGAATGTTTATTGCGGGTTGGGCAGTAGCCATTTTAGTTGTACTTGCATTCTTCGGTATTTTGGCTGAACACAATAACTCCCGTGGATGGTCCATTTTCTGGATGA
>Ga0315912_10002774_pt1 | contig 18183 bp, 16 predicted proteins | sample VfabasoilMG_FD_204469 | JGI IMG/M metagenome (GOLD analysis project Ga0315912, IMG submission 204469) | Garden soil microbial communities collected in Santa Monica, California, United States - V. faba soil | ecosystem: Environmental > Terrestrial > Soil > Garden | place: USA: California...
GGCCTATGTCTATTATGGTAGCGGCGATGACCTTCCTACGGCGACGCCTACGCTCACCAGAACGCCTACGCCGACACTAACGGCTACTCAGACCGCTTCACCCACCTCAACTGTCACTGACACACCCTCGGCAACCGCAACCCCTACCCAAACTACATCTCCCTCTCCAACGCCAACCGCAACCCCTACCCAAACTGCGTCTCCTTCCCCAACGCTAACTGCCACCGCGATGATTTCCCCGTTACGTGTCTATCTACCTTTGGTGCAACGTTAGCTACGGCGTAGGCGTCACCGACCACAAACTCCATGCCGCGCCGATGCCCGCCACAACGATGCCCCCCCAGAGAATGTAGTACCCCACCTGCCACAGACACCCGAAACAACTCACGCCCAGGCCCCAGGTGGCACGGTTCACGCTGGAAGCGTCAGCTTCGGTTTGGGCTTGACGCCGACTCCACCAACCCGCCGCAAAAGCCACCGCCGCAAAGGGTAATCCCGGCACCGTAGTGAAAACGCCGCCGGGCATGATGGACAAGATGAGCCAGATGATCGAAGTGATAAGGCTGAGGGTGGCCCACTGGCGGGTGGTCATTTTAGGAGACTAGAGAATTAGCGAAGGGGAGAACGCGCTAGCGCAGCGCTTCCAAAATGCGCTGGAGGTCATCCGGCAATGGCGCATTAAACGTCTCTTGGCGTTCACTGTTGGGGAGGGTGAACGTGAGTTGGGCGGCGTGCAAAAATTGTCGCCCCACCGGCAAGGAAGCCTTGCGCCGCCCATAGACTGTATCGCCGACGATGGGGCAATGCAGGTAGGCGAAATGCACGCGGATTTGGTGCGTGCGCCCGGTGATGAGGCGCGCTTCTACCAGTGTGTGGCGCGGAAACTTTTCGATCACGCGATATTCGGTGATGGCGGCGCGCCCGCGCTCGTCGGGCATCACAGCCATGCGTTTGCGGTCGCGCAGGTCGCGCCCTAACGCCACTTCGATCCGACCCGTATCGGTGGGCAGGTGTCCATCGAGCAAGGCCCAATACTTTTTCGCCACCGTGCGGTCTTTAAACTGGCGTTGCAATTCACGATGCGCCCCGTCATTTTTCGCCACCACGATCAACCCCGAAGTCTCTTTATCTAACCGATGCACGAGGCCGGGGCGTTGTTCATCGCCAACGCCTTCCAAGTCCGGGTCGTGCCCCTAAATGGCGTTGACCAAGGTGCCCTGAAAATGCCCGATGGCGGGATGCACCACCATCCCGGCGGGTTTGTTGATGACGAGGAGATCGTCGTTTTCAAAGACAATCGCCAACGGGATGTTTTCAGCCAGATGGGTCGTGGGCGCGGTGGGCGGCACACGCACTTGGGCGAGCCCCACTTGGTCTACCCGGTGCGCGGGTTTGGTGATAGTCTGCCCGTTGAGGCGCACAAACCCCTCTTCAATGAGCCGTTGCGCTTGAGTGCGGGACAGATCCGGTAGGGCTTGCGCGATCAATCGATCTAAGCGTTCCCCTAAGTGGGTCTCCGCTATTGGGAAGTCAAACAGCCGTTCTGTCACAGTGGTCGCTTAAGCATCAGCCGTCTCCGCATCGGAGGTGGAAGGGGGCGCGGCGGGCTTGGACGGTTGGGCGCGCGCTTCTAAGATCATCATCCCGACCAACAGGGCCACGCCGATGCTGATGCTAGCATCAGCGACGTTGAAGATGGCGAACGTCCCGACGCTGACAAAATCGGTAACGGTACCAAACAGCACGCGGTCAATGAGATTGCCCAGCGCACCGCCGAGTTGCAGACCCAGCACGACCCGCATCCCCCATTGGCCTTCGGGCAGGTTGAACGAGTAGTAGATAATGACCAGCGAGACGATGACGGCGAGGATGGCGAAGATCAATCCGCCATTTTGGAACATGCCAAACGCCGCGCCGGTGTTGTTGATGTGGCGCAAGCGGAGCCACGGCTCCAACCACTCGAATGGACTCCAACTGCCATTGAGCGGGATGGTCTGCCGCACCAGATATTTCGTATATTGATCGAATAAAATGACCAGCGCCGCGATCCAGTAGACCAGCGTCTGGTTGAGGACTTTCTTACCCATAACACTCCTTTGTTAAGCAGAAGCATTGTACCTTAGCGAGAAATGATGATCAATGCACTTCCTACCTTCTGCTATACTCCCCCTATGCGCTTTCTGCAAAGCCATCCGCGCGTTTTAGAAGCCGCCTACGACCTCACGCACCGTTGGTTGCGCCCGTTACGGCGTTGGCTTAAGCCGGGTGGTTGGGTCGAAAAAATTTTTGTGCGCGGCGAACAGTGGAGCAAAGGCGCAGTATTTGATTGCCGGATGTGCGGTCAATGTGTATTGCATAGCACGGGCATGACATGTCCCATGACCTGCCCCAAGAATTTGAGGAACGGCCCGTGTGGTGGGGTGCGCGCCAATGGACATTGTGAAGTGTTCCCGGAGATGCCCTGTGTGTGGGTGCAGGCCTATGAACGCTCGCAACAGATGCCCAGCTATGGGCCAGAATTCCTCCAGCTCGTGCCGCCGCTCAATCGGCGCTTGGAGGGCACTTCGGCTTGGATCAACGACTTGACGGGCGTTGCTCAACAAACACCGCGCGGTTGGAACATGGACTCACATGGCGGTTGACCCCACCTTCCATCCCGAACTGATCCATCTCTCCGCCTTCATCGCGCCGGGCGCGGTGGTGGTGGGGCAGGTGACGATCCATGACGAAGCGAGTGTGTGGTTTAACGTGGTCGCGCGCGGTGATCTGGAAGCCATCGTCATCGGCCCGCAGACCAACGTGCAGGATGGCTGTATCTTACACGCCGATCCCGGCCAACCCTGTCTATTAGGGTCGCGCGTTTCGTTGGGGCATGGCGCGATTGTGCATGGCGCAGTGGTGGAGGATGAAGTGCTGATCGGTATCCGCGCCACGGTGTTGAACGGAGCGCGCATTGGGCGCGGGAGTTTGGTGGCGGCGGGGGCGCTCGTGCCGCCGGGGATGATCGTCCCGCCCGACTCGCTGGTGATGGGCCTGCCCGCAAAAATCATGCGCCCGACCAACGCTGACGATCAACAGCGCGTCCAGCGCACTTGGCAACACTATGTGGAATATGCGCGGGCGTATCAGCGGGCGTATTCGCCGCGGAAGTTTAAATAGATCGGCTATTGCCCTGCCGAATTGTGTAACCTAGAGTTGACCCGCCTCTGCCACCACAGGCCGACAATACCAAAGGCCACGAGCCCAATCAGAAAACCAATCGTAAAGGCGAAGGGCGTTAAGAAGAGCAAATCGCCGAGGGCGATCCGCAATAATTCGCGCCGCGAGACGGGGGTTGGGGATTGACGAACGAAGAGCGATAACGCTACCACTTCTGAGACAAACAACCCCAACGTCGCAAAACACACCGTCCCCAAACTGCCCAGCGTCAGCCAACGCGCCCAGTTGTCGCGGGCGTAGCGCATCCCCAGCCACGCCATCACTGCGCCGCCCACGGCCATAGACACCCCCAGCGCGAGCAGTGGGCCGAACCAAATTTTCAATGGCAAACGCCAAGTGCCATTCAACAGCATACTGATCGCCGCCGCGGCTATGAAACCCGCGCCCCCGACGATCACTGCCACAAACGGCGCGACGCCTTGCCCTAACCGTTTTTCCTCGGCACTGCGCGGGTCGGGCAGGCGTGGCCAACGGAGGGTTGCGGGAGGCCGCCAAGTGATCTGCTCGGCAAGGTGCGTAGACTCAAAGGCGATGAGTTCGCCCCAACTGAGGCGTGGGAGATGTTCGACTAATTCCCCAGCGCGTTGCACGAGCGTTGTGGGCGGCGGGACGAGGCGATAGGCGGCGGCCTCCACTACCTGCGTCAACTCATCCCAATCCGCGCGCCCGATCCGCCGCGCGAACTCGTGGGGCGTCTCGGTCAACTGGCGTTTTTGCTTGAGGCGCTTTTGACCCGCGACATATGTCTGCAAGATGCGTTGCACGTTCGGATCACGCGTCGCTACCGGCCCACGGCGTGCGCGCTGAGCCAGCCAGTAACGCCAACCGCGCCACGCCACATAACCAACCCCAATCAGCCCGACACCGATCAAAATCAGATAAAGCGGCCCCGAGGCGGCGCTCATCAGGGCCGCCCCCGCCGCCATCGCTTGCCCCCAGGGAATAGCAGGTAGGTCTTTGAACGCCCCCGACAAAAACCACGTCTGCACAGGCGCGGTGTAGGGCGAGGGCGTCCAGCCGGGCGTGGGGTCAAAGGGCACCCACCCATAACCGGGGAAATACACTTCCACCCAGGCATGCGCATCGGAGGCGCGCACGGTGTAGTAATTGGAGAGCTGGTTGTATTCGCCCGACCCATAGCCCGCGACCATCCGCGCGGGGATGCCCAGCGAACGCAACATGACCACTTGCGCGGTAGCAAATTGTTCGCACACCCCGCGCCGATCTAAAAAGAGAAAAGTATCTACCACTTCCGCGCCGGGCGGTGTGGGCGGCGGATAAAAATCATAGGGGATGGTCAAGAGATAATCGCGGAGCGCGGCGGCTTTATCGTAAGGTGTGGGCGCGTTGGCTGTCAGGTCGCGCGCGAGGTCGCGCACGCGGGCGGAGAGATTGGCCGGGAGTTGGAGATAACGCGCCGTGACCGAGTCGGGATAAATCGTGGGCGCGGCGCGCAACTTGGTCGCGTCAAAGATCGGGCGGCGCGAGATGACGGTGTAGGTCGTCCCGGCTTCAATCGGTTTGCTCAACAACAGCCCCACGCCCGCGTCGGAGGTCATCTCTTGCGCGTTGATGTAGACCTCAATGGGGCGATAAGCGGCGAAGACCCGGTTCGGCTGAGGCTGGAGGATGTAATAGGATTGCACGATCTCTTCGCCGATAGATTGGGTGTCGAGGGGGATCGTAAACCCAACGCCACCCCGCGAAGACCGCACCTCCGTCCCCATCAGGCGGTTCAAAGTTTCGCGGAGCGCGTCTTTCTCCTCATTGGTCAAGTTGGGCAGAGCCTCAATCGTTACTCCTGTGTAAATTTCCTCGCGGCGGTCGGCAATCGCCTCTAACCCCGCGCGTTGGGCGACCACCCAATACCCGTCGCCAAAGGCCTCGGCAAACGCATTGATAATCACCTGGTTGGTGAGTTTTTGCCCATCGCCCGATTGTGTCCACGTTTGCCCATCATAAAAATCGTAGGAATGACTGCGCCAGTAGCTCCAGGCGGGTGATTGTACATACATCACAATCGCATCGCTCAGGCCACCGCGATAGCGCAGGTCAAGGCGCGAGTCGAAGCCGGGATAATACAAGCCGCTGGCGTCGGGTTCATACACGCCGTTGACTTGCACCAGCGGCACCGCCGGGTTTAAGACTTGTGAGGTGACACTGCCGCGAATGGGCAGGTTGATCGAGAAGGGCGGGATGATAGGGCGGCTCGCAAAACGCGGTGTGAAGAGGAAGATGAGCACCGGCAGGGCGAGAAACGAGAAGATCGAGGAAAGCAGAGAGCGGCGCGGCGAGACGCGCGCGGCGGCGGAAGCCAGGTTGAGCTTGGGGCTCACCGCCTGTTGACCATCTTCGTGTTCGGCGCGGTTGAAGACGATCAGCACCAACACCAAATAGGCGAGGATGAACATCACAAACGAATAGTCGCGGCTGAGCGTGGCGGCGACGTAGAGGACGAGCAGGCTGAGGCCAAGTGACGAGAAAAGATTGGAACGATGCCGCAGATCAAACGAGGTGATGGCGAGGGCGTAAAGCGCGAATTGCGCTTGAGGCAAGTTGACTCCAATGAACAACCCGCCACACATCCACGCCAGCGCCAAATGGAGCGCGATGAAGATCAGCACGCGCACATTGGCATTCGGCTTGGCGTGTTGCGCCGCGCGCCAACTGTAATAGTGCCCGCCGACCAAGCCCAGCGTGGCGATCAGCACCGGGCCCCAGACCCAGCCGATCCACGCGATCGCCGCAATGGGCGGTAAGGAAGCCACCAAGACCCAGCGCCGCAGGCTGAGCGAACGTTCGACAGGTTGGGGAGCGGAGCGTTTGAAGAGGGACATAGTTCTTTACCTATCCCAAACCTATCCCAATCTACTCAACATCTCTTCCCACTCCGTCCCGGCCTGAATGACACAGGCGCTCACCCCGGCGGTCTTGAGCGCGCCGACCAGCTCATGGGCGCGGGTGGCTTCGCCGAGGGCGGCGGGCAAGAAAGGCGTAGGGTCAATGCAGATCGCCAGCACGCTGAGCCCACAGCGGCGCATTTCGATCAAGGCTGGGATCGCGGTGAGGTCAGGCGCGGGGAGCAAGGCGGCGACAAAAGGCGTGGCGCGTAATTGGTTGAGGCAGGCGACGAACGATTCATCGCCTGCGCCTTGCACCCGCGCCAAATAGTTCAGCACGCCCCACTCGCTCAAAGCGCCCGCCGGGGCCGGCCAGTCGCGGCTATTGGTGGCTAACGTCACGGGCAAGGCGCGGCGCGCCGCATAACGCGCCAAAGTCGCGGCGACCTGAATGGCGAGTTCTAACGAGGTGTCTTCATCCTCCCCAATGACCGAAGCGGCGCGGAGGTCAAGCGCGATGGTCAGGCCGGGTTGGGTTTCTTCGGCGAACTCTTTGACGATGAGTTGCCCGGCGCGCGCGGTGGAGCGCCAATGCACATGGCGCGGCGAGTCGCCCGGACGATATTCGCGCACCCCGACAAACTCACTGCCATAACCGATGCGCGTCAAAATGTTCTGGGTCGCGGGGATGCGATCAAAAAGCGGCAACCGTTTGAGCGGACGGGCTTCAGGGAAGATGAGGGCAGTTGTGGGAACGTCTATCACGCGTGCGGCGCGAAACCAGCCAAAGGGCGCGGCGGTGGTGAGCGTCACGGGCGGAAAGGTGAAATGCCCCCGCCGCGCGCAGGTGAACAGGTAATCAAGTTGAACGGTCTGCTGGCCGGGGACGGTGAGAAAAAAGTTGATCTGGCGTTCTGGCTTGGGAGCAAAGGCGCACTGTTCTACGCCGCGCACTTGCCACGCCGTGATCCGCCCGCTGTTGGTGAAAGTTAAAGTGAGGGTCACTGGGTCGCCGACGGCTAATTCCAATTCGGCGGGCGTGGTAGAACCGTTGAGCGCGCGCGTCAATTGCAAGCCCTTTACCATTTGGCGTGGGAGGGGTCCCGCCGCCACCCATAAGCCGAGCGTGAGGGCGCACAACACATACAGCCACCCGACTTGGGTCTGGTTGGCGAAAAAATAGAATAGCAAAGCTACGGCTAGGATCGCCCAGCCGCGCGAAGTAGGGTGCATAAGTTTTAACCTAGAACCAAAGGCGCAGGAGCGCTATTCCCACCGGCCCAAGAAAAACAACGCCGCGGCGCCGAGGACCATGCCGATCAGGAAAATGGTGGGGTCATCCACATTGGAAAACGCGACCAGCATCCCGCCTAAAAATGCGCCGAATAACGAGCGCCCCCACCAAGTCCGAACCAATCTTTGAAGTCGTTCAACCATAACAAATCCTTGAAACACACAATAATCAAGACTCAAGACCCAACACTCAACACCTAAACAAGTTATATAGGGATGAGTATTGCTTATTGTGTCTTGTCTCTTGTTTCTTAACTATACTGGCACAGCCACTTTCTTCAACAGCTCGGCCACCACCGCCCGCCCCGAGTCGAGGCCGCGCGCGCGGGTGAGCAGGCGATGCGCCATCGCCGCGGGGGCAATCGTCTTGACATCATCTGGGGTGACAAACTCGCGCCCGTTGAGCAAGGCCATGGCCTGCGTGGCCCGTTGCAAGGCCACCCCTCCGCGCGGGCTGACGCCCAACAAAACGTCTGGGTGTTCGCGAGAAGCCAGCACCAACCGCACGATGTATTCTTTGAGTGGGCGCGCCACCTCCACTTGCAAAGCCGAATTTTGCAAATGCAAAATATCTTCTAACGAGAGCGTCGGGCGCATGTCGTCCAGCGGGTTGGTGTGCTCTTCGCGCTCTAAGATGAGCAGTTCGGCCGCGGCGCCTGGATAGCCCATGCTCAATGAGAAGAGGAAGCGGTCGAGTTGCGCTTCGGGTAAAGGGAACGTCCCGGCGGTCTCCACTGGGTTTTGCGTGGCGATGACGAAGAACGGTTGCGCCAGTGGGCGGGTCACGCCATCGGTCGTGATCTGACCTTCGGCGAGGGCCTCTAACAAGGACGATTGCGTGCGCGGTGTGGCGCGGTTGATCTCGTCTACCAAGACCACGTGGGCGAACAGCGGCCCCGGCACAAAGATAAACTCCTGTTGGCGCTGGTCATACAGGCTACTGCCCGTGATGTCGCCCGGCAGGAGGTCGGGGGTGCATTGCACGCGCTTGAAATCAGTCGCCAATGACCGGGCGAGCGCCTTCGCCACCAACGTCTTGCCGATGCCCGGCACGTCTTCCAGCAACAAATGGCCGCGTGCGATGAGCGCCGCTAAGATCAATTTGAGTTTGTCAGTATCCACCACCACAGCGGCTTGGATGTTCGCTGTGAGGCGCGCAATTAAGTCCATCGAACTCTCCACACGAAACGCGGGTACGGTTATTTTAGGCGAGATTGTCAAAAATGTGTCCATAATCAAATTCTAACATGTGCCGCGTGCCACACCAGTTGCCAGTCCGGTGAGCCAACTGGTATCATTCGTGCCGTTCGCATGGCACTTTCGGAGCAGGGACGTTTTAGAGCCGGTCAGAAAGCTGGATATGACAATTCAAAAAACATTGATTTTTGTAGGCGCCCATCCCGACGACGAGTCGTTTGGCCCGGGCGGGACCTTGGCCCACTATGCCTTGCAAGGCTATCAGGTCTACTATGCCTGTGCCACGCGCGGCGAAGTGGGCTCAGCGGACCCGGAACATTTGCAGGGCTACGCCTCACCGGGCGATATGCGCTGGGCAGAGTTGGTCAACGCCGGGAAGGAACTCGGCCTAAAAGAAGTCATCCACCTCGGCTACCGTGATTCGGGGATGGTCGGCTCGCCCGACAACCAGAACCCGGAATGTCTGGTGATGGCCCCGCTGGAGGAAGTGACCAGCCGGGTGGTGAAGGTGATCCGACAGGTGAAGCCGCAAGTGATCTTCACCTTTGACCCGATTGGCGGTTACCGTCACCCCGATCACATCGCCATCCACAACGCGACGGTGAAGGCGTTTCACGCCGCCGCCGATGCGCGGCAATACCCCGAAGCCGGGCCAGCCTACGCACCCCAAAAGCTGTATTACAGCGTCTTTTCCAAATGGTGGCTCAAGATGTTTGTTAGTCTATTGCCGCTCTTTGGGCGCGACCCGCGCAAGTTTGGGCGTAATGGTGATATTGACCTGACCGATTTGGTGGCGGTGGAATTCCCGATCCACGCGACCATCAAGATCGCGCCCGAGGCGCAACAGATGAAAGAACGCGCTTCGGCTTGCCACAAGAGCCAATTACAAGGCGGCCCGCCGAGTTCGGGCTGGATGGGGTGGGTGACGCGCTGGCTCAGCTCAACCGAGACGTTTATGCGCGCGTATCCTGAAGCGTCAGCGGGGGTGAAGGAGAAAGATTTGTTTGAAGGGGTAGAGAAATAAGATGTAAGCGTAAAAAAAGAGACGCGCTACAGCGCGTCTCTTTTTTTGTTGAAAATTAGACCCTCACCGCCCGCCCGTCACGTTACGCAGGCTGTCGCAGGCGGGGCACACCCCACCCGGGCGAATGATGGCAAACCCCGCCTGGGGGTCATCGCCCCACACGGTGAAGTCTACATTGAACACGATCAGCAAGCGTACTTGCCCGCCGCTCCGCGCGAGGCTTGCGGCCTCGCCGATCCACTGGGCTTGTTGTGCCACTGTCGTATTCCCAGCCCACCCAAACGCGCCCGGCAAGGTGCCATAGCCCTCACCCGTCAAATAGCCCAATTCAGTAAAGCAGATCTTACGCGCGCCGCCAAAGGCGTTGTAATACACGCTGACCATCGAACCATAATAACGGGTGTAGTAGGGGTCGCGCGGGTCACCGCTGGAGCGGGTGGGGCTGATGATGCCTTCGTTGTAATGCACCCCAATACAATCCATATACTTGGCCGCGCCCGCCGCCGCCATGCCGCGCATGTAGCGGTCGTCGTTCCAGACCCGGCTCAAGCCAAACGCGCCCTCCGCGCCGGTGGGCGAGGGTGCGCCAGAGATCACCATCGTATTCGGGTTGTTGGCCTTGATCTTGGTGTAGGCCCGCCGCAGCAGATCGGTATACTTGGCTGGATCGATCTCCCCCATCGGCCACTCGCGATCCAAGTTCATCTCATTCCAGACTTCAATCGCATCGGCACCACCGCGCGCCAGTTCGCCGACAAAGCGCGCGTAATCGTCGTAGTTCGCGCCACCTGCAATGCTGGCCGGTTCACCTAATACGCTCAACAAAATCTTGAAGCCCTGGTTATGCGCGTCGGTGATGGAGCCCGTGGAAGCGGTGTCGCCGGGGTGCCAGCGGACTTGGCGCTTGACCCAGGTCATGCCGGCGTGCTTCATCTTATCGGGCGCGGAGAAATTAGCGACCTGCCCCCCCAATTCAAAGCCGCCGGAATTGCCCGCTGGCGGCGGTGTCGTGCCACCGCTCCCCGCCCCGGGGATGACCAGTCGTTGACCGACAAAGATGAGATTGTTGCTCAGCCCATTGGCCGCGCTAATGGCGGCGACGCTCACCCCAAATTTGAGCGAGATGCGAAACAGGTTGTCCCCCGATTGCACGATGTAGATGCCGGACGGCAGGGGTGTCGCCGTGGCTGGGGGAGGGGTCGTATTACCACCACCGGCCGGCGGAGGCGGCGTGGGCGTGGTGCGCGGGGGAGACGTTACCACTTGCCCTGAGGCGGGGATGATCAGCCGTTGCCCGAGGAAGATCAGGTTATTTGTCAGCCCGTTAGCGGTTTGGATCGCTTGAACGGTCACATTAAACTTTAGTGCAATGCGAAACAGGTTATCCCCCGTTTGCACGATGTAGACCCCACCGGGAGCCGCGACGGTGGCCGCTGGCGGGGCCACCGCCGTCGGTCCGGGGGCAATGGTAGTGGGCATCGGCGTCGTGACCGGCCCACCCGGCCCTGGGATGATGAGCCGTTGCCCGACGAAGATCAGGCTAGGGTTAGTGATGTTGTTGACCGACACCAACTGCGCATAGTTCACCCCAAAGCGGGTGGAGATATTCGTGAGCGTATCGCCGGGTTGCACGACATAGATGCTATCGGCCAAGACGGGCAAGGCCGCTGGCACGAGCAATGCGACGATGACCAGAGCGAGGAGTAATTTCTTCATTAAACAAGTCTCCAGAAAATGACACGCGCGAAACACCGCATGACGAATAGGGGGGACTATAACAGAGGGCGAGATGAGCGGCAAGATTGAGACGCGCGATGGATAGGAAAAGTTCCGGTATTCCCGGCAGGGTTAGGCTCTAAACTTGGAGTTAAATTTATTTTGTGATACCCTACTTTTAAACTTCATCCTTAAAAGGCACCACATGGCTGTTTCCCCTCTTCCTAATGCAGACCCTCAAGTTCATGACACGATCTTAGGCACCATCGGGCATACCCCGCTGGTGCGGCTCAACCGCATCGCACGCGGCCTCAAATGCACGCTGGTCGCCAAGATCGAATTTTTCAATCCGGGCGGCTCGGTCAAAGACCGCATCGCCCTGAACATCATCGAAGCCGCCGAACGCGAAGGTCGCCTCAAACCCGGCGGCACGGTGGTCGAGGCCACCTCCGGCAACACCGGCGTCGGGCTGGCCATCGTCTGTGCCATCAAAGGTTACAAGTCGGTGTTCGTCATGCCCGATAAGATGAGCCAAGAAAAGATTCGGCTCTTGCGGGCGTATGGGTCGAAGGTGATCATCACCCCCACCGCCGTCGCCCCCGAAGACCCCCGCAGTTATTACAAAGTCTCCGAACGCATCGTCGCCGAAACCCCCAACAGCATCCTCGCCAATCAATATCACAACCCCGAAAACCCACGTAGCCACTATGTCTCCACTGGCCCTGAAATCTGGGAGCAGACCGCTGGGCGCGTCACGGATGTGATCATCGGCATGGGCACCGGTGGCACAGTGACGGGCATCGGGCGTTACCTCAAAGAAAAGAACCCGAAGATTCGCATTGTGGGCGTTGACCCGTTGGGGTCGCTCCTCTATGAGACACACAAATTGGGGCGCATCCCCGAAGACCCACATCCGAAAACGTATAAGACCGAGGGCATTGGCGAGGACTTCTTGCCAACGGCGATGGATTTATCCGTCGTGGATGAAGTGCTCCAAGTTGGTGATAAAGAGACCTTCCTCACCACGCGCCGCCTCGTGCGCGAAGAGGGCATTTTTTGTGGCGGCTCATCCGGCACGGCGGTGGCCGCCGCCCTGCGCTATTGCCGCAACCTCGACCCCGACCGGTTTGTGGTCGTCATCCTCCCCGACTCGGGGTCGCGCTACTTAAGCAAAATTTTTGACGACGATTGGATGCGTGAGAATGGCTTCCTCGAATCGGCGTGGTCAGACACCACCGCCGCCGAAGTGTTGGCCTCCAAGAAACTCCGCGAAGTGGTGATGGCGACCCCCTCGGACACCGTGAGCACCGTCGTCGCGAAGATGAAAACGCACGACATTTCGCAGATGCCGGTCATTGGGAGCGATGGCAAATTAGCGGGCATGGTGACGGAAGTGGATTTGCTCAACGACCTGGTGTTGGGTGACAAGCGCCGCCCCGACGACATGATCACCGGCCTCGTCCGCACCGATGTAGCGACGCTCGGCCCCAACGCCCCGCTCGAAAGCCTCATGTCGGTCTTCGTCAACCGCCAAGCCGCCGTCGTGATGGACGATGGGCAAGTGGCCGGCATTTTGACGAAGATTGATATTTTGGATTATCTCGCGTCTCATTCAAAGTAATCAGTGAACAGTGAGCAGTTATCAGTCATGGGTCGGATTTTACTGATAACTGCTCACTGACAACTGATCACTCGCCCTTATGTCCGCCATCCCCAACACCCCCAACCTGCAAATCATCGCCCTCGACCAACTGGTGGATCAAGAATACAACGACATCCAGCGCACCGCACCGCTGATCCAGCGGTTGGAAGCCGAAGGGATTTTAAAGAACCCGCCCATCGTGGCCGCGCTGGGCTATGACGACCCGCGCTATATGGTGGTGGATGGCGCGAACCGCACGACCGCGCTGGGGAAGATGGGGTATAAGCACTCCTTAGTGCAAGTGGTGAATTACGAGTCGCCGGCCGAGGTGACGCTCTCCACGTGGCATCATGTGGTGACGCACATGCCACTCGATCAATTTGCCCACGAGTTGGACGCGATTGACGGCCTGACCTTCGCGCCGATTGACCTGCTCCACGCCCGCGCTGGCCTCGCGCGCCGCGATTTACTCTCCTACACCATCCGCGCCGATGGCAAAATTTTTGCGGCGCGCACCGACACCCGCGAACTGCACGAACAAAACAGCCTGCTCAACGCGATGGTGGACACCTATAAGAATCGCGGCAAACTCTTCCGCACGACCTCAGACAACTTGGAAGAGATGAAGCATTTTTATCCCGAACTCACGGGCATCGTCATCTTCCCCAACTACGAAACGGCGGAAGTGCTGGCGCTGGCGCGCGATGGTGAGCTCTTGCCGCCCGGCCTGACGCGCCACCTGATCCAGGGTCGCGCATTGCGGATCAATTACCCCCTCAGCGAACTCAAATCCGACACGTCCTTAGAAGCCAAGAACGCCCGCCTGCAAGACTGGATGAAACAAAAGATGGCCTCGAAAGAGATGCGGCTGTATGGCGAGGCGACGTTCTTGTTTGATGAATAAAATACCCAACCTGCGGGATTTAAAAAACCCCCGCAGGTTTTTTTATAGCTTACGCAAGACTTCGGAAGTACGCGCAAAACGCCTTTGAAATGACGGCAGGGTGAGCGCGGACTTCCGAAGTCTGAAAACCCTCCATGCGTAAGTCGAATATAGCAAGGAGCGCCGCTTATGCAAGGCTTAATGATGGATTATCAACTGACCCTCACGCCCATTTTGGAGCGCGCCCGGCGGTTGTTTTATAAAAAGGAAATCGTCACCAAAGCCGGGCCGGGTCTGGAACGTTACACGTATGGCGACATGGTGGAACGTGCCAGCCGTCTCGCCAATGCGTTGGAGAAACTGGGCGTGGGGCGGGGCGACCGTGTGGCGACCTTCGCTTGGAACAACGCCCGCCATCTCGAAGTCTATTGGGCCGCCATTGGCATGGGCGCGGTGTTGCATCCGGTGAACCTCCGTCTCCCCGGCGACCAGATCGCTTACATCATCAACCACGCCGAAGACCAAGTGTTGTGCGTGGACCCCAGTTTATTGCCCGCCGTCGAAAAACTCGCGCCGCACCTCAAGAGCGTCAAACACTACATCGTCCTGGGCGACAAAGTGCCGGAGACCACGCTCAGCCCAGTTCACGCCTACGAAGATTTATTGAAAGACGCCAGCCCCACTTACCGGTGGCCGCAATTAAACGAAAACGACGCGGCGGCCATGTGTTACACCTCCGGCACGACCGGTCATCCCAAGGGCGTGGTGTATTCGCATCGCGCCATCTATCTCCACAGCTTTGGCTTGGCGATGACCGACTCGTTTGGCGTTTCCGAGCGCGACACGTTTATGCCCGTCGTGCCGATGTTCCATGTGCTGGCGTGGTGCACACCCTTCCTCTGCACCATGCTCGGCGCCAAGTTGGTCTTCCCCGGCCCGCACCTGCAACCGCGCGACCTCGCCGAACTGATCCAAGCCGAAAAGGTGACGGTCACGGCGGGCGTGCCGACGCTCTGGCTGGGGTTATTGGCCTTGCTCGAAAAAGAGCGCTACGACCTCAGCAGTCTGCGCGCGATGATCGTCGGCGGGGCCGCCGCGCCGCAATCCATGATCGAAGCCTATGAGAAGAAGCATGGCATCCCGGTCTACCATGCCTGGGGCATGACGGAGATGACGCCGCTGGGCACGATCAGCCGCTTGCGGTCGTATCAAGTGGATTTGCCCGAAAGCGAGCGCTTTGCGTTGCGCGCCAAGCAAGGCCCGCCCGCCATGGGCGTGGAAGTGCGTGCCATGGGCGAGAACGGGCAAGCGGTGGCATGGGATGGCAAGAGCATCGGCGAACTGCAAGTGCGCGGGCCGTGGATCATCCGCAGTTATTACAACGATGACCGCTCGGCAGAGTCGTTTTTGGACGGCTGGTTTCGCACGGGCGATGTGGTGACAATTGACGCAGAGGGCTTTGTGCAGATCGTGGATCGCACCAAGGATTTGGTGAAGAGCGGCGGCGAATGGATCTCCTCACAAGAATTGGAGAACGCCATCATGTCGCACCCGCAGGTGTTGGAAGCCGCCGTGATCGCCGTGCCGCACCCCAAATGGCAAGAGCGCCCGCTGGCCTGTGTCGTCCCCAAGCCGGATTACAAAGACACCCTGACCAAGGCGGCCATCTTAGACCACCTGCGCGCGCGTTACGACAAGATGTACCTCCCCGATGATGTGGTCTTTATTGAGGCCGTGCCCAAGACCAGCGTGGGCAAGTTTGATAAGAAGGTCTTGCGCACGCAGTATAAGGAGTTTGTGTTTAAGGAGTGAGGGGAGAGGTGGGGTGGCGACGGCGGTTGGCTAGTGTTCGCTGTGGGCCGTAATTTGTGACGTACGTATAGGCTTAAATACGGAAAACGTTATCCGTAAAATCGCCTGAATACGGGTGTTATACGGAAAATTTCGCATACCTAATGTCGGATTGCTCCCTTATCATCATAAATAGTATGAAAACCTATTCTTTTCGCTTATCCCTTGCATTAATTTGGCTTCCTACAATTGTTTTTAGTAGATTAAACACGGCAGATCTTCTTAGCCCTTTTTTTCCTGACGGGCCGACATATGCTGATCCTACTGATCGGCCTGCCTTTTTAAAATGGCCACTACCAAGTGACATATCCCCTAACTCCATTACAGCTTATCCTAATACTCCATGGACATGGAATTATCTTGGGCTAAACCCAGGTTATCAGTGTCCTCCATTAATAATTGAAGGGAATGTTGCACATCCTATATATTTAGATGATCCCAACTCACTTTCTTATTGGCGTGATACTTCAATTCCCGAAACAGAAGATAGAATGCGAGCAGATCCACATAACTTCGGATGGGTTGACTGTTACGCTTCTCTTGATAGTTATCCCGTTGGTAGTAATGGGCATGAAGGCACAGATATTATGGCCCCCACAGGTACACCTATATCAGCCGCTGCCGACGGAATTTTATACGAAGCACAAAGCACAGATATCGGGTGGAGAATAATTGTATATCATTGCATGGGAGGACAGTGGGGTGATAATTTTGTTTGTAATAATGGGCAAAGGTGGTATACAACGTACTTGCATGGCAAAAATCCCGTTGCTGGGCTAGTTTCTGGTAAATCAATTGTCGCAGGGGAGAAACTTGCTGAGATAGATGAAAATTATGCTCACTTACATTTTGAAGTTGGACTTGACAATAGAGCTTATGTTAATTTCGTAAACCCTTGGGGGCGAGAAAGCTCTCCATGGGACGGGTGTATGTGGATAAATCAAAATCTATGCCCATTGAGCTTGGCTTCTGCTCCTGCTAATCAAAATATCGTGCGTAATTCAGATTTCAGTGCAAATACAGAGCATTGGTGGTTTCGAGTTGATGGTGAAATAGACTATCAAGTGCTTAGTGGGGTTTTGCACTTTAACCGACGCGTATCGAGCCTCAATTATGCTTCAGTGGCCCAAGGGCTTAATTACTCCAGCAACGTCAATTCTCCCTTTGAGATTTCTTTGGATTTAGGGAATACAAGCAATGTCACTAAAACTGTAAAAATTTCTTTGCACGACGCTAGCTCGTGGAACGGAAGTTTAGAATGCCGCTTCACATTACAGCCCAATTCACCGCTCAAACTATATGGGATTCGTGGGCGTACTTCAGCGTTTATGCCTAATTTGCTGTTTGAAATCCATGTAGATCAACCAGATGGTCTTCCCGCGGTGAATGTAGATAACATTTCGGTTAAATATAGGCCAGATCTTACCATTAGCGAAACCCTATGTATTGCGTCACCCCCTGCCGATCAAAGTATTGTACGTAATGGAATTTTCACCTCTGGAATTGATAGCTGGTGGTTTCGAGTTGACGGCGAAATAGACTATCAAGTGCTTGGAGGGGTTTTGTATTTTCATCGGCGTGTAACTAGCTCCAATTTTGCTTCGGTGGCTCAAGGGCTTAACTATTCTGGCAATACCAATTCCCCCTTTGAAGTTTCTTTGGATTTGGGTAACACCAGTAATATGACTAAGACGGTAAAGATTTCTTTGCATGACGTTAGTTCTTGGAATGGAAGTTTAGAGTGCAATTTTACGCTTCCTCCTAAGTCATCACTCAGAACATACAAAGTTCGTGGGCGCATCTTAACAACAACACTTAATTTGTTATTTGAAGCCCATGCAAACGAGCCAGACGGTATATCTGATGTAATTATGGACAATATCGCAGTTCAATATCGTCCTACATTATCCGTATCTACCACTCAATGTTCTTCACCTGCAAATCGCTTCTTATATTTGCCGCTTATTCGTAAATAGGTTTCGTTTATAGCTTACGGCGGCCCAACCCGGGCGTCCAGCGGATGCGGCTAACGCGCCGCCGCAACGCTGAAGCCTATCGTTGGGCAGCTTATTGAAAATAGCAAACGGACTAGGAGATTGATATGAGGCCAGTATACAAAAATGGTAATGTAGTTGCCCGATGTCCAGATTGCGGAGGTATCCCTACAACTTTTGAATCCCAAAGTTCTGGCTCAGTATTCGGGTCAATAAGCATTAATAGCTCACATCAATTTAATAGCCAGCCATTCTCACGTATTTTGTTTGTAATGATGCGGTGTGCAAATTGTCACAGGGGTGGTTTGGCAAAAATTCATGATAACGGGCAAGTTAATGATGGAACTCTAGAAGCATTCCTTCCGATGGCTGTTGAATTTGCGCGCATTCCTGATTCTGTATCACCGGGAATAGTTGCTGAATATCGCGAATCGGAATTATGTTCATCATTTGGAGCATGGCGCGCTGCGTCCCTTTGTGACAGGATAGAGTTGGACACTCCGACCTATAATTTAGTGTAGGGC
>Ga0315912_10002775_pt1 | contig 18179 bp, 13 predicted proteins | sample VfabasoilMG_FD_204469 | JGI IMG/M metagenome (GOLD analysis project Ga0315912, IMG submission 204469) | Garden soil microbial communities collected in Santa Monica, California, United States - V. faba soil | ecosystem: Environmental > Terrestrial > Soil > Garden | place: USA: California...
ACGCGGCTGCGCGCCCAGTAGATGTCCGTGCCGTCCTCGAAGAGCACGTACACGAACGACTGCTCGAACATGCTGTAGCCGCGCACGGTCGTCGCGCCGGGCACGCTGAGCAGCGCGGTCGAGAGCGGCAGCGTGACCTGGTCGTCGACGACCTGCGGGTTCTGGCCCGGGTACTCGGTCGTGACGATCACCTGCACGTCCGAGAGGTCGGGGATCGCGTCCAGGCGGATGTTGCTCGCCGCGACGGCGCCGAAGGCGGCGAGCAGCACGGTCAGCATCAGGACCAGCGCCTTGTTGCGCACCGACCATTCGATGATGCGGCTGATCATCGGCTCAGTGCCCCGTCGCGGACTCGATCGAGCCCACGATCTCGCCGCAGGTCTTCATGCGCTCGGCATAGAACGGATTGGCGATCGCCTCGCCGCGCTGCAGCCAGCTGCCGGGCGCCATCGTGCAGCGCGCGATGAAGAGGCGCGGCACGAGCTTGGTCGAGGGTGGCTGGCGCTCGGCCAGGCGGATCACGAGGTCGGAGAGCAGCGCGAAGCCGCGCCGACGCTCGGCGCCCTGGAGTTTTTCCAGGGCCTGCCCCTGGAGCGTGATCGCGCGCGCGAGCCGTTGCGCCTCGCTCTGCGCGTCGCCCTCGAGCGTATGCGAGGCCGTGGTGAGCGGCCGTGGATCGAAGTTCTCCGCGTCGAGCCCACTCCCGCCCAGCCGCTCGGCCAACTCGAGGTACAAGCGGAAGAACTCGTCCGTGCGCTCCTGGAGCGGGCCTTCGAGCGCCGACTTCGCGGGCGTGCTGCCGCGCGTGCTCGTGGAATCGCCCGCCAGGTGCCTGCGGATCGCCTCGCGGATGCGGCTCTCGGCATCGAGCAGGAACTGGCCGCTGACGACGACGTCCTCGCCCTCGGCGAGGCCCGCGTGAACGGCCACGAGGCCCTGGTCGCCCTCCGGGCCGAGTTCGAGGTCGCGCGCCTCGAAACGGCCCGCGCCGAGCGCGACGAAGGCCACCTGACGCGGTCCCGTGTCGATCACCGCCTCGCGCGGCACGACCAGCGGCGACTCTTCGACGATCGTGCTGGCGCTGACTTCGGCCGACATGCCCTCGCGCAGCTGCATGGCCGGGTTCTCGACCACGAGGCGCGCGCGCGCCGTGCGCGTGCTCGGGTCGAGGTGCGGGAGAACCAGGCTGACCGGGCCTTCGAGCACGTGCGTCTGCAGCGCGGCGACGCGCACGCGCGCGTGGCTGCCCTCGCGCAGCCAGGCGAGGTCGCCCTCGGGCACCGCGAAGTCGATCCACATCGAGTGGCGGTCGCCGAGCGTCATGAGCTTCATCCCCGGCTCGACGCGCTGGCCTGCGCGCACCATCAGCTCGAGCACGTGCGCGGCGACCGGCGTGGTGAAGCGCACGCTCGCTGGCGCCTTGCCCTCCTGCTCGTACTGCGCGATCTGCTCTTCCGCGAGGCCCAGCGCGACCAGTCGCCGCCGCGCGGCCGCGTGGACGCTCTCGGCGGACTTGCGGCTCAGCTCGGTCTTGGCCTCCCCGCGGGCGCGGCCGGCGGCGAGCAGCTCCTCGATCGCGGCGGAGAGCTCGGGGCTGTCGAGCTCGAACAGCGGCGCGGAGGCGCCCAGCTCCATGCCCGTCGTGTCGGCCTGCAGCGCGCGGATCCAGCCCGCGACGCGCACGACGACGTCGCGCCGCGAGTTCTCGGGCTCGAGCACGTTGCCAGCGAAACGCGCGCTCTTCTTCAGCGGCGCGCGGCGCACCTTTTCGAGGCGCACGCCCATGTTCTGCACGACCACGGGGTCGATCGTGAGCAGGCTGGCCGAGCCGCCGCTGCTGGCGCTCAGCGGCGTGAGCTCCATGTGGCAGATCGGGCACAGGCCCGCTGCGTCCTGGATCACCTGCGGATGCATGCCGCAGGTCCAGAGCTGACGCTCCGCGCCGCCGGGCGCGGGGTCGTGGGACGGGGTCGGCCGGCGGCCGAGCCACACGCCGAGTGCGAGCGTCAGCCCGCAGGCGAGCAGCGCGAGGATGGGGGAGATGCCCTTGCGTACTTCAACCATGTTGGGGCTCCTGCTCGGGTGCCACGGGCGTGAGCGCGGCGAGGTCGCCTCCGACGAGCGCCTCGATGCGCGCCAGCGCGAGCTCGCGCTGCGCGCGCGCCTCGGCGACCGCGATGCGCGCCTCGCTCTGCAGTGCCAGCGACTCGAGCCACTCGCGCTGCGTGAGCGCGCCGGCGGCGTAGCTCGACTCCGAGCTCGCGGCGATGCGCTGCGCCAGCGGTTCGATCAGGTTCTCGCAGCAGTCGAGCGTGCGCTCGGCCTCGCGGAAGGCGAGCAGCTGCGCGGTCAGCTCCGCCGCGCTGTCCAGCCGGCGTCCGCGCTGGGCGGCTGCGATGGCCGCGATCGCGGCGCGCGCCTGCTCGAGACCCGCGCGCAGTCCAGGCAGATTGAGCGGGATGCCGATCGAGAGCCCGAGCGATTGCGTGTCGTCGCCCGTGAATGCGGCCGTCGGCGAGAGATCGGGCAAGAAGCGCTGGCGCGCGACCTCGAGCGCGTCTTCGCGTCCGGCGAGCTCGGCGGCGAGCACCGCCAGCCCCGGATCGCGCTCGGCCGCGGCGGCGAAGAGCAGCGCATCGTCCGCCGGCAGCGCGCGCGGCGGCAGCGGGGCGGCCGGCAGCGCGAGCGGCGCCTCGCTCGCGCGCGCAAGCAGCGCGTTGAGGCGCGCCTTGCGCGAGGCGACGTCGACGCGCAGGCGGAACTTCTCGTCGTCGGTCAGGCGCGTCTCGAACTCCAGCTTCAGGAGCTCGCGCGGCGATTCGCCCGCGGCGACGGCCGTCTGGGCGGCGCTCTTGCGCAGAGCGAGCAGCGCCACGAGTTCCTCCTCGGCCTCGGCCTGCTGCTGCGCCAGCCAGAGCTCCTGCCAGGCGACGCGCACGCGCAAGCGCACGTCGACGCGCAGCGCGCGGAAGCGCTCGCCCGCCGTGCGCGCCTCGTCGAAAGCCTGTTTGCCGCGCGCGGCGACCTTCGAGGGCAGCGTCAGCATCGGGTCGAAGGCCAGGCCGAGCGTCGTGAAGTCGAAATCGAGGCCCCCGGAGACGATCTGCGAGAGCGAGACCTCGAGGTTCGTGTCCGGCCAGCTCGACTCCGAGATCACGCGCGCCAGCGCGCCGCGCCAGTCCTGCCAGGCGCGCTCGAGCTCGGGGTTGGCGAGCTCCGCGCGGCGCAGCAGCTCTTCGATCGTGGGCTCGGCCGAGAGCTCGGGCAGCGCGCGCTCCTCGACGGGCTTCGACCACTCGCGGTCCTCGCGCGCGAGCGCCTGCTGCTCGTCGTCGAGACCCTTGGGCGCGAGCACGCAGCCCGCAAGGGCCAACGCGCCGAGCACGAGAATTCTGGAATGGAGGTGGGACATGATTCGATCGGAGTCGCAACGCGGAGCGACGGGCTCCGCATCCGCCGCGCGCGACGCCGCGCGCGGGACAGGGCGATCCGAAACGAATCAGCAGCGCAGCGTGCGCTCGAAGGCCAGTGCGCGGGCCATGCCCGCGGCCAGATGGGTGTGGAACGAGCTCGCGAAACCCGGCGGTGCGTGCGCGCGTGTGGGAGCATGGGCGACCTCGGGAGCGAGGCAGGGCGCGACCGGGAAGTCGAGCACACGCGCGAGTTCGCCGAGGAAGGCGGGCAGTTGCGTCGTGCCCGTGGGCGGAACGAGCGGAGGCGCATTGAGCTCGCAGCCGCACTTCTTCGGCGCGGGTGCGTCGTTCTGCGCGCGCTTGGCGCAGCAGCTCGGCTCCGGATCCGGCTCCACGGACTTCGCGCAACAGCAGGCCCGGCCGAGCAGCTTCGCGCTCAGCTGGCAGTTCCCGGCGCCCGCGAGCGGCTGCAGCAGGAAGAGCAACGCCACGCACGCCATCCAGAGGCGTTCGAGGAGCGGGCGCTGGCGGGCGGTCGGCATGACAGGGGTCTCTTCGGCTCGGGGCTACGCGTTCGGGAGCCCTGGGTGAGAAAAGTCTACTTGATGAACTCGATCTGCCCCTTGGGCAGCAGGTAGACGATCAACATGGTTCCGCCGGAGACGGTCGGAACGTGGCGGGATTCGGGCGGAAAGACGACCCAGCCGGGCTCCTGGCCGTCGAAGCGCGGACTGCCCTCCATGGCGATGCAGTAGTTGACCTCGCCCAGCGGATGGCGGTGCAGCGGGCCGGGACCGTTCATCACCACCACGTCGATCGACTGCTCGAGCGTCTCGGGCGCGGCCTTGGCGGCGCGGCCCCAGCGCACGGGCAGCGCGCCGTTGGCGGCGATCTTGCCTTCCTCGTAGAGGGCGAGGAGCGAGGTGCGCAGCTCTCTCGCGCGCGCGGAGGACGGATCGAAGCGGCGCGTGAGCTCGGCGCGCGCGTTCGCCGGGTTCGAGAGGTCGAGCCCGTGCGCGGCTTCGAGCAGCGGTCGGAAGGTGTCGAGCATGGGAGAGGAGTGTAGCAGGCGCTGCGGGAACCCTAGAATCCGCACGATGTCTCGCGGCCGATCGCTCCTCCTGCACGTCGCGGCCGGAGCCCTGCTCACCGGCTTCGCGCTCGCCCCGCTCTGGCGCGCGGGCCTCGTTGGCGCGGACCTCGCACTCTTCCCGGCCGACGGCGGGCGCGTCACTGCGCTCTCGGCGCTCGGCAACGCTTCGCTCGAGCTGACGCGCGCGCTCTTCGGCACACCCTCGTTCCATGCCGATCTCGCCGCGCGCGCGCTGCACGCCGAGAACGCGCTCTACCTCTTCCTTGCCTGCCTCGTCTTCTCGGCGCTGCTGCGCCGCACGTTGCGCGCCTGGCTCGGCGACGAGATCGGCTTCGCGGCGCAGCGTGCCGCGGTCGTCCTGCTGCCGCTGCACCCCTGGTGCCTGCTCGCCGTCGCGAGCGCCTCGGCGCGCGCCGAGCTGCTGGGCCTCTTGTGTGCGGCGCTGGCGGCCTTCTCCTTCCTGCGCGCGCGCCAGGAGAACGAGCAGCGCTGGCTCGCCGCGAGCCTGGCGTTCGCGCTCGCCTCCGGCTGGGCGAGCATGATGACCTGGCTGCTCGCGCCGCTGCTCGCAATCCTCGAGTGGATCGTCGCGCGGCGGCACCGCGGCGTGCTCGCGCGCTCGCGCACGACGCTCACGACGCTGCTCGGCTTCGGAGCGGCGACGCTCGCTCCGCACTGGCTCGCGGGGCGGTCCGTGCTGCGCCCCGCGTTCGATGGCGACGCGCTCGCGGACTGGCTCACCGGCCTCGGCCGCGTGCTCGTGCCTGTCCATCCCTCGCAGCCCGACCTGGCGCGCGCCGCCCTCGCCGGCGCCGCGCTGCTGCTCGTCCTGCAGCCGGCGCTCGTCGCGGCGCGCAGCGCGCCGCGCACCTGGGGACGGTTCGCGCTCGCATGGGGGCTCTTGATCCTCGTTTGCCTGCTGCCCGCTTCGCGCGCAGCGGCGCGCATGCCGACGGACCTCGCGAGCCTGCTCTGGCTGTGCGCGCCGGCGATCTGTCTGGGCGGAGCCTGCGCGGCAGCGGCGACCGCGCTCTCGGGCTGGAAGCGTGCGTCGTTCCCCTGGATCCTGGCAGTCGCGTTGCTGGCGCTCGACCGGCCGATCGTGCGCGCGTGGCCGGCCGCGACGAGCCGACTCGAAGCGCTCGTGCGAGAGATCAGGGCTCAGGCGCCTGCACGTGGCTCCGAGTTCGTGCTGCTCTCGCCGCCGCGCGCGGAGCGCGGCCTGCTGCTCCTGCCCGAGGCGATCGCGAGTCGCTGGCTGTCGCACGCGGCGGGACTCGAGCGCGAACTCGTGCTCGCCGATGCCGCGGGTCTCTCCGCCTGGGCTGCGAGCGCCGCGTTCCCGCCCGACGTCTTCGTGCTCCAGCCGGGCTCCTCGCCCGCGACGCCCTTCCTCGCCGATGTCCTGCCGGCCACGCGCCGGGTGCAGCGCCGCGCCAGCGCCGATGGGCCCCTGCTCTGGCGCGACAAGCGCGGTTCGCACAGCGTGCTCGACGTCGATCCTCAGTGGCTGCGCTGCGTGCGCGTCCGGCTGCGTCCCGACGCCGTGCGCACGCCGCGGCCGCGCATCGCCTGGCGCTCGGAGGGCGGCGCGCCGAGCGCGAGCGCGGAAGGAGTCTGGATCGAAGTCGGCGACACGCCGTGCGCGCTCTTCGATCTGGCGCGCGATCCCGATTGGCTCCTCTGCGGTCGCGTGCGCAGCATCTGGTTCGAGGGGGCCGAGCCCGAGCTCGAGGTCGTGCGCGCGCTGCCCGAGCCGGCGCTCGTGCAGACCCCGCGCGAGGAGTCCGGCCGCTGGAGTGCGCGCCTCGCAGGCGCACAACCGGCCGAATGCGCCGCGGCGGGCGTCGCTTGGCGGCTCGTGCTCTTCGACGCGCGCACGCTCGAGACTCAGACGCTCGCGGGGAGCCTCGCGCCGGGAGGGGAGCTCGACTTCGCGGCGCCGGCGCACTGGAGCGGGCGCGCCGGGCTGGAGTGGAGTCTCGAGGCGCACCTGGGGAAGGCTTGCGTCGCGCGCGTTTCGGGCCGGCGTTGACCCGCAGGGGCACGTCCGGCGATGCTCTTGCCGATGGCCACGAGACCGACGCGCGCGCTGGAGACGTTTTCGAACCCCGAGCCGGGGCGCGACTACGAGATCCGCTTCGAGTGTCCGGAGTTCACGTGCTTGTGCCCCAAGACCGGACAGCCCGACTTCGCGTGCGTGCGGATTCGCTACACGCCGGACAAGCTCTGCGTCGAGCTCAAGAGCCTCAAGCTGTACCTGTGGAGCTTTCGTGACGAAGGCCATTTCCACGAGGCGGTGACGAACCGCATCCTGGGCGACCTGGTGGCGCTGCTAGGGCCCCGGCGCCTGTCGGTCGTGGGGGATTTCAGGGTGCGCGGCGGTATCCACACGGTCGTGGAAGCCCGCCATCCCAGCTGGGATGCCTATCCGGGCGCCTGAGCGCCTTGCCGAACCGGGCAATCTGGAATAGCCTTGCTGGGACGGGGTTCGTGCGCACGCCCCCCTCCCGCACCAGGATTCCCCACATGCACCTGCTCGATCGTCGACGCCTAGGCCTGCTGGCCCTGGCCGTGTCCGGCGCGCCCCTATTCGCCCAGGTGCCGCTGACGGACAGCCAGATCCCGCGCGACAACCAGCGGGGGCGGTACCTGAACTTCGAGCGTGCTCAACTCGACCCTTTCGTGCTCTCGAGCAATGGGACGCGCCTGTACGCGCTCAACACCTCGGGCGCGCGGGTGCAGGTCCTCGACACGGCCACCGACGCGCGACTGTTCGAGATCCCGATCGGGATCGGCGCGGTTTCGATCGCCCGGCGTCCGGGCACCGAGGAACTCTGGGTCGTCGACGAGAACGCATCCACGGTCTCGGTCATCGACCCGGCGGCGATGACGATCGTGCGCAGCATCCGCGTGGGAGGCCTGCCGCACGGCATCGCCTTCACGGACACCGGTGACCGCGCCTACGTCACGTGTTCCGGCGTGAAGCGCGTCGACGTGATCTCCGTCGCCAGCGGCACGGTCGTGAATTCGATCCCGATCCCCGCCCGCGAGCCGCGCGGGATCGTCTGGCAGAATGGCCGCGCCTGGCTGGTCTCGCTCGACTCGGGCAACAACACGGCGCCGATCGGCGCGTCGGGCCAGCCCGGGAGGGTGATCGGCGTGGTGCGCGTCGTCGGGCCGGGCCTGAACCCGCTCCCGGACCGCGACCTGTTCTCGATCGTGACCCAGCCCGATCCCGCGCTCGATGCGCTCGACCCCGCCGCGACGCGCACGGGCCTGGGCACGACGCTCTTCAGCCTCGTCGCCCGGCCGGGTACGAGCGAGCTCTGGATCCCCAACACGGAGGCGCTCAACGCCGACCACAAGGGCGCCAAGAACTTCGTCGCCGGGCAGGTCGTCTCGAATCGCATCACGGTGGTCGACCTGTCGACCAGCCTGCCGCCGGTGATCATCGACCTCGACGCGATCGCCCCGCCGAACATCAAGTGCGCTCAGCCGACTTCGGTCACCTTCGACCCGAGCGGAACACGTGCCTATGTAACGGGTTACGGCAGCGACCTGGTGGCCGTTCTCGACCTCCCGCCCGGCGGGCCGGTCACCTGGGCGGGCGCGGTGATGATCCCGCAGAAGCCTGGCTCGCCGCCCGGCAGCGGTCCGCGCTCCTCGATCATCGGCCCGGACGGTTCGAAGCTCTACGTCTACGATCGCATCGACGACAGCTTCTCGACGATCGACCTGGCGAGCCTGCCGGCCGGCGGGAACTTCGTCCTCAGCGCGAGCCCGGCCTCGCCGCTGGGCCTGGAGTGCGTCAGCTTCTCGGAGCGCCGCGGCCGGCACGTCTTCGCCGACGCGAATTTCTCGAAGTCGCTGACGTCCTCGTGCAACTCGTGCCACATCGACGCGCACATCGACAGCCTGGCCTGGAACCTGGGCGATTTCCTCGATCCCGAAGGCACGCCCAATGATCAGCTGGGCTTCCCGATCGACGACAAGGGCGCACTCACGACGCAGAGCACGCGCCGCATGATGGACCAGGGTCCGTACCACTGGCGCGGCGAGAAGAAGAGCCTCGAGGACTTCAAGGGCGCTTTCCTCGGGTTGCTCGAGCACGAGCCCGGCGGCGGCGGCCCGAACCTCAACGACGAGTTCACCTACCTGCACCGTTACCTGGACAAGCTGGTCTATCCGCCCAACCCGCGCGCAGCGCTCGACCGGCACTATTCGCCCCAGGCGCTCGCGGGCGCGAACGTCTTCCTGCAGAAGCCCGTCCTCGGGAGCCTGACCTGCGCCTCGTGCCACCAGCTGCCGATCGGAACGGGCGGCGACCTGGTCACGGAGATCGCCGAGGGCGTGATCCACTCGGCCGACGTGCCCGCGCTGCGCGGCGTGGGCGACAAGGGCGCTCCGCCCTTCTTCATCGGCGGTGACTTCGGAACGCGCACGGAGATCGGCGCGGGCTGGATGCACGGGGGCAGCGCGGCCACGCTGCTAGAGGCCGTGCTGAACGTCGATTCCCAGACCGGCCAGCCGCGCTTCAACCTGACCCCGCAGGAGGCCGACCAGATCGTGGCCTTCCTGATGGAGTTCGATTCGGGGCTCGCGCCCGCGACGGGCATGATCGCCACCGCCCACCCGGGGAATGCGGCGACCTTCCTCGCCACCGACCTGCAGTTCCTGGAAGCTCAGGCGCGCAGCGGGAACTGCGACCTCGTCTACTACCGGACTCCGCGCCCGATGTCGGCCAGGAAGCCGCCGCAGGTGCGCGGGCGCTTCGATCCGGCCTCGGGCAAGTTCCAGCCGGGCATGCGCTCGGCGCGGCAGGTGAGCGACGTGGCCCTGCTCGCCGAGGCCGCCGCGGGCTGGCCCGTGACCTTCGTCGGGTTGCCGCTCGGGATGGGCTACACCTACGGGCTCGACCGCGATTGCGACGGGCTGTGGGATTATGACGAATCGCGCCGCGGCACGAACCTGGATGAATGGGACACCGACGGCGACGGCTATCCCGACGGCTACGAAGTCGACTGGGGCATGAACCCGCGCTCGCCCAGCGCGAGTTCGCCGGACACCCAGCCCCCGACGCTGGCCGCGCCCGTGCAGCTGCTCTGGGCCTCGACCAACACGCTCAAGTTCGAGGTCAACACGACGGAGATGGTCAAGCTCGCCATCGCCTACAACGGCAACTACTACGTCGAGCGCCTGCCGCTCGGGCCGCCGCTCTACGACACGCAGTTCGATGTCGTGCTCAACGGGCTCGAGCCGAACACGACGATCCAGCTCAACCTGCTGCTGCGCGATCCGGCGGGCAATGCGACCATCGACACCAGCGCGACCTTCCAGACCAAGCCGCGCGTGCTCGGCGAACCTGCGGCGGTGGGGCAGATCGACCTGACGGTCGTGCCCGGATTGCCGGCGAACCAGCTCCAGGCCGACGTCTCGCTGGTCAGCGCCGGCGCGCCTGCGAGCGGCGGCTACCGCGTGCGGGGTGCGGTCTACCAGGTGCTCTTCGGCGGCGCGCTGGCCCTGCTCACGGACAATGTGCAGGCCATCAGCGGAGTCAACGGCGTGGCGACCCTGTTCCTGCCGCTGCCGCCTCAGCCGGTCACTCCGGGCACGCTGGTGTTCGTCGTGCGCAACGTGCAACCGCTCCCGGGCGCCGCGCCCTACGTCCTGGCGCTCGACGCCGAGCTCGCCTCGGACGTCGTCTACTGAGCTGCGCGCGGCGCCGCAGGCGCGCCCGGGCCGAGCTCTTCGCGCAGGCGCGCGTAGCCGGGCTTGATGCGCTCGAAGATCAGCCGGATGCGCTCGTCGTAGCCGGCGAAGGCGCTCTTCATGCCGTTGATGGCGAGCTTCTCGAGCGCGCCTAGCGAGCACCCGAAGTGCTCGACCGCGAGCATGTACTCGTCCGTCATGCTCGTGCGGCTCATCAGACGGTTGTCGGTGTTGAGCGTGACGCGGTAGCCCTGCTTCCAGTAGTACGGGAAGGGATGCCGCTCGAGGCTGGGCGTCGCGCCGGTGTGCAGGTTCGACGAGAGGCAGACCTCGATCGGCACGCGATGATCGAGCACGTACTGCGCCAGCGGTCCGCGACTGATCGCCTGGCCCTCGTAGAGCACCATGTCCTCGACCAGGCGCGTGCCGTGGCCGATGCGATGGGCCCCGCAGTACTGCAGCGCCTGCCAGATGCTCTCGGGCCCGAAGCTCTCCCCGGCGTGGATCGTGATGCTGAAGTTCATGCGCTTCACGAGCTGGAAGGCGTCGATGTGGTGCTTGGCCGGGTGGCCGGCCTCCTCGCCCGCCAGGTCGAAGCCCACGCAGCCGCGGCTGCGCCAGGCGACGGCCAACTCGGCCATCTGCATCGAGAGCATGGCCGAGAGATTGCGCATGGCGCAGACGATCAGCCCGACCTTGACCGGATACGCTTCCATCCCGCGCCGCAAGCCGCGCGTCACGGCTTCCATCACGCCATCGAGGCCCAGGCCGGCCTGGGTGTGGAAGTGCGGCGCGAAGCGCACCTCGGCGTAGACCACGGTGTCGCGCGCCATGTCCTCGACGAATTCGAAGGCCACGCGCTCGAGCGCCTCGGCCGTCTGCAACAGCGCCAGCGTGTGACGAAAGCCCTCGAGGTAGAGCGCCAGGCTGCCGCGATCCGCGCCCGCCGCGAACCAGCGCGCGAGCGCCTCGGGTTCGCGCTCGGGCAGCTCGCGGTAGCCGCAGCGCTGGGCCAGATCGAGCACCGTCTCGGGCCGCAATCCGCCGTCGAGGTGCTCGTGCAGGAGCACTTTCGGAGCGCGCTGAACGACGCTGCGCGGCGGATTGGCGAGGGCGTCGGGCGACATCCGGCCGAATCTAGCGTCTTGAGTCGGGCGCTCCAACGCGTATTCTCAGCCCAGTGGCCTCGCAGATCCGCGTCCGTTTCGCGCCCAGTCCGACCGGCAAGCTGCACATCGGCGGCGCGCGCACGGCGCTCTTCAACTGGGCCTATGCACGCCGGCATGCGGGTGTGTTCCTGCTGCGCATCGAAGACACCGACCCCGAGCGTTCCACCGCGGAATTCGAGCGCGCGATCCTGGACGGATTGCGCTGGCTCGGGATCGAGTGGGACGAGGGCCCGGACGTCGGCGGACCGCACGCGCCCTACCACCAGTCGCAACGCATCGCGCGCCACCGCGAACTCGCGGCGCGGCTCCTCGCGGAGGGTCATGCCTACCGCTGTTTCTGCAGCAAAGAGCGCCTGGAAGCGCTGGGGGTCGAGCAGGCTGCGCGCAAGGAGCGCAGCGCCTACGACGGACGCTGCCGCACGATCGCGCCCGCCGAAGCCGTCGCCCGGTCAGCCGCGGGCGAGCCCTCGACGCTGCGCTTCTGCGTGCCGCCCGGCACGACGCGCTTCACGGACCTGATCCGCGGCGAGATGTCCTTCGACAACCGCGAGGTCGAGGACTGGGTGATGCTGCGCTCGGACGGCACGCCAACCTACAACTTCGTGGTCGTGTGCGACGACATCGACATGCGCATCAGCCATGTCTTCCGCGGCGAGGAGCACCTGGTCAACACCCCCAAGCAGGTGCTGCTGTACCACTCGTTCGCCGCCCCGACGCCCGAATTCGGTCACCTGCCGCTGATGCTCGGCACCGACCGCAAGAAGCTCAGCAAGCGCACCGGCGACACGGCCCTCCTGGACTACCGGGACAAGGGCTTCCCGCGCGAGGCGGTGCTCAATTTCCTGTGCCTGCAGGGCTGGGCGCTCAACGGCACGCAGGAAATCTTCTCGGTCGACGAGCTGGTCGCGCACTTCGACATCAAGGACGTCACCAAGGCCGGTGCCATCTTCGACATGGAGAAGTTCCTGTGGATGTCCGGCGAGTACATCCGCCGCGATTCGGTCGAGCACGTGGCGCGGATGAGCGCGCCCTTCGTGGTCGAGGCCGGCCTGGCCAGCGCGCCGCAGCTGGCCGCGCGGGACGATTGGTTCCGCGCCGTCGTGGCCGGCTCGAAGGAGCGCATGCGCACCTACGGCGAGCTCCCGGCGCAGATCGCTTTCCTCTTCGTGCCCGACGAAAAACTCGTCTACGAGGAAGCGGCCGAACGCAACGCGCGCAAGCACGCCGGACGCATCGATACGCTGCGCGCCTTCCTGGAATGGCTGCGTCCGCGCGTTGCGCAGGGCATCGACGTCGCCGCGCTACGCGAGGGCGTCAAGGCCTTCCAGGCCGAGCGCGGCCTCAAGACGCCCGAGCTCCTGCAGCCGCTGCGCTGTGCGCTCTCGGGAATGGCCGGCGGACCGGACACGATCGAGGTCCTGTCCTGGCTCGGGGCGGAACGCAGCCTGCGCCGGCTCGATCTGGCGCTGGAACGGCTTTCCTGATCACGCTCCAGTTGCGCAGCGATGCGTCCGATCCAGCTTCCGGAATGCCGTTGCGGGGCGACAGCAGTTTGGGATGCGAGGAAGCGCGCGAGCTCACGCGCGGATTCCTCTCGGGCGGCGGCGTGCTCGAGCGGCGCGCCGAGTGGCGCGCCCACATCGCGGCCTGCAAGGACTGCGACGAGAACTATCGCGAGACGGTCGAAATGCTCTCGCGCCTGCACCGCGCGCGCAGGGACTCGTCGTCCGGCGGTCCGGAGCGCCGCGCAGAACCCGAGAGCGCGCCGCTCCCGGAGCGGCGCTCGCTGATCTCGTTCTCGCCGCCGCGCGCCGCGCGCTCAGCTCGCCCGCGCAAGCGCGCGGCCTGGCTGAAGCTCGCTCTGCCCTTCGCGGCGCTGGCCGTATTCGGCGCCATCGGCCTGCCGGGTGGCGAGCCGCGCGCGGCGAACGTCCTGGCGCTCGGCGGAGCGATCGAGATCGACGACATGATGCTCGAGCAGGGCGCCGGGCCAAGGGCACTCGCACGCGGCACGAAGGTCGTGGCCGGCGCTGCGGCCCGCGTGCGCCTGCAGGACGCCGACAGCGAACTCGTCCTTTCCGGCGAGGGCATGCTGCGTTGCGAGGGCTTCCACCCGCTGCGCGTGCGACTCTACGCCGGCAACCTCGAGGCTCAGGGTCCGTGCGAGGTCAGCACCGCGCTGGGGGTCGTCGAGTGCTCCGGAGGCGGACTCGAAGTGAACCTCGAGGAACGTGGACTGCACGTGCGCGCCGGCGCGCGCGGTGCGAGCTTCCAGGATGTCGGCGGCCTGCGCGCACTCGCGCCCGGCGAGGAGCTCGCGGTCGGTCCGCCCTTCGCGCCCGCGGCAGCGCGCTGAGCCTGCGCTATCCTGCGGACCTTGCCGCTCCGCTCCGATCCTCCCCGCCGGCCGCGCCCTCGCCGCGCTGGAACTCGATGAGGGCGCGACTGTGCTCCGCGGGCGGCGTGCTGTACGTGATGCGCGAGGAGCGCGGCCCGCAGCTGCGCCCCTTCGACTGGGACGGGCGCCCGCTGGGTGAGGCTTTCGCGATCCCCGCCGCGGATCCCGCCGGTTGCGATCCGCGCGGACTGGCCGTCGATGGCGACCGGCGCCTGTGGATCGCAGACCGCGCGGCGCGCGCGCTGCGCGCCTTCAGCGTGTTCGGTGTCGAAGTGGCGCGCTGGTCCGGGCCCGCCACGCAGCTCGACCGGCCCGGCTCGTTCGGAGAACTCTCCGCACTCGCGGCGCGGGGTGTCGAGGACGAATTGCTGCTGGCGGCGGGTTCGGGCGGCAGCAGGCGTCACGCGCTGGCACTCTTCGACAGCGCGGGCGGGCTGTGCTCTTCCTTGCGCCCGCTGGGCGACCCCGGGGGACAATTCCGCGGCTTGTGCGACCTCGTGCTCGCGGGCCGGAGACTCCATGTCTGCGAGGAACAGGCCGGACGAATTCAGGTGTTCCGCGACGGGGAGTTCCACTATGCCTTGCGCGCCGGCGGGCTGCGGCCATGCGCCATTGCGCCGCTCGGCGACGGGCGCGTGATCGTCGCGCAGGGAGGGGAGCCGAGCGCGCTGGCCGTGCTCGCGGCCGACGGCAGGCTCGAGCGCGCGCTCGCGGCTCACGGGGAGGGTGAGGGAGAGATCTGCGATCCCTGCTCGCTGGCCGTGGAGGAGGGCGAGGACGAACGCCACACGCGCGTCGCGGTACTCGATCGCGGCGGAAACCGCGTCCAGGTCTTCGCCCTCGACGGGCGCTGCTTCGGCTCCTTCCCGGAGCTGTCCTGCACAGGCCGCTGAGGGGGAGGGGACTCCGGTCTGGCTTCGGCCCCTCAGCCAGCCCCGTCCCCACCAGGGGTCGCTTCCACTTCCGGCGTAGCGACCAATGCCGCCCGCAGGGTCTCCAGGGCGGTCTTGAGGTAATCGTAATCGCCCGGGGTCATCGGGATCGGGAGGCTGAGCGTGGCTACGTTGAGGCTGGGAAGCGTGATCGGCAGCTCGCGGACTCCAGGCTGGAATGGGCGCTTTCGAGCCGTGGGGGGCGTTCCAACTAGGGGGATCTCCCTCCGTTCGGCCACGAGCTCGTCGCTTCCGGGCTCGAGCTCCGAGGCACCGGAAGTCCCAGCCAGACCTGCGTACGCGATAGTGCTCCGGTACTGAGCCAGGAAGGACCTCGCGCCTTTCTCGGTAAAGCCACGGTCCGTGATCAGGTAGGAAGTCACATTCGCGTCGGAGGCGAGTTGGTTGGGCCACCTCGACTGAAGCTCCTGGTGCATCAGTGGCTTCAGGGCCGCCGTGCGTAGCGCAGCCGCCCGGTCCGACGAATTCGGCGCCCTGTCGAGGAGGATCCGCTGGGCGAGCTCCGAGATCTTCGCCTGCCTTGCATCGCCCTCGCCTTTCGTCTCGAGTAGCCCGAATGCGCCAAGCGCCGCAGTTCGCAGCTTCCACGCGCTACTCTTCGCACCAAAACCCCAGTGCGTGGTGACGATGACGAGCAGTGGCACATAGGCGAGCTTCTCGGCGTCGTAGATCTTCGACGCCAGCTCGAGCGACTCTTCGAGGCCGATGGCCGGGAAGTTCGGACTGCGCAACCGCTTGCTCTTCGGGGCCATTTCCGCGTCCATCTCGTGCTCGTCCGCTGTGGTCATCATACTCGATCCCTATCGCCTGATAGACGGTAGGCGGCTATCAGTTGATATGGTAGGCTACCACGTAGATACCACTGATAAATAGCGATAGCTTTAAATACATCTTCCATAACTAGTTATGTACATCATTCTGGTTGTATCTACGCAATCAGACGGCCGAGACGTGGTCTCGAGCGGATAGCTCCGCTTCCTGAGGTCTAGCTGCGGCACCGGGCGAAGAATCCGACTTTGCGAACTCGATCCGCTCGGCAGCTCGCGACGCAGACCGTCTGAGGCGAGATTGGAGAGGTCTCTGGCGGTCCCGAGAGGAGAGATCAGGCGAGTCCAGAGGTCAATTGCAGGACGCGCGAGAACGCAGTCGAGCGAGCGAGGCTGCGAGGGGTCTCCGCGGCTTTCGGCGCGCGTGCTCCGCTCCGCTGGTCCGCCCGGGGATGAGCTGAAAACAGCCTGATCTTGGGCATTCCTGGCCCCCCCAAAACGCCAACCCTGGGGTAGGCTTGGGGTGCAGGTCTTCCGCTCCGCCGCGGGGGACTGCACTTGTTTCTTTTCAACAGCGCGGAGTGCGTTGCTCTATGAAAATACTCCTTCACTCTATCGGTCTAGTTGCGCCGTTTTTGTTCGCTTGCGCGCCTGGCACGGGAGCACCCCCAACCTCGCAACTTGGGGATCCGCCGACGCCCCCTAGCCTCAGTCCGATAGAGCAAGCGGAGGCTTTTTTTGCGACAGGAGGGGGAAGTGTCCCTGCGGGCGGCTCACCAGAAGCCGGGCTCGACGGGGCTCTTTCTTCGTCTTCAAGCATGGGCGTCCGGGTTGCTCGCGTGCCGGGCTACCCGAACGCCTACAACGTCAGGCTGAGCAACACCGGCAGCGGATTTGCGGAGTCCTTCATTCTGCAAGTCCCGAGCGTGGCCCCACGCGGGCCAGCGCCGATGCTCGTCGCCTTCCACCGGTATGGCGTGAGCCATGCCGATGCGTTCCTCACGACGCAGTTTCCGCAGGAGTGCGAGAGGCGCGGCTGGTACTTCGTCGCGCCGCTCGGCGGCCACCAGCGGCACTTCAGTTCGCTGGTGAGCCAGATCAACACGCAGCGGGTGCTCGAGTTCGTCTGCAGCCGCTACGCGATCGATCAGGAACGCATCTACGGCGTGGGATTCTCGATGGGGGGCGGAGCCGTGGCGACTTATGCCGCCAGGCACCTCGATCCGGACGCGCCGCACTTTGCCGCGATCATCAACCACAGCGGAACGGTTTCGATCGCGCACGCCTTCGCCGCGGAGCCGGACGATGACGACGCCGATGACGGCCCGGCGCCGGGCGGAGCCAACCTCGAGGCGTCGGACCTGATCGAGTACTGGAACGGCGGCAATCCCGCGACGTCGTCCTATTCATTCAATCGAGACTCGACCATCGACCTCGATCCGTCGACCGGCCTCGTCGGACCAGACACGGACCTCGCGCGCAACCTTGGTTGCATGAAGGTGATGACTGTCCTCGCGACCGGGGACACGAATCCCTACATCTCGACCCAGACGCAGGCCTGGTTGGGCCAGCTCGCCGAACGCGGCGTCGACAACACATTCATCAGCGTGCCCTACGTCGGGCACTCTTGGAACGCACTCGATGCGTATGCAGCTTGCGATTGGCTGGATCCAATCCGATGGACGGAGCCCACGCACGGCAATGAGCTCGCGGACGAGGACGGCCAAGCCATCCACCGCTTCCGCGTCGATCAGGACCAGACCGGACAGTTCACGCCCTTCCAGTGGTTGGCGGATGCGACCGCCAATCGACTGACCATCTGGGCCACGAGCAATTTGCGTCGAGTCACCGTCGACGCCCAAGCACTCGGCCTCGCCTACGTCGGCACGCTGAAGTGGAACCAGAACAGCTCAGACAAGACGGATGACGAGTTGGTGCTGACCAACTTGCCGTACCAGCCCGCACTCGTCCTGCGCGACGGACTACCGGTCGCGTACGAGTACGACGAGCAACTCGGAACCTGCCATCTGATCGGTCCCGGCGGCGGGACCCACATGTGGCAGGTTCGTTTCTAACCAGGGAGACCCACCTGCAACCGAACACATAGCGAGCAACACAGAGCCCGCAACCTGAGTGGTTCCCGTGGTGGAGCCATCAGGGAGTTGGTTCGCAATCACTCCACGCAACAAGCAACCCAAACGCAGAAGAGCAACCGAGAGCCTGAAACCTGAGCGGTCCCGGCGGAGGGGCCGCGCAGGCGACGGTTCGCAATCACTCCACGCAACCAGCAACGCAAACCAAGAAGAGCAACACAGAGCCTGAAACCTGAGCGGTCCCGGCGGAGGGGCCGCGCAGGCGACGGTTCGCAATCACTCCACGCAACCTCAACCACAAACGCAGAAGAGCAACACAGAGCCTGAAACCTGAACGGTCCCGGCGGAGGGGCCGCGCAGGCAACGGTTCGCAATCACTCCACGCAACCAGCAACGCAATCGAAGAAGAGCAACACAGAACCCGCAACCTGAGCGGACCCGGCGGAGGGTCCGTGCAGGCGACGGTTCGCAATCACTCCACGCAACCTCAACCACAAACGCAGAAGAGCAACACAGAGCCTGAAACCTGAACGGTCCCGGCGGAGGGGCCGCGCAGGCAACGGTTCGCAATCACTCCACGC
>Ga0315912_10002776_pt1 | contig 18174 bp, 10 predicted proteins | sample VfabasoilMG_FD_204469 | JGI IMG/M metagenome (GOLD analysis project Ga0315912, IMG submission 204469) | Garden soil microbial communities collected in Santa Monica, California, United States - V. faba soil | ecosystem: Environmental > Terrestrial > Soil > Garden | place: USA: California...
TACCCCCAGCGCGTGGGGCGGGCGGCCACGGAGCAAGACGAGACCCCTCGTCATGGCGCCGTCGGGCCCGGATCGAACTCCACCGACACCCAGACTGCGCGACACTCAGCGCTTGGCCATCTCGCGATAGCTGCGCTTGGTCGCCCCGGTGTACACCTGCCGCGGACGGCAGATCTTGAACGCCGGGTCCTGGCGCATCTCGAGCCACTGCGCGATCCAGCCCGGCATGCGGCCGATGGCGAACATCACCGTGAACATGTCCACGGGGATGCCCAGCGCGCGGTAGATGACGCCCGAGTAGAAGTCGACGTTCGGGTACAGCTTGCGCTCGATGAAGTACTTGTCCTTGAGCGTGACCTCCTCGAGCCGGCGCGCGATCTCGAGCAGCTTGTCGTTGGCGTGCAGGCGCGAGAGCACCTGCTCGCAGCACTCCTTGAGGAAGGACGCGCGCGGGTCGAAGTTCTTGTAGACGCGGTGGCCGAAGCCCATGAGGCGCGCCGGGTCGTCGGGGTTCTTGGCGCGCGCGAGGTAGGCGTCCGGGTCGCCGCCGTTGGCCTCGATGAGCTCGAGCATCTCGACCACCTTCTGGTTGGCGCCGCCGTGCAGCTTGCCCCACAGCGCGGAGATGCCGGCCGAGATGCTGGCGAAGAGGTTGGCCATGCTGCTGCCGACCATGCGCACGGTGCTCGTGCTGCAGTTCTGCTCGTGGTCGGCGTGCAGGATGAAGAGCTGGTCGACCACCTTGGCCATGACCGGGTCGACCTTGTACTCCTCGCACGGCGTGGCGAACATCATGTGCAGCAGGTTGGACGAGTAGTCCAGGTCGTTGCGCGGGTACATGAACGGCTGCCCGAGCGCGTGCTTGTACGCCGCGGCCGCGATGGTCGGCATCTTGGCGATGAGGCGGATGACCGAGTCGCGGATGCTCTGCTCGCTCTCCGGCTGCTGGTAGAAGGTGGCCAGCGCGCCGACGGTCGCGGCGCAGATGGGCATCGGGTGCGCGTCGCGCGGCAGCGCGTCCATGAAGCGGCTGAAGCTCTCGTTGAGCATCGTGTGCTGCGTGACGTCGTTCACGAAGCCGTCCAGCTCGCTGCGCGTGGGCAGCTCGCCGTGGATGAGCAGCCACGAGGTCTCGAGGAAGGTGCTCTTCACCGCCAGCTCCTCGATCGGGTAGCCGCGGTAGCGCAGGATGCCCTTCTCGCCGTCGATGAACGTGATCGCGCTCTTGCACGAGCCGGTGTTGCCGTAGCCGTTGTCGAGCGTGATGTAGCCGGTCTCCTTGCGCAGGTCGGAGATGTCGAAGGCGCCCTCCTGCTCGGAACCGTGCAGCATGGGCAGGCGGACGACCTTCCCGTCGAGATGCAGCTCGGCCATCTTCTGGGCGCCCTGGGCCTTGGTGGGCGTGGACATGCGCGTCACTCCGTGGTCTGGTCGCCGGGCGCGATGTGGCCCGTGCGTGGAACGCGGCATCGTAGCAGCCGCATGGGACCCGTCACGAGGGCCGGGCCGCGCCGACGGGCGGGTCGGCGGTCGCCGCGCTCTCGGCCGACAAGGCGGTCAGGCAGGCGACGTCCACGATGGTCTCGACGTCGCAGCCGCGGCTCAGGTCGGAGACCGGCCGGGCCGTCCCCAGCAGGAGCGGCCCGAGGGCCACCGCGCCGGCCAGGCGCTGGCAGAGCTTGTAGGCGATGTTGCCGCTGGCCAGGTCGGGGAAGACCAGCACGTTGGCCCGGCCGCCGAGCGGGCTGCCCGGCGCCTTGGCCGCGGCCACCTCCGGCACCAGGGCCGCGTCGACCTGCAGCTCGCCGTCCACCAGCAGCTCTGGATGCTGCGCGCGCAGGGCGGCAGCGGCCTCGGCCATGGCGGCCGCGGCCGGGTGCCGGGCGCTGCCGTGGGTGGAGAAGCTGAGCAGGGCCAGCCGCGCCGGCTCGCCCAGCAGGGCCGGGGCGCGGGCCGCCGCGGCAGCCGCCAGCTCCACGAGCTGGGCCCTGTCAGGCTGCGGCAGCACGGCGCAGTCGGCGAAGAGCAGCCGCCGGCCGTCCGGGAAGAGCATGAGGAAGACGCTCGAGACCGAGGCCGACCCGGGGGCGCAGCCGATGCCCCACAGGGCTGCCCGCACCAGCCGGGCGGTGGGCGCCGCCGCCCCGCCGACGAGGCCGTCGGCCTGCCCCGCCGAGACCAGCAGGGCCCCCGCCAGGAGCGGATCGGCCACGGCCGCCCGCGCCTCGTCCGGCTGCAGGCCACGGTGGGCCCGGCGCAGGAGCAGGCGCTGGGCCAGGGGCTCGCGCGCCTCCGGCGCCGGCAGCTCGACCAGGCGCGCCAGGCCGAGGCGCTCGATGAGCGCTGCGGCCGCAGCCACGCGCGCATCGTGCCGCTCCGGCAGCACGAGCCGACGCCCGGCCCGCGCGGCGGCCGCACGCAGCCCTGTCCGCCAAGCCTCGATCACCCTTCGACCTCCCGCGTCGTCCGCTTGCGGCCGGGCCGCCCGCACCTCGCCAGGCCGGTGCTCGGCCGCGCTCAGCCGCGGTCCCAGCGCCAGTTCACGATCTCGGGCAGGTCGACGCCCGTGACGGCGATGTGGTCGACGTGCTGCCGGATCTTGCGCTCGTGGCGCACGATGACGTCCTCGGCGCGCGCCGCCACGGCCGGATGGCGCTCGGCCATGAGGCGCGCGGCCTGCATGACGAGGTGCCAGCGGCTCGTGTGGTTGCGCACCTGCATGTCGAAGGGCGTGGTCGTGGTGCCCTCCTCGCGGTAGCCGTTGATGAGGAAGCGGTTGCTCTCGGTGCGCTCCCACAGCAGTTGCTTGATGGCCGCGGTGTAGCCGTGGAAGTTGAACACCACCGGCACGTCGAGCGGGAACAGGCGCTCGAAGCGGCTGCCGTCGAGGCCGTTGGGGTACTTCTGCGGCACGCCGAGCGTCATCAGGTTGGTGACGTTGACCACGCGCACGCGCCAGTCGGGCACGAGCTGGCGCAGGATGTCGGCCGCGGCCATCACCTCGAGCGTCTGGCAGTCGCCGCAACCGGCGAGCACGAGCTGCGGGTCCTCGCCGTCGGCCGTGCTGGCCCAGCGCCAGATCGACGCGCCGACCTCGCAGTGCTCGGCCGCCTCCTCGATGGACAGCCACTGCGGCATCGGCTGCTTGCCGGCGATGAGCAGGTTGATCGAGTCGGTGGACGTCAGGCACTGCTGCGTGGTGTGCAGCACGCAGTTGGCGTCCGGCGGCAGGAACACGTGATACGTGTGGCCCTTCTTGGTGAGCAGGTTGTTGATGAAGCCCGGGCCCTGGTGGCTGTAGCCGTTGTGCTCCTGGCGCCAGGCGGCCGAGGTGAGCACGTAGTTCAGCGCGGCCACGGGCTGGCGCCAGCCGGTCTCGAGCGAGGCCTTCAGGAACTTGGCGTACTGGTTCATCATCCCGTCGACGATCGGCAGGAAGGCCTCGTAGCAGGGGAAGAGGCCGTGGCGCCCGGTGAGCAGGTAGCCCTGCAGCCAGCCCTGGCAGTTGTGCTCGCTGAGCACCTCGAGCACGCGTCCGGTGGCGCTCGTGTGCTCGACACCCTCGGGCAGCGGCCACAGGAACTGGCGGTCGGTCACCTCGAGCACCGCGCCGAGCTTGTTCGACTCCAGCTCGTCCGGGCAGAAGATGCGGAAGTTGTTCGCGTTGCGCGGGTGGCCGACGACGTCCGCCAGGAAGGCGCCCATGGCCTCCATGCTGCTGGCCTCGGTCTGGCCGCGACCCTGGATGGCGACGGCGTGGTCGCTGACGAGCGGCAGCACCAGCGGCCGGCGCTGGCTGCCGCCGAAGGCCACCGGGTTCATGGCCATGCGCAGCTCGCCCTGCGGGCACTGTTCGAGCAGGTCGGCGGCCGGGCAGCCATCGGCGTCGAACAGCTCCTCGGGCCGGTAGCTGCGCAGCCAGCGCTCGATCACCTGCAGGTGTTCGAGGTTGCCGCGCGGGTCCTTGGCCGGCACTTGGTGGCTGCGATGGCTGCCCTCGACCTGCTGCCCGTCCACCTCGCGCGGACCGGTCCAGCCCTTGGGCGTGCGCAGCACGAGCATCGGCCAGCGCGGGCGTTCGGGCAGGTTGCCGGAGCGCGCGTCGAGCTGCAGCTTGCCGATCTCGGTGTGCGCCCAGTCGAGCGCAGCCTCCATGTCGGCGTCGATGCGCTCGCTCAGCTCGACGATGGCCACCTGCCAGCCGTAGCCGGCGAAGAGTTGCCGCAGCTCGTCCTCCGACATGCAGCCGAAGATCGTCGGGTTGGCGATCTTGAAGCCGTTCACGTGCAGGATCGGCAGCACGGCGCCATCGGTGGCGGGGTTCAGGAACTTGGTGCTGTGCCAGGCGCCGGCCGTCGGGCCGGTCTCGGCCTCGCCGTCGCCCACGATGCACGCCACCAGCAACTGCGGGTTGTCCAGCGCGGCGCCGAAGGAGGTGGAGAGCGCGTAGCCCAGCTCGCCGCCCTCGTGGATGACGCCCGGGTAGTCGGGCGTGAGGTGGCTCGGGAAGGCGCCCGGCCAGCTGAACCAGCGCAGGAAGGTGCGCAGGCCCTGCTCGTCGCGCGTCAGCTCCGGGAAGAACTCGGAGAGCGTGCCCTCGAGATACATGTTGGCGAGGTTCGCCGCCGCGCCGTGCCCCGGGCCGGTGACCAGCAGCACGCTCTGCCGCGTGCGCAGGATGAGCCGGTTCAGGTGCTGGTAGATCAGGTTGATGCCGGGCGCCGTGCCCCAGTGGCCGAGCAGCCGCTCCTTGATGTGCTCCTTGTGCAGCGGCTGCCTCAGCAGCGGGTTGTCCTTGAGGTAGATCTGCGCGGCGGCGAGGTAGTTCACCGCGCGGCGGTAGCGCTCGACGGATGCGGGCTGGTGGCGCTGCGGCGCACCTTGCTGGACGTGCGCCGGTGCCGCCGCGCGCACCTGCGACGCGACCTGTCCCACGGCGTCGTGCGGCGGCGCCCACTTCGCCGGAGGTGCTCCCTGCTGCGGCGACGATGCCGGCGCCTGACGGGCAACGCGAATGGTGACGGCATCCTGGGGCCGGCTGTCGGGCGTGCGCATGAGCTGCTTCTCGTGAGGCGTGCGAGCGGGGCGAGACGTGCGAGACGTGCGACGGCTGCGGTCGGCAGTCGCACGGATGCCCTTTCGGAGCCGAAAGAGAGCCCGCTTGAGGTGCGCACCACGCATCGAGAGCCGTGTTCGGACGCGCCGGCGACGCTGCGCCGGCGCGGTGCGCGCGGACTGATGCTTCCCGCAGGTATGGAGCCCGCCCCATCACGGCAAGGGCGCACACTCCCCTCCCGCTGTCGGGTCGGGAAGCGGTGCGTACCCGCGGAGCGCCGCGCCACTCGGGCGCGCGCCGTCGGCACCCGCAGCCCGACGCAGAGACTTTTCTTTGCGACGCCCTCCCTGCCGCCCGCGCACCGCGGGTCGGCTCGGCCAGCAGTCGACCCGCCGACTCAGGGCAGCAAGCTGATCTCCACGGCGCTCGAGCCGGCGCCGAAGCCTTCCGCATCGTGGACCACTGCCGCCACCGTGAGCGTCGTACCGGCGAGCGACGAGGCCACGCCCGGCGGCAAGAGAAGCGCGAAGCTGGCGCTTCCCTCTGCGTCGAGCGTGCCGGCGAAGCCGGGCATGAGCGGAGTGTTCTTGAGCGACCAGCCGAGCACCGAGACCTGGTCGAGCTTGACCGGCAGGAAACTGCCGTGCCCCAGGATCTGCCCCGGCTTGCTGCCCGAGGTGCCGATGACGCCCACATACGATTGGCTGGCCTGCTCCCGCCCGAGGTGGAGCGCGAAGTGCACCGAACCGCCGGCCGACATCGAGAGCGACTCGGTGTCGGCGAGCAGGGTCTGCGGGTCGTAGACGTAGACCTCGCCGAAGCCGTTGCCGAGTGCCGCACTCGTCACCAGCGACTCTCGTCCGTTGCCATCGAAATCCCCCGTCGCCAGCGCCATGCCGAAACCCAGATGACCGACGATAGGAAGCGGGAGTTCCGTACCGAGTGCTGCGTATTGCTCGTACCCAGGACCGTAGAGCACCCAGATGCGCTCTTCTCCCTCCGGCGGACCGACATCCAGCAGCGCCACGTCTGGCGCGCCGTTGCCGTCGTAGTCGCCGACCGTCATGCGTTGCCCGATGCCCCCCGCCTCCTCTGGCACCGGCGCGCGGAAGATGTGCGCTATCTGCGTGAACCCAGGCCCTTCCAGCAGCAGTGCCTCGCCTTCGCTGACGTGGCCATTCACCGTGGTCTCCGGTGCACCCACCAGCAAGTCGGGGATGTTGTCACCCGTGAGATCCACCACGAGGGGCGAGTATCCAAGGCTCCATACCTCTTGTTGGCCATGCTGCAGGCTGGGAGCAAAGAAAGCATGCTCGACCTCTTGTGTGGCGCCATCGAACGTCCAGACGGCTCCCCTGCCGATCGTCTCCCATTGCCCAGGCTGGGGGCTCCACCAGTTCACCCGACCCGGTTCCGTGACGATGAGTTCCTCCACGCCGTCACCTGTGAGATCGGCCTGCAGCATGCTGAAGCCGAACACGCCGAAACCAGGGCCAAAGGCGCCCGGATCAGGGCTCAGCAGTTCGCCCATGAACTCGAGGTCGGGCAGCCGGATCGAAAAGACCTTGCCGACGTTCAAGATGGTGAGGGGTGGCGTCACGAAAGGGTTCTCCCAGCCGTCACCGGCCACCATGAGGCGCAGGCTTCCATCGGGATGAGGCAGGATCGCTGCAGAGTCTCCGAATTGCGTTTCCTCCTGCTGTACGGGTGACTCCACACGCAATCCATGGGTGAAGTCCGGTCCAAGCAGCAGCCGCACCCGCCCCACCCTGTTCAGACCGCCGGAGTCGGCCCCCGGAGCCAAGGCCACCAGGTCGAGATGGCCGTCTCCGTTGACATCCAGGGTCAGCGTCGGCTTGGATCCGAGCCGCTCGTCGGCCTCCGGATCCGGTGCGAGGATCTCCGCGAAACGGATGAACTGCGGGCCGTAGTGGATCCATAACTTCCCGGCCTGCTGGGCGCCGGGCAGGCTCGCCCCTGGGTGGCCGGTAATGAGATCGTCGAAACCGTCCCGATCGATGTCGGCGACAGCGATCGAGCGGCCGAACTCAGTATAGAACTGCGGATTCGGGCACGGGATGTCGATGCGTTGGTAGGTCACCTGCGCGCCGACGCCTGAGTCGGCCCAGAACCACAGCACAACCCATGCGCAGAAGATACTGACACGGATCGCCCGGCTGTCTCGAATCTTCGCGAGGCTCACGGGCAGTCCTCGCCGAAGTCGATGCCGGTGTTGCTGCTGAAGACCGCGTAGTTACGGTCCGCGTTCGCGCCCGCACTGTAGTGCGCCGGAACACCGGGCAGCGTCTGGCCGGCCGCCGGTGTGCTCGGCACCGGTCCGAGCACCGCACTCGGCACCGGGAGCAAGCAACCCATGGCGTCAGCTCCTTGGTTGTTCGCGATCCAGGTGTTCTTGTAGGCCGTGACGAGGCGCCCAGGCACCGGCGGATTCCAGCCGTTGAGCACGGCGCCCTTCACCGGCATGACGTTCGGGTCCCAAGGCGGGTTCAGCGGAAGCAGGAAGGTATTGCCGCCAGGGCTGTCGAGCGGGACGTCGCCGGTGCAACAGGGCAGCATCCCGATCGAACGGCCGAGATCGAGGCAGGAGCCCTGTGAACTCGGGTGCGGCCCGAACGACACGCCCACGCCGAAGTTCTGGAACAGGCAATCGCGCACGCAGCCGCGCACGAGCATGCCGCGGATGGCGATGCAAGAGATGTAGTCCTCGAGCGGAGTAGCCAAGACGATTGCGTCGCCATTCGTCTCGGTCGGCCGGTTGTTGAAGTTGTCCACGAATTGGCAGCCGCTCACCACGACCTCCAAGGTGCCGTTGCCGACGACCTCGATGCCGTTCTCGTTGTCGCGGAAACGGCTGGAGACCACCGTGAGCGTCGCGGAGAAGTTGGACACGGTCGTCCCCGGTTCCAGCGGCGGTCCAGCCACCTCGACGCCGTCGTGCGACTGCTCGAAGTCACAGTCCATCACGGTGACTTCGACCGTGCCGAAATCACCGCCCTCCAACCACAGGCCGGCGTGGCCCTCGGTCGTCGGGGCGGTAGCGGAATTGTCATCCTCAACGGGATAGAAGTGCGAGAGCATCGACCCGGACACCGTGCCCGTACAGATCTCGCCGGTGCTGGCGAAATAGCGGATGCCGTCGTGCTGGTCCTTCACCAGGCAATCCTCGACGTCGAAGCCGTCGCAGTCGGTGGCCACGATGCCGTAGAGGAAGGACTTCTCCTTCATCGGCGTGCCGTCCACGTCCAGGTTCTTCAGCACGCAGTCGTCGTTGCCGTAGATCAGTGCGCGCGGCGAGGTCGCTCCCCACGGGAAGGACAACGAGGGGCCGATGCCCGACTCCACGATCGTGATGCGCGGTTTCACCCCGTTCGCCTCCGGGATGCCGACGAGGTCGACCCCGTCCACCATGCGCAGCGGGAACGCGTTCGTCCCCGCCTGCCAGCCATCCGGGTTGGGGGTGGCGAGGTTCGTGTCCTCCGAACCGCCGAAATGGCGCGGAGCGATGGGTGTGGCCGTTGACCAGATGTAGATGATGATCGGGTTGGCGATGGTGCCACCAGGCGCCGGGTGCTTGAGCACATGGGCGACACCCAAGGCGTGATTCACGGTCTTGTACGGCTGGCGCGAGGTGCCTGGACCCGCGTCATCGCCCGTCTCGGGGTTCACCCAGAACTTGAACGTCTGGAGCTGGGCTGTCGCAGACCTGCTCACCAACAGCAGAACGGCCAAAATCAGGAGGCGAGCAGCCCCCCCCCCTATTCATCGATGTCGTGTCCATCAGCGTTTCCTCCTTCTCCTGGGCGTCGGCCCGTGCCTGGCGACACGCGCTGCCGGCAGCCGAATCCTAGCAGGGAGTTGCCGGCCCGTGTGGCGTGCCTTCGCCCGCCACTCGCTGAATTCGTAGCAACACGGCGGCCCACGGCGCCCCGCCCGCGCCCTCGCCCCTCAGCGCGCCGCCGCCGCGTCCCGCTCCACGTTGCGCACGTGGTCCAGGTAGTTCGCCGTGTTGCTCATGCCGGTGGTGTGGCACCAACCCGAGATGTGCCCCATGTTGTGTCCGCCCGGCAGCTGCCCCTTGGCGCGCTCGACGACGCCGTCGTTGGGGCTGTCGAGGAAGAGGTTGGTGAGGAAGTTGCACGCCGAGCCGCTGTTCTGCGTGGTCCAGAACCAGACCTCGTCGCGCGCCCAGCTCGGGATGCTCGCGAGCCAGAGTGCAGCGCCGTCGTCAGAGAGGTCGAAGTTGCTGCCGCAGCCGACGCCGAAGATGCCGCCCAGTCCGGCAAGCGAACTGGCCAGCGGGCTGCCCGCCCAGGGCGAGGCCACGGCCTGGATGCGTCGCGGCCCGAGAGCCTGGTCGAGGCCCGACACGTAATGCGTATAGAGGTGCAGCGCCGCACAGCCGCCCTGGCTGTGCCCGAGGAAGCCGAAGGAATCGACCTGGCTGCCGTAGGCGCCGAGCAGCTGCGCGAACTCGTCGTGGCTGCGGTTTGCGTCCGGGTCCACGAACTGCAGCACCTGGCCGGTGAAGTCGCCCAGCGGCCAGATGCCGCCGCCCGAGCAGTAGCCGTGGCTCAGCATGAGCGCGCGCTCGGGGTTCCACGGCAGGCCGCTGGCGCGCACGCTGCCGAGGCCGGGCAGCGCGCCGCCGACCAGCGGCGAGGGCCCCATCGTCATGCTCGGCGTGACGAGCCCCGACGGACCGACGTGCACGGGCTGCGCGCCCGACGCCTCCCCGCCCGGCACCGGGCCAGCGTTCGCGGCGCCGCTCGCTGCCCCGGGGTCGGAGCCCGCCACGGCCAGCCGCTCGCGCAGGTCGTACGCGAGGCCGGTGTCGGGGTCGGCGAGCCGCAGCTGGCGCAGCTCCAGCGGCGGCGTGGCGCCGACCCGCTCGAGCCAACGCCGGTCGAGCGCCAGCGGCAGCCACGCCTCGCCCGCCTGGCTGGGCGGCAGCATGGTCGAGAGCCAGCAGAGCGGGACGAACTCACCCTGCGCGTCGCGGCCCCAGACCTCGGCGGCGAGCTGCGTGCGCACGCCTTCGACGAGGATCCAGGCGCCGACGTGCAGGCCGAGCCGCCCGTCGTCGCGCGGCAGCAGCAGCGCCTCGCCGCTGAGCAGGCCGGCGCGCGGCAGCAGCGGCAGCGTGCGCTCGGCGGTGCGCAGCACGCCGCGGCCCTGCGCGTCGAGGCCCTGCAGCTCGAGCTGCACGAACAGCTCGCCGGGCGGCAGCGGCGGGATCGCGCCGCCCACGAGGCCATCGCCGGGCAGCCCGTCGTCGTGCCGGCCGTCGTCGAAGAGCGGCAGCGTCAGGTCGAGGCCGCCGCGGCGCAGGTGCAGGCGCGCGGCGCCCAACGGCAGGCGCGGCGCCTCGGGGCCGGCATGCGCGCGCAGGCTGGCCTGTAGCGGGATGGCCTCGCCCGCGAGCAGTCGCAGATGGCCGAGGCGGCTCTCGAGCACCGCCGGCCCCGGTGTCGTGACGAGCACGTAGCCGTCCGGGCGTCGCCGCCCGTCGACCGAGAGCAGCAGGCGGTGCTCGCCGGCCACCACCGGCAGCGAGAATGCCGCCGTCGCCAGACCCGGACCGAGCGGCAGCACACCCTGCTCGCGCTGCGCGCGGCCGGCCGCCGACTCGGCGGCGAGGTCGCGCTCGCCGGCCGACGGATCCGGTCCGGCGAGCTGCAGGCGGAACGCGAGGGCGTCGGGCGCGAGCGGCAGCAGCGTGAGCGGGCCGTCCACCTCGACCGGCAGGGCGAGGCGCGCCTGCCAGCCGCCGCCCGCACGCTCGACGAAGCGTGCCCGCAGCAGCGCGCGCGGCGACTGCGACCAGGCCGGCGCGGGGGGACGCAGCCGGCCGGAGAGCAGGTCTTCGGGCGGCGCCGCCACCTGGCGCGGCAGCAGGCCGGCGCCCGCTGGCACGGCCTGCAGGACCTGCACCGCCGGCGCCGACTGGACCGACAGCGCTGCCTGCGCCGGCAGCACCGGCAGCCAGGCGAGCGACAGGGCGACACCGAGGAGCACCGGCAGCAGCGCGCGCCGACGCCGCTGCGGGCGCACACGCTGCTGGCCGCACGGACTCCCCGGTGTCGCCCCCACGGCGCGCGCGTCCCGCACCGGCGGACCGCTCCGCTGCGAGTCGACGCGCGCCGCGCCGCCCGCACTCACGGTGTGGTGGCCTTCACCGCGTTGCTCAGCGTGATGCCCCAGACCACCGTGTTGTCATCGAGCAGGAACTGGAACCAGACGTTGGTCCCCGGCGGCAGGCCCGGCGGCCAGAGCGTGGAGAGCTGCAGCGAGCCGAGGAAGTTGCAGAAGAAGAACAGCTGGTTCAGCGGCGGCATGGCGTGGATCGTGCCGCCGAAGAACGGCTGCGGGATCGAGTTGCCCGTGAACCACGCCAGCACGAGCGCGTTCGGGCGGCCCTGCGTGAGGTTCAGCTGCGCCACGGTGTTCGGCACCAGCGTGCCGGAGCCGACCAGCGTCGGCGGGCCGTTGGCGCCCACCGTGCCGCCGCCCACGTTGGTCCACGTGCCGACGCCGCCCGCCGGCTCGGTGCAGGCGCGGATGACCCAGTTGCCGGCATAGGCGCTCGGGCAGAGCACGATGAGGGGCGGCAGCGGCCCCCACTTGGCCGGATCGACCCAGCCGGCCGACAGCTCGTAGAGCAGGTTCTTGCCTGGCGGGCACTGCCCCGCGCCCGCGTTGTCGGTGAAGAAGTTGGCCGGGGCCCCGGAGCCCGGGCAACCCGGGAACGAGAGGTTGAAGTTCATGCGGATGGCCACCACGAAGTCGGTGGTCACCTGCACGTTGTAGGGCGTCATGTCGATCGTGTTGATCGCCGTCGTGGCGATCTGCGCTTCCTGGCCGGCAGTGTCCACGAGGTCGAAGATCTTGGTGCCCAGCACGGCCGTGCCGTTGGCGTTGAAGGTCACGGCGCCCTGGTAGATCTCCACGTTGACCAGGGCCTGGAAGCCGGAGCCGCCGAACTGGTGGCCGAAGCCCACCGACACCTGCTTGAGGCGCTGCGGACCCATGCCCACGGGCATCTTGAAGTAGGTTCCCGCCGCCTCGCCCTCGCACAGGCCGGGGATGACGCTCACTGAGAGGGTGCCACTCGGGTTCTGCGGCAGGTTGTCGTTCTTCCAGAACGTGTCCGAGCCCGACGGACAGAGCTGGGCCGGCAGGGCGGCAGCGAGCAGGGCGATGGCCGCGCTGCAGAGCGCAGAGCGGACGAGGACTGGCGAGCGCATCGGTGAGAACTCCCAGAGAGGTGGTGGCGATTCCCGAGCGGGCGAGAATACCACCGCCCGGAAGGGGCGTGCGCCCACGGATCGCAGCTTCCGGCGCGCCCGACGACCGCTCGGACGACCGCTCGGCCCACGGCTCGGCCGGCGCGCCCGCCGACCGCTCAGCCCGCCCGCGCCGGCGCCTCGAGCAGTGCGTCGACGCGCGCCATCGTGGCCTGCTCCAGCGCCTCGGCCTCGGCCAGCAGCGCTTCGAGCTGGCTGCGCTGCGCGGACACCCAGGCCGCATCGGTGATCGCGGGCAGGTTGATGCGCACGTTGGCCACCGCGCCACGCAAGCCGGCGCGCGCCATGAGCGCGCCGACGCCCGCGTCGCTGACCGACGCGGGCAGGCCCTGCTCGGCGGCGGTGCGACAGTGGCGCAAGGCCTCCAGGCAGAGCTGCGCCGTGCGCAGCGGCACGCTCGTGGCGCGCTGGTAGCCGGCCTGCAGGGCCGCGGCGCGTGCGCTGGCTTGGGCCTCGGTGTCGCGCGGCAGGCGCATGGCGGCCAGCACGTCACCGAAGGCCTCGGTGTCGGCGTCGACCGCGACCAGCAGCTCGTGCTTCACCTGCTGCAGGGCCATGGCGACCATTTCCATCTCGTCGCGCGCGGCGGCCGGACCGCGCTTGCCGTGCGTCAGGTTGGCGACCATCGCGCCGAGCGCCGCGGCCAGCGCGCCGGCCAGCGCAGCCACCGAGCCGCCGCCCGGCGCCGGGCTGGGCCGCGAGACCTCGTCGGTGAAGTCCGACAGCGTCTGCGTCACGAGCGGCCCGGCGAGACGGGGCAGACCGAGCACGGCCTTCTGCGGGTCGAAGGTCGCCACGTCGTCGAGGCCCAGCGATTGCACGGCGGTCTGCACGATGTCGGCCACCGGCAGGCCGCGGCTGCTGCCCTGCGCGTGCAGGTAGTGCCGGCCGCTCTGTTCGAGCGCCTCCCACGGCAGCAGGCCCACGATCTCCGAGCCGGTGACGAGCAGGCCGCGCTCGCGCGCCAGCTCGCGGCAGGCGTCGAGCACGGCGTGCGCCGGGGTGACGCGGAAGTCGGTCAGGTTGATCGAGATCTGCGCGCGCCCGTACTCGGGGATCACCCAGCCCACGGCGCGGCAGTGCCGGAAGCGCCCGCGCTTCATCACGTTGACGCCTTCCAGCGCGGCCGCATCGCGCCCGAAGAAGGCCAGCTCCTCGGCCAGGTCGAGGCCGTGTGCGCTCTGGTAGTGCCGCGCCAGCGCGGCCTGGTCGCGCTCGACGCTCGCGCAGTAGCCGCAGGGCATGCGATGCGCGGCGGGCTCGTAGCGCAGCAGCTTGCCGCTGTCGTACCAGGCGCTCGTCTGCCCGCGGCGCACGGCACGCCCGGTCTCGCGCAGCTCGCCGGCCAGGTCGTCGGCGTGCGCCTTGGTGCGGCTGTTGAGGTTGACGTTGTAGGCGATGAGGAACTCGCGCGCGCCGACCGTGACGACGCCGGCCTGCGCATGGAAGCGCGCCGGCCCGAAGTCGGGCTTCCACTCGGGGCGGCCGAGCTTGTCGGGCAGGGCCTCGTACTCGCCGGCGCGCACGGCGGCCAGCGAGCGCCGCTCGGGCCGGCTGGCAGCGTGCTCGTAGAGGTAGACCGGGATGCCGAGTTCGTCGCCGATGCGCCGGCCGACGGCGCGCGCGATGGCCACGCAGTCGTCCATGCTCACGCCCGAGACGGGCACGAAGGGCAGCACGTCGGTCGCGCCGTGGCGCGGGTGCGCCCCGCGGTGGCTGCGCATGTCGATCAGCTCGGAGGCGCGCTTGACGGCCAGGAAGGCCGCCTCGCCGATGGTCTCGGGCGGTCCGATGAGCGTGACCACGGTGCGGTTCGTCTCGGCGCCCGGGTCGACGTCGAGCACCTTCACGCCGGGCACCGCCCGCACCACGTCCAGGATGGCGTCGATCTTGCCGCGGTCGCGCCCCTCCGAGAAGTTGGGCACGCACTCGACCAGCTTCGACTCGCTCATGCCGGGGCTCCGGGGCACTGGGAGCGCGGCATTATGGCGACGGCCGAGCGACGTGTCGCGCGCCGCGGGGAGGCCTGATGACACCCGCGCCGGCCGCCGCGGGACCGGAAAAAGAAAATGCCGTCGCGCCGGAATTCTCCCGTTCGGCCGGTGTCTTCACTCCACTCGGGCCGGCCATCGGCTGGCTCGTGGAACGCCCGAACGCGCCAGCCGTCTCCCCCCTCCCTCCGGCCGGCGCCACGTTCCGCTTCCGGCTCCTCAGGCTCCTCTCCACTCCTCTCCCACTCTCCCCCAGGAGGTCCGGCCCATGCTCCGCATGTGCTGCATCCCTGTCGTGAGGGACGCGGCCCGCCGGCTCCTCCGCGCCCTGCCCGACAGACCCGGTCTGCTGTGCCTCTCCCATCCCCTCCCGACCCGCGCCGCGCGCCGCCCCGCGCCCGGCTCGCCGCGACCACCCGCGACGCGCGCCGCGCGCTGCCTGTTGCTGCTGGTCGCCCTCGGCGCCCCGACGCTGCGCGCGCAGACACCCGAGCTGCGCGTGGACAGCGACGCGCCGGGCGTGGCCTCCTCCTGCCTGCCGCAGACCGTGACCACGGCCGACGGCACGGTGCACGTGGTCTGGCAGGACTACCGCGGCCCGGCCTGGGCCGTGTACTACCGCCGCCTGCCGGCCTTCGGCGCCGGCGCCAGCCCGCCCGAGGTGCGCCTCAGCATGCCGCCGCTGCCTCCCGGCCAGGGCGGCAACGCCATCGCGCCGCGCATCGCCACCGACGGCAACCTGGCGCTGTACGTCGTCTGGCACACCTCGATGCCGGACGTCGAGCTGCTCATGAAGACGCGCTCGCTCGACGGCGGCCTCACCTGGGCGCCGGCCAGCCCGCTGCTCGACCAGATCACCGGGCTCGGCGTCTCGAGCGAGTACGCCGGCCCGCCGGAGATCGCGGCCGACGCGAGCGGGCACGTGCACGTGGCCTGGGCGCAGAGCAACGGCGTGCGCGACCAGATCTTCTACGCCGTCTCGCTCAACCGCGGCACCACCTGGTCCGTGCCGCCCATCACGCAGCCGGTGAACGTGGACACCAGCGGCCACAGCGAGTCGCCGCGCCTGGCCACCGACGGCGCGGGCTTCGTGTACATCGCCTGGCTCGACCACCGCGAGCCGCCCTACCGCGACGTCTGGCTGCGGCGCTCGGCGAACTTCGGCCTGAGCTGGCTGCCGGGCGAGAAGCGCCTCAACGGCCACGGCAGCGAGATCGAGCTGGAACTCGTGGCGCACGTGACCAGCGCGGCGCCGATCGAGCACCGCGTGCACGCCGCCTGGATCGACCTGAGCCAGAGCGACCTGGGCGGACCGCTCACCGAGGTGCGCGCGCGCTCCTCGTACGACGGCGGACTGACCTGGAACACGCTGCCCGCCACCGTGTCGGACGAGCAGCCCGACACCGAGGGCCAGCACGCGCCGGCCGGCAGCCCGGCCGGCGGCCTGTTCACGGCGCCGGGCGGCAGCGTGGGCCCGCTCGGTTCGGGCGGACCGCCGCAGGGCGGCCTGCGCGGCGTGCTGCCGCGCCACGTCGTGGCGGTCACCTTCAACCTCGACCTGGCGCTCGACGGCAAGGGCAACGTGCACGCGGTCTACAGCCGTGTCGACGCGCCGCTCGTCGGGCGGCCGACGCGCGTCTACCACAACCGGCTCGACAGCGAGACCCGGCTCTGGGGGCACGAGCAGCCGCTCTCGCGCGGCGGCGTGCTCTACCCCACGCGCGGCCTGCCGACCCTGGCCCGCGCCCGCGTGGCGGCCAGCGCCGGCTTCGTCTACGCCTCGTGGATGCAGTGCGACGGCGACGGCGACACGCGTGACGAGGTGCTGGCCTGCTGGTCGACCGACAACGGCCTGAGCTGGTCGGCGCCCAGCGTGGTGACGCTGAAACCGGCCGGGCCCGGCACCAGCACCTCGGCCCACCCGGCGCTGGCCGCGCTCGGCAACCGCTGCGCGCTCGTGTGGGACGACCGACGCGAGTCGACCGACCACAGCCAGCTCCCGCTGCCTCCCGGTGCGCCCATCGGCGCCCCTGATGTCTTCTTCCGCGAACTCCCGACGCACTGACCCGGAATCCCGACATGTCCCCCCTCCGCTTCCTGGCGGCGGCGCTCCTGCCGCTGCTCTGCACCCATGCCAGCGCCCAGATCCCGCCGGCCTTCACGCTCGAGCACGCCGACCTGGCGCTCGACTTCCAGACGGTGAGCAACGCGCCCGCGCCTGGCACGCGCGTCGAACTGCTCGCCATGCGGCGCAAGCTCGCCGGCCTGCCGCAGCCGGCGCCGCTGGCCCAGGTCGCCCGCTCGGGCGCCTGGACCGTGCGGCTCGCGATGAAGATGAGCGAGCCCGCCGACCCGGGCGACTGCAACGGCGCGGCCGGCCCGATCGAGTGGTTCAGCTTCTCGATGGACGGCAGCACCGCGCGCTGGAACCCGGCCGGGCGCAACCCGCTGGGCAGCCTCGACGCGCTCAGCCTCGACTCGGTCACGCTCACGCCCGGGCCCTTCGGCTTCGTCGCCATGACCGCCGTGTGGAGCGGCAGCGTGACGATGAAGACCGAGAGCAGCGACTTCGAAGTGACCACGCACTGGAACCTGCGCACCGGCGAGCTGTTCGCCGAGACGGGCATCGACGTCGAGCTGACCTCGGCCGGGCCCTTCGACTTCTACGTCTCCGAGATCGTGCACCCCGAGATGCGCGTGGCCTCGCTGCACGGGCAGGACACGCCGGACGACACGCTCGTCGTGCCGTGGGTCACGGGCATGCTCGTCAGCGACCCGACCGACCCGGCCAAGCCCTTCCGCAGCCAGCTCAACGGCGGCCTCAACTTCTTCCCGGTGAACTTCTCGGCCTACTACCAGAACGGCGGCGACGACAACTGCTTCGTGGTCTTCGCCGACGACGGCGAGGCCTGGTGGAAGGACCTGTGGCTCAACGTGGCCGGCGGCGACGACGACCGGCACGTGGCCTTCCGCATGCGGCACGTGCCCGAGGACGCCTACGACAGCCTGGCGCACAGCGCGCCCTACGCCGTGCGCGTCGGCCTCATCGCCGGCGACTGGTGGAACGCGGTGGACACCTACCGCCAGTTCCAGGGCGCCGAGGTGCCCTGGTACCACGGCCCCATCGCCTCACCGGCCAACCCCATGTCCGACGACGCCAAGTGCCTGGTGGCCGAGGTCTTCCTGCAGCCCGGCTACCGCAACGACTACGTGGACGACATGAGCCGGCAGGTGCTCACCATCTCGCGCGTGCTCGGCCCGCACGTCAGCACGGTGTTCTACGGCGGGCACCATCCCGACCGCTTCGACCACTGGTTCTGGGAGGGCGGCTACCTGCCCGGCTGGAACTCGCTCGTCGGCGCGGTGCGCGAAGGGCAGAAGCAGTTCGAGCAGATCGTGTCGCCTTATGTGAACGGCAGCACGGCGGCCGACTACACCGACCCGCAGATCCCGCCGGGCGCGCCCTCGCCCAGCCAGGACCTGCTCGACGTGCACGACAGCTTCATGCTGGCCGAGGACATGGAAGAGGAGTTCTTCTGCTACACGGGCATGGAGCACCCGCGCCAGGCCATCCTGTGCTCGGCCGCGCCCTGGTGGCAGCAGCGCTTCGTCGACCACGTGGTCGAGATCGCCAGCTACACGGGCATGAAGGGCGTCTACCTCGACTACTTCCTCTCGTCGGCCTGCTGGTCGGCCGAGCACGGCCCGCCCGTGCCCGGCGACCCGGGCGGACACCTGCCGGGCGGCGGCTCGTGGATGAACACCGCGCGCATGGACCAGCTGCGGGAGATCAAGCAGACGC
>Ga0315912_10002777_pt1 | contig 18169 bp, 19 predicted proteins | sample VfabasoilMG_FD_204469 | JGI IMG/M metagenome (GOLD analysis project Ga0315912, IMG submission 204469) | Garden soil microbial communities collected in Santa Monica, California, United States - V. faba soil | ecosystem: Environmental > Terrestrial > Soil > Garden | place: USA: California...
GTCTGTGGCACAGAGATCATCAAAGAGGAGAATGTAAAATGACCGAATCTAAAGTCACAGTGTATGGCGCGTATTGGTGCCCCGATTGCCGCCGCTCGAAGAAATTTCTTGGCGAACAGTTCATCCCCTTCCGCTGGGTGGACATCGAACAGGATAAGGAAGGTGAAGCCTATGTTCTGCAAAGGAACAACGGCAAACGCATCATCCCCACCATTGTTTTTGAAGATGACACTTTCCTGGTCGAACCGTCCAACGCGGAACTGGCGAAGAAACTTGGCTTGAAGACCGAAGCTAAGAAAGTCTATTATGACCTCATTATCATCGGTGGCGGACCCTCTGGTTTGACCGCTTCCATTTACGCCGCGCGTGAAGGCGCGGAAGTGCTTCTCATCGAACGCTCCGGTCTGGGTGGGCAGGCTGGCATCACGGTTGGACTCGATAACTTCCCAGGCTTCCCCGAAGGGATCAGTGGACAGGAATTCTCAGAGCGTGTGGTGAAACAGGCAAAACGCTTCGGCGTGGAGATTTTGCAGGCTGTGGATGTTGAAAAAATGGAGTTGGAGGAAGGCTATCACGAAGTCTATACTTCGGATGGCAAACATTATCACTCGCGTGCGGTTTTGATCGCGACAGGCGCATCGTATAAACGGTTGGAAGTTCCCGGTGAGGACGATTACATCGGCGCAGGGATTCACTTCTGTGCGACGTGTGATGGTCCTTTCTATAAAGGCTCAAAAGAGATCGTTGTGGTCGGTGGCGGAAACTCCGCGGTGGAAGAAGGTTTACACCTCACCAACTTCACCGAGAAAGTGACCCTGCTCGTGCGCGGCGACACTCTTACTGCCAGTCAGATTGCCATTGACAAGGTCAATGAACCGACATCACGTATTGATGTCAAATACAACACAGTTGTGGATGCCATCGAGGGGCAGGATTCCAAGTTGAAGACGATCAAGTATCACTACAAGGGGAATGATACGATTGAAGAAATCCACCCTGCCGCGGCGTTCATTTTCATCGGTCAAACGCCGAATACAGCCTTCCTCAAAGATTATGCTGAGATGGATAAATACGGCTTCGTGTTGACGGGTCATGATCTGAAACACAATTCAGAAAGCAAGTCTGAGCCGCTTCCCTTTGAGACCAGCATCCCCGGTATCTTTGCCGCAGGGGATGCAAGGCATGGAAGCACCAAGCAGGTCGCCTCCGCCGTCGGTGAAGGCGCGGCGGCATCCATTTCGATACGGGAGTTTTTGAGGAGGAGTCAGTAAGGTAGACTATGAAGGTGACAGTCACTTTTAAAGTGACTGTCACCTGTGTTGGGTTAAAAGTCTTTTTACTTCCTCAACTGCTTTGTGAGCATCTCTGTCCAAAATAATTGAATGATTGTGGCTATTAAGCCATCCCCATTTCTCTTTTTCAAGAACCGGATACAAAAATACTGGAATAGGTTTCATGCGTTGGTTGGACGTGTGAATTGCTCCCGCTTGTCCACTTGCCCATGTAACTTCAGATGCCATCCAGGTTGAAGACTGCCAGGTTTCATCTACTATTGCCAATAATGCATTGCACGATGCAATTTCTTTTTCTATCTGTTCATATGCCCGATATTCTTTATTCCAGAAAAGTTCAAAACCCAGTTCTCTGAGAACCTCTAATAGACTCTCTGCCTGTTTGTCGAAGATAGGTTTTCCTGAAACGTGAGTTTCCATTACCGAGATGTAAATTCTATGCATGGAAACAATTATAAACTTATGTATTCTCCCTTCGAGATTATATTTTCATTCATTTCATCGTTATAATTCTGGGAATTCACTCAAGGTAACCCTCAAATGAAATCAAACCATAAAACCGTAACGATCATCGGCGCGGGGCTGGCGGGACTTTCTGCCGCTTATGATTTGCATCGTGCCGGGTGGAAGGTCACTGTGTTGGAGGCGCGTGATCGGGTGGGCGGTCGCGTCTACAGTCTGCGAAACTTCTCGAACGGTTTGGTTGCCGAGGGTGGCGGCGAATACATTGACGATGCCCATGTGCGTATGCGTGCCTTTGCAAAAGAGTTCAACCTGCCATTGGGTCGCGTTGGAAGCTGGCAAAGTCAGGCGGGTGATTGGGCATCCTTTGACGACAAACATGGTCACATGAACGATGAAAAGATATGGGGGATAAATCTGCATGAGGCGATCGATCAAATTTGGGAGGCGGTGGCTGAGTTGGGGAAAAAGGTCGAAGACCCGAAACAACCTCAGGCGTCGCGTGAAGCGGAGCGTCTCGACAGGCAATCCACTGCCGATTGGCTCGCCGCGTTGGACGCGCATCCGCTTGCGAAAAAATATTTCGTCACCCACATCCGCTCGGAATACACGGCAGAGCCGGAGTGTTTCTCACTGCTCGATCTTGCGCGCAACGCGGCGATGTATTACAGCACGCTGGAACGGATGCCCAACGCGCGTGTGATCGGCGGGAATGACCTGATCGCGCGCGCCATTGCAAACATACTGCCCGATGTAAGATTGAATTCGCCGGTGACATCCATACGCATCATGCCCGACGGGGTGGCTGTTTCGTACAAACAAGCCAACTCTCATCTGACGGTTGATTCTGCCTTTGCGATATTGGCTGTTCCCCTGACGACGGCGCGCCTGATCGAATTCAACCCGTCATTGCCACCGGCGCATGGACGCATGGTGAACGAGATCTCTTATGGCGCAGTGACCAAGGTGCTGATCGAATATCGCAAACGCTTTTGGGATGAGATCGGCTGGAACGGGCGGCTCGCCACCGACGCGCCGATCGTCTACACGTGGCACGCGACCAGCCATGTTGAAGACGAACACGGTATTATTACGGCATATACCGGCGGCGACAACGCCAGAAAACTTTCCGCATTATCGGATGAGGAACGTATCCGTGTGGCTGTTGCGGAGATCGAGAAGTTGTTTCCGGGTTCGTCTGACCTGGTCGAGAATACGGCAACAGTTTCATGGCTCAATGAACCGTATACACGCGGCGCGTACATGGCGCTGGCTCCCGGCGAAGTGACTGCGCATTGGAAGACTTTATTCGAGCCTGTAGGTCGTTTGTTCTTTGCAGGTGAACATGCCACTCCCATTCAAGGATATATGGAAGGCGCAGTGGAAAGTGGACAACGCGCCGCTCAAATGATCCTTTCGCGCTGAGCGGAGCCGCTGTACCCAGCGGCGCAGACGAAGCGCAGATAACATTGATATGTGATATTTACATGAAATTTGCGCTTCGTCTGCGGCTACGCCTCCGCTCAGCGCGAAGTATAGGAGACTATGAACGAACAATCAAAACAATTTTGGGCAGGTGTGCGTGCCGAGCTTCCGTTGTTGATCAGTGTGTTTCCCTTCGGCATGATCTACGGTGCGCTGGCTTTGAACGCCGGTTTATCCAAACTTGCGGCGCAGATGATGTCGTCCATTGTGTTTGCGGGCTCGGCTCAATTTGTCACCGCGCAACTGGTGCATGATGCCGCACCGGGATTTGTGATCTTGTTGACCATCGCGGTTGTTAACCTGCGGCACATGTTGTACTCCGCCTCTCTTGCCCCGTATCTTGCCTCCGTTTCGACGCGGTGGAAGGTGCTGTTATCTTATTTGTTGACGGATGAAGCCTACGCTCCCACGATCCTTAAATATGAACGCGAAGGCATCACTCCATTCAGTCACTGGTTTTTATTTGGCGCTGGAATTGTACTCTGGTCAACCTGGCAGGCAAGCACTGCCTTTGGAATATTTCTTGGGACTGCCATCCCTGATTCCTGGTCGCTGGATTTTGCCCTTCCGCTAACCTTCATCGCGATGGTTGTGCCTGTCTTGAAGAATCGTCCTGCCATCGCCGCGGCAGTCTCTGCAGGGATTGTCTCTTTGCTGGCGTATTCACTCCCATTTCGACTGGGATTGATCCTTGCGGCGTTGGTTGGAATTGCAGTCGGAACCTTATTGGAAAAGAAAGCTGATAGTGATTCTTAAAGTGACTATCAGCTGAGAGGTAAAACATGAATATCTGGCTTGTAATGTTTATCGGTGGGTTGATCACGTTTGGGATGAGATTCTCGCTCATTTATCTATTCGGCAGGTTCCAGGTCCCGGAAACGATGCGGAGGGCTTTGCATTACGTCCCGCCTGCGGTGTTGTCTGCCATCGTTTTCCCCGAATTACTTCTTAGCGATGGTTCTTTACATCTGTCATTTGAAAATTTCCGATTGGTGGCGGGACTGGTCGCCATACTGGTGGCTTGGTTCAGCAAAAACACATTGATCACGATCATCGCAGGGATGGTCGCACTATTTCTGTTGCAATTCTTTTTCTAAATTTTAGAGAAAGATGGTATGGATGTGACCATTGCCATTTTGTTTGGCATTCTTGATGGCTTCGATGGATTTTTGGAGCATGGTCTCGATCTCGGTGGAAGCTGTAACGCGTTGAGAGGATGCAATCCCCGCGTGGATGGTTAAGTCCACCGGCGTGCCGTTGAGCAGGGAAATATTGGCGTTCATGATCCCCTTGACCATGCGTTCGGCGACCCTTTCTGCGTCCTGACCGATCACGCCCGGAAGAGGGATGAGAAAGGTGTCATGCATGTAACGCCCCACACTGTCATAGGATCGGCTCTTCTCGCGAATGGTTTGTGCGACCACCGTCAATACATCATTCCCTATACCGGCTCCATAGGTCTCGTGGATGTTTTTGAGATTCCCAATGCCCAACGCAACCAGGCTGAGAGGCGATTGCCCGCGACGGGCGCGCTCAAGCTCTCCGCGTGAGAGGGTCAGAAATGCCTTCAGGTTCAGCATGTTCGTCAATGGGTCGTACATGGCGGTTTCGTCGAGCGTGCCCTTTGCACTGACGAGATTGTCGCCCAGCCCAAGAATGCGTTCTCCGATGTGGACACGCGACTTCAACTCGATGGGAACGATCGGTTTGTGCAGGTAATCGTCTGCGCCGGCGCGCGGGGTAGTCACGTCTGTGTCCTGCACTTTTGTGGCGACCAAAAGAATGTAAATATAGTAGGGAGGTTTGGCGTCGCGGATCTGCTTGATAAATTGCTTGTCCTCCATGTCCGTTGTTGAGCGATCCACGATCACGAAGCGTATATCACTGTTCTCCCGGAGAAGTTGCAGGGCAGTATCGCTATCCTCCGCCGGGATGATCTCATGCCCGTTGCGCTGTAATACCTGCTGGATAACCGTGCGTTCCATCATGTCATTGTTGAGGACGAGTATCTTCATGGTTATTCTCCGCCGATAATTATATCGCATCCACTTTCGATGTGTGTTGACAAACATATCCTCCCATAGTAATATTTGCCCCGCTTTGACCACGCCGAGGTAGCTCAGTGGCAGAGCAGGGGACTCATAAGCCCTTGGTCGGGAGTTCAAATCTCCCCCTCGGCACTAAAAACCCGCAGAATTGCGGGTTTTATTTTTGGTGGGGTTTCATCACAGGGATGACTTGCAAATCTCCCTTTCGGCACTACAAAACCCGCCATCAGGCGGGTTTTTATTTTCCACTAATCTACGCCAATCTTCGCGAATGTAGCAAAGACTATTAGATTTATTTCCAGATTTTGCATAAACCCTGTTGAATAAAGGTGGAACATATCTAATGGTCATTGACTTATCAACCTATCCACCCGGACAGGCAATGAACCCCTCTTCTGCATGATGTATTCCATTGTAAAACTCGTATACTCTATTCATAGAAATCAGAAGGAGGTTTCCAATGAATGTAAATAGATCGAGTCTCTTCTGGGGCATTTTGTTGATCGGTGGCGGCGTGTTGGCGCTCGCCCAACAAATGGGCTATATAGACCAACTCCCTGAAACAGTATGGATGTGGATATTCGCGTTGGTGAGTTTGCTGGGGTTTCTCAGTTACGCGCTGAGCGGCTGGAAGGAATGGGGCTGGCTCTTCCCGGCTGGGGTCTTTGGCGGTTTGGCAGTGACCATTGCCCTGGCAACCAATCACGTGGATACCGCCGCGGTTAGTTCGCCTCTTTTCTTCGGCTTGCTCATTCCATTTGTTGCCGCCTATCTCACGGACCGTACGCGCAATTGGTGGGCGCTGATCCCCGGTAGCGTGATGTTATTCCTTGCCCTCGTCACCCTGCTGGTCGATTCCACCCGGGGCGAGTGGATCGGGTCGCTCTTCCTGTTCCTGGTTGGGATGAGCTTTCTCGTGGTTTATCTCAACAATCGTACACGCACCTGGGCATTGCTGGTGGCCTATATTTTGGGCGTGTTATCCATTGCGCCTGCCATGGCTTCGGGTGGCGGCGATATTGCCGCGTATTATGGTTCTATATTTCTCTTTGCCGTTGCCCTGCCATTCTTCATTGTGTACTTCCGCAACAATGATAACTGGTGGGCGATCATTCCTGCCGGTGTATTGACCGTGCTCGCGCTGATCGCCGGTTTTGCCATCGCGGGATGGATCCGCAACGAGGATCAAGGTGGGTACGCTAATGCCTTGTTGATGGGCGGACTCGCCGCGACGTTTTCGGTCCTCTGGTTGCGACATGCCAAAGAATGGGCAAAGATTGTGACCATCGTTCTCGCGGCGCTGGCGGTTGCCTCTGTTTTCTTTGCCACGTACTCCGAGATTCTCTGGCCCCTGGCGATCATCTTCGCGGGCGGGTATCTTCTCTTCACAGCCTTGCGACCGAAGGTGGTTCACTAAGAACCTATCTGAAGATTCAGCTTGAGGCGGCGTCCTCGCCGCCGGGGACGGCGGCGAGAGCAATTTTAGGATAGATTATCCATTCGGACAGTGAATGTATGAAACCAATACAACGCTCCTACCAAACCGAAGAAGACTATTGGTGCATCCGCGAGTTTTTGCGTGAAGTGTCCATGCTGAATTGCCGTCACGATTTTTCGTGGTCGCTGTTGCGTTGGGATTATTGGCGCTGGCATGTCAATGAAAACATCTTCCACATGAAGCTCGAGGATGTCGTCACGCTTTGGGATGCGAATGGGCAGATCGTCGCAATGGTCAACCCCGATGGAGATAACGAAGCGTTCTTCCAGATTCGCCCCGCGTTTCAGGATCATGTGTCCATGTCCGAGATGCTGGATGTCGCCGAGGAGAAACTTTCCAAAATAAATGATAACGGCAAAAAGGAATTGATCGTGTGGGTGAATGCGGCGGATGACTCGACAAAAGGGCTCTTCACCGAACGCGGTTATACCCGCTCGAAGTTTCTCGCTGAACACATGCGCCGCCGTTTCATTTCCCAGCCGCTAGCTGATTCTGTTTCGAAAAACGGATACGCCATCCGCACTCTGGGTGACGAGAGCGAATTGCCCGCGCGCAGTTGGCTCTCGTGGAAGGTTTTTCATCCCGACGAACCCGATGAAAAGTATCAAGGCTGGGAATGGTACAAAAATGTTCAACGTGTTCCGCTTTACCGCCGCGACCTCGATATCGTCGCTGTCGCGGAGGATGGCGAACTCGCCGCGTTCTGCACGGTCTGGTTCGACGACGTGACCCGTACCGCGGTCTTTGAGCCTGTGGGCACACACCCGAATCACCAAAAGCGCGGACTCGGCAAAGCCGTCATGAGCGAAGGCTTGCGCCGCGTACAAAAACTTGGCGCCACGCTGGCAACCGTCAGTTCGTATGGAACCGCCGCCCACGCCTTGTATGAGTCGATGGGTTTCACGGAGTTCGACATGCTCGAACCGTGGATCAAGGAATGGTAATTAAATGGATAACTATATATTTCATCCCCTTGTCGATATTCTTGAAACGAAGCGGCTGATCCTTCATCCCATGCTTGAGTCAGATATGAAAGCATTGCATTGTATTTTTAACGACCCCAAAGTGATGGCGGCATTCGACCATGACCCATTCACCGACGACCAAATGGAACGCTGGCTCAGACGTAATCTCGATCATCAGGATCAATTTGGGTATGGATTGTTCTCGGTCATTCTCAAAAAGACGGGCGGACTGATCGGCGATTGTGGGTTGGAACAAATGGAAGACATGGGCGCGGCGGAGCTGGGTTATGACTTCCGCAGTGACGCTTGGAATCAGGGGTACGCCACCGAAGCCGCGACCGCCGTGCGCGACTACGCCTTCGACATCCTTGAGTTACCTCAATTGATCAGCCTCATTCGAGTTGGCAACCTTTCTTCAAAACGCGTGGCTGAAAAAGTTGGGATGGAGCTTGTCGAAGAATTTACGCGCGGCGAGGTTCGATATTGGAAATATGTACTCCTGAAGCCATAATTAATCTGCTTGACTGCCCTGTCCACTCGGATAGTGAAAACTCCCCCACAGTCGGGGGAGTTTTTTGTTGCCGATGATTATCATCCAGAATGAAAAAATTCATGGAGGCTACTATGACACTACTTACAAAATCCATTCGCACACTTTTGATCGTTCTGATGTTTTTCCTGGCTTTGGCGGCTTTTGAGGGAGGCATTCAACTATTGGTCGGTTTTTATACCCCGCCGGTCGAAATGTTAAGTGGCTCGATCTTTAAGGACTTCACCCTCCCCGGTCTGGCTCTAGGCATCATTGTTGGCGGTAGCGCTTTACTCACTGCCATCCTGCTTCTGAAAAAAAATAGATTTTCGATCCTGGCTTCCATCGCCACGGGCGTCATCATCATGCTCTTTGAATTTGTAGAAATGTTGGCAATTGGTTCTCCGGCTGGTCCGGCGCGTTTCATGCAAATCTTTTTCTTCGGGATGGGCACAGTGATCATCGCCGCATCCATTGGGCAATTGTTTCTCGGACTTATCACTGAAAACCCTGATATGCGGAATCTGTTATGACCCGAACCATCGTCATCACTGGCGCCAATAATGGAATTGGACTGGCATTGACCAAGTCGCTTATGGCTATGGGAGATTGTGTCGTTGCGTTGGATCTATGTATGGACAACCTCCATCCGACATATTCACACCTGATTCCACGTGAGTGTGATGTGACCAACCCCGAAAGCATTCAACTTGTTATTAATGAGGTGATGCAACTCTGTGGTCACGTGGACGTGCTCATCAACAATGCCTGTCTTGCGCTGTTCATCCCATTTGAGCAACGATCAATCAGCGACATCTGCCGCGAGTTTGATGTCAATTACTTCGGCTATCTCAATATGATCTGTGCGGTGTTACCGGTGATGAAAAAACAGGGGCACGGTGTTGTCCACAACTTCAGTTCGGGTGTTGGGTATACGGGCATCCCGAACATGACGGGCTATACATCCACCAAAGGCGCAATCGAATCGCTGACGCGTACGCTCGCGCTGGAATACGCCTCACAGGGAATTGTCTTCAACGTCATGCATCCGCCACTGACGCGAACAAAATCCGCTTCGGGGCTGGGCATCCCACTTGAGATGATGGCAGACCCTGAAGTTGTTGGTCGCAAACTTGCCAAACAGGTTGGTAGGACTGCTCCAGTGTTGACGCCTGATTTCAGCAATGCCTTCCAGCTTTGGATTTCATACCACTTCCGTGTACCTATGGGAAAACTGTTGGTAATGATGACGGAACGGGCGAAGAGATGGAATGCCCGCAAGATATAAGAATTGAAAGGAATATAAAATGGAAAACAATGTTGTAGATTGGAAACGTGTCAGCATCTATATCGCATTTGTGTTTGGCGTTGCCTGGCTTGTAGCGTTGGCACTCTATCTCACGGGTGGGCTTAAGCCAACTCCTATTACTATCGTCGTGTTGGCGGTGGGATACATGGGCGCACCCGCACTTGCCCATATCCTCACACGTCTCATCACGCGTGAAGGCTGGCAGGGACTGTACCTGCGTCCCAATTTCAAGAAAAGCTGGGTTTATTGGCTGATCTGCTGGGGTGCTCCTGCCATCTTTACCTTTCTGGGTATGGGACTCTTCTTTATCTTGTTCCCACAGTATTACGATCCCACCTTCTCAGCGGTAACAAAATTGATGGAACAATCCGCCGCGGCGACGGGTCAGACTCTGCCCGCGATTGATCCGTGGGTGATCGTCCTGTCGCAAACGCTGACAGCTCTCCTTGCCGCTCCCATCTTGAACGCTATCCCCATTCTGGGAGAGGAGTTCGGCTGGCGCGCCTATTTACTCCCCAAGTTAATGCCGCTCGGTGGAAGGAAAGCAATGATCGTTATGGGTGTCATCTGGGGTCTATGGCACGCGCCGCTCATCGCCATGGGGCACAACTACGGCACGGAATATCCTGGCGCGCCGTGGGCGGGAATCCTTGCAACGGTCTGGATCATGTTCACACTGGGCACATTCCTCGGCTGGGCGACATTACGCGGCGGAAGTGTGTGGCCCGCGGTCATCGGTCATGGCGCCTTCAATGGCATCGCTGGTATCTACGTGTTCTTTACACAAGGCGCTCCAAATAGAGTGTTAGGACCTTCGGCGGCGGGAGTCATTGGTTCATGGGCGATCGCGGTGGTTGCGTTGATCATCTTTTTGAAGCGCGATGCGCTGGAGCCATAGCGAAAGGTGGATAAAAGCCACTTGTCCACATCTCGAATAGCAAGGACTCCCCCAGCGTTGGGGGAGTCCTTTTATAAATATCATTTCCAGTATAATCATGCCCCATAAACACAAAAACTCATTGGGAAACCATTCACCAAACCAAAGCACCCACCCAGGTCAGTTGGTATCAGGAGCATTCACTCCTCTCTTTACAATTTATAACCAACACTGGCGTGGACAAATCTGGGCAGATCATTGACATTGGAGGAGGTATCTCCACGCTTGTGGACGACCTGCTGGCGAACGACTATAAAAACGTCAGCGTGCTGGATATTTCTGCCGTGTCCCTGCAAACTGCCCGACAAAGACTCGGCTCACAGGCGAAAAAAATCAACTGGATCGAGGCGGATATTACTCAGGCACAATTGCCGCATCAATTCTACGATGTCTGGCATGATCGGGCTGTGTTCCACTTCCTTACGAAAGCTGAAGACCGCCAGAAATATGTCGAAGCGGTACGGCGTTCTGTCAGGCAGGGAGGTCATGTCATTGTTGCCACCTTCGCCCCCGATGGACCTGAGAAATGTAGTGGGCTTGATATTGTGCGTTACGATGAGGATGCTTTACATAACGAGTTCGGGGATGACTTTGAAGTAGTGGACAGCACACGACGCGAGACGCACCACACTCCCTTTGGAACAGACCAAAAATTCGTTTACTGTTACTGCCGCAAAGGATAACGACTATCTCGCCACTGCCGATAAAGAACTCACTGCCCCCACCGTTGAATCAATGATCAGACTTTTATACACCTTCCCCATTTCCGTCGGGGAAGGTGTCATATTATTTTCCAGCCACCACTCGATCAATGACAGTAAGGATGTAGCGATGTGATTCGACGCAATCTCAATTGTCGTTTGGTTTCCCAGTCTTTCCAACGGAACACAAGATTTTTGGAAAATGGCTGAGATGTTCCGCACAACCTTTTTGCGGACACGCGTCACGCTCTGGCTTTTGAGCAGGATGCGGAAGAGATCAGCTTTTTGTTCGATGTATTCGAAGATCAGTCGTCCCTCCGTTTCAAGGGCGGAGGTATCGGACTGTTTCGCCAGTGTCTCGATGTGGGTCATCAATTCCACCAGTCCTTCATCCAACACTTCCATCAATAATTGATCGAGACTCTCGTAATGTCTATAGAACGTGATGTAAGCCACCTCGGCGCGTTCTGTGATTTCCCTGATCGTGATGGAGGCGAAGTCTTTCTTTAGGATCAATGAAACCAGCGCGTCGCGCAATAAGCGGCGTGTACGTTTGACGCGCGGGTCAATGTTTACAGGGGAGGATTTTTTCGGCATAGTTTTACCTTTGGAATCAGCCAGCTCGTGTACTCTTTAGAGTGTGCTGGCGAATAACATAAGACCGTCCCGAAGGCTTTGAAGATTAGCCAGGTTGACCGAACAAACCTTCGGGACGTTTCACAAATCCGAACTTTGTTACAAAACAACACTTTCTATAACTTATGTTACATCAACACCACATCCGCAATTGACTTGCTCATGGGGCTGGCTACAATGTTATACAGTATAACAAAAAGGAGCAATCATGAAAACGATGACAACACAGGAAGGAAAGACCTGCAAGCCTCAACGCATCCCTCTCAACGCAAAGTTGACCGTGCCTCAACTGCAAAACGCATACGATGAGATCGCCGATCAATACGAGAAAAGGGTCTGGTTTGACCAGCATGTCCTCGGTGTAGCGAGACTGAAGAAGAAATTGCTTTCAAAAGCGAATGGCAAAGTTTTGGAAGTGGCTTGTGGAATAGGCTCGAACATTCCCTTCTTCCCAGTTGGTAGTGACATTACGGCAGTTGACCTGAGCCCTAAAATGCTGGAGGTCGCCCGCGAGAACGTAACCAAGTACGGACTGAGCGTAAACTTTGCAGTGATGGATGCCGAGAAACTCGAATTTCCTGATGGAAGTTTTGACACGGTGGTCTCGACCTTGTCCACGTGCACGTTTCCCAACCCGATCAAGGCATTACAGGAAATACAACGCGTCTGCCGACCGAATGGTTTGATCCTGCTTCTGGAGCATGGTCACAGTTCAATTCCGTGGCTTGCCAATTATCAAGACCGCCATGAATACCAGCATTACGAAGACCATGCAGGATGCCGCTGGAATCAAGACCCCTTGGATCTGGTGCGATCGGTAGGCATCAAAGTATTGAAAAGTAAACGGAATATACTGGGTATGTTCCATTCGATTGAGGCAACATCATAATTACCGTCATTGCGAGCGGTTGTTGCGAAGCAATCCCCTCGTCATATAGAGATTGCTTTGGGCTAACGCCTCGCAATGACGGATATATAAACAAGGAGTCACCATGACATCATCATCCGAACGACGCCACGACCTTGACTGGTTGCGTGTGCTGGGCGTTTTGTTACTCATCCCCTTTCACGTGGCGTTGATCTTTGTGTTCGATCCATTCACCATCATGTACATCAGGGATTCGGTCAACAGCCGCATCTTGGCTGAAGTCACAGGATTCATCCACATGTGGCACATGCCCATGCTGTTCATGATCTCTGGCGCGGCGACATATTTTGCGCTCGGTGTGCGCTCGGCGGGGGGATATGTCCGTGAACGTTTTCTTCGATTGTTCATCCCGCTTGCTTTCGGTATCCTGACCTTTGTCCCGTTCACGATATACATCCAGCACAGTGAAAGGCTTTCATTGCAACAAGGCTATGCTGGTTTCTTCCACATTGACCTGAATCAACTGGACGGCATGAACGGGGCGTTCACGCCAGCGCATCTGTGGTTCATCCTGTATCTATTTGTCTTTTCGCTGGTTGGACTGCCCATCTTCCAATGGTTACGGACAGAAAAAGGCAGAAGCGTAATCGAAAGATTGGGAACAGCAATGCAGACCCCTTTGACTCTGACCGTACTGGGAATGCTATTGACTCTCGCCGCCGCAACGGGAATCCTTGGCGATATGAATCCGCTGTATTATTTCCTCATCTTCTTTTTCGGGTATGTTTTTGCGAGCGATATTCGATTTCAAAAATCCATAGACAGACTGACATGGATCGCATTGGCATATGGCATATTCGAAACAGCGATCAACATCCTTTTCCCGATCAGAAATTTTGCCCCGTGGACACCGCAATGGATGGTTTTAGGGTTTACGTATCAGCTGGGGCGCTGGGCGCTGACGTTGGCGACCCTTGGGCTTGGGCATCGTTTCTTGAACTTCACGAATAAAGTTCTGCGATATGCAAGCGAAGCGGCGATGCCATTCTATCTACTGCACATGACTTTTAGTGTGATAACGGGATATTTTGTAGTTCAACTCGATGCGCCTGTTGGGGTGAAATATCCATTGATCGTTTTGGTCGCCACTGGCTTGACGTTGCTCGGCTATGAATTGGTGCGGCGTTGGAACGTGACCCGCCTGTTATTTGGAATGAAGCCCGCTAAAAATAATGAGCTTGTTTCTTCAAACGTAACGATGGCTCAAAACAAAATCTAATACATCCTATCCACTCGGACAGTGAAGACTCCCCCAGCGACGGGGGAGTCTTTTTGTTTGGAGCAATAAAATAGTCTCAAAGGAAATCATCATGCAAACAAAACCTGCCCATCCCTGGCTTATGCTCATCTCGCGCTCCGTGTTATTCATCCTCTTTCAAGCCCTGATCGCCCTGATCCTCTTCGCAACAGGCACACCTTCCGCCTGGGACGAATCCGCCCGCTGGTGGACGCTCATGGTCTCGCTTGCCAACTTCGTCTCCATCTATCTCCTCATCCGCTTATACAACGCCGAAGGAAAACGTTTCTTCGACCTCTTCAAATTCTCACGCACCGAATGGAAGAAAGACCTGCTCTGGTTCATCGGTCTCAGCATCATTGCCATGCCCATCGTCGGAGCGCCACGTGAACCTCTCGCCAAAGCGATCTTCGGCGATGCCATGATCGCCACGAACATGCTCTTCCGCCCCATCCCAACCTGGGCGTTCGCCCTGAGCTTCCTTTTCCCGCTTACCATCGCCTTTGCCGAACTGCCCACCTACTTCGCCTATGCCATGCCGCGCCTCTCCGAACAGATCAACGGCTGGCTCGCCTGGCTCATCGCCTCCTTCTTCCTCGCCGCCCAACACATGTTCCTGCCCACCATCCTCGACGGCGGCTACTTCCTCTGGCGCTTCGGCATGTTCCTACCCTTCGCCCTCTTCACAGGACTCGTCATCAAACTCCGCCCATCTCTTTTGCCCTACTTCGTCATCGTCCACGCCTTGTTGGATATCACCACTGTCTTGGTTTATTTGATGATATAACCCCGCATCTCTCTTAACCGACAACTGACTCTGCTTAACAAGCAGGAGCGAACGCCGAGTCCGCTCCTGCTTTATTTTGCCCTAATCCCGAAGGGATAACATAACCATACAAACCCTGACACCCCTACGGGGTTAAATTCCTCATGCCTCAAAATCTATAATCATTTGACCCATTCAGGGTCACGGCATGAATCATCTCTCTACATCGCCCCGAAACTTTCCTCCACCAACCAATCCAAACTGATTTCCATTCTTTCCAGCCGCACCTTTGCGATCTCCTGCGCTCGTGGAAGTGTAAAGCGATTCTGGATCACATCACGGCGTGAGAGGATGCGCTTGTAACAGGCCTCCACGTTCTTGGGACCTCGTGCAAAGTCACGTGCCATGCCCATCATGCCGATGAACTCGAGCATGTCCGCTTCACGCAATAACAGCGCTTCATTAGATTTCGTCGGACGCATATCACGGTAATCATGTAGCTCAATCGTCTCAAGCAGGATGTCTTTTTGAGCCGCTGTCAGGGGCAGATAAGGCAGAAGGTCAGATTTAACTACCTGTCGAGAACGAACCGCATGTTCCACATCCTTTTGAAGGTAGGCGGGGAAAGCGCCCCAATCGTGCATGTATGCCGCCAACTCCATGATCTCTGAATCATAGGGAATATCTGCTCCGATCTGTTCGACAAGCTCGAGCAACCGCTCGGCATGGGCAACCGCCCAATCCTCTCCCACCTCCAGGGTCATTTGGATGATGTCGTCCAGGGTCAGGTTGACAACGTCCATCACGTGCCTCCATGTTCGAAAGATTGGTTGATCGGTATGCGCAACACCCTGCCGCGATGTATTATGGCAGGCGCTTCCGCATTTCAAACCATCATATCCCCGAATTTTGGAAACCTCCCCCTACAAAAGAATAGTTTTTTAACTGGTCAAGTGGCTAGGTAGGTGGCTTGAACTTCTCCGCCCACACATTGCGGAACTTGCCGCTTTTCGGGTCGCGCATGGGAGGCTCCTCCGCGCGGAGGATGCTCACGTTGCCCAAGCCTTGCTGGGTGAGATAGTCGCGTGCGTTGACATAGACGCGCTTCCAAACCATCTCACACTCTTCCGTGTGTTTCGCCTCGAGGCGGATTTTCAATGTGTCGTAAGAAGTTTGTATTGCCTGAAATCTCAACACGCCAGGAGTCTCTTTAAGCACGGACCAGAGCGCCAGCGGCAGGACGGGGATTAACCCTCCGCTTGGAGATTGGAAGCGCAGAATTTCATCCGTGCGACCTTCGACTTTTATGAGTGGAAGTGTGATCCCGCAATTGCATTTCTCAGGCAGGAGCGTGACGCGGTCGCCGAGTTCGTAGCGAATGATCGGCATGACGCGGTTTGCCAGATTGGTGATCAAGGTGCGGTTGGAGAGTTGACCCGCGGGGACGGGATCGTAATTCGCGTCCACAGGTTCGAAGATGACCCAATCCGCGTTAATGTGCATTCGTCCATGATTGCATTCATAGCCCATCACACCGCCTTCGGAGCATCCGTAGTTGTTCCGTGGAGGAACGCCGAAAGCCTGTTGAATCAATGTGCGGTTTTCATCGGAGAGCGGTTCTGCAGAACTGATAACGATCGAAGGATGAATGTTCAATCTGCCTTCGATTTGTTCCTGTGCCAGTAAACCGAGTGCGCTGGAATAGCCTGCGAACATGGCAGGCTGGAATTCATTCAACTGTTTGACGATCTCAGCGATGGGCAATGTGACTGGAACGAGGCGAATGCGTTTGCCGCGTGAACGATTGGTACTGCGCTGACGTTCGAGCATGGTCACGCCCAAAAAGTGACCGTTGCCCGCAAAGACCGAAGCGCTGTTACCGCCTGCCTTCATCATGCCGCGAATTACGTCCATGTTGTACCATTCGCCGCCCATGCGTAAAACATTCACAGCAGTGATGACCGCATCCCAATTCTTATCTTCAAGAAAAATACCAGGTGTGCCCGTTGTGCCAGAGGTCGTCCACACCATATACTTGCCCATGAATGGTTTGCCGATATTGCCCAGGTCAGAAATATATTTCATTACATCCGCTTTGCGCACGGACGGGTCGGTCACCACATCATCAAAGTGTTCCATCAACTCTACCTTTGTCACAGGCGGAAGCAAACTCACATCGGTGATCGTCTCAGGCAAGCCGCGATACTTCTCGGCATAGAAACGGGAATTTTCACGCGCAAACTTTACCAGTTCGCTAAGCCGTTCCTGTTGACGTGCCTCCAGCATCTCAGGGGTGCCTCGTGTGATTCGGCGCGCGTCCATGAAAATGGATAAGGGGTTGAATGATGTCATCGTTGTTATCCTTTTATTGATACCACTGCATGTCCTGCCACATCTCGCTCCACGGTTGGCGCGGCTCGCGACAGATATATAAACCTGTGTGCCAGGTTGTCTCCTCGTTCTTCACGTTATAAGAATTTTTCACTGTCCCGCTATATTTGCACGAAGCAAAAAACTTTCCTGCATACGAACTTTCAAAGCCAACCACGATCACGGTCTCAGGTTCAAAATCACCATAGCCGCGATACCAGTAGCTATTGCCACCGCTGATGATGCGCGGCAAACCATACTCATCGCCATACAAGTCCAATGCACCCGCTTCACCATAGTTGCCAGCCAAAATCACGGTACGTGCTTTTTCATTTTCAGGGATGGATTGATAGATCTCCGCGACCTGCTTTGTCATATCCTGCCAGCCAATCATCTCGGTAAACAAATCATCGGTTATGCCAGTGGTGACATCCCAAAGCGGAGAATTGATGGGTGCGATCGGTTTCATCAGGATGATGCCGATCAGACTCCCGATCACCTGCATCGTCCACAATAAGCCGTATCCAACCTGACGTTTTTTACCACCTAGACCCTCGAACCAACCTTCGAACCACACACATCCTACCGCCAGCAACATCACATACGCTGGACCCGTGTAATAGCCGCGTCCTTTATTGAGGAGGAACAATACGAACGTGACAACGAACATCCAGCCCAAGGCACGGAAACGTTTCATCGAAACAGAGAACAGGCATAAGCTGAGTCCGACCGTCCATAAGGACAGGGAAAGAGGATTGGTCGTGAGATAAAGTTGTTCGGGCAGAAATTCGTCCGCCCGTCCCCAATCCACATCCCGCGCATGAATGGACGAGAGGTAGTCGAAGGCGATGAAATCATGCTGGTATTGCCAGATGAGATTGGGAAGGAAGATAAGTAGAGCCAACGCCGCGCCGAGATACAGCCACTTTGATTTCAGATATTTGCGTGCAGGCGTGACCAGCACCGCAACGACCAGACCCGCAACGAAAAAGCCCATCGTGTACTT
>Ga0315912_10002778_pt1 | contig 18154 bp, 15 predicted proteins | sample VfabasoilMG_FD_204469 | JGI IMG/M metagenome (GOLD analysis project Ga0315912, IMG submission 204469) | Garden soil microbial communities collected in Santa Monica, California, United States - V. faba soil | ecosystem: Environmental > Terrestrial > Soil > Garden | place: USA: California...
GTTGGCCAGCGGCCGACAACAATGCGATTCAACTCAGGCGCGGACGGCGAGCCGCAACAGCGGCCATGACGCCGCAACAGCGGTTGAAAAAAACGCGAGGCAGCGGTGATCAGCCGCAATGAGGAGGCATGATGAGCGATCAATCAGACTATCAAGCGGCTTTGAAGGCCATAGACAACGACGACTCCATCCCCACGGGCATGTACCCGGGGCCCAAGAACGCGGTCCCCGCCCGCGACAAGCTGGACAAGCCGACTCACTACAAGGTGATCTGCATCTCCATGTACACCAAGGACCTGCAGCGCTTGGACGAGATGGTCGACATTCTCAAGGCCAAGGGCATGACCAAGGCCAACCGCAGTGCCTTGATCCGCTATGCGCTGAACGAGGTCAATCTGGATCAGGTTCCCCAGGGCATGTGAGTATTCGGTGAGATCTTCTCGCCAGACCCAGCGGCGCGTCCTCTTTGGATAGCGCCGTTGTTCATTTTTGTTCGCTGGTGAGTCGAGGCGTTCAGCCAGGTTTTGAGGGGCGCCTGCCCAGGCGACCGCTCGCGCGCGCCGGGGCCATGTCGCGCCCCCGGGGGCGACGCGTTAGAATTCGAAGATCCACACCGCGCTATCCTCGAACGTGCCATCGGAAGAGACGGCGTTGACCACGAGGCTGTCCCCCGCCACCGCCAGCTCGCCCACGCTCGGGATGACGTACGGAGCAAGCGGCGGACGACCTTCACCTGCGATCGGCTCCCACCTTCCGTCCTTGGCACTGAACGCGGACCCAGAGGCGCAGCGTTGTCCCAAAAGCACGAGACGGTCTCCGATCCATTGTCCACTCGCCACCTCCAAGTCTGCATACTTCGGCACCTCTAGCTGTTCCCATTGCAGTTCATCCAGTGAAAAGCGCCACAAATCCCGGGGGCCTTGAGCAGAAGGGCCATGATTTCCCCAGTGGTAGCTCGCACGAAAGCCTCCCACCAAATAGACGAAGCGATCGTGATAGAGCAGTTGATGGTACCGACGCGGCTCGGGTGAGTGTTCTGGCTCAGGATAGCGCCACTCGTGCTCTTCAATGTCGTAGATAGCAAGCGCCGCCGCAGATTCATCCGGCTTTGACCCCCAGACAAAAAGGCCGTCTGGGGTCCATACGCTGCTCATCTGGCCTTGGGGATCATTGTCTTCATAGAGGAACTCTCCAATGGGCCAAGCTGGTAGCACCACATCCCAAGTGCCGGCAGCAGGATCGTAGGTCGCGCCATCATAGAATGAACGGATAACAGTCTCACTTTCGAGCACGCCTCGCCCATCGTCCGTTACGTCACCGCCCCAGAGCACGAATGAGCTACCTGTCCAGTGAAGATCAGCTCCAAAGCGGCCCTCATACTCCTCAGGCGGCTCGGTCACGATCCAGTTGCGAGTCTCCCGATCCAGCAGCGCAAACGTGCGCGAATAGATTCGCCAGCCGTTCTCAAAGTTCGAAAAATCGGAAGCAGCCAGATACTCTGGAGAGAGGGAAAACTCGCTGGCGTTGAACTCGCCATACACGCCGGAGGTTTCGTACGTGCTCCAACTCGAGCCGTCCGTGTCAAGTTCAGCAATTGTACAGCTCTCGCAGACTGGGTGCCTCAAGATGAGCGAATAGGTAACCCCATCACTCACTCCCGGATCACCGCCCAGATGCTCGGGAGGGTAAAACACCTTGGTCCAGCTGCCCTCCGCTTCTCCCTCCCAACATTCAACCGGATCCGCCCGCTGGCCACCACAAGACGCAGCCAAGCACGCTAGGCCAAGACCTAGCGTGCTCACCGCTCGACTCACGTACGCCCGCCGCAAACTCATCTCAGAATACCGCAACACGAAGCAAAACAATCATTGTACCCACCCGGGCAATCGCTCACGTCGTTACAGCTATAGCCGTCCGGTCCGCAATCCGAAGCGCTTGGTGGTGTTCCCACTAGCAGATCCCGCATTGATGAACAGCCGTACGGCGCCTTCCCGTCGTCGATGTTGTCGTAACGGTCCCTCTCGGCCTCATCCCGAAATCCTTCACCCGCTACCTCATTGACCATCAAGGGAACCCAGCTCTGCGTGGCCCCTGAGAGATCGCACATCGCCTCATGAGCCACCTGAAAATAAGAGAGAGCATCGTCTGAATCATTCCGACCGACTGCTTCACGCTGGTTCGAGTGTTTGGGCGAGACAATGAATGCGCTTGAGCGAGGATCCCCCTTGGGGCGGCGATCCATGTTTACGTACCAATTATTGGCGACCAGGTTAAAAATGACGCGTGGAAGCACCATCTGGTCGGCATTGCCCTGATCATCCTCAAACAACGGGCAAAAATACTGCAGCTCCCGCTTCTTCTGAAAAGTCCAGTGAACCGGGATGGCCTCCGTCGTCTCAGGATTGAAGTCCTCGACGGACCATCCGACGTCAGTGGTGGCGTCAAAAACATTGCTGTCACTTGGGTAGCCAAACCAACGGTACTGTTTGGGCGCGGGCCAGTTGCGAAACCGCTCCTTCTCGCACGTGAACGCGCCACTTGAGGGGGAGAGTGAGTCACAAACCGTCCAGTCTTCATCCGAAATCAATGGCCGCCACTCGTCCCAACTCCGGTGAAAAGCCGGATTCAAATAGATCTGTCCGGGCGTGTACTCCCAACGGCCGGAGGAACTCTGGCTGATTTGCAGATCGATGTTGTTCACACCAGTTCCCAGGAGCACCGCCCCCAGGAACAACTTGCTGTATTCAAGGTTTGTGGCGGCCAAGTCCCCACGACCCCTGGACGACGTCCAACCCTCGCCAAGCTCAAGCTGAGCACGTTCAGCGTCCGACAAACCATAGGCAAGCGCCTGAATGGCATGACCTCTGAGTTCACCATTGACGTGATTCTTGGCGACTTCCGACACGGCAGCTTTTGCAATGCTCGTACCACGCGTCAACAACACCGTGAGAGCTTTCGCGCGAAACGCGATCTCGTAATCCAGCGACGAAAACATGGTCGTTTTCGGATCATCGTTGTCGTCAGGGACGTTGGGCAGTGGTTCATTGAGCACGCCAATCAGATGGCCTTCAGCGGCCGGTGTGGTGACCTTCACACCGTCGCCAAGTTCCATCCAATCGCTCGCAGCGAAGATCGCCTCTGCGTCCAACGCCTGCTGAAACGCTATAAATTGTGCTGGAGATGTGGACTTTTGCTCCTTGCGAACAGCAGTCAACCCTCCGAAGTGCTGCAACCGCCTGCAGATAGGAGCGACAAGACGCCGCAAGTCACGCTCCACCGCCAATCAAAGCATCGACTCGCTGCCCCGCGCCCTTCAGTGCCCTTCAGTGCCCTTCGTTTTAGACGAATCTGGTTCCCCATCTAATCTCCTTCTCTATTTGCACACGCAACGTTCAGGTTGCTCCGTAGACCACGCGCCTAAACACAGGTCAACATGAATCTTTGGTATTTTTTACTCAACCTTTGCGCGTGTCACTTGCGCATCTCACTCGTTTCGTGCTTCAACGTCTGCCAGCTGCTCACAATTAGCTCATTAAAAGTGCAGACGCGGCCATCGACGCGTGATGCCACGCCTTCACCCCGTCGTCTTCCCCCATTCGAACATGCGGGCGAGAACATGCGGCCGGCTGATCGTATCGTGATAGACTGGAGCCATGGCGCCCGACGCCCTCCAGCTGAGCCAAAAATTGGGGATCTCCCACGCCGCGGCCGAGCTCTACCTCACGAGCTGCGTCGTGGACTTGCACGTCGAGTCCTACAGCTTCTACCGCGCGCTGGGTTATGACTTGCGCAAACGTCATGGCCTAGGGCTTAACCGCGCTTTGCTGTTTGGCCAGGCCGATCTGCCTCGTCTCCGTGAGGCGAGCATCGCCGGCGCCACCTGGGTCATCACCGCCAATCCGCTGCGTCCCGAGGCAGATCGCGCGCACACGTTTTTTCGCCAGCTCAGTGAACTCACTGCGCTCTTGGAAGAAGAGGGCACCGCACGCGTGGTCGGTGATGCTCGGCAGTTTGAGCAAGCGCGCGCGGAGGGCAAACATGCCGCGTTCATCGGTGTGCAGGGCGCCAATGCCTTGCCGCTCGATCTCGAGTTCTTGACGCAAATCGCCCCCCAGGTGTTGCGCATCACGCTCATGCACATGAGCGACTCCGCGTTTGGCCACACCAGCGCGCCCGGCTTGCGTCGCGCTGATGTTGGTCTCACGCCGCGCGGCTTTACGTTGGTCGAGGCCATGAACGCCCTGCGCATTGGGGTGGACCTCGCGCACATTCATCCGCGTGGCTTTTGGGACGCGGTGCGCGTGCACCGCTCAGACTTGCCGCTGCTCGTCACGCACACGGGTGTAAGCGGCGTGCATCGTCATTGGCGCAACCTGGACGATGCTCAGTTGCGCGCGGTAGCCAAGAGCGGTGGCGTGGTCGGCATCATGTACCACGCGCTGTACATGGGCGACCCGCTGCTACGTGGTCGCGTGGCTACGGTGGCACGCCACATTCAGCACGCGGTCCAGGTGATGGGCGACGACCACGTGGCGCTCGGCAGTGATTGGGATGGCTTGATCTGCACGCCCCGCGACATGCCCACGTGTCTGGAATTGCCCCGGTTGGTGGAGGCACTTCTGCAGCTCAAACTCCCGGAAATCTCGATCCGAAAGATCCTGGGACGCAGCTTCTTGCGTGTGGTAAAGCTGCTGCGAGACAGTTCATGACCTACGGCGCTCGTTTCATCCTGCACGCTGACATGGACGCATTTTACGCGTCGGTGGAGCAACGGGACAATCCGGAGCTGCGGGGCAAGCCGGTCATCATCGGCGCGCGCGGCGCGCGCGGGGTTGTCTCAGCCGCCAGCTACGAGGCACGCAAGTTCGGCGTGCGCTCGGCTATGCCCGGTTTCAAAGCCCATGAACTCTGTCCCCAAGGGGTGTTCCTGGACGGAGACATGAAGAAATACGCGCGCGTGAGCGACCAGGTGCACCGCGTTTTCGAAGAGTTCAGTGACATGATTGAACCCTTGGCGCTGGACGAAGCGTTCATTGACATCACGGGCAGCCTGCAGCTGTTTGGCTCGACACGCGCGCTCGGCCAGCGCCTCAAAGATCGCGTGCGAGAGGAGGTCAATCTCGTCGTGTCGGTGGGCGTGGCTCCCAACAAACTGCTGGCCAAGATGGCCTGCTCCGCCGGCAAACCGGACGGCTTGTTCGTGCTCGAGCCGCCAGACATCGCGGCATTTTTGGCGCCTCGTCCCGCACGCGCCCTGTTTGGCATTGGTCCCAAGACGGCTGAACTCTTGACCACGCAGGGCATCCACACGCTGCGCGATTTAGCCGAGGCTCCCGCCGCACAGCTGGCGCTCATCTTCGGCGACCACAGTGAACAGATGCGGGCCCGCGCGCAGGGCTTTGACGAGCGCCCCGTCGAAAGTCACCGCGACGCCAAGTCGATCGGTGAAGAAGCTACGTTTGCGGACAATGTTACTGACGAGCGCCGCATCACGAGCGCGATCATCTCCCACTCAGAGGAGGTCGCGGCCCGCGCGCGCCGGAGCCACTATCGAGGCGCCACCATCACCTTGAAGATCAAGCTGGCGCGCCGCAAGACGTGGGGGGACAAAGCCGTGGCCAATCACGAACTGTTTCCGCTCATTACCCGGCAAATCACGCTCAAAGAGCCCACCTGTGACGGCAAGGTCATCAGCCACGAGGCCATCGAACTGTTCAAGAAGCTCAAGCTGCGCGAGGGCGTTCGCCTAGTGGGAGTGAGCCTCAGTTCATTGCGTACTGAGCAAGCGCCCAAGCAACTGGATCTCTTCTCGCGCCCAGTGGCACGCAATGAACACCTCCCCCAGAAGCCTCACGAGGTCGCTATCCAGTCAAGCCTGAGCCACACGCGCGGTGAGCAACTCGGCGCAGCACTCGACCAAATCACAGCGCGCTTTGGCGATGATGCGGTCGTACGCGGCGGCAAGCGCGTAGAAAAGATCACGGCCACCGATCGCATCAAGCTGGGCGAACGGGGCCCGCGTGAGCCAAAATAAGGCTGCGGAGCTCCTCACGCGTCACGCCCAAGCGCGCCGCCGTGTTGCGCGCCAAGGACGTCTCGGCCACACCGGACACGAATTGGTAAGTGGGTCGTTTGGTGCCATCCAGTTCAACCTGCAAAAAGCTGAGCGCCTGGGCCCTGAATGTGGCAGCGGACGCGTGGTCGCCTGGCTCCTCAGCCGTGTGCTGTCGGGCTGTCTGCGCTATCGCTAGGCGCTGTGCAAAGTCGAGGAAGTGGGTGGTGATCCACACCCGCGCCCCGAGCTCCTCCAGCAATTCGAGCACCATTTCGAAAATGCGTTCCCCCTCCGAAGGGTTGGTGCCTGAGCAGAGTTCGTCCATCAATATGAGCGCGTCCTTGCTGGATGTCTCAAACACCTTGCGAATGCGCATCAACTCGAGCCCCAGGCGACCTTCAGACTGATCCGCCTGCACGTGTTCGATCATCGAGAGAAAGAGCTGCTGGGTCCAGCCGAGCGACGCCTGCGCCGCTGGTACGGGTAGGCCACCTTGCGCGAGCAGCTGGGCCGCGGCCAGCGCCTGGAGCAGTCTGGTTTTTCCGCCGGAGTTGGGCCCGGTCAAGATCACGATGCGCGCGTTCTCACTGAGCACAAGGTCACACGGCACCGGTCGTTCGTTCTTTTGCAAGAGAAGCCAGGGATTAAACAGCTGTCGGATCTCGAAATCCTGCTGCGTCGGCGCAAAGCTGGCCAGCGCGGTGGCGTAACCAGCGCTCTCGGCTCGGTCGACAAAGGCAGCGGCCCGCAGGTAAAACTCCAACTGCAAGAGCAAACCCAAAAGGACGCTCACCTCATCCTCCAGTTGGCCAAACACTTCATCGAGGACTTGGCTCATCACATCCTCCTCGCTGAAGCGAAAGCCCTTGATGAGCGACCACGCGCTGCGAAAAAACCGCGCCACAGGACCCCGGGGGAAGGCGCGATGCTCAGCGACGCTCACCCCGACGATCTCAAACCGTCGTAGCGTGCCGTCGTAGCCAGCCTGCAGGCGCGTCTCCAAGACCGCACGCCCACCCTCAAAATCCAACAATTGCACGAGCGAAGCGTGCGATTGTTGCCTCTGAACGTGCTCCACCCAGTCCGCGATACGGCGCAAGCCCGATTGACTCGTCGAGCAAGCGCGATACAGCGTATCGAGGCATTTCTTGTAGTTGAGGAGGATATCGATACGACGACGAACTCCCACGCTGCGTTGCGCAAACGCCGTCCCCGACAAGGCGTCCCGCAGATCCACGAGCGCCAAATACGCTTCCTCGAGCCAGCCACGACGCTCTTTATGGGCGGCCAGTTCGCGCTGTATCCCAGTGCGAAACTCGACGCTCTGCCTATCAGCTGGAGGATGTGTGATGAGTTTATTAAAGTAGCGACTCTTGCTGTCTACGTGCTTGCCTTTGATGGCAATCTTGAAGCACCCGTCAATCAATTCACTCAAGAACAAGTCTTGCTGAAACGTCGTCGGATCAAACGTGCTCGGGCCCAGGGCGGGCTCCATCTGCGCCATCAGATGGTCTCGGTCCACTCCGCGCGCAAACGCAAACGTCAGCGCCTCACGCTGCTCCTTCGATTTGGGAGCGTTGACCCGCAAATGCGGCACATCGAAAAGCACGTCCGGATCAGCGCTCATCGACCACACCTCTGCGCCGTGCCGCGGCGTGTTGTGAACACCCCGCGTGTCGGCCCAACTTTGAACTTGGGACAGAAACTATCAATTGTGGGGGAAACTGAGCCTCGTCCGACACGACGCATGCCCCACAGACACCCAACAGCGCGCAAAGTTCAGCCACAAATGCACAATGGCCCGAAATCGGGCCATCCTATCTATCAATCGACCGACCACGCTGGGTCGTCATCTTCGTCCGCATCCGGCACCACCATCAAAGGGGCGCGGCCGCGCGCCTGGGGGTGCATTTCATCTTGGTTGATCTTGGGCAAGCGGCGCTTGCCAACCGGGCCCTCATCGACGTAGTCGCGCAGCACGTTCATGTCCGACAGTGCCTCCAGCTTGGCGAGGGCCTTGACCTCCACCTGGCGGATGCGCTCACGCGTGAGGTTCATGATCGCGCCCACGTCTTCGAGCGTAGTGCCTCCATGATCGGCGATGTCCAGCGCGCACGACTCAGACAGCTCCCACACCTCGAGATCTGGAAAATTGAGTTTGATGGCACCAGTGCGCGGCGAGACGTCTACGTACAGGTGATGTTTGCAGGAGATGAACGGGCACGGCCGCGGTCCATCTTTGCACTCCGCGCGGGTCCGGGGTTTCCAGTATTCTTCCTCCGGATAGAGCAGCCGACCAATCTCCAGCTCACGCTTGGTCATGCGCTTGACGCTGATGGTGCGCGCGCGCACGTCGCGTTTCCGCCTCGACCGTCGTTGCTCACGAGTGATGAACTCATCGCCCTCCACATCGTCGCCCAGTCCGCCTTGCACCTGATCCTCGATTACCTTCGTCGCTTCCATCTTTTTTGCCTCAGATCATCCAAAATTTTGCACGCAACTGCCCTTCACGATTGTCTTTTCGTCGACTCGTGCGCTCATGCGGGCTCGCAGCCCCTCAAATCAAATCCCGCGCGGCTTGCCGCGTGACCCTTAACCCGCAGCCTCCCGGACTGCGTCGATCCCCTGTGTCCCAGTGAGCCGCGACTCCACGGCTCGCAATTTTGTCAATAAATCGCGGCCCATGCCGCGCGCCGCATTCAACTCACGCACCACACCAAGCTCACGACGTTTGGGTTCCCTCACCATGCGAGCGCTGAGCACTTGGAACACGCCCTGGATGCGCTGCTCCAACTCGTCCAACTCGCCCTGCAAGAAGATGAAACGGTCCTTGATCTGCTCGATGGTCAAGTCTTGCGCCATCATGTGCTTGATGGCGATGATTTGCCGCACCACCCGCACCGGGTACAGGCCCTTTGAGCCACGGTGTTTCCCCTTTTCCCCTACCCGAACACTGCGAGGTAGAAGGCCCAGTTGCACGTACTTGCGGAGACTGGCCTCACTGAAGCTCTGACCGAGCTCGGACAGCGTCCCCAAGATCTCCTGCGAGGTCAGCCCGGAGGCTCGCTCCGTTTCGAGCTTAGTTAACTCAGAATCAATCCCCACTGTCACGCCTGGATGCTCCCTGTAAGGCCGCCCTGGGCGGCCAGAATCCGTTGCCGGAGGGACACTTGCTTGGATCCGTGTCCTCACGATCTACTCCCCTGCAGCGCGAGCGAATATATTCCACTCAGTGGAACCACCAAAGTAGTTTTCTATGAAAATTTAAGACGAAATCTCTATCTAAGTCCATGGAGCTTTGGTTCTCACCGCACTGAGACATTTAATGTCCTATCTAATAAACCATCCATGGAGACGGTAGGATGTCCATCTTCGCTTGGCGCCGTGGCGCGCGACGTGTCAGTCTGGTTCCCCGTCTCGCTCGCCCTGGTTGTGCTGTCCCAGCCGGCCTGCCGCCTCTCCAAGCAGCTTGCCCGACACGCACCCGCGGCCTTCGGCGTGGTGGATCCTGCGGCGGCCACTTCCTCACATCGTTAAACGATGCTTAAGTGTGGGTGCGTGACCGATGCCGATCCGACATCCGGGACTATGGAAGTCCATCATGATGTTTCCTCGGCCGGTGTGCGCTTGAGATGCACCGAATGGCGCGCCCAAGGTGACGACCAGAGGAGGCCAGCCGTCATCGCGCTGCCCGGGGTGCTGGGACCGCGACGTTCCTTTGCACCGCTGGCGCGCTGCCTGGCCGATGAGTTTCGGGTCTTCGCGGTCGACCTGCCCGGCTTCGGCGAAAGCGAGAAGCACTCCCCTACACGCTACGACTACTCCATACCTAGCTTCACTGAGGCCATCGCCGATCTCTTTGGGGGCTTGGCCATTCCGCAGGCCCACGTGCTGGGTCACGGTGTGGGTGGGGCAGTCGCCCTCAAACTTGGAGCACACCATCCGGAGTTGGTGCGGCGCATGGCGCTCATTGCCCCCATGGTCCACCCTCCTCGCCTACCCATCGGCCAACAGATGTTGCTCGCGCCCGTGCTCGGTGGCTTGTTTTTTCAGCAATTATTGGGAAAAAGCTGGTTTTTTCGCATCTACCGCGATCGCGTCAATCCGCATTTGAGCCCGGACGAGTTGGCGCTTTATTACGAGAGCCTGTCTTCACCGCCGACACGCGCCGCTCTTTTGGCGACCCTGCGCGGCTGCCGAGACGGCTCTTCCTTGATCGCTGACTGCCGTCGCGTGCGCGCTCCCACGTTGATCCTGTGGGGGCTCAAGGACCGACTGATGCCCATTGAAATGGGCCGACAGCTCTCCCGCGAAATGCCCCAGGCCGGTTTGGAAATCATGCCCAGCTGTCACGCCCCCCATGAAGAACTCCCGCTGGAGACGGCCCGGGTTTTGTCTGACTTCTTCTCAGGACGACGAGCCGGGTTCGCCGATTAGCGCACTGCGGTTCATCGACGAGCTTACGGAGCAGCTGGCTCGGGGAAACCGGCCGACGGAGGGTGTTCTGAAGGCCGACGCGTGGTCTTTGCTCGCTCGATGGCGCGACTGCCCGGTTGCCCGCTGACTCTGGGTGCTGAGCGCGGCACGGTGGTTGTCTCCGGCTCGCTGGACGCCGAGTCAGACGCAGCTGCGTCAGAGCTCCGCGCCGCGGGGTGCTCGTCTCGGCTCGCTCCGTCCAGGGTCTCGCTCTCCGGGACCTCTTCCGGTGCAGGCACTTGTTCATTCGCAGGAGCGCCTTCGCTGGTCGACTGTTCGCCCTGGGCAGCGCTGCTGTGCGATTGATTACCCTGCCCGTGGAGCGTCTCCTCGGTGGGGCCTTGCCCCGTTTTGCGCAGGATGGCCGCAAGCACGACGATGGCGGCACAGCTGCCGAGCACCACGAGCACCGTCCGATGCAATTTGCGCGCGCGCGCTGGTGAAGGCCCCATGCTGAGTCGCAGCTGTTGTTCCAGCTCGGGGTCGACCACTGACTCGTGTACCACCACGTCGCCCTGCGGCATCAAGCTAGCTGGACCGCCTTCGTAGCTGCCCTCATCACCGCGCTGAAAGAACTCGTCGTGATGATCATCGCCGGGTGGTTCTTGGTCCGGGCCCGCCTGCGTGGCCAGCGCGCTCGATGGATCCGGCTCTGCGGGTGCCGGTGCCGGCGTGCTCACCACCGAGGAGCCGGTCAGGACGTCCACCCCAACCGGGCCAGGGGCTAGAGTCGTCACCACCCCTGCCGGCGCCACCAACTGATCGCCCGCAAAGGGCATCACGCTGACCACCGGCGATGCGGGCTCCAGAACAGGTGCTGCGGAAACGATCTTGGCCACGGCCGGGGCGTAATCGTTGTAACGTTCCTTGGGCTCGACCGAGGTTGGACCCGGCGGTCGACCGTGCTCGGCGGCTTCGCTGGTGCGCTCGTACGTCGGAGCTTCTTGTACCAAGTACGCCGCCTCGGGTGCTGCAATTTCGCGCCGACGACTCAAGGGCAGGGCGACCGGGCGGAATGAAGGGGTCGCGCTGGGACGGCGGCTGGACGAAACTGCATCCTTTTGCGGCCGCTCTGCTTCGTGGACTGGGCTCGCGGCGGCCGCACCCGGCGGCGGCGTCCGCGCCAAAGCTTGCCGAGAGCGTTCCTCTTCCTCGGAGACGAACGAAGGTGGCGACTTGAGTGACACGTCCGCGCCATCCACGCGGGCAGGCGCGTCCGAGGCAACGTCCGTTTCAGCATGGGCAGCAGCCGACGGACCGGGCTCAGCGCTCTCACTTGGCTTGAGACCCACGACCGCCGAGGTCCCGACCGGCGGCGAGGCTTGCGCGTCACCTTTGACGGAAACTGGAGGCGCGGAGGGACGCCAAGAGTTTCGAGCCGCTGTGGTCTTGCCCACCGGGATTTGGTGATCACTGTCGCGCGCTGGCACGACCGCCTCAGGCGTGGCGGGTGGCTCATAGATAGCTAACAGACCCTCGAAATACAGTTTCGTGATCGTAGACAAGGTGGAGAGATCCTCAAATGGACTCTCGTCCACCACGTCCATCAATGTTCGGGTCCCGTCGAACAAGCGCAGAACCCCATTGAGCTCGTCGGGAATTTCATTGAGCCGCTCCGCCAAGAGCTGTCCGTCCACCCGAAAAATCGTCTCGAGCGGCGGCAGCTGTTCACACAAGCGGCCCCACTCGTCCAATCTGCGCATGCCTTCCATGAGCAGGCCTTGGGTCGAGGTGAGGATCATCTCCGGACGATCGATGGGCTCAAACTCAACCTCGAATGTGCCTCCGGTCCAAATCAAGCAGCGATAGATGGCCTCTTCGCCCTTGAGCTTTCCGTGTTCGGCGTCCAGGACCTTGCCATCCCGAAAGTAAATCTTGGCCTCAATCTGCTTGTCGTGCAGTTTGACCACGCCGCTTTTGCGGCCCATCTCCAAGGTCTGCAGCAAGTCCACGACCCCCATATCAGCTAGGTCGCCGCTCAGGGTGGTCCGACGGCTGCCTGGGAAAGAGGCGGACATGCGCTGATGCGTGCGCCGGGTCAAGAGCAAGTGGACACGGGCGATCAACTCACGCACGAAGATCGGCTTTGTGAGATAATCCTCAACCCCCAATTCGAGGCCTCGGATCTTGTCTTCCACGCTCTTTTGGCTGGTGAGGAACACCACTGGTACACCGGCCAACGCAGGAATGTCCTTGATGCGGCGCACCAACTCATAACCATCCAAGCGCGGCAAGCGCGTGTCGGTCAGGATGAGATCTGGCGCGGACAGTTCCAGTTTGGACAAAGCATCCTGTCCATCCGCCGCGGTGGTTACACTAAAGCCTGCTTTCTTGAGGCTGACCTCAAGGACCCGCACGCTGGCCGGATCTGCATCGATGAGAAGGAGTTGCTGTTTCGCCACGCTAGTCCCAAGCGTTTCTGGCTCCCCCTGAAGTGTCAAGGGAAACCGAATTCAATCGCATACTTAGTGAGCCAAGGCCCTTGCGTCCAGCCCGCGGGGGCCCTTCTTCTACATGTGCACGCACGATGTCATCCATCAACGAAGTAGCCGGGATGGGTCGGAAATTTTGCTTTGATTTACTTCTTCCGGGCGAGCTGGTTGCGCGCGACCTTTTGGACTGCCCCCGGCACGTTCTTGCTCTTGGCCAGGGTACGCACGTCCCCGTCCCGGAGGTGGGGGATGAGCCTGGACGAAAAGGTGAATGGAGTTAGCGGGTTGGTCACCAGGTTCAGCTTCACCTGATAGCTGCGCGTCAATTCCCGGTTGTTGGCGATGATGCGCAACACTTCATCGGAAACTGAACGACTGGCAGCAATCCGCGCCGCGTCGTTTTCAGTCATACGGGGACTTTTCGCCGCTGCTTCAGCGACCAGGCGGTTGGAGTCGCGCACGAGCAACAAGCGCTCCGTGCTGTTGCCGAGCATCGCCCGACGGATGCGCTCAGTGATGCTCGCATCCGCCAGCTGCTTGAACAGCGGAACGGCTTTTTCCGTCAGTTGTTCCTGTCCCTCATCGTCGCGCTCGCACACGTCCTCCTCATCGCTCAGCTCCGCCTGTTTGGCCGCATGCTCGGTGGCCAAGAAGTGCAGATCATCGAAGGTGGGCTCTTCGCTCGATTCAGGGATCAGCTGGTTCATGATGGCTTGCGCCGCCAACTTGAACGCCGGAAAATCTAGCTCGATCTGGTTGCGCACGGCGAGTTCAATCAAGCGATCCGACGTGGACATGCGCACCGCCTTGTTCATGTAAAGCCCCTCGATGGCGCGCGGGAACTTGAGCAGCAAGGCTTCATTGGTCGCGATGATCTCGCCACAGGCTTCATCGGCCTTGCTGGCCAACAGTCCTAGTAAATCTTCCGTCATTGCATGTTGCTTCAGCAACTTGCCCACGACATCTCTGTTGTGCGCGTGACGCTCCGAAAGCGCGTGCAGCACAGGCAACTGCAGCTGGGCGGCCAGCGCCCCATCCAAGAGCGGTTTGGGCGGCGTGCTCAGTGTGGTCTGCGCGGCTTCTGCGATTTTTGGGTCGGAAGCTCCCGCGAGGACGACGATCACGCTGAGCGCGTCGGGCGGTGGCGCCCCCGGAATCACGCCTTTTGCCCCCAGCATCTTCATGGGCAAAGGAGCACTCTCGGACAGTACTTTCTGCGCGGCCGCGCCGAGCAAATCCAGCTGGATATTCACAGACTGACTATTTCACCGTTCATCGAGGCAAGCAAGGCCTAGGCAACGGCGCAGCATGTGGCCCCTCGCCTCACACGAGCTTTCCGTCTCCGCGCGTTCATTCTGCGCCGTACTTGCGGATCCGCTCCGCCAACTTCGCGGCGCGCACCTTTTGTTGGCGTTCCACCGCATCAGGGTCGACAACGAGGGCAATGGTGCGCTCGGTCTGTTCGAATTTGTCCTTGTACTGTTCGGCTTGGTACTTGGTCTTGAAGGAGCCGATCCTCACCCGGTGCCAGATCCCGCGACCGGGCACATTCGCCGCCTGGCGAAATGCTTCATGGCCGCGTGCGCGGAGCTCCTTCACAAATGCATCAGCATCCTTCTCATCTTTGAAGCTGGCGACTTGGACCATGAAGCCGCCCTCCTGACCCGGCTGCGCCAGCGGCGCTTGCTCGGGAATTTGGGCAGCGGTCACGGCCAGCTGCGAAAGTGCGTCTTTGGGCTGCGAGGTGACGCTGGTCGCCGCAAGCAGGACGCCCGCGGGCAGCGGCAGGACGGGGATCTGGTCCAGAGCAGGCGGCGGACTCGCCGTCTGCGGTGGTTCGGGAGGGGTGAGACGCCCCGCCTTGTCTTTGACCGCCACCAGCGCTGTCGTTCGATGATCGGCGTCACTGAGGACTTCGGGAAAGTCGATCTCGGAGCGGGCGACGGCGACCTCGTCTTTGCCTTGCCCGTCCGCCTGTTTGTGAGCTGCCGCCTCGGCCACCAGGGCCGCGAGAGGATCCTTGTGTTCCGATTCCAACGCGGGCTCTTTGTTGCGCATGGTCAGACCAACCACCAATACCGCGCCGGCGCCGGTGGCAGCCAGTAAGAATGTGGCGAGCCGCGGTGACTTGGCACCCGAGCCCTCAACGATGCGCTCCAAATTGCGCAAGTTCACAGGCGACGTACTCATGGTGCTCGTGACTTAACCCGGCACGCGCACAGCGGGCCAATTTTTCGTCGAAAAGCAGCCTGCGCTGCTCAAGACAGAGCGCGGCCGAGCTGCACCAAATGTGCCAATTGCTCGGCTTTCCACAGCGTTTCTTCGATCTCCTGCTGGGGATCGCTGTCGGCAACGATGCCGCCACCGCTGAAGTAGTGCGCGACATCGCCGACCAGAGTGAGGGTGCGGATCGCCATCGACAGGCGCATCCGGCCATCCCGGGCGATGAAGCCGAGCGCCCCGGTGTACAGCCCCCGTCGCTCCGCCTCCAGGCGCGCGATCCAGTCCATCGCGCTCACCTTGGGCGCACCCGTCACGCTCCCGCTCGGGCACATCGTCCGCAGCAGCTCTTCGTAGGTGCATCCAGGCGACAACTGCGCCGCGATCTCGGCTTCACGATGCAGGACCGTGGGGTAGGCCACCACACGTGGCCCGTCCACGACGCGCACGCTCCCGGGCTGCGCGAGGCGGCCCAAATCGTTGCGCTCGATGTCGATCACCATGGTGAGTTCGGCACGCTCCTTGGGGCTGTTCTCCAATTCGCGCTGCTTTCCCTGCTCCTCCTCGGGCGTGCCGCGTGGCCGGGTGCCCTTGATGGGTCGGGTAAGTACGCGCCCATCGCGCCCCACATCCAGGAACAACTCGGGCGATAGGCTCACCACGCTGTGCTCCGCAAACTTCATCACTGCCCCAAAGGGAGCAGGCCCGCTCTTTTCCAAGGCCAGCAAGAGTTCGAACGGATTGCCCGCCACGCGGAAGTCGAAGCGGCGCGCCAAGTTCACCTGGTACAATTCGCCGCGCAAAATGGCGTCCAGAGCCAGCTCGATGCGGCGGCGGTGAAACAGGGCTGGTTCAGGAGGAGATGCCCAATCGAGGGCGACGGGGCGCTCACTGCTCTCGCCAGGCTGGGTCAACACGGCGACCAGGCGCTCGACCGCCGCCTCCGATTCACCCAAGACTTTCGCGTGGCGCTCATGCAGCTCAACCACCGCCGGGTACCTTTGCCAGCGTGGCGCACAGAAAGCCGGAGCGCGACGCTGGTCAACGCGGGTTGTCCCGGAGCGCTCCAAGGCGCGAAATGCCTCGTAAGGCAGGACACCCACCCACTGGGGAACGTCACCCCAGCTCAAGGGGGGTTCCTCCAGGAGCCTCTGCACACAACTGCCGCTCGGATCGAGGGCTGAGCTGAACTGATCCGGAAAGGCGCCACAATACATGCGCTCCCGGTGACGCAAGAAAAAGGCGCCCGGTGCGTGCGCCAAGCGGAGCACCAGCTCCGCCCACGGCGCGGCCAGGTCACGCACAATCAGGCCGGGAATGATCACTGGGGGCACTTAGACCAACCCCCTCCTTCAGCCAACTGGGCCCATCATCTCTCCCGCAGCACCTTCGACGGGCACCACCTGCCCGTCGGACAGCACGATGCAGCGCTGCAGCGGGGCGCGAGCGCGTGCACCGGGCAACACCACACATTCCTGCACTACGCCCGTCCCCGTCACTTCAGCCTGAGCTCCGATCACCGAGCGCACGAGCTGAACCGAGTCGTGCACCTGCGCCCCTGCCCCCACGAGGCTCGTGCCCAGATCGTCCACGACCCGCAGGTTGGCGCTGAGGTAGGTTGAAAGAGTGCCTACATCGATGAAGTCACTCGATACATTGCGCACGGAAACACGACCGCCGGCACGCAAGTGCGGCAGCGCCCAGTCACCGATCAGACAGCCGCGCTCAGGCAAGGTCGCCAAACATTGTGCGCCCAGATGGGCGACGCCGATGTAGTCGGCCCCGTAGCTCTCTTGGCCAAAGCACTGCCCGCGCAGCCGCACCACTTGACCTTGCCCGCCGACCCCCACCGTGCCCGTGCCCACTTCCCGCGGCACCACGGCCAGGGTGAGCCCAAGGTCGGGTTGGTCCAACACATCCCCCAGGGGAAGCCGACCCGAGATGTCGCCATTGACGAGCAACACACCACTTGCGCCCAAGGTCCGCGCGACTCGACGCACGCCGCCGGCCGTGCCCAAAATCTGCTCCTCACGTGAAACATGAACTTTATATGGCAAAGTATTGATATAACTATTAATTTCACCACTCAAATGATGAACATTAACAGCCAATTCTGCGGCCACTTGTTCAAGTAAATTCTCAAGTATCAGACCCAACAACGGTCGATTGCCAATGGGCAACAGCGGCTTGGGAATGCTGTGGGTGAGCGGAGCGAGCCGCGTCCCCAGACCTGCCGCGAGCACGAGGGCTACCGAAACGGACGTCATGATCGGGAGGAGCGGAGCGCGCGAGCGGGGAAAATGCAACGCACGGCGAGAAGAAAAAAGGCCGCCAGAAATTCGCCGCGCAATTTGCGCGCGTGATAAGGCTCACCCATGTCCAGGGATCCTGATCTCCCCTCCCCTCGCTTCGTTCCTCGGGGACTCGGTCCGAGCACGTTGTGCGGTCTTCTGCTGCTGGTGGGACCTTGGGGCTGCTCCACGGGCGCCATCGCCATTCAGCAGTGTCGCGAAATCGAGCGCCAGCGCTGCGAGGCTGCGGCCGTGTGTGGGGTGATCGAGTCCAAGGAGGTAGCGAGCTGCAAACGCTTCTACAACGACCAATGTCTGCACGGCATTGCAGGAGATGAAGAGCCCACCGCCGACGAACAGGCGGATTGCCTAGGTTTCCTCGAAGACAGGCAAGCCGACGCCGAAGCCGCGCGGGACGACGATGACCAGGCCGCCCTCGAGCAGAGTTGCAACGTCTTGGCCAAGCCGTGGGATTACGACCAGTGCGCCTTCATCAATCGACAGATCGCCGAAGGCGGAGCCGGTTCCAAGGACGAGGATGAGTAATGACCACCCAGCTGCGGCGCACACTGTGCATGGTCCTGCTCGGCTTGACCCAGGCCTGCGGAGGAAGTCAGAAGCAGGACAGCGAGACGGTCGTCACTCAAACGGCCGCAGATGAAATTTTGCGCATCGCCGCG
>Ga0315912_10002779_pt1 | contig 18151 bp, 15 predicted proteins | sample VfabasoilMG_FD_204469 | JGI IMG/M metagenome (GOLD analysis project Ga0315912, IMG submission 204469) | Garden soil microbial communities collected in Santa Monica, California, United States - V. faba soil | ecosystem: Environmental > Terrestrial > Soil > Garden | place: USA: California...
AGGACGAATCCACCAAATACGCACGCCAGCACGATGGCCGATCCGAGAATCTGAAGCATGGTTCTTTCGACTGATGCCCGCCCTTCCCGGGCTATCGGCGGGGGCTCGTCGAAATGAACCATGCAGCGCAACTCGTCTGCGAAATCCTACATCCGACGCGTGAGCGGCAAGATCTTGCCGCCTTCGATCATTCGCCGCCGCAGCGAGGATCGGCCGGAGCGCACACCGAGGCCTTGCCACGGCGGCGATACATCTCGGCGTTTTCGATCCGAGTCCGGAGTTCCGTCTCGGTGAAGCAATTCAGGGTGCGGAGGTTCGAGCCCGAGGCGCGCTCCGACCGGCAATAGTATGTCTGGCCGTTGCGTTCCATTTGTTTGTAGCCGCGCGTCTCTTCGGCGAATCGGCGATCGGCCGCCGTCTGAGATTCGGCGTGCTCCGTCTCGGTCGTCACCGCAGGCTCGATGGTCTTGGGATCCGTCTTGGGCGGCGCACTGGCGCAGGCGGCCAGGAGGATGAGTGCGAAGGTCGTCAGGATTTTCATGGAGCGCATCATAAACTGCGCTGCGGCATCGCTCCATGAACGAAAGTCGGCGGGGTCTACCGGAAGCGTCCCCAGGATGCGAAGGCCAGGGTGCCAATGCGGCTCGTGTTGCCACTCCCGGAAGTGGGCTCTTCCTGCGAACAGTGTTCGCAACCACTCGCCTGCCAGAAGTCCTTGCGACCTTCCATGAGCGCATCGGCGACGTTGGTGTAGTTTCCGAGGTAACGCTTGTCGGCAGGCATCCGTTTGCAACCGACGCAATGCACTTCGTGTGTGCCGTCGGGCTGCGGGTAGTTGTCGATAAAGAAGTGGGACATGGATCCGCCAGCGTTATGCCCGTTCGGTGGTGACGGGCTCTGTACTAGTAGAAGTGTCGCCAACCGCCCGAAGGACCCACCTAACTATTAGGGATTGAGACGGGCGTCGCAAAGCGGCGCCAAATGACGGGGTCGATGTGACAGAACGCGGCACGAATATGTAGTGCCGCGCGTGTAGTTAGATCCAGGATCGAGGTTGGTCGGGACGCCGAGATTTGAACTCGGGACCCCTTGCACCCCATGCAAGTGCGCTACCAGGCTGCGCCACGTCCCGTCCGATGAACCAGTTTGACCCCCGCGAACGGGGTGGTTCGCGGGGGCCGCATCATACCGGAGCCGGGCCCGTTACCAGAAATAAATGTAGATGCTGATGACGATTCCGACGATCACGCTGGTGTGGAAGATCTCCCAGAACCCGTAGGACTGGCGGTCTTCGGCCGCCTGCGCGCTGGTTACCGAGTGATACGTCAGGCCGGCCAGCTGTTCGGGTGTCGCCTTGGGCGTGAACTGGCTTACCACCCAGATCGTCGCGCAGGTGAACACGAACAGCAGGAAGCTGAAGTACAGCCAGTTGATGTCGACGAACGCCTGGATGAACGACGGCCATTCGATGCCCGCGCTCTGGTGCAGCGCCTGTAGCAGCAGCCGGAGCATGCCGAACGTAAAGCCGGTCGCGAGACCCACGAGGCCGGACTTGGGCGTCACGCTCCGCGAGAAGATGCCGGCCATGAACACCGCCGCGATGCCCGGCGCCAGCAGCGACTGCACCAGCTGCAGGTAGCTGTAGAGCTGCTTGCTCATCGACTGCATGATCGGAATCCAGATCATGCCGACGACGACGACCGCGGCGGTCGCGATACGGCCGACTCGCACGAGATGCTGTTCACTCGATTGCGGCCGCAGGCGTTTGTAGAAGTCCACGGTGAACAGCGTGGCCGTCGAATTGAACAGCGACGCCAGTGCGCTCATGAGCGCCGACAGCATGCCCGCGAGCACGAGACCGCGCAGGCCGATGGGCAACAGGTTCGACACCAGCGTCGGGAAAGCCGCCTGCGGGTTGTCGCCGATGTGCTCGAAGCCCGGATACTTCTGCTTGAACAGCGCCACCGCGATCATGCCGGGGATAAGGAAGATGAAGACCGGCGCGAGCTTCAGATAGGCCGCGAAAATGGAACCGCGGCGCGCTTCCTTGAGTCCGCGCGCCGAGAGCACGCGCTGCACGATGTATTGATCGGTGCACCAGTACCAGAGCCCGATGATGGGCGAGCACAGCAACACGCCCAGCCACGGTGTCTCGCTGGGATCGAAGAGGAATCCCAGGAAACCCTCGCTCTCGACGGTCGTCGTCAGCGGCCGCCACAAATGCAGGTTGTCCGGATTCGCCGCGAGCAACGCATCCCACCCGCCGATTTCATGCAGACCCACGACGAGCAGCACCGCGGATCCCGTCAGCAGCACGGGCACATGCATGGCTTCGGTCCACAACACCGACAACATGCCGCCCGCGATCACGAACACGCCGGTGATGATCACGAGGAACGCGGCCGAGAACCAGAAGAAGTCCACGTCGCCGAAGATGGGCAAGGAGATGGTTTCGTAACCGAGAATCGTCTGGATGGCGAACGCGCCGGCGAAGATGGTGACCGACGCCTTCGTGAGGATGTAACTCGCGAGGAATATGCCGGACAGCAACGTGCGCGTGCCCGGTGTGTAGCGGCGTTCGAGGAATTCGGGCGTCGTGAACACCTTGGCACGCAGGTAGAACGGCGCGAACACCCAGCCGAGCACGAGCACCAGCCAGGAGTGCAACTCCCAGTGCGCGAAGGCCATGCCCGAACCCGCACCGGAACCGGCGAGACCGATGAGATGCTCGGCTCCGATGTTCGACGCGAAAATCGAGGAGCCGATCAGGAACCAGCCCGCGCTGCGGCTGGCCAGGAAGTAGTCCGCGGTGTCCTTTTCCTTCTTGAGCGCGGCCCAGATGCAGATGGCGGTGTTCGCCACGAAATACAGGGCAACGACTCCCCAGTCGAGCGTCCCGAAATTGACCGCGGTACCTGTCATGATCTCCCCTCGTGCAAAAGTCGACCCGTCCCGCGGTTTCACCGCAGGAAACTTTCTAACTATCGGGAGGCGCAGTCCGCGTCAGCGCCGCCAGATGGCATGGCGGGCCTCGAGCGCTTCTGCGCCTCGCCTGGCTCCGCCCGGCGTGACTCCCCAAGCCACGCGGACGCCGAGCTTAGTGTGCGGCGAGCCGATGGTGAAGCACGCCGGAACGCGCCCGGATGGCAGCCCGTATCGCCCTTGATTCGGGGCCCGGACCGGGTGGCGATGGCACCCCGCCAAAGGTTCCGTGCGGTATGTAGGCACTTGGGACCATATCGCGGGTCTCGAAGCGTGCTCCAGACTCATGCAAGTGGCCGCCTAGAGCCTTGGGGAGCAGCGTGAGGTGAAGAAATGAATCGCGCATTTACATTTTGCGTAGCGGTCATTGCGACCGTCGTAGCGGGACAGGCAACTGTCATCGCTCAAACAAGCGGCACGCAGCCTGCTGCGGCAGCGCCGGCCGACGGGAACGCCAATCGGACGCCTCCCTTCAAGAAGGAAGAGCTGGAGGCCATCGTCGCCCCCATCGCGTTGTACCCCGACGCGCTGCTCGCCCAGATTTTCATGGCATCGACGTATCCCCTGGAAGTCGTCGAAGCCGCGCGCTGGTCGAAAGCCAACCCCGACGTCAAGGGAGATGCCGTCGCGGGCGCGGTGCAAAGCCAGCCCTGGGATCCCAGCGTGAAGTCCCTGTGCGCCTTCCCCGAGGTGCTCAAGAACATGAACGACAAGATCGACTGGACGCAGAAGCTCGGTGATGCGTTCCTGGCCCAGCAGAAGGAAGTCATGCAGGCCGTGCAGATCCTTCGCGATAAAGCCAAGGACACCGGCAATCTGAAGACCACCAAGGAAGTGACGGTCAAGGAAGAGCCCGCACCCGCCGGCTCAGCTACCCCGCAGACCATCATCATCGAGTCGCCGGATCCGGAAGTCGTCTACGTTCCGCAGTACAACCCCACGGTCGTCTACGGCGCCTGGTCGTATCCCTACTACCCGCCGTACGCCTACTACCCGCCGGCCTATTACGGCGGCGCGATGTTCTGGTCGTTCACCGCGGGCGTCATCGTCGGCGGCGCCATCTGGGGCAATTGCAACTGGGGCGGCAACGACATCGACATCGACGTCAATCGCCAGAACAACTTCAACAAGAACGAGATCAACCGCGGCGACCGTAACAACGTCAACAGCAACAACCGCGGCAACAACAATCGCACGGGCAACAACAGCGGCAATCGTCAGTCGTGGTCGCACGATTCCGGCCACCGCAAGGGCGTCGGCTACAAGGACTCGGCGACGCAGCAAAAATTCAATCGCGGCGGCAACCAGGCCTCCACGCAGGCCCGTGAGCAGTATCGAGGCCGCGCGGAGCAAGGGCGCCAGCAGATGTCTCGCGAAGGCGTGGGTAGTCAGCGCGATATGGCGGGCAACAGCATCGGATCACGTGAAGCCGGTGGCGCATCTTCGCGAGACCGGGCAGGCAACAGTGCGGGCACGCGCGACCTGGGCGGCAACAGCGCCGGCACGCGCGACCTGGGCGGCAACAGCGCCGGCTCGCGCGACGTGGGTGGCGGCTCTTCGTCGCGTGACTTCGGCGGCAGCCGCGACAGTTCCTCTCGCGCCGGTTCGTCGTCACGCTCGTCCAGTTCACGATCATCAGGCGCGTTCGGTGGTGGCGGTTCCAGTGCCCGCTCCTCAAGCAGTCGCGGAGGCATGTCGCGCGGCGGCGGAGGCATGTCGCGTGGCGGTGGCGGCGGACGGCGGCGATGAAGCGGGAGTACATCAAGATGCGTACCACAACTTTACTGGCAACTTTCGCAAGCCTCGCCGTCCTGACGGCCTGCGCTCCTTCCAAACCCCAGAACTTCGAATCCCCCGAAGCCGCAGTGCAGGCGCTGATCGCCGCAGCGGAATCCGGCGAGGTGAAGCCGGTCCTGAAGGTGCTGGGAGAAGAATCCGAGAAGGTCATTTCCTCTGGCGACCCGGTCGCAGACAAGAACGCGCGCGAAGAATTTGTCGCCGGGTTCAAGGAAGCCAACTCTCTCGACAAGACCGAGCCGGAATTCATCACGCTCGAAGTCGGAAACGACAAGTTTCCGTTCCCCTTCCCCATCGTGAAGGGTGACGGCGGCTGGCACTTCGACGAAGCGATCGGCGCCGAAGAGATCATCAACCGCCGAGTTGGCGAGAACGAGCTGTCCACGATCCAGGCGTGCCTGGCGTTCGTCGATGCGCAGCGCGAGTACTACTCGCTGAATGCGGACAAGGACCCGCTGATGCATTACGCGGACAAGCTCATCAGCACGGAAGGCAAGCATGACGGCCTGTACTGGCCGACAGCCGAAAACGAAGAACCCAGCCCCCTGGGCGAAGCGTTCGCCAAGGCTCGTGCCGAAGGCTATCTCGCGGAGGGCAAGCCTGCGAAGGGAGCCCCGTTCCATGGCTACATCTATCGCCTGCTGACCGGTCAGGGCGCAGGCGCCGCGGGCGGGGCCTACGACTACCTGGTCAATGGAAAGCTGTTAGGAGGATTCGCGCTGGTCGCGTTCCCCGCCGAGTACGGCAACTCCGGCGTCATGACGTTCATGGTGAACCACGATGGCGTGGTCTATTCGCAGGATCTCGGCAAGGACACGGCGAAACTCGCGCTAGCGATCGAAAAGTTCGATCCGGTGGCACCGTGGAAGAAGGAAGAAGAGCAATCGACACAGACGGCCGCCGCGCAATAGCGCGGCCGTCTTTCGAGACCAGAGGACTTTAGCGCCGCAGGATCCTGAGGAGCTCTTCGAGCTCCATGCGCATCTGCTTGACGATCTGCTGGCTCTGGCTCACGTCGACGCGAGCCTCTTCGCCTGCCAGCTTGTTCCGCGCACCACCGATGGTGAAGCCCTGCTCGTAGAGCAGGCTGCGGATCTGGCGAATGATGATGACGTCCTGACGCTGGTAGTAGCGGCGATTGCCTCGACGCTTCACGGGCTTCAACTGCGGGAATTCCTGCTCCCAGTAACGAAGCACGTGCGGCTTCACGCCGCAGAGCTCGCTGACTTCGCCGATCGTGAAATAGCGCTTGCCAGGGATTGCCGGCAGTTCGTCGTTATTCTTTGGTTCCAGCATAAGCTTCGACTCGCGCCTTCAGTTTCTGACCCGGACGGAACGTCACAACGCGTCGTGCGCTGATGGGGATCTCCTCGCCCGTTTTCGGGTTGCGTCCTGGCCGCTGATTCTTGTCGCGTAAATCGAAGTTGCCGAAGCCGGAGAGCTTGACCTGTTCGCCGTTCGAGAGTGCATGCCGCACTTCTTCGAAAAACAAATCGACCAGCTCGCGTGCCTCGCGTTTGTTGAGACCCAGCTGATTGAACAGCGCCTCAGCCATCTCCGCTTTCGTCAGAGCCATGCTTTTATTCTCGAAATCCTGCGCCCAGCGTTGCACTCAGATCGGCTCGAATCGCGGCTAACAAACGGTCCGCGTCCTCGTCCGCGAGGGTGCGAGAATTGTCCTGAAATATCAAGCCTAAAGCGACGCTTTTTCTTCCACTTTCTATGCCGGGACCCCGAAACACGTCGAACACCCGGATGTCGCGAAGTAAGCTCGAAGCGGCGAAGGTTACACGTTCATGTAGCTGTCTTAAAGAAACTTTCTCGTCGACCACGACCGCGAGATCGCGCCGCACCCGCGGGAACCGGGAGATCTCTTCAAAACGGGGCATTTTGGCCGCCAGAGCCGGCAGGTACTCCACTTCGAACAACATCGGCGCATATGTGAAATCGAATTCCTGCACCAATTGGGGGTGCAACTCGCCTATCCAGCCGATGGTCTTGCCGTTCCGCGTGATCCGGGCGCTGCGACCCGGGTGCAGGCAGGGCAACGTGTCGGAAATGTAGCCGAACTCGTCCGGAGCACCTGTGCGTGCGAACAGGGCCTCGAGATCCTGCTTCACGTCGAAGAAATCCACAGGCGCGGTCGCACTTGCCCACTGCTCCGGTCGGCGCGAGCCCGACGCGATACCGGCAATCAGGTCCGTTTCGGTGCCATCGATGAATCGAGCGCCATGCTCGAAGAGTCGGACGCGATCCTGCTGTCGGCGCTGGTTTTCGAGGGAAGCCTTGATGAGACCGGGCCACAGGGACGCGCGCATGACGGCCATGTCACTCGCGATGGGATTCGCGAGCACGGGCGTCTGCACGCCGGGCAATAGTTTGTTCTGCAGCGCGGGATCGACGAAGGCGTAGGTGATCGCTTCCTGGTAGCCACGCGCTGCCAGGATTTCGAGCGCCTGCTGTTCGATCGGCGCCTGCTCGGCGAGCGGACGGACGCGCTGGCTTGCCACCGCGTCAGCTTCGTTGATGGCCTCGAACCCGACGACGCGCGCGAGTTCTTCGATGAGATCGGCCTCGATCGCAATGTCGAACCGGTGCGAAGGCGGCGTCACGAGCCACCCTGCTTCATCCGCGCGCACGCGCATTCCGAGGGCCTCGAGTGTCGCCTTGACGTCGTTGTCGGCAATCCGCGTTCCCAGCAGGCGCGCGATGCGGGCGCGTCGCAACGCCACTTCCGCGCGCCGGGGCAGTTTGTCTTGCTGCTGGACCACGTGTACCGGGCCGGCCGTGCCGCCAGCGATGCTCTGCAGCAGGTTGGTCGCGCGCTCAATGGCGCGCTCCTGGTGATCCGGATCCACGCCGCGCTCGAAGCGCTGTCCGGCATCCGTCACGAGTCCGTGGCGACGCCCGCGACCCGCGACCGCTTTCGGAGCAAAGAAAGCCGCTTCGAAGAGGATGTCGGTGGTTTCGGCTGTGCACGAACTCGCGAGACCCCCCATGACGCCGGCCATGCCCACCGGGCCATTGCCGTCGGCGATGACGAGAACGTCCGGCTCGAGTGTCAGTTCCTTGCCGTCCAGCAGCGTCGTCTTTTCATTGGCCTTGGCGAGCCGCGCCTGGATTCCACCGTGGAGCTTCGCGAGGTCGTAGGCGTGCATGGGCTGCCCGAGCTCGAGCATGACGTACTGCGTGATGTCGACCACGGGGCTGATGGCGCGCAGGCCGGCGCGACGCAGGCGTTCACGCAGCCAGGCCGGAGAGGCCTTGCGATTGTCGATGCCGCGAACCACGCGGCTCACGAGCTTCGGGCATCCGTCCGGATGCAGAAGATTCACGGAATAGGTTTCGGTGGTCTGCGCGGCAACCTTGCTCGCGAGCGCTTGCGCATCGGAGCGCAGACCCTTGCCCGTGAGTGCGCCGACTTCGCGCGCAATGCCGAGCACCGACATGGCGTCGCCGCGGTTGGGCGTGACGTTGAGCTCGAGGATCGCGTCGTCGAGATCGAGGTAGGCGCGAAGTTCCTGGCCGACGGGTGCATCGGCGGGCAGTTCGACGATGCCTTCCGAGGTCTCGGCAAGCCCCAGCTCCTTGGCCGAGCACAACATGCCGAACGATTCGACACCCCGCAGCTTCGCGGCGGTGATCGCCTTGTCGCCGGGTAGTTTGGCGCCGACCGTCGCGAGCGCCGTCTTGAGTCCGGCACGCGCATTCGCGGCGCCGCAGACGATCTGCAGGGTCTCGGCGCCCGCACGGACCTTGCACACCTGCAGCCTTTCGGCCTGCGGATGTTTGGCGGCTTCGACGATTTCCGCGACCACGACGCCGGAAAACGGCGGCGCGGCGGTTTCGAGCGCTTCGAGCTCGAAGCCGGACATCGTGAGGCGCGAGCCGAGCTCCTTGGCTCCCCAGGGAAGGTCGACGAAATCACGCAGCCAGGAAAGAGGGAAGCGCACGGCCTACCCCGCCCTGAACTGCGCGAGGAAGCGCAGGTCGTTTTCGAAGAACAGGCGCAGGTCGTTCACGCCATAGCGAAGCATCGCGAGACGGTCGATGCCCATGCCGAACGCATAACCCGTGTATTTCTCCGGGTCCACACCGCCGGCTTCGAGCACCTTCGGGTGCACCATGCCGCAGCCGGAAATCTCGAGCCAGCCAGTCTGTTTGCACACGCGGCATCCCGCGCCGGCACACAGCACGCAGCTCATGTCGACCTCGGCCGATGGCTCCGTGAACGGAAAGTACGAGGGCCGCAGCCGCATCTTGAGATCACGCTCGAAAAACGATTCGAGGAAGCCGTGCAGCATCGCCTTCATGTTCGCGAAGGTGACGCCCTCGCCCACCACGAGCCCTTCGACCTGGTGGAACATGGGTGAGTGCGTGACGTCGTGATCGTTGCGATACACGCGTCCCGGCGCGATCAGCGCGAACGGCGGTTTGCCTGCGAGCAGTGAACGAATCTGCACGGGCGAGGTGTGCGTGCGCAGCAGCTTGCCGTCGGGAAAATAGAAGGTGTCGTGCATCGCGCGCGCCGGATGATCGGCGGGGATGTTGAGCGCCTCGAAGTTGTGGAAATCGTCTTCGATTTCCGGACCCGTGGCGACTTCGAAGCCCGCCTGGCGGAACAGCTGCTCGATGCGCAGCCGGACTTTGGTGACAGGATGCAGTCCGCCACGCGATTCGCCGCGACCCGGCAGCGTGACGTCGATGCGCTCCTTCGCGAGCTTCGCGGCGACGTGCGCCTGCTCGAGCTCGGTACGCTTCTTTTCGATGAAGGCCTGGAATTCCTCGCGCGCGCGATTGAGTCGGGCGCCCGCTTCCTTCTTCTGCTCGGCCGCGAGCTTGCCCAGTTCCTTGAGCTTCTCGGTCAGCCAGCCGCTCTTGCCGAGCGTGCGGACGCGTACCTCTTCGAGCGCCGCCATGTCAGCAGCGTTCGAAATCGCGCCGAGAGTTTCCTCCCGGCGCGCGTCGAGGTCCTTAGGGTCCCCTTCAGCCATGGCCGCAGACCAGCCGCTACTAGGCGGCTTTTGCGGCTTTATCGAGGGCTGCCTGAGCCTGCTTGGCGATGGCCGCAAAAGCTTCCGGCTGATTCACGGCGAGGTCGGCAAGCATCTTGCGATCGATGTCGATCTCGGCCTTCTTCAGGCCGTTGATGATCTTGCTGTAGCTCAGCCCGAACTCACGCGCGGCGGCGTTGATGCGGGTGATCCAGAGCGCGCGGAAGTCGCGCTTCTTGGCGCGGCGATCGCGATACGCATATTGGCCGGCCTTGATGACGGCCTGCTTGGCAGTGCGGAATACCTTGCGGCGGGCGTTGTAATAGCCCTTCGCCTTGCCCAGGATTTTCTTGTGACGGCGTCCGGCCTGGACGCCACGTTTAACTCGTGCCATGTGGTTAGTCCTCGCTTACTTCGTGTTGGGCATCAGCTGATCGATACGGTGCGTGTCGCTCTTGTGCACGAGCGAGGAACCGCCTGAACGCAGCTTGCGCTTGATCTTGCGAGGCTTGTGGCCGAGGTTATGGCGGCGGCCGGCCGAATAGGACTTCCATCCCTTCGCCGTTTTGCGAAAACGTTTGGCCGCTGCCCGGTTGGTTTTCAACTTAGGCATTACATCAACTCCTTATTGCTTCCTTTCGCAAGGCGCACACGCTTTCGCGTGGACACCCGCTAGGGGCGAATCCACCGGCTCTTTTGAAACTGGTGGGTTACTTCTTTTTCGGCGCGAACATCATGACCATCTGTCGCCCTTCCATCAGCGGGTTCTGTTCGATCGCCGCGTGGGCGCCCAAATCAGCCACCAACCTGTCGAGCAACTTCCGGCCCAATTCCGTATGCGCCATCTCACGGCCGCGGAAACGTAACGTCACCTTGGCCTTATCACCCTCGGTCAGGAAGCGAATGATGTTACGCAGTTTGATCTGGTAATCGTTCTCATCCGTACCGGGACGAAATTTGATCTCTTTGATCTGAATCTGTTTCTGCTTGCGCTTCGCGGCATGCGATTTCTTGTTCTGTTCGAACAGGAACTTGCCGAAGTCCATCACGCGAACCACAGGCGGATCGGCCTGCGGAGACACTTCGACGAGATCGAGCTCCGAGGAGCGTGCGAGATCGAGCGCTTCGAACCGGGTGAGCACTCCGACCTGTCCACCATCAGCCCCGATGACACGCACCTTGGGTGATGTGATCTCTTCGTTGCGCCTGACGCGCTTGGTTGCAATCGCTATAAATCAACCCTCCAACAAAGTACGGCCGTGGCTCTCGACTTCCGCGCGGAGCCGACTAACAAAGTCTTCCGGGGTCATCGTGCCGAGATCCTTGCCACTCAAGGTCCGCACTGAAATCTGATTCGCCGCTACTTCCTTGTCGCCCGCCACCAATAAATAGGGGACGCGCTGCAGCGTGTGGGCGCGAATCTTAAAGCCCACCTTTTCGTTCCGCAAGTCGATCTCTGTGCGAATCCCTTGATTTCTAAGAGTTTCCGCAACTCGTTGAACGTAAGCGTCCTGGCGGTCCGTGATGGTCATCACGACGGCCTGGGTCGGGGCCAGCCAGGTGGGGAGTTTTCCGGCGTGATGTTCCAGAAGGATGCCGAAAAAGCGCTCCAAACTGCCGAAAATCGCCCTGTGGAGCATCACGGGCGTCTGCCGCTGGCTGTGCTGATCGATATAGGTGGCCCCGAGGCGCCCGGGCAGATTGAGGTCGACCTGCAGGGTTCCACACTGCCAGGTCCGGCCAATGGCGTCCCTCAGGTGGAATTCCAGCTTGGGACCATAAAAGGCCCCCTCGCCCGGGTTGTAGTCGCACTCGATGCCGGCAGCTGCCGCCGCCGCCTTCAGCGCCTTTTCCGACTTGTCCCACACCTCGTCGGAACCCACGCGCTTCGGCGGTCGATCGGCAAATTTCACCGCCACATCCTCGAAGCCGAAGTCCTTATAGATGGACAGCAGCAGCTTGATGATCAGCACCGATTCTTCGGTGATCTGGTCCTCGGTGATGAAGATGTGGGCGTCGTCCTGGTTGAACGCGCGAACCCGCATGAGGCCGTGCAATGCACCTGAAGGCTCATAGCGGTGGACCTTTCCGAATTCCGCGAAGCGGATCGGCAGGTCGTTATGCGACCGGATGCCCTGGTTGAAAATCTGTATGTGCCCGGGACAGTTCATGGGCTTGATCGCAAACACGCGCTCGTCGGGCGTCTGCGTCAGGAACATGTTCTCGCCGAACTTCTCGAGGTGGCCCGACTTCTGCCACAACGTCGATTCCATGATCTCCGGCGCGTTCACTTCGCCGTAGCCGGCGGCATCCTGGCGCTTGCGCATGTAGCCGATGAGGGCCTGGAAAATGCGCCAGCCCTTCGGATGCCAGAAAACCGCGCCGGGCGCTTCTTCCTGGAAATGGAACAGGTCGAGGTCCTTGCCGATGCGGCGATGGTCGCGCTTCTCGGCTTCTTCCAGCCGGTGCAGGTAGGCGGCCAAGTCCTTGTCGTTGAGCCACGCCGTGCCGTAGATGCGCTGGAGCATCTCGTTGCGTGAATCGCCGCGCCAATACGCGCCTGCGACCTTCATGAGTTTGAAGCTCTTGAGCTTGCCCGTGCTCGGCACGTGCGGGCCGCGGCACAGGTCGAACCACTCGCCCTGGCCATAGAGGCCAATGGGCTCGTTCGACGGGATGCTGGCGATGATCTGCGCCTTGTACTTCTCGCCCATGCTCTCGAAAAGCTTCACGGCCGCGTCGCGCTCCATGACGCGCCGCGTGACCTTGAGATCCGCCGCGGCGATTTCCTTCATCTTCGCTTCGATCTTCTCGAGATCTTCGGGCGTGAACGGCCGCTCGAACGCGAAGTCGTAGTAGAAGCCGTCTTCGATGACGGGGCCGATGGTCACCTGCGCCTTCGGGTAGATAGCCTGCACGGCCATGGCAAGCAGGTGCGCCGTCGAATGACGGATGACCTCGAGCGCCGCCGGATCTTTCTCGGTGACGATGGAAAGTTTCGCGTCGCCTTCGATCAGGAAGGACGTGTCGACCAGCTTGTCGTTGACGCGGCCGGCGATGGCCGCCTTGGCCAAACCGGCGCCGATGCTCGCCGCAACCGCGGCCACGGTGACCGGCTGATCAAATGTCTTCTGGCTACCGTCCGGCAGCGTAATGATGGGCATAGCGTTTTCGAAGTCAGATCAAGCAGTTGGAAGGCGCTGCATCCTGCCAGCGCGGACCGGCGGAATCAATCCGACAGGGGCGCAGGCCGTTCGCTGATAACGCGGCTCCGACCACACCTATTAACTGGGTTCCATGAAAACCCGGAGTAAATCAAGGAATGGTGACGACAACGGCCTCGACGAACCCAAGCGCGGCTCGCGCGGCCTCTGGAATGGCGCAATCAGTTTCAGCCTGATCCACATTCCGGTGAGCCTGCACACCGCATCCCGCGCCCACCAGCTCGATCTCAACCTGCTCGACAAGCGCGATTTCGCGCCCGTCGGCTACCAGCGATACAACAAGGCCACCGGCAAGGTGGTGGACTGGAACGACGTCGTGAAGGGGTATGAATATGAGAAGGGCGAATACGTGGTGCTCACGGACGAGGACTTCCGACGCGCCAACGTCGAAGCGTCTCGGACCATCGACATCCAGACCTTCGTCGATCGCGACGCGATCGCGCCTTACTACTTCGACACGCCCTACTTCCTCGTGCCCGACAAGAACGGAGAGCGCGTCTATGCGCTGCTGCGCGAAGCGCTGGAGCAATCGAAGAAGCTTGCCGTGGCGACGTTCGTGCTGCGCAGCCGGCAGCACGTCGCGGCATTGATGCCGGTCGAGAAGATCATCGTCCTGAATACGCTGCGCTACCAGGAAGAGATCCAGCCACATCCGGACGTGGCCGCAGCCGTCGCGAAAAAGGCCAATGTCGCCGGCGGACGCGAACTCACGATGGCACTCAAGCTCGTCGAGGAGATGAGCGAGAAATGGAAGCCCGAAGCCTTCACCGACACCTATCGCGACGACCTGATGAAGCGCGTGCAGCAGAAGGTGAAGGCCGGACAAACCCACACTCTCACCGAGCCCGAGGCTGAGGAACCACCGCGCGCGACTGGCGGCGGTAAGGTCATGGATCTCATGTCGTTGCTCGAGAAGAGCATCGCGCAGAAAGGCGGCAGTTCCGGAGACAGTGCCACGCGCGCCAGCAAGCGCAAACACAGCGCCGCGCGACGCCGCACGACCAATCTCAGGGCCGCGCGCCGCGCCTGATGCATGGCCGACGCGGGGCCCAACTCTCGCGGCAAGGCACGCCTCCGGCGTTACGTCGCCAAGCGCGATTTCAGGAAGACTGCCGAGCCCACTCACAAGGCAAGCGAGGCGAAAGGCAAGAAGCTCATCTTCGTCGTCCAGAAGCATGCCGCGCGGCGCCTGCATTGGGACTTCCGACTCGAATGGGAAGACACGCTGCGTAGTTGGGCCGTGCCCAAGGGCCCCTCGCTCGACCCGGCCCACAAGCGCCTCGCCGTCGAAGTGGAAGACCACCCGATCGCCTATGCGAAGTTCGAAGGCGACATTCCCAAGGGCCAGTACGGCGGTGGTCACGTCGACATCTGGGACAAGGGAAGCTGGGAACCCATCGGGGATTTCGACAGAGGGCTGAAGAAGGGACATCTCGAGTTCGAGATGTTCGGCAGGAAGTTGTCGGGCCGATGGCACCTGGTGCGCACGCGCATGCAGGGCAAACAACCCAACTGGCTGCTGATGAAGAGCGGCGACTTCGCGGCGCGCGCGGGCGCGGACGCCGACGTCATCGATGCCGGCGGTGCGGACGATCCCGAACGCATGCTTCGGCGTCGAGCCGCCGCGAAACCCGCGTTCACGCCGAAACCTAAACCGGGCGGCGCTCCCAAGCCTCGCAGCGCGAAGGCCCGTGGCGCGCGGGGCAGCGCATTGCCCGCCAGTCTCAAACCAATGCTGGCGACGTTGGTCGACAAGGTGCCGGGGGATGAAGGCTGGGTGTACGAGCTGAAGTACGACGGCGTGCGCCTGCTGAGCCGCTGCGACGGCAATGAAGTTCGCTGCATTTCACGCAACGGCATCGACTGGACCCACAAGGTCGGCCCGGTGGTCGAAGCGCTCGCGAAGCTCAGGCTCGATGGCACCTGGATCGATGGCGAGCTGATCGTCACCGATCCGAACGGACGCTCGGATTTCTCGCTGCTGCAGCACTCGATGGAGCAGCAGCGCCTCGACGAGCTGCAGCTCTGCATCTTCGACCTGCTGTTCCTGCGCGGCGAGGACCTGCGCGACATGCCGTTGTCTGAACGCAAGACGCGCCTCGACGCCACCTTCGCCAAACTACCGGCCCGCGGCCCCCTGCGCCTCGCCGACCAGATCCAGAGCGACAGCGCGCAGCTGCTGGCGCGCGTCTGCAATCAGCATCTCGAAGGGCTCGTCGCCAAGAAGATCGACTCCGTTTACCGCGGAGACCGCTCGGAAAACTGGCTCAAGGTGAAATGCCATCGAGAGCAGGAATTCGTGGTGGGCGGTGCGGCGTTCCTTCCCGGGCGTGGCACCGGCACGTTCTCCTCGCTGCTGGTCGGCGTGAAATCGGGCAATGGCCTGAAATACGTAGGCCGTGTCGGCGGCGGTTTCGACAAGCACGAGCGTGCTGAATGGCACGAGCGCTCGAAAAAGCTCGCCCGGCGGACCAGCCCCTTCGACAACCACCCCGAGAAGCGATCGGGGGAAGTCTGGCACTGGATGAAACCTGAACTCGTCATCCAGGTGGCGTTTGCCGACTGGACTCACGGTGGCATCCTGCGCCAGCCGCGCTACCTCGGACTGCGGCAGGACCGCGATCCGAAGTCGGTTGTGCGTGAAGAGCCCGAGAACACAGAGGATGTCGTGAAAAAGACGAAATCCGTACCGAAGACGCGTGGCGCGAAGCTGGAAGCCGTGGCCGAAGCCCCCGCCTCACCCGGCAGGCTCACGCATCCCGATCGCGTGCTGTTTCCGCAAGACGGCATCACCAAGCAGCAGTTGGCGGAATACTTTGCCGCGGTCGGCGAGGCGGCCATGCCTCACTACCGGGAGCGGCCACTCTCCATCCTGCGCAACACTCACGGTTCGAAGCCCTTCTTCCAGAAGCACTTCCTCGAGAAGTCGAGCCAGGGACTGCGCGTCGTGCGGATTCCCAACGCCGACAAGGATCCGGATTTCGTAGTGTGTGATTCCCCCGAAGGACTCCTGCACCTCGCGCAGGTAGGCGCAGTCGAACTGCACGCCTGGGGCGCGGTCATGCCAAAACCCAAACAGGCCGATCGCCTCACCTTCGATCTCGACCCCGGCGCCGAGCTCGCCTATCCACCCATTCGCGAGGCTGCCCTCGTGGTCCGCAAGCTCCTGCAGGAGCTGGGACTCGAGTCGTGGGTGAAGACCACGGGTGGCAAGGGACTGCACGTCGTCGTACCGCTCGCCGCGCCGAGGCCGGATTGGGAAACCGCGAAGGAATTCTCCCGCCACATCACGCGTTTCATGGAACGCCTCGCGCCCGCGCAGTTCACCTCCAAGACGGGCGAGCGCAATCGCAAGAACAAGATTTTCGTCGACTACCTGCGCAATGGGTTCGGTGCCACCGCGGTCGCCGCGTTCTCACCGCGCTGGCGGCCGGGAGTCGGCGTATCGACACCCGTGGCCTGGGAAGAGATAGACGAGGACATCCGCGGCACGCACTTCAATCTCCACAACGTGCCGGCACGAATCGCCAAACAAAGAAAAGATCCCTGGGCCGGCTACCTGGTTGCCAGACAATCCCTCACCAAGTCCATGATCAAGGATATCGCCAGCCGGTAGTATCCGCCGCATGAAGCGGCTGCTCCGGTTCTTCGCGCGCGCACTCCTCGTGCTGCTGGTGCTGCTCGTCATCCTGGTGGCGCACGCCAACTACCGCATAGGCGCAGACGAAACGCTGGAGACCGACGCGCAGGCCCCAGGCCGCTACATCACCGTGGAAGGCCGACAACAGCATTTCGTGGTTCACGGTGACCTCGCGTCCGATCCCACGGGCGTTCCCCTCATGGCCATTCACGGTTTCATCGTCTCGGGACATGAAAGCCTCCTGCCCTGGGCCGTCGACAAACTCCAGGGCCGATCGCTCATCCTCCCGGACCTCATGGGCTACGGATATTCCGGGCGCGACACGACGCCCGGCGATTGGTCGACTCCGAAAAGCCATGCGCGCTACCTCGCGGCCTTGCTCGACCACCTGGGTGTCGAAAAGGTCGACATCGTCGGCCACTCGTACGGCAGCGCGATCGCTGCTCGGTTCGCGCTCGACTATCCACAACGCGTGCGACGCATCGTGTACATCAGTCCAGGTCTGTACACGGAACGCAGCGCCACCGAGGTGGTGATCCAGGCACCGGTGATCGGCCGCGCCCTGGCCTGGCACATGATCGGCGGCGGGCCCATCAGCTTTGTCGGGCGGCGATGTCGCAACACTCCCGACTGTCCGTCGATGCGACCCGCGCACATTCGCGATTCCACCGACACGTTGCGCGCGATGGTGTACACGTCGCGCCACACGACGGTGCTCGAGGATCTCTACGCCGACATTCCGCGCCTCCATACGCCATCACTCGTGATCTGGGGCGAAAAGGACTGGCTGGTGCCTCGCGCCAATGCCGAGCGACTGGCGCGCGACACGCATTCTGAACTCGTGGTGTTGCCCAACTGCTGGCACATGCCATGGCTCGAAGAGCCCGACGAGGTAGCGAAGCGCGTGCTCGATTTCCTGGGCGGCCCCTGATCGCCTATCTTTCGATTCGATACTCGACGCCAGTCCTCGTCTCTTCCGTGCCGCGCTGGATGCGCACACCGACATCCTTCGTCAGCTTGTAGCGCAACGAAATGACCTCGCCCGGCTCGAACAGCCCGACGCCATAACTCAGGTACAAGCGTGGCGACAGGTACTCGCCGATCGTGAGCGCCGAACCCCCGATCAGTTCGTTTTCCTCGACGCCCGCCTCATCGAGTCCAAGCCTTGCGCCGATGCGCTGGGCCACGAGGCCGGCGCCCGCGCCCTGCAACGAATGCCGCGCCGAATTGAGCGAGTCCTGCGAGCTTCCGCTGGCGCTTCCTACGTCCGACAACGAGCGGCCCGTCACGAGATACGACAATGCATCGGCCTCGCCGACATCCGGCTTCGACACCACGGTGATGATCGGACGCTTCGCCGTTCCCGAGATGCGCACGCCCGTCGAGAGATCTTCGTCCACCTTGCGCATCGCGGTGATAGCAAGCCGCGGATTGTCGAGCGGCGTGCCGGCAAACAGCAGTCGCCCGTCTTCGATGGTGAGCTTCTGGCCATAAGCCTCGTATTTTCCGCCCAC
>Ga0315912_10002780_pt1 | contig 18148 bp, 14 predicted proteins | sample VfabasoilMG_FD_204469 | JGI IMG/M metagenome (GOLD analysis project Ga0315912, IMG submission 204469) | Garden soil microbial communities collected in Santa Monica, California, United States - V. faba soil | ecosystem: Environmental > Terrestrial > Soil > Garden | place: USA: California...
TCGCCGCGCTGACGCTTCGGCGGCCTGCCAAGAAGGCCTGCCGAAGCCCTGTCGGAGCACCGAAACACCCCCTCACCGACCGCCCGTACCCCCCAAATGCTCGTCCAGCAACCGCGCCGCGACATCGATCAGGTCGCGCTCGGTGATGATGCCGACGAGGCGCTCGCCGTCCACGACCGGCAGGCAGCCGACGCGCGCCTGGCGCATGAGCGCGATGGCCTCGAGCGTGAGCGTCTCGGGGCTCACGCTCACCGGGTCGGTGCGCATGATGTCCCGCACCGCGACCGGCGCCGTCCGGCGCTCGCCGCGCGCCACGAGCCGCAGCAGCGCGCGGTGGCTGAGCAGTCCGACGAGCCGACCCTGGTCGTCCTCGACCGGCACGTGGCGCACGTGTTCCCAGTCCATCAGGTTGGCGGCCAGGTCCACGAGGTCGTCGGGCCGCACCGTGAAGAGGTCGGTGGACATGAACTGCCCGACGGTGCGGAAGCTCTCGCGGCTGCCGTGCACGGCCTCGAGGTCGGACGGGCCGGCGAGCGGCCAGCGGTGGCCCGGCTGCCCGGAGCGCTGCTGGCGCAGCATGACGGACGTCACCGTGCGTTCACGCACGTCGAGCGTGCTGGCCGCACCGAGCCCGCGCAGGGACGCGAGCGTCCACTCCGAGCCCGTGAGCGCGCTCTCGATGCGCTCGCCCGCGATGCCGAGGTAGAGGTCGATGTCGCCGGAGTCGAAACCGCCGGCCCGCAGGCCCTCGCGCGCCATCGGCAGCAGGCGCTGCAGCAGCAGCTCGCGCGCCGTGACGGTGCGTCCGCCCACCCAGGTCATGGGCGCCTTCAAGCCGAAGCGTGCGGCCGAGAAGAAGTTGGCCTTGGCGTCGGCGAAGTCCATGCAGCCCTGCACGTCGCCGTATTCGGCTGCCGTCGCCATGAGCATCCCGTAGTACAGCGCGGCGGTGGCCATCTCGTCGCGCACGCTGGGGCCGGCCGGCAGCACGCGGTTCTCGATGCGCAGGTGCGGCACGGCGCCGTCCGATCCGTAGCACACCCGGTTCCAGCGGTACACCGTGCCGTTGTGCTGGCGCAGCGCGGTGAGCGCCGGGATGCCGCCCGTGTCGAGCACGCCTTCCGGGTCCTCGTCGTGGTTGCCGACGAACAGCACGCGGAAGCGGGCGACGTTGTCGCGCCAGACCTCGGCCGCCGAGGACCGCACCCAGCTGTCGCCGAAGGAGACGCGCGGGCGCGCGTTGCGCGTCTTCTCGAGGCTGGTGCGGGCGTCCACCGAGTGCTGGAACAGCGCCACGCGCGTCTCGTGCCAGAGCTGCTTGCCGAGCAGCACGGGCGAGTTGGTGGCGGCCGCGAGCAGCGGGCCGGTGACGGCCTGCGCCGCGTTGTAGAGCCGCGCGAACTCGGCCGGCGCCACCTGCAGGTGCAGCTGGAAGCTCGTGTTGCACGACTCGAGCATGACGTTGTCGTGCGACACGTCGAGTTCGTCGAGGCCCTTGATGACCACGTGGAAGCTGCCGCCGCGCGCCGCGCAGGTGGCGCGGTTGATCTCGGCGTAGCGGGCCTTCGGCGTCATGTTCGACAGCCCCAGGTGGCGCATGCGCAGCGTGGGCAGGATGCCCGTGAGCAGCACCTGGGCGCCGTGGCGCCGCGCAGCGCCGTCGGCCAGCCCGACCAGGGAGGTGAGCTCGGCCTCCATCTCGGACAGGCAGCGCCCGCCGAACAGGCGCGGCGTGGCGTTGGCCTCCAGGTTGAACAGCGCCAGCTCGTTCGTGAGCAGCGGCGGGTGCCCGGCCTCGGCCAGCACGGTGTCGGCCAACGGCGCGGGGTTCATGGCGTCGTCCACCAGGAACATCTCCTGCTCGGCGCCGATGCGGCGCACGCCGGTCTCGAAGCAGTCCGCCTCGAGCATGCGTTCGAAGGCGTGCACGTCCCGCAGGAGCGCCCGCATGTAACGGCGCTGCAGGTCGTCGTCGGGAGGGCTGGCTGCAGACATGCTCAGTGAGCGCGGACGTGGACCTTTTGACCGACGGTGTCCAGCATGCCGCGCAGCACGTCGTAGTCCGGGTGCCGCATGCGCACCCAGGCGCCTGCCATGTAGCCGCCCTCGACCGGCTGCGTGCGCGCACCCGGCGGCGGGAAGTGGCTGTCGATGATCCATTCGCCCCAGGCGCCGTACAGCTCGTCGACGCCTTCGGTGTGGCTGATGGTGCCGTCGCGGTCGGGGCGCAGCGCGATCATGCCGGACGCGAAGCGGCGCGAGGGTCGCTGCGACGGCCTGCCGTGCACGAGCAAGTGGGCCCACTCCCGGTACAGGTCCATGTCGTTGCCGGCGCAGTAGAGGTCCCAGGCGCCCACGCCCGGGGGCCGGCAGCCGATCTCCGAGAACTTGAGGCCCTTGGGCCCGAAGAACCACTCCATGTGCGTGGCCGAGGTGCCGATGCCCAGCGCAGCGATGACGGCCGCGCCCATGCGCTTGACCTCGTCGTAGGTGGGCAGCCCGATGCGGTTGGTGGAGACGATCTGCGGCGAGATCCAGCGCGTGCGCATGGCCTCGAGCACGTTGGGGTAATAGTGGCTCGCGAAGTCGTGCACGACCTGGCCGTCGACCGTGAGCGTGTCGTAGAAGCCCTCGTGGCCCTCGATGAACTCCTCGATCGCCACCGAGGCTCCGCGCGGCACGCCCGAGTCGCGCAGGGCGGCCAGCAGCCCGGGCTCGTCGGTCACGCGCGAGGTGCCGGCCGCGCCCGCCGCGTCGCGCGGCTTGACGATGAGCGGGAAGCCCACCTGGCGCGCGAAGGCCACGGCCTCCTCCATCGAGTTCGTGCCGATGGACTGCGCACAGGGGATGTCGGCCGCGCGCAGGGCCTCCTTCATGGCCGGCTTGTCGCGGCACAGGTAGGCCGTGCGCGTGCTCGTACCCGGGATGCGGCAGGTCGCGCGCACGGCGGCCGCAGCCTGGATGTGCGCCTCGACGGTGGCCTCCAGCCGGTCGACCCAGCCGCGGCCCTGCACGCGCCGCACCGCCGCCAGGAGCGAGGGCTCGTGCACGACCGACCGCACCTGTTCGTAGGCGCCGAGCCAGTGGCGCAGCTCGTTGTCGAGCGCCTCGAGCGGCCGTTCACCGATGCCGGTGACGAAGGCGCCCACCGAGTGCAGCGCGCGCACGAACTCGCGCTGGTTCCTGGGAAAACCCGGCTCCACGAAGATGACGTGCATGCTCGTTCCTCAGGGCCCCCGCGCCAGCGCGCGATGGTACAGCTCCTCGTAGAGGCCGGCCTGACGGCGCCAGGAGAAATCCTGGGCCATGCCGTTCTGCTGCATCTGTTTCCAGGCCGGACGATCGGCCCACAGCTCGAGTGCGTAGCCGAGCGCCCAGCGCACGGCGGTCGTGTCGCGGTGCTCGAACACGATGCCCGTGCCCCTTCCCGTGGCGCGATCGAAGAGCTGCACCGTGTCGGCCAGCCCGCCGGTGCGCCTCACGATGGGCACTGTTCCGTAGCGCAGGCTGTACATCTGGTTCAGCCCGCAGGGTTCGAAGACGGACGGCATGAGGAAGGCGTCGGCCCCGGCCTCGATGCGGTGCGCCAGCTCGTTGTTGTAGCCGCGCCAGAAGCACACGCGCCCGGGGAAACGGCCCTGGAGCGCGGTGAAGTACGACTCGTAGCGCGGCTCGCCGCTGCCCAGCACCGCCAGGCGCACGTCGCGCGCCATGAGCAGTTCCGGAAGCGGCTCGAAGAGCAGGTCGAAGCCCTTCTGCGCCACGAGGCGCGAGACGATGCCGAACACCGGCACGCCGTCGCCCGGCAGCAGCCCGAGCGATTCGAGCAGGGCACGCTTGTCGTCCAGCTTGTGCTGCAGGGTGGCCGCCGTGTAGCGCCGGGGGATGAGCTTGTCGCTGGCCGGGTCCCACTCGTCGTCCACGCCGTTCACGATGCCGACGAGTCGGTCGCTGCGCTGGCGCAGCAGCTCGTCCAGGCCCATGCCGAACTCGGGCGTCTGGATCTCGGCCGCGTAGGTGCGGCTCACCGTCGTGATGGCGTCGGCGTACAGCAGGCCGGTCTTCATGAAGCTGATGCGGCCGGTGGCGAGGTCCTCCTGGTGCAGCAGGTGGCGCGAGTCGGCCAGGCCGAGGTCGTCGATGGCTTCGGCCCCCACCACGCCCTGATAGGCGATGTTGTGGATCGTGAGCACCGACCTGGTGCGCTGGAAGAGCCGCTCCCAGGACGAGAGCAGGCGCAGCATGAGCGGCATGAGGGCCGCGTGCCAGTCGTTGGCGTGCACGATGTCGGGCGCCCAGCCCGTGGCCTGGCAGGAGGCCAGCGCCGCACGGCCGAGGAGCGCGAAACGCAGGTGCTCGTCCGGGTCGGCCGTGTAGATGCCGGGCCGGTCGTAGAGCTCGGGGCAGTCGACGCACAGCACCGGAAGGCCGCTGCCCGGCAGGCGCGTCCGGCGCAGCGCGATGCGCCCGCTGCGCGGCCCGAGCGAGAGCGAGAGCGCGGACAGCCCCGGGACGTCCTCGAAGCGCACGCCGTTCTCGCGCAGCCGCCGGTAGAGGGGCATGACCACGCGCACGTCGTGGCCGCGGCGCACCAGTTCGGCGGCGAGCGCCGGGACGACGTCGGCCAGTCCACCGGTCTTCGCGAGCGGCGCGACCTCTGAGCTGACGAGGCAGATCCGGAGCGGAGGCATGGAGCTCGCAGGGGGAGCCGGGACCGCGGGGCGGCGCGCACGACGACAGCGGCCGGGACCGCGGGGCGCGCCACTCTACCGGAAGGCCGTGCGTGTCTCACACCCGGCGCATCGGTATCCTGCTCGCGCGTCGTCCTGGCTCACCCCGGCCGAGGTCCCCATGCGTCACGCGGTCTTCGTCGTGCCGTTCCTCTTCGAGACGTCGGTGCGCTTCCTGCGCGGCGCACTCGCGCTGCCGGGCGTGGCGGTGAGCCTCATCAGCCAGGACCCGCTCGAACGCTTCGACATGGACGTGCGCCGCCGTCTCGCCGGCCACTGGCGCGTGGACAATGCCCTCGACCCGGCGCACCTGGTCGACGGCGTGCGCGGCCTCGCACGCCAGGTCGGGCGCGTGGACTGCCTGCTCGGGGTGCTCGAACAGCTGCAGGTGCCGCTGGCCGTGGCGCGGGGCGCCCTCGAGCTGCCCGGCCTCGACGCCGACAGCGCCCAGGGCTTCCGCGACAAGTCGGTGATGAAGACGCGCCTCGCGGCGGCCGGCCTGCCGTGCGCGCGGCACCGGCTCGCCCACAGCCTGGCCGAGGCCGAGGCCTTCGCGCGCGAGGTCGGGCTGGGGCGCGGCCAGGCGCTCGTCGTCAAGCCGCCCGCCGGGGCCGGCGCCGTGGACACCTACCGCGTGGACCAGCCCGAGCAGCTGCGCCAGGCGCTGGCCGCCAGCCCGCCCGGCCCGGGCCGCCCGGTGCTGCTCGAGGAGTTCATCGTCGGCGAGGAGCACTCCTTCGATGCCGTCTGCGTCGGCGGGCGTTGCCTGTGGTACAGCGTGAGCGACTATGCGCCCTCGCCGCTCGACGTCATGCGCAACGACTGGATCCAGTGGTGCGTGCTGCTGCCGCGCGAGCTGCACGGGCGCGGCTACGAGGCCATCGTCGAGGCCGGCCCCAGGGCGCTCGCGGTGCTCGGCATGCAGACCGGCCTGGCGCACATGGAGTGGTTCCGGCGCCCCGACGGGCAGCTGGCCATCTCCGAGGTCGGCGCGCGGCCGCCGGGGGCGCAGTTCACGTCGCTGCTCAGCTTCGCGCACGACACCGACATGTACCGCGACTGGGCGCGCCTCATGATCGAGGAGCGCTTCGATCCGCCCGTGCGGCGCTATGCGGCGGGTGCGGCCTACCTGCGCGGCCAGGGCCGCGGCGTGGTCAAGGCCGTGCACGGGCTCGACCAGGCGCAGCGCGAATTCGGCGACCTCGTGGTCGACGTGCGCCTGCCGAAGCCGGGCCAGGCGCATGCCAGCAGCTACGAGGGCGAAGGCTACGTCATCCTGCGCCACCCCGAGACCGCCGTCGTCGAGCGCGCGCTGCGCCGCGTCGTCGGCATGGTGCGCGTCGAACTGGGCTGAGGAGCGAATCCTGTGTCGATGAACGTGCTCATGCTCTCGCCGGGCTTCCCCGACGAGATGACGTGGTTCACCGAGGGCCTGGCAGCGGTCGGCGCGCGCGTCTTCGGCGTCGGTGAGCAGCCGGTGGCCACGCTGCCCGAGCGCTGCCGCAGGAGCCTCACCGCCTACCTGCAGGTGGGCTCGCTGTGGGACGAGCAGCAGGTGCTCGCGCGCGTGGCTGCCGAGGCGCGCGCGGCGGGCCTGCGCTTCGCGCGCGTCGAGTGCCTGTGGGAGCCGCTCATGATCCTGGCCGCACGCCTGCGCGAGGCGCTCGGCGCCCCGGGCATGAGCGTGGCCGACACGGTGCCCTTCCGCGACAAGGAGGCCATGAAGTCGGTGCTCGACGCCGCCGGCCTGCGCACGCCGCGCCATGCGCGCTGCACGGACGACGCCGGCTGCCGCGCGGCCGCCGAGCGCATCGGCTACCCGCTGATCGTCAAGCCCATCGCCGGGGCCGGTTCGGCGGACACGCACCGCGTGGATTCGGCCGCCGACCTCGACCGCGTGCTCGGCCTCGTCAAGCACGTGCCCGAGGTGTCGGTCGAGGAGTTCATCGAGGGCCGCGAGTTCACCTTCGACACGGTCTGCAGCGAGGGCAGGGTGCTGTTCCACAACATCGCGTGGTACAGGCCGCGGCCGCTCATCGCGCGCACCGTGCAGTGGACCTCGCCGCAGACGGTGGCCCTGCGCCAGCCGGACGCCGAGCTGCTCGCCTCCGGCAAGCGCCTCGGCCTGGCCGTGCTCGAGGCGCTCCGCTTCCGCACCGGCTTCACGCACATGGAGTGGTTCCTCACCGATGCCGGCGAGGCCGTCTTCGGCGAGATCGGCGCCCGACCGCCGGGCGCGCGCTCGGTCGAGATCATGAACTTCGCCAGCGACATCGACCTCTACCGCGGCTGGGCCGGGGCCGTCTGCCACGGCCAGCTCGGCTTCGAGGTGCATCGCCGCCACAACGCGGCCATCATCTTCAAGCGCGCCGAGGGCGAGGGGCGCATCCAGCGCATCGACGGCCTGGGAGAGCTGCTGCGGCGCTTCGGCCCGCACGTGGCCTCGGTCGAGCTGCTGCCCGTAGGCGCGCACCGCCGCAACTGGAAGCAGACGCTCATGTCGGACGGGCACGTCGTGGTGCGCCACCCCGACCTCGACACCTGCCTCGAGATGGCCGACCGCGTCGGCACCGACCTGCGCCTGTACGCGGCCTGAGCGGCGACCCCGGGATGGCGCGCATCGTCCTGCTCGGTCCGCAGCGCTTCGTGCGCACCGTGCGCCGCACGCTCGACGACCTCGCGGCCAGCGGCCCGCTGGCCGTCATCACCGCGGGCTGGGAGGAGCGCGAGGACGAGGTCGAGGAGCTGCACGAGCACGTCGGCCGTCCGGTGCGCAAGCTGCGGCTCTGGCAGCGCGGCGAGGAGGTGCTGGCGCGCGATGCCGAGCTGCACGACGCCCTCGTCGCGCTCGACGACACGCTGCGCCGCCTGCAGGCCCTCTACCGCGTGCGCCTGCGGCACGCCATGGACGCCGTGCGCGAACTCGTCACGGCGCAGACCATGACCCCGGAGCCCGAGCGCCAGGCCGAGGTCGAGCATGCGCTCGGCGCCGTGCACGTGCTCGACCAGCACCACCTCGGCCGCACGGCCGACGCCCTGGCGCGCTTCGACGAACGCCTGCGGCCGCTCGAGCGGCCGGCCCTGGCCGAGATGCGCGAGACGATCGCGACCGAGCTGTCGGACTGCGCCGCGACCGCCATCGCGGGCGGACACGTGGCGGTGCTGCTCGGGAGGCTGCGGCTGTTCGTGATGGACGGGCTGCTCACGGCGCGGCCCATCGTGGCCTGGTCGGCCGGGGCGATGGCGCTCACCGAACAGGTCGTGCTGTTCCACGACAGCCCGCCGCAGGGGCGCGGTCACGCCGAGGTGCTCTCCGCCGGCCTGGGCCTGTGCAAGGAGCGCATCGTGCTGCCGCACGCCCGGCGACGGCTTCTGCTGAGCGATGCGTCGCGCGTGGCGATCTTCGCGCGGCGCTTCCTGCCGGCCACCTGCGTGCTGCTCGACGAGGCCTCGCGCACCCAGTGGGACGGCCGCGTCTGGCGCGACGACCCCGGTACGCGGCGCCTCTCGACGGACGGGCGCCTGCTCGTGGCGGAGGGGCGATGAGGCTCGCGATCCTCGAGTTCCTGGCCGCCGGCAAGCCCGACGCGGCGCTGGTGGACGCCTTCCTCGACAGCCACGACTTCCCGATCGTGGAGGGTCAGCAGATCACCTTCGTCTGGCGGGGCGAGGCGGCCGGCGTCTCGCTGCAGCACTGGATCTTCGGGCTCGAGTCGGCGCTGCCCTTCCAGCGCGTCGAGGGCACCGACCTGTGGTACCGGGTGGTCGAGATCCCCCCCAGTTCGCGCGTGGAATACAAGCTGCTGGTCGACTACGGCGACCGGCGCGAACTCATCCGCGACCCGCGCAACGCGGCGCTGGCGCACGACCCCTTCGGCAGCAACTCGGTCTGCGCCGCCGAGGGCTACGAGCGCCCCGAGTGGACGCTGCACGACGCCGAGGCGCGCCCCGGCACGCTGGAGCGGCGCCGGCTGTGCAGCACGGCCTTCGGCGGGCGGCGCGAGGTGACGGTCTACCTGCCGGCGCGCTACCGCGAGGGGCGCCGCTACCCGCTGCTGGTGGTGCACGACGGCACCGACTACCTGCGCTTCTCCGACCTCAAGACGGTGCTCGACAACCTCATCCACCGCCTCGAGATCCCGCCGCTCGTCGTCGCGCTGTGCGACCCGCGCGACCGGCTCATCGAGTACGCCGACGACGAGCGGCAGGCGCGCTTCCTGGTGCAGGACCTGCTCCCGGCCCTGGAGGAGCGCTACTCGCTCGTCGGGCGGGCAGATGCGCGCGGGCTGATGGGCGCGAGCTTCGGCGGCGTCGCCAGCCTCTCGGCGGCCTGGCGCCACCCGGGCGTCTTCGGGCGCCTGCTGCTGCAGTCCGGCTCGTTCGCCTTCACCGACATCGGCAGCAACCCGCGCGGCCCTGCCTTCGAGCCGGTGGTGGCCTTCATGAACCGCTTCCGGGCGGCACCGGGGCGGCCGGCCGAACAGATCTTCCTGAGCTGCGGCATCTACGAGTCGCTCATCTACGAGAACCGTTCCCTGGTGCCGCTGCTCACGGCCACCGGCATGGACATCCGCTACGTCGAGGCGCGCGACGGCCACAACTGGGAGAACTGGCGCGACCGCCTGCGCGAGGGCCTCTCCTGGCTCTTCCCGGGTCCCCTGTGGATGGTTTATGAATGACGCCCCTCCGCCGGCACGGCGCAGCATGCGCCGGCGGACACGACCCGACGCCGGGCGGCCCGAGGCACCCCGCGGGCGGGCGCCGGACGTCACCTGAGGAGCATCATGGCCACCATCACCCGCCGCATCGGCCTCTCGCTCGGCGCCGACCTCTGCTGGCCGCTCTGCTACGAGGAGATCGTGCGCCGCCTCGACCTCGCGCTGCCGATCGCGGGCGACACCGTGCGCTTCGAGGTCGAGCGCGTCACCATCGAACCCTTCGACCTGCGCCAGCCCACCCGCTACGACGTCGTGCTCGACCGGCTCACGCACTGGTATCACACGTCGCGCGAGTGGATCAAGAAGGCCATCCTGCTCGACGGCGTCTACGTGCTCAACAACCCGTGGACGCTGCAGTCGATGGAGAAGCACACCACCTACTGCGCCATGATGCGCCTCGGGCTGCCGGTGCCGGACACATGGATGCTGCCGCCCAAGGACTACGAGCAGGTGGCCGACCTGCAGACGACGCTCGAGCGCTACGCGCGGTTGTTCGACCTGGGCGCCGTGGGCAAGCGCCTCGGCTACCCGATGTTCATGAAGCCCTACGACGGCGGCGCCTGGAAGGGCGTGACGCGCATCACCGACGAGAAGCAGCTGCGCGCGGCCTACGACCAGAGCGGCAAGCTCGTCATGCACCTGCAGAAGTCGGTCGAGGGCTTCGACTGGTTCGCGCGCTGCATCGGCATCGGGCCGCAGATGCACGTCGTGAAGTACGACCCGTCGGCGCCCCTGCACGAGCGCTACGTGGTGGGCGACGAGGGCCTGCGCCCGTCCGACCGCAAGCTGCTCACCGACATGACGCTCACGATCAACACCTTCTTCGGCTGGGACTTCAACTCGTGCGAGGCCTTGCGCCGGGGCGACACCTGGTACCCGATCGACTTCGCGAACGCCTGCCCGGACAGCCAGGTGACCTCGCTGCACTACCACTTCCCCTGGCTCGTGAAGTCGCAGCTGCGCTGGTCGCTGTTCTGCGCCGCGACGCGCCGCCCGATGCACCTGAACCCCTCGTGGCAGCCGTACTTCACGATCGCCGACCGGCTGGCGGGCCGGCCGCTCTCGGAGCGCCTGGCCGCCTTCGCCGAACTCGCCCGCCAGCGCCTCGACGCAGCGGCCTTCGAGGCCTTCTGCGCCACGCACCTGGCGCACCTGGACGAGGTGGCGCTGGAGTACTTCGGCACGCCGCACGCCCGCGACGCCATCCGCCAGAAGGTGGCCGCGCTCTTCCCCGCGCACGAGGTCGAGCCCTTCACCGAGCACTTCTGGCAGCGCATCCAGCTCTGGCGCCAGCACGAGACCCTGCGCCTGCACCCGCCCGCATCCCCCCCCGCTGCGAGAGTCCGTCCGTGAAGGAATCGGCGACCTGGTATTCCGACCGCGTCCAATCCGAGGTGAAGCTCGTGCGCTGGGGCACGTACGGGACGCCGGTGCTGCTGTTCCCCACCGCCGGCGGGGACGCCGAGGAGGTCGAGCGCATGCACCTCATCCGCGTGCTCGACCCGCTCATCACCTCCGGCCGCATCAAGGTCTACTCGGTGGACAGCATCGCGGCGCGCTCGTGGGGCGACACGAGCATCTCGGCGCGACACGCCACCTGGCTCCAGAACCAGTTCGACGGCCTCGTCTCGCGCGAGGTCGTGCCCGCCATCCGCCACGACTGCCAGTCCGACGACATCGAGATCGTGGTGACGGGAGCCTCGATCGGCGCCTTCAACGCCATGGCCTCGATCTGCCGGCACCCGGACATCTTCAAGCTCGCCATCTGCATGAGCGGCAGCTACGACGTGCAGCGCTTCATCAAGGGCCACGGCGGGCGCGGCCTGGACGGCCAGCCCGACGGCAATTTCTACCACTCGTCGCCGCTGCACTTCGTGCCCAACCTGCCCGAAGGCGAACAGCTGCAGCGCCTGCGCAGCCGCTTCATCCTCATGTGCCACGGCGGCGGGCGCTGGGAGGACCCCGAGCAGGACTGGACCATGGCGCGCATCCTGGGCAGCAAGCGCATCCCCAATCGCGTGGACCCCTGGGGCGACGGCTACGACCACGACTGGCCGACGTGGCGCGCGATGCTGCCGCACTACCTCGAGAAGGCCTGAGCGGGGAGCGCGGCGCCGCCGCGCCTCGACCGCCGCGCCCCACTCAGCCCGCGCGCCCCCGTCCGAGCAGGTCGCCCAGCGCGCCCTCGAGCTGGGCGTGCTCGAAGACGTAGCCGGCCGCCTGGCTGCGCCGCGGCAGCACGTGCTGGCCGTCCAGCAGCACCGAGGCGACCTCCCCCAGCAGCAGGCGCATCGCGAAGCCGGGCACCGGCAGGACGGCCGGGCGGTGCAGCACGCGCCCCAGCGTGCTCGTGAAGCCCTTCATGTCCACCGGCTGGGGGCTGGTGGCGTTGAAGGCGCCGGCGGCCGCCGGCTGCCCCAGCAGGTGCTCGATGAGCCCGCAGACGTCGTCGATGTGCACCCAGGAGACCCACTGCCGGCCGCTGCCGATCGGCCCGCCGAGACCGAGCTTGAAGGGTGGCAGCATGCGTGCGAGGGCGCCGCCGCCGAGGCCCAGCACGACGCCGATGCGCACGTGCGCGACGCGCGCGCCGGCCGCGCTCGCTGCCGCCGTGGCCGCCTCCCAGTCGACGCACAGGCGCGCCAGGAAGTCCTGCCCCGGCGGCGAGGTCTCGTCCAGGCCGGGCGTCTCGCTGGCGCCGTAGTAGCCGATGGCGGACGCGGTGATCAGCGTGCGGCAGCGGCTGTCCGCGACGAGGCGCGCCAGCTGCTGTGTCGTGCGCACGCGGCTCTCGACGAGCTGCTGCTTGTAGGCGGTGTTCCAGCGCTTGTCGAACAGGCCGGCCCCGGCCAGGTGGATGACCGCATCGGCCGTGGCGATGCCGCGCGCCAGGCTGGCATCCGACCAGTCGTGGTCGGCGCCCGGCCGCCGGCTCACCGTGGCCACGTGGTGTCCGGCCCCCTGCAGCCGACGCTCGAGACGACGTCCGACGAAACCGGTCGCACCGGTGAGCAGCACGTTCATGTCGCACCTCCTCCGTCACGCAGCTTGCCGCCTCGGCGGCGCGCGCGAGCCACGAGCAGCTTGAGCCCGAGGCGTTGCAGCACGCCGCCCTTGAGGAACTGTTCCGACAGCTCGTCCACCAGGGCCACCATGCCCTCGATGGCCTGCAGCCGGTCGAGGAAGACCGCGGCCTCGTGGCTCTTGTCGCGCTTGAGCTCGGGGATCCAGCGCCGCAGCCGCTCGAGGATGGGGTCCCACTCGCGGCGCTTGCGCGTCAGCACGATGTTGCGCACGGCTCGCTCGAGGTCGGTCTCGGGCGCATAGAGCACGCGCCGCGAACCGGCCGAGCGCAAAGTGGAGACCAGCTGCCAGTCCTGCAGCTCGCGACAGGCCATGCTCACGGCGCCGCGGCTCATGTCCAGGCCCTCGCGGATGGCCTCGGCATCCTGCGGCTCGGCGCGCGTGAGCAGCCAGCCGTAGACGCGACCGGTGGCCGGCGACACTCCCCAGAAGGACCCCATGCGGCCCCAGAGGCCGACGAAATCCTCGCGGATGCTCTCGCGCGGCTCCTGCATGATGCCGGAGTCTAGCGTAGAGTTCGCGACGTTCAAGAGTTCTTGAAAGTTGATCCCCACCGACGTGCTCGTCGCCTTGCTGCTGAGTGCCGCCCTGCACCTGGGGCTGGCCCTCGGCCTGCTGCTGCGCCGGCGCGCGGGAGCCCCGACGCCCCCCATCGGCGTCCCGCGCGTGCTCGGAGCCGCCGCCGCGGTGGCCCTCGTCGCGCTGCTCGAGCTGCCGCTGCTCGCCTGGCTCGTGCGGCTGCATCCCTTCGGCATGCTGCACCTGGCGTGGCTCGACCTCACGGCGGTCGCCCCGCTGGCGGGCCTGGGCCTGCTGCTCGCCCGCTGGCGCGGCGTGCCGGTGCGGCCGGGCGCCGTCGCCCTCGCGCTGCTGGCGCTGCTCGGCATCCCCCTGGCCCTGCATGCGCAGCTCGTGGCGCCCTACGACCTGCGCGTGGAGCACGTGCCCGTGCCGCTCGATCCGCAGCGCACGGGGCGGGATGTGCTCGTGGTGGGCGTCTTGGCCGACCTGCAGACACCGCGCGTGGGCGCCTTCGAGCACCGCGCGGTGGACGCGCTCATGGCCGGCGCGCCCGACCTCATCCTCGTGCCCGGCGACCTCTACCAGGGCTCGCCCGAGGACTTCGACGCGGCCCTGCCGGGCTTCCACGCGCTGCTCTCCCGCCTGCAGGCGCCGGGCGGCGTGTGGGTCGTGCCGGGCAACACGGACTACCTCCGGGCCTTGCCGCGCCTGCTGGAAGGCACCGGCGCGAGGCTGTTGCGCGACGAGGAGGTGCAGCTGCGCATCGGCGACCGGCAGATCGCGCTGCTGGGTCTCGACGAGGGCAACGCGGCCGGCGGGCGGCTGCGACCCATCGAAGCCCTCGCCCCCTTCGAGGCGCGCGACGCTCCGGGCGAGATCCGCATCCTGCTCACCCATCGGCCGGACGCGGTGATGCAGCTCTCGCCGCACAGCCGCGTGGACCTGGTGGTCGCCGGGCACACCCACGGCGGACAGGTGTCGCTGCCCTGGATCGGACCGCCGCTCGTGCTCACGACCCTGCCGCGCCACATCGCGGCCGGCGGCCTGCACGAACTCGAGGGCCGGCGCCTCTACATCAGCCGCGGCGTGGGCATGGAGCGCATCCAGGCGCCGCGCATCCGCTTCCGCGTGCCGCCGGAGGTCAGCCTGCTGCAGCTCGCGACGCCCGACGCGCCGGACGCTCGCTGAGCGCCCCCGCGAGCACGAGCGCCGGCAGCACGAGCAGCGACGAGAGCAGCGACACGACGAGCGCGGCCGACGCCAGCAGCCCGAAGTGCCGCACCGGAGGGAAGCTCGACGCGCAGAACAGCAGGAATCCCGCCACGAGCAGCGCCGTCGTGGCGACCATGGGGCGCAGCTTGTGCGCCAGCGTCGTGCCGACGCGCGTGACCACGTCCGACCCGTCGGAGGTCTCGAGCAGGTAGCACGCGATCCAGTGCACGGCGTCGTCCACGGCGATGCCCAGCACCAGGGCCGCGACCATGACCGTGATGGAGTTGAGCGGCAGGTCGAAGGCTTCCATCAGCAGGCCCACCACGGCGAGCGCCGGCAGGTTGACGAGCAGCACGAGCAGCGCCGGCCGCCAGGAGCGCCACAGCAGGGCGAGCACGAGCAGGATGGCCCCCGCGCTGAAGCCGAGGCTGCCGAGCTGGCTGGCCACCAGGCGCCGGTCGGCCTCGAGCAGCGTGTGCAGGCCGCTGCGCGCATCGAGCACCACGCCGGGCGGGCACTCCTCTTCGGCGAACTCGAGCAGCGCGGCGATGAGCGCGAGGTAGGAGGCGCCGGGCATGTCGTGCGTGCGCAGCAGGAGCGTCGTGTGCCGGCCCTCGGCGTCGAGGAAGTCGTCGAGCAGCTCGAAGTGCTGGCTGCGCAACAGCGTGGTGAACAGGCCCGCGAGCAGGGGCGAGTCCGGCGGTCTCGGGTCGCCGCCGGCATCACCCGTCCACACCTGGTTCATCAGGCCGAGGATGAGCGAGTAGGTGTAGACGTTGCTCACGCCCGGCAGGCTCTCGGCGAAGTGCCGCAGCTGCTCGAGGAAGGCCAGCACCTCGGGACGGTCCACGCCGCCCGGGGCGCCGCTGTCGAGGTCGAGACGAAAGAGGTTCACGCCGCCCAGGTGCTCGTCGAGGATGGCGAGGCCGCGGCGCGTCGGGCTGTCGTGCGGCAGGAACTCCGTCGCCCGCGCATCACTGCGCAGGGCGGCCAGGCCCGGCAGGCTCGCCAGCACCAGCACGGCGGCTGCGATGGGCGCCGCCCGCGGGTGGCGACGCAGGGCCTGCACCAGCCGGTGGGCGCGCGCAAGGGCGACACCCGAAAGGCCGGCCGGCACGGCAGCTGCCGTCTCTGCCGTCTCTGCCGTCTCTGCCGTCTCTGTCGTCTCTGTCGTCTCTGTCGTCTCTGTCGTCTCTGCGGTCTCTGCGGTCTCTGCGGGCGCCGCGGACGCACGCCCTCCGCCGCGCGCGCAGAGCGCGCACGGGAGCACGGTGAGCGCCAGCACGGCGGCGACCGCCTCGGCGCCGAGCAGGCCCACCTGGCGCACGAGGCCGACGTCGCAGCTGAGCAGCGAGAGCAGGCCCACCGCGGTGGTCGCGCCCGCCAGCAGCGACGGGCGGGCGACGAGCTTCAGCGCGGCGGCGAGCGCCTGGGCAGCCGTGGCGCCTGCGGCCAGCCGCTCCTGGTAGGCCGCCAGCAGGTGCACCAGGAAGGTGAGCTGGGCGCCGAGCACCAGGGGCAGCAGCAGCGCCGTGTAGACGTTGAGCGACGCCCCGTGCAGCGCGAGCAGGCCCGCGACGGCGCCCAGGCCAGCCACCAGGAAGCCGAGCGTCACCCCCAGCAGGACCAGCGAGCGGAAGAGCAGGCGCAGCACGACGAGCACCAGGGCCGCCGCCAGCCCCAGCACCGCGAACAGGTCGCGCCGCACGGCGTCGGTCACCTCCAGCTCGACGAAGGGGAAGGCCAGCAGGGTGGCCTCCTGCAGGGCCGGGCCGGCGGTCGCCAGCACGGCCTGCAGTTCGGCCTGCAACCGGCGCACCGCGTCCGCGTCGGGCAGCTCGCGCTCGATGGAGACGAGGATCATGGCCCGGTCGCCGGCGCGCGAGACGAACAGGTCGCGCGCCAGGGGGAAGCGCGTCACCACCTCTCGCACCTGCTCCCAGTCCACCTGCTCGAGCGCCGTCACGGGCACCAGCGTCTGCAGGCGGATGAGCTCGCGCGGGTCGAGGAGCAGCCCGGGGCTGCGCACGAAGCGCCGCGAGTGCGTGAGGCTCTTCACGTCGTCCACGCCGGGCAGCGCTTGCAAGCCGCGGCAGACGGCCAGCAGGCGCCCGATGCCGGCGGCGCTCAGCAGGTCGGCGTCCTGGTAGGTGACGCAGGCCAGCGTCTTCCCGCGGAGCATCGCCTCCATGCCCTGGTAGGCGGCGCCCGCACGCTCGTCGCCGGCCAGCAGCACGTCCATCGAGGCGTCGAAGGCCAGGCCGCCGCGCAGGAAGAGCGCGGCGGGCAGGGCCACCGCTCCGAGCACGAGCGCGGTCGCGAGCAGGAGCGGCGCGTGGGCGGACCTCATGCGGCGGCATGATGGCATGCGCAGCCGGCGGCACCCATGGCAGACTCGCAACCCGAGGCGGGTCGCCGGCGTTCAAGGCGGCCGCCCGCCCGACCGACGAGGATCCCCGTGAAACCTGCCGACATCGCGCTGCTCGTCGGACTCTGCCTGTTCAACACGGCCCTCCTCATCGGGCTGCTGCTGCGCGCCAGCCGGCCCATCGACCTGCCACGCCTCGTCCGGGCCGCGAGCCTCGTCGCGCTCGTCAGCCTGCTCGAGGTGGCGCTCTTCTGGCGTCACGCCTTGTCGTGGGCGGGGGCGGTGCACCTGGCGTGGCTCGACCTCGTCTTCGTGCTGCCCTCTGCCGCCATCGCCGTGCTCGCCGTCCGGCGCGACCGCCGCGAGGTGAGTCGCGGCGCCCGACGCGCTGCCTGGCTGGCGCTGGTCGCCCTGCCGCTCGGCGCCTGGGCGCGCTACGTCGAGCCCCACCGCCTGCAGGTGGAGCACGCCACGGTGCCCCTGGCCGCGGCGCGCGCGGGCAGCTCGCCGGTGACCGTGGGCGTGCTCTCCGACCTGCAGATGCTGCGGGTCGGCGACTACGAACGGCTCGCCGTCCGCACGCTCATGGAGCACCAGCCGGACCTCATCCTGCTGCCGGGCGACGTGTTCGGCGGCACGGGCGCTGCCTTCCACGAGCAGCTGCCCGACATCCGCCAGCTGCTCTCGCTGCTCTCGGCCCCGGGCGGCGTGTGGATCGTGCCCGGGGACTGCGACGGCCACGAGGGCTTCGACACGCTGACGCTGGGCACGGATGCGCGCGTGCTGCACGACGACGAGGTCTACGTGCAGGTGCGCGACCGCTCCATCCGCCTGCTGGGGCTCGAGCACTTCCGCCAGCCGGGCGCCCGCCTGCGCGCCTTCGAGGAACTGCCCGGGCAGGACGACGTGCGCATCCTGCTCTGCCACCGCCCGGACGTCGTCGAGGCGCTGCGCCCCGACAGTCGCGTGGACCTGGTCGTCGCCGGCCACACGCACGGGGGACAGGTGGCGCTGCCCGGCTTCGGCCCGCTGTACATCAGCTCGCCCCTGCCCCTGGCCGTGGGCGCCGGCGGGCTGCACTCCCTCGACGGACGACGCGTCTACGTGAGCCGCGGCGTGGGGATGGAGGGCGGCCAAGCCCCGCGCATCCGTTTCCTCGTGCCGCCCGAGGTGAGCCTGCTCACGCTGCGCTGAGGGCGGCGCCGGCGGTGCGAGCGGTGCGAGCGGTGCGAGCGGTGCGGGCGGTGCGGGCAGCGCGGGCAGCGCGGGCAGCGCGAGCGCGGCGAGCGGCGCCCAGGGGAGCGCCGGTCCGCGGCCCGGCGCGTCAGGCGTAGCCGAAGCGCGCCAGCACCGGCCCGGCCTGCTCCAGCACGAGGTGCTGCTCCTGCGGGCTGAGCGCCCGGCTCCACTTGGTGTTGCGGTCGTCGAGCCGCGGGACGAGCGCCGCGTGCTCGGGCCCCCAGGGCACCTCGCAGAAGGCGGCCGCGCGCGCCAGCGTGCCGGCCGCATCGGCC